>Ga0247760_1000035_pt1 | contig 112447 bp, 129 predicted proteins | sample UWRJL171409R4_FD_179936 | JGI IMG/M metagenome (GOLD analysis project Ga0247760, IMG submission 179936) | Plant litter microbial communities from Arlington Agricultural Research Station in Wisconsin, United States - UWRJ-L171-409R-4 | ecosystem: Environmental > Terrestrial > Plant litter >...
CGCCGACACCCGCTTCGAGAACTTGGACCGGGGATTGTTTGGGTCCGCCAAGGAGACCTTGACGCCCTCGCCCAGGGCATAAAAGATCTTGTGGCTGCAACTGTGGTCCGGCGGGTTGAACGTTGACCGTATACCGTCACCATCCGTTGAGCTGACTGCAATTACGTTGCCGTGGCGCGCTGGCCACGCGACTCCGAGGTGGGCACCGTGGTTGCGAGTGGCTGCGAAGAGCAGCGGCTTCTTTTTGGCCTCGAGTGCTTTTTCGATGGCCTTGTCAATGATCGGGATGGACGATTCGAAGCCAAAGGACATGACAATGATGTCCACTTCCCACTCCTTGGTGGCCACGGCAATGGCCTTTCCCCACGTCAGTAACGTGGCGTCTTCGTGCGATAAACAGGTTTGCTTACTTGTGAGATTTTCTCCTGAACTTGCGGCGCGAGCTCGGGGTTGCTCAGGTCTTTCCCAGACTCAAAAACGCGCGCAATGTGTATATCAGCCATCGGGGCGACGTCGAGGAGGATCTGGCCGACGCAGGTCCCATGCCCATTTGAATCCTTGCGCCAATCGAGGCCCTTGTTCACTTCACCCGCAGTCTCTTCCCCTTTGGCGAGAAAACTGCGTGACTGCGCCACGTTAATTCGCCCTTCAGCCTCGTAATTTACCATCAGCGTATCCGGAGGCTCAAAACCCGTGTCGAGCACGGCAATACGAACCCGCTCCGCACCGACTTTGCAGCCACGGGGCGCATCGTTCACCTCTTCACATGCGCTGTGAAGCCCATCTAAAAACTCGTACCATTTGTCGGCGCTGTCTCGTCTGGATTCTAAACTTTAGTCTTTTCCAACTTCGTCAATTGCTAAGGGGGCTGCTCTGTATAGCCGACTTACTTTTCGGTGGCAGTCTCGTCAGAATGGTCGAAAAGCTCCAGTGTCTGAAATTCCTTGGGCCGCGTGATCTCGTGCGTCAATTTCTCCTGTGGGATCTCGTAGCTTTCAGCCAAGGCTTCCGCGAGGGGAATCACGACGTCTCGGAAGATGTGTTGTCGGACGTCGTAGGGCTCAGGGTATTTGCGGGCACGGAACGACTCGGGGAACAGCTGGCGATCTAAGCACGACTCTATGGCGTGTTTGAGGTGCGGAGAAACGGTCTGCACGAGGCTTCCGTCTGTCTTCCTAGTCCAGTCTTGGAACCGTTCAAGAGCATCAATGCCGTTGGGGCCTCTATCCCCAAACTCCATCGTCTTGCATTGTGCTATTTCCAGTAGAAGAATGCCGAGATCGCGGAGAAGGGGAAAGCGGTCGTATGAAGACACGGTGTCGTGTGGAGCGGTAGAAGTCGCGCCGGGGTTGGGAATATTAGCCATGAGGTATGGTTTAGCCAGGTCGATGTCCAGTCTATAACGAGATATGCGAAGGAAGCAGACCGTATCGCTCCTGAGCTCCCGTAGCCATGGGCTCTGGTAAAGATGAACGACCGTCGTCGCGATAACGAACGAGAGGAGCAGCCGGCCCCTCTCCTCGAGTCTCCCGAGCACATTTTCATGGCCGCCTTGGTTGCCGAGGAGTTTTTTTAAAGTCGGGAACTCGCCGCTGCGAATCTGGTCGAAGTTTTGACACCAGTCCACCTGAAGCCGCCACAGTTTCCACTTCTCCTCCTCCTGTTCCCCCTTACACTTGCATTCATACCCCAACAGCTTGAGCATTTCCTTTTTCTTGGTGGTTCGGACAACCCCTGAGAGGTCTCGTTGCACTCTACTCTTCAACAGGTCGTAGCCGCAGCTTACAACTGTCTTAGCCAACTGGGGAAATCGACGGGCAGAATTGTCTTACCAGTCACCCCCTTTGAGGCAGATCTCGGCATCTTGCCACTTACATTCGTTGTAGGGTGCGTGAAGGAGCATCTGGAAAGTCGCCGACCGGTAGTGCGGGACCGTGCCCAAGATTGATTCTGTTTCGAAATGCCGATGCGCCGTGAGACTCAGCTTAGACGGTTGAGGCTCGTCTCCCTCTTCCCAGTGCTTTTTTAGCAGGCGGTAAAGCGGGCTGGCGAAGTCCCATATTTTGTGTGAGGGGTACTTTACGAGACTGACGGAATTCGGCGAGTAGGTAGGCGGCTGGGAAAAGAGCGAAATAAAGTGCTGTGATGCATCGTTTAGAGAAGACGACAGTTGCTTCCGCCTCTTCTCGTCCATACCACCAATATCGACGCTGGCCTTAACGAGAGTCACGTAATATTCATCAGTTGCGTTCTCTTCCTCTTGTATCCTTTTGCGGAGGGATCTCAGCTCCTTGAACTTGTCGGTCGTGAGTATGGCAGACTGCCGCAAGCGTCTCAGCATGTTCACAGCTGCTTTAGATTCGTTGGGTGCAAGACTGCCTACCAGACGTCGTTGCGGCGGACTGAGGGCTGTTAGGACTCTCTCTATATGTTTCCGGCTCTCCACATCGACACGAAAGCCAGCGTGCACCACATAGAGTTTGTACACGTAGATCTGTAACGTATAGACGTCCTGGTAAAATTTGAGGTAGAAATCCGGATCTTCCTCTGCACCTTCGTCGTCAGCGCCGAGCGCGGCCTGCCTGCCGAATGCTACAAATGCTGATGATAATTCATAGAACAAGTATACCAAGTCGTCATTGGCGTCGGTCTGAGACATGGTGTTGCGAGGGTATCCACGCCGGCGGTCTCGAGGGCCTAGGGGAGAACGGCAGCCGCCGACCGGGTTTATCACCAAGGCGAGCTGCGTGCAACGACATCGGAAGCACGCAGCTCGTCGTGGTGTGAGGGGCGCAGCCGAGCTTTTCCGCCGATCCAATCAAAAATATGCCGCAAGCGCAACTGATCATCTCCAGGCCCAATCAGCAATATGTGGTAGCGCATACCTCGGGGCAGTTTTCTCGTCTCCTCGCAGTCGCGAAGCGAAAAAAGTATTCGAAGCCAGGCCGTGAATGGTCCGGCTGCTCCGGCATCGCCTAAGACGAAAATTACGTCCAGCTACCCTCCCTCGTCTTGCTACATCAGTTCAGGCTGGCCCGCGAAACCCTCCATGCCTCTCGCCATACGCACAGCCTTTTTTTCTAGCCGGAAGATTGTAGCTCTTCCAGATGCCATAATTACGCTCTCAACAAAATGGCCGACAAAGTCCATCTCCCATTCCTAGGCGGATCTGACGACAGTGCAGCCGAAGCCACGACACTACGAGGCCTCTGTCTGAGCTGTAAAGAGCTGCTGCGGAAGCTGACCAAGTCTCTTGATGAGGCACAAGCGCATCGGGCAAGAGAGCAGCTGCCTCGGCTCAACATATGGGCCGCTAACGTCGGCATCCTGGAGTCGGGCCGACGATCTTTGGAGTTTAAGCTGGAGTTCATGCCAGACATCAGCATACTGATGCGCTTGCTGCTGCAAGCACTTGAAAGGGATCTGCTCAAAGTCGGTAAGCCGTCTCTCCCCCCTGCCCTCCTCTCGCGTGGCCTCAAATCTGTCGGCAATCGCCCTTATTAGATACTGTGAAGCGGACCTAACAGCCCCGTCCAGCCGATTCTCGTTCCCAAAGCCCGTCGGGAGCTCGGGCATGCCCATCAGAGGTTGCACCCGATGCCTCGGGTGACGTATCAGACGATTCTTCGATCTCATACAGCCCCCTGTCATCGGAGGATGAAGAATCAACCCTGGCAGACCCGATTACCAAGATATGGCTTTCCATTGAGGGGATCCTCGGCCGCCTTTCTCGCATGGCCATCTTGATTCGCCAAGCCGGCGCGGAGCATCGGAAGGCCAGGGTCCAGCAATTTCTAACCAAGGACTCGTACAAGACTGTATACGATACCTTTGAGAGACTCGCCTTTGAAAAGGCCAGTTTTCTGTTTCCTAAGGCGAGTAAAGAGCTTCAGGAGCGGATGGCCAAGTCCATTGCCTACCGGCGAGCTCGATTCTCTTATCTCCGCCGTCACAAGAAGAAGAAAGACCAGATTATGACGGGAAGAGACCCTGACGCGGGAGAAGGCCCTGATCCCGAACAGGGAGACCGCCCCGACATCAGCTCACCCACCGCCGACCAGCCGAGCTCGAAAGACCACGGCGATGTGGCTGGGAATGCGGCTGCTGTTGACATCTTTTCCGTTATCGATACCGACGTCACCAGACTCCGACCTCCGCCACCGGTTGGCCGACCTCCAAGCGTATCGTCGACCTTGATATCCCTACAGGGATTTCCCGACCCGCCGAAATTGCGTGGCTCCGGAGACTCGTTTACTTGCCCATACTGTTGTCTCGATAACCCGGGCTCGGAAGCGGTTGAATCGCTGTGGAAGTTAGTCCGTTCCCCATCCCACCATTGTCTATATGGTCTAATGACTTGTTCTTGAAAGACAACACGTCGCGAGGGACTTCGAGCCCTATTTCTGTGTGTGGGACGGTTGCACCGACCCGTTCGGGACCGGAGAGTCGTATAACGGCTGGATCTCGCACATGAGGGAAAACCATACACGGCGCTGGCAGTGCTGGCTGTGTGTCACGCAGGGCCAAGAAGCCACCCTCTTTTGGGACTCGGAAGACGTGCGAAGACACGCCGAGCGCGAGCACCCCAAGCTCCAAATTGAAGACCTTGTTAAACAGAGCATCAACCCGAATCCCCAGATATTCCGCGAATGTCCCTTCTGCGGCGGACTCCCAGAGGACCTCGAACGAGCCTATCCCGACCAGGACTCCAGAAAGGCTCAACAGGCTCTCGAAGAGCACGTGAGACACCATCTGATCACGGTGGCGTTGATGCTGCAGCCACTGGACCTCGATGTAGACGAGGGAGCGGCTGTTCTGATCGATCTGGACTCGGACGCCCAGCGAGATCCCGCGAGTGTTGGCAAAGTCGACGATATACCGACAAATCCGGCCATGTCTTGCGATAGGGCAAGCGGGGAGCCGCCCTGTGACTGCAAGGTGTCGGATAAGGATTCAGTCAGGGACTGGACCGTTTTCGGTTCCGCGGTGGCGGTACTGAGTCTTCCCGAGGATCTACGCCCCAAGAGCCACGACGATCCCTCTTACATTCCCGGTCTGACGTCTCTCACATCGGAGTGGGAATTTTGGAAACCGCTCTCCCGCGACGGCAGAACCGAAACAGGACCTCCAAAATATAAGGGGCACCATACAAATATGAAGTTGCTGGAGGGATTTAGAGAGAAGCCAGGGGTAGAAAGGGCTATACAGGAACTTGAGGGCCACCCTACCTCGGCTCCGGTTTCCTGGGATCCGAACGTCTCACTCGAGGAGCGCATCAATGCCAGTCTTTGCGTCTCAACTGACCGAGGGAGACGGTTTCTGCCTGCCACTCGGCTTGCTAGACTTATCACTGAAGATTCGGTGTTTCAAGAGCTAAATCGCGTACTATCCGACCAGATATCGCCTGATGGTTTACGATCCTACGCACGAAGTATTTCATCTCATTTCAAGAGAATCTTTGCCACTCTCATCCTGATCGGCAAAGGCGAAACTATCGGCGAATTCATCAATGAGTATCATAGCGATGGCGACCTACCCCTCGTCATGCGGAACCAGGACAAGTTTTTGCATCAAAAAGCATATCCAGAAGTCCCGCTCACGTTAAAAAACTGGAGTATGATGGCTATCGACAACTTCGAAGAAATGCAGTGGTCCTTACTAGCGCCGGTCTTCTTAGGAACTCAGACTTCGATCCCCGTTTACAGACTTCACGACGCTACCATACTGCCATTCATCGAAGATTCGCGCAGAGAATTATTACCCACTGAGGCGGTAATGGGCGGTGGCCTCCCTACTAGTTTTCGGGTCAAGATTCACCCCGACCATCACGATTTCCATGATACTGAGGTGAGTGTTGCTAAGCCATGGCCTAGATCAGCCACAGCTAACTAGAATGGATAGATTCATGACGATTATTTCGCCATCATAGCCCTGTTCCCCAGCAGAAGGGGCGGGGTACCTTACGAGATTCTCGTGTTTCAGAAGAATCGCCATCTTTCTCAGCGCTGGGTCAGCCTGTTGGCGGGATATCGGCACCGCGATCAATGGTTTTTAATCTTCCCCTCGCCTCAAGCCAACTTGTTGCAGTTCTGGGAGAGGCATTCGCCCTTAAGTCCATTGGGCCAGGAGCTCGTGTTATGGGTTGCAGCGCAGTGCGAGGGAATCGCCGAAGGACTCGAGCGACTGCACAATTCAATCGCGGTCCAGAACATCAGATCCGAAGTACAACTGACTGACCCTACAGACCTCGGGAAGATCGAGAAAACAGAAATCTCACGGGCCGATGTGGCGGGGCCTATCGACGTTTCGGACGAGACGGCCTTGTTCGGGTGGGATGAAGACATCAAGCCTCAAATCATATTGTGGTACACGAACCCAGACGTTCCTTCAGATCGAGGAACTTTAAAGCTGGATATCACGGCCCTGCTTACTCACACTAAACGCTCTATTGACTCAACAAAGAGTTATGCGTATCATACATACATGACTCCAGAGTGTGTTATCGGAGGGGCGGTAATTGGCCGATCCGCCGATGTTTGGTCCTTGGGCTGCGTCTATCTAGATTTCCTCACCTGGCTTCTTCATGGAAGCACGGGCATCCATAATTTTGGAAATTTGCGCATGTCTGAAGGCCCTATAGGCGTCATGACCGATGTATACTTCGAGGATTCAGGGACTACAACGCATGGCACACCGATGGAAATCTTAAAGCCTAGTGTGGTACAGGTACGCTATTCCAGCCGATGCCCCATCTCGTGGTTCATTTCCCTGCTGATCTCGATGTAACTAGTGGAGTCAAGATTTACGACAGCACGAGTCATGCACGCCGTTTATCCGCGACTTTCTGGATGTGATAATGCAGGGCATGTTGGTCGTCGACATCAAGACAAGGTGAGTGGTCCAAAACTGAACGGCCGGTTCGTTTTCTCACGGCTACAACTCTAGGATGCCGATGTCACGCGTATACGCGGAGCTGCGGAGGATTCACTACCGATGTAAAGAGGATATAGATTACGCTACTAAGCCCTATCTAGCTCGGTCGTGATTATGGCCGTCGATCAAGCGGTCGCGCGCTTGGAGATATTCAGACAGCTGCGATAGATTTTACCAAATAACCCTAGAAAGTCCACCTCCGCGAGGACAGTTCCTCAGGGGGCTTACCCACCCTACTCCGCGTCATCTTCCAGAGCATCGTCGACAGACCGGCCCTCTTCGACATAGTCACCAAAGTCAAACAGGTCGTTTAGGGTTTTCGCTTTCGCATCATTGCTCATGTTCTCGTCGAACGCCGCCCCCTTGACAAAGCCCTTCGTGGAAAAACCGGCGCCGTTGTTCTTGGGCTTAATGCGCAGCAACCTGTAGGCAAAAACATAATCGGTGGACGACCCAAAAGCAATGTTCTGCTTATCCTCCTTCTCCAGCTCCATCTTAGGCCCAGCGCTCAGGGGAACTCCACTCGATGTGAGATCCACTCCCAGATTGCCGCCTCCCCCAATCTTAGCCCGATTTGTAGTCTTCACGCTCGCGCCTCGGACAATCTTCCGCCCCGTGATTAGATAAACCGGCTTGCGCCATTTCGTGACTTCCCAATAACCTTGAAGGTACGGATCGCTCGTTACGTCCCCGAGGTAATCGGGGTCGGCTTCTGGAAGGAAGTATTCGGTTTCAAGTTGATCGAACGTGAGGTTCGTCACCGACTCTTTGAGGCGCTCCAGGTTGAGGTCCCCGCCGAGCCCGGCGAGCTGGAGAAATTTCGCCCAGATTCCAACCTTGCCGGATCGTAAGCGCTCCAGTGTTGCTGCCCACGTGCCTTTCTCGCCCGGGTAAGTCTTTGGTGGTGGCACTACGGCGCTCTTGGGGACAAGGCTCTCGGGATCGTTGGGGTCCTTAATGATGCGGCCGAGGACGACAATGTCGGTGTCGGCAGGTATATCCCAGTTGGGCGCCGGGAGATAGGATAGCTTCAGTGCTGCCATAGTGGCTAGTCTCCGGCGAGAGGCGGCAGGCGACGTACACTGTGTGGCCGGGTTACAGCCGTGCGGCCATCAAATACGGAGCTAGCGACGAAGGTGTCTTTGAAAGATTCCGGGGAGTATTTAATTAATACCATGTCTTGGATCCTCAAGGGGCTGCTGGCCAGACAATACACAGCCACGTGCGGGGTAACTGACGAGACTTTGGCTGGAGCTGGTGGTGTCATTGGACCAATGAAGAAAGCTGGCGTAGTGCCATCACTTCCGTCTGCCGGAGTCGCCGGTTTGAAAATCGCTCACCTTGTGCAGCTGTGGCTGCAGCCAACCTGATGGAGCTTCCCATGACCTCTCCGTTTTGCGAGACAACAATTGTCGGGGCGATTATTGTCAGGAAGGTTCGATTACTGCTTTCAGCAGTGATTAGCAACACTGCTTATAAATCAGCCTCCTCTAGAACTTTCTAGATTCCAGGAGGTTACAGAGAGCTCACAGGGGAGCCCTGTAAGCCCTTAAGGTTCCAGAGGCTTCTAAGCTACAGAGCCTCGGCTCCGAGGCGTAGAGCTAAGTCCAAGGTACGCAACCAAGTCTAAGGTACGTGGCTAACTCCAGGGTACCCTGCACCCCCTCTGCATAATAAGGGGTTGTAGCATTTACAGTACTATACTATAGTTATCACAGAGGTTATATCTTAACAGATTAAATATAACGCACCGCGTCGTTAATGCAGCCAGTTATATTTACTATTTCGTCATCTTTTAAGTTATCGTTACTTTAGAGCTTACTGTTAATTATGCTATGAATGAGAATATGTTTATAAAGAGTAACATTTAGCGCTATTGTTGTTGTGCGGTAGGGAATGCTGCTGTTAGTTGTGATAATATAATAGCAGTTGCTTGCAGTCTTAAAATCGGGCGTGGTTATTTAAATTGGAAACATCTAAATTTATCTTTTAAAAGACGTACCTGTCCGTAACTTATAAGTATAATATGTGAATAAAAATAAATCTATACTTATATTAGCACGTCTGTACGTTTAAAATACATAAAAAGAGTATATGTAATTAGACTCTAATTTCGCTTCTAAGTATACTATAATAAAATATTTATATTTTTTTTCTTTATAGAAGTAAGATATAATCTATTATGTAGATTGTAGCCCTAGCTGGTAAACATATAAAATATAGCTTTTTAGCAAAGCTAAAAGCTAGAGAATTAAGTAACTATATGTGACGACCCTGCAGGCTGTTACTTAGGCCGGTACGGCTTAACGAATTCCCCGCAGACTAAGCAGTGCAGAAGGACAGTACACACGGTACTACGCACTAGGCTAGGAGTGTAAAGACCCGAAGCCCCTACGACTAATCAGAAGGTGCTCTATTACTTTATGTGCTCTGTTACAGAGCAAGAGAGCAGGCAGAGCAGTTGCTCTGTTTACTCTATCGCTAAGCCAGGGAGTAGATAAAGCAAGGTATAGAGGAACCTCTTAGTTAGCTAATATAGATAGACATTATCGTGACTACAATAGCTGTAAAGAACCCCTAGTTCCTCACGTTAATATTTAATTATTTATTTGTATCCTACTATTCAGACTTATCTCTGTGCATTATAGTGACAGCGACTTACAGTAACATTAAACCCCCTGTTTAAGAGCGCTAGCTTAATAAGCCGTCTTCGGAACGCCTCTTAACTGTTAACGTCCTGCTATACGTTCTGTCTTAACTTATACTAGTCCTCTTAAGGCCTGTGTTAGGTGCAGGTCGTAATACTATAGCCTTTATCTTTCTAATCGCTTTAGTAATAATTATAATAGTAGTGTAGTGTTTCGAATATATACTAAGAAGGCGTTTTGCTAGGATTTTAGAGCTTACTAATAGGAGCAGTAGTGTAACGATCAGTAAGATAATAATAGATGTATTCTAGAAGTGCAGGTATACGTAAGAGCGGCAAACCTAAATAGCTATATAGTAAGTTCTAACAGCACGTGCTGTAGATATATATAGGGGGTCAAAACCGGTGTAGATTATTCGTAATATGTATGATTAGGGTAGATAAGTAGTGTTACATATAATTAAGTAGTCCTAATGTCCCGACTCTGTAAATCTCGTAATCCCATTTCTTATGCCTCACGTCTGTTGTAATTAACCTGTTCTTCAGCCTTGTCTTTAACCTCGAGGTATTTCTAATTAGTTTATTTGTGTCCCCTTTTAATGCCTCAGGCTTAAACTGTGCCTGTTTCTAGAGTTATGACTTTAGTTGTCTTAGCACTGATAATTATGTCAGCGCTAAGATAATTAAAATAATCTGTGCTTATAAACATTTTCTCAAAATGTTAACGTATTTAATAAGCGAGTCAGCCACTTTAATAAAATTAGGTAATATACACGTGAAGAAGTGTTAATAAATTGTTAAATGCTTTATTAACTTCTTATCGCATTTTTCGCATACACTTTACTTAATTTTGTTAAAGTGGCTAACTATTACGACCTGCACCCGACACAGGCCTTGAGAGGACTAGCGTGGGTTAAGACAGAACGTATAGCAGGACGCTGACAGGTAAGGGGCGTTCTGAAGACGGCTTGTTAAGCTAGTACTCCTAGACAGGGGTTTAATGTCACTATAGGTCGCTGTCACTATAATGCATAGAGGTGTGTCTAAACAGTAGGATATAAATGAATAATTAAATACTAGTGTAAGGAATTAAAGTCTTTTATGGAGGTTATAGGTATAACTATAACTATTTATACTAATTAACTAAAAGGTACTTTATACTTTACTTAGTCCGTCGTGCTTAATAGTGCATTACGTAGTTACAGCTAAGTAGTTAACTAAGTAGTGTTTAGTGTTATTAGTCTTTATAAACTATTAAGCACTTTCTTACTAGTTATAAGGGCTTTAGGTCTTTACACCCCTAGCCCAGTGCGTCTAAACAGTATACACTATCCTTACGTACTGTTCCTTCTATAGGGGATCTATTAAGCTACCCTAGCTTAAGTGACAGCCTGTAAGGTTATTATATAATTCCCCCTCTTTAATATTTTTTTTCTATAAAGAATTACTAGGTTAGTTCTCCTTCTTCCCTACCTTTATTATATCTTCTAACTACGTTAAAAAGCGTAAGAAATAAAGAAAACAGGAAAAAGCTCCTTACGACCGTTATATTTATCTTATAGAATCTCTTAACGCCTTTAATTTATAGATGTCTCCCTACACTTGTTATCAGATTAAATCCTTACTATACTAAGTTATAATATAATCTGACAGTTACAGTAAATGTTAATCCGCTAGTATACTTTCTTCGTGTGAAGTATTTAATTACTTTAACGAGTTTATTAAAGGTTTAATAGATAAGAAAAAGGAGCTGGATATTTTATACGACTAAGTGGTTACTAAATACCATAACTCCTTTATAAAGTTATAGTGTGTTGAAACTTAACAGTGTATTATTAAAGTGAAGGTGATGAAAGTGTTTTCCTGTAAAGCCGAGGTTTTATCCTTTTAAGAGTAAGTGGAGGTAGCAGACCTAGTTTATACTAAACTGGCCTTCTAGGACTGGGACTTTTTTCTTACTAATTTCTCCTCCAGGGATTTATTACAGCCTGTAATATCTTTTTAGCTTAGTTTATAACTTCCTTCCTTTAATAAACGAAACGGCTCTTTAGCACAGTGGCGGCGCACTTGCTTCCTTTAATGAGAGGTTATGGGTTTAAGTCCTATAAGGGCCTTCCACTACAGGTTTAAACCCTGGCCCGACTCCTCTGCTTAGTCTGGTCCTTGGCCTTTTGTGGCTTCTTTTTTTTTTTTTTTACTAACTTCCTTTCTTAACAGTGCTTATTCTTATAGACACGCTTTTCTGCCACACACCGTTATATAACTAGTTTAGGAGACCTTAGGGTATATTAGATCGCTTTTTGCCCTTTAACTCCTTCCCTAGGCCCACGGCGAAGTGTAAGTCCTTTAATTACAGGAGGTAAGTTATCCCGTAAGCCACTAATCTGTGACTTTTTAATTCTCTATACTGCTACGTATGTAATTTATATAAAGCTTACCGGCTTTAAAGGCCCAGCCTTTTTACTAAGTTTAAGGTCGTTATAACCCTGGTTAAGGGTTTTAATAAATATCCTCCTATACTTATTAAGGAGTTTCTTACTATTTCTTAGGCTTCAAGTCCCATAATAGTCTTACTTTTTAATATAGTAATTTAAATGTTAGATTTTATCTTATTTCTAGTTTTTATCATTAACTTTAATTAATTTAGATTCTTTTAATAAAACTTTATAATTAAGTTTAAGCACTTAAGATTTTTAATAGGCTCTTATAAGTTACTTTTAAGGCTGTAATTTAATTACTTAATAAGATACTTAAATATATTTCTTTTTTTTTATAAATTTACAACTTCCTTAACGTTATACTTATCTTTATCAGCGTTAATCTTAACTTTCTTTTTTTAAAAGAACTCCCTTTAAGGTGGGTTTTAAAAGTAAGATATAAAAGACCTTAATCCATACCTTTATACTAGCAGGTAAGTCTAGTTTATAATTAAAGGTAGTAATCTTTTTCTTAACTTAAAATAATCTATACCTTTTAAAGTTAAGCTTCTTATTAAGCTGTTTTAAATACAGGTTTCGTAAAAAAAGATAAACGTAATCCCCCTGTTAAAAAGTTGATCTCTTAACTTATTTACTATTATAATAAAATCCTTCCTTAAGCACTAATTACTTAATTTAATATTTATTAACAAATTTCTTTATTTATTCACGTGTCAACTTAAGTTCTACTTACAGGTAATTATACAGTTCCTACATCTAATTTACGTAAACTACAGCTTAAGGAGCGCTTATTAACAGGCCTTAAAAAAGCTTAAGCTCTTAACCGTAATTAGTAAAGAATAATAATACACCTGTCGACTTAACTAGCGTTATATTATAGGCTATCTGCGTTATTAATAACAGTTTAAGCTAATTATCTTATTTAAAGTTAACGTAAGCTTAAAGATACGTTATAAGTATTTAATTAACTTATTCTGTTTAGCTATCCGTCTGTAAGTGAAAAGCTGTTAAAAGCTTACTTTTTACACCTATTCTTTACATTAGCCCTTATTAAAACTTTAACATAATTAGTTTATCTTAATCTGTAATAACGTTATTTAACTAAAGGTGTTATAAGATTACCTCTTTCTTAAAGATATAAGTAAGTTACTTTACTGTTATATCTTTTAAGGTTAGTAAAAAGTAAGCTTATTTTATTAATCTGTCGATTATTATAAGGATTTAGTTATAGGTAACTCTTATAATAAGGTCCCTAGACTTTAGAATCCTAATAATAAAGTTAAATAAGATAGAGCTTTATAACGCCTGTGGTATAGGGAGTGGTTTAAGAAGTTTATAAGGTTTATAATATCGCTTCTACTTTTAATAGCAGATATTACAGTTATTAACCACTTCCTTAACTAATTTCTTTATTCTTAAAAAGGTGTATACTTACTAAGCTTATGTAAAAGTCTTAACTTAACTTATATATCCCCTAAGTTAAGATTTATAAACCTGTTAGATATATTCCTTTTATTTATCTAGGTTATAAATATACAGTTTCTCTTAATACTAAAGCTTTACTTCTAGTTTAAGCGTGCCGTTTACACCTTTTAACAGCTATCTTAGCTAATAACCAGTTTCACTATAATTTAAGTATATAGAGCACTCTTTATTATAACCTTACACATACCTTAAAAAGTCTTCTAACAGGTATTTATGTTTACAGGTACCTTCTACTAACCTTCTTACTTAAAAGTCTTATTATTACTAATTGTTGAAATGCAAAAGGGGTCAAGGCATTGGAAAGCAGTGTGTATTAAAGGTGATTAATTATTTCTATCTTTAAGAGTGGAAGCCGTGTTATTATAGCCGTGAGGGTGGCCAGTGCACGGAGTGCATTGGCCACACTCGCTTCTGCGAAGCGAGGTTGGCTGACTGAATACGAGGTTGGCAGTGGAGTCTGGCGTTCTTGGCTGTGCAGATCCACGGATGCAGCCGCGGAGCGGCTGCGTGGATCCAGCCACACTGTTCTAACCACACTGGCCGGGTTAGGGTTGTAAAAACCCAACACTTTGCCACACGGCTTGCCACTATTCACAGCTATAAGGAAGGTTCTCTAGCTGAGCCAGAGAGCCGAATAAGGAATAGAATCACGCAGTTGCAACTCCTTTAATTCCACATAATCTAAAGTGCAGTGTTTCTGACACCTATTTGTAAGTTCAAGCCCGTGTAGGCTGCCTTACTTGTTTGAAATGCTTATATTAGCTAGTATGTAGGTCTTCAGCTGGAAATCTGCCGTTTTCTACTTCAACATGGCGCAGATGTCGACCTCATCGCTCCTTACTAATTTAAAGGCCACGCCTACAGAAGTAACGCATTTACGCCTCTAGATTTCTTAAATCCTGAATCTGAGTTCCAATGTAACGAACTTCTCCTTGATGCTGGTTGCGACCCTGTGATTCTCATACTGACCCACGGCGGAACTGAAATAGAGAGCTTTGTTAATGTTTAAGTTAGAAGGTATGTGTTAGAAGCACTGCACTCTAGATTGCAACTGTGTGATTCTGTTGCTTGTCTGGCTCTCTAGCTCAGCTAGAGAACCTTCCTTATAACTATAAATAGTGGCAAGCTATGTGGCAATGCCGCACGGCTATAATTGCGCCTCTATGGCAATGGTTATAAATCTATTGTTCTGGTGGTTTCCAGACTCTTCTTTCTGACAGTTCTGGCCTCTGGCCAGAACCCCCTTTTGACAATAAGAGGGATGCACCAAACTCGTCGTGATCCCGTAATGAAACTTCACCTAACATCAGCATCTCTTTTAGCTCCTCTAACTGACCGTCCCGCACCACCTGAAAAACAGGTGAGTGATTTGGGAGGATATTGCTGTATAATAGTCTTTATATGGCCTAGAGTGTCCCCTGTTAGCTATAATGCTGTTAAAAGGTTGCCTGAAACCCTTATTTCTCTGAGCCTAGTGGCGGGATAAAACTCATTTGTACCCGGAACTTCTTAGTAGTACCAGACATGGCTCTGCAGACTCGTCGGGATTTCTCGTGGGGCACAACTGATACTGTGCCAAATCCAAAATTTCAACGGTCCCATAGTTGTAGCTGCGTCAACGCTAGAGGTTGTCCCGCCTGGCAACATGGAGGTCCAGTCGCTTTTAGATCCTTTAAACGTGTCAGCAAAGTAGCTCCATGAGTCGTATGTTTAAGCGCCCACTTCGTTCGTTTACCGAAACAGTTTGGGCCGATAAAAGTATTCCTTAGATGAGCAGCAGACTTTGGCGCAGTTTCTCTAAATGTAATATAGGCTTTTCGCATGTATCTGAAGCCTATTCATGTGCCAATAGTGTCTTCCTCGATGCAGCTAAGGCCTTGCAACCCAGACAGAGGCGTGTGAATTCCGTTGATATGTTTACGTAGCCTCCGGTATAGGCTTTTTTGTGAGCTTTGGCTTCGTCATTACAGTAGCTTAGTCTTACTGCTGTTCTGAAAGTATAGGCATCTAGTTAGTATTGCTAAGCAGATAGCTAAAGCTCTAGAATACTTTCTTTTTCTAATACCAGCTCTGAAAGCAAAAGAAGAACGTAGTGAAGGCACTTGCTAGAAGGTATGGCGCGGCCCGCTTGGGCCACTTCCCACGCAGACCTAAAGCTGGCAGATTACTGGTGTGGATGGTGGGTGGGGACGGTTCATATTGAAATAAATGAACTCTTATCTCTGATTCGATGGATGGCGACAATTGTCCCCGCTTCTTCAAATGACAGCGCAGATGCAGCCCAATGGCATCCCTCCTTTGATCGACTGAACCGGATGTCACTGATGAAGTTTTTCAGCTTTCGTTCGCCACTGCAGATAAAAAATGACACGGCTCTCTTCTCTCTCCATCATCAGAAATTTCACATCACCCTCTTACAATGGCTAGGGGTATCTCTACAATGTACTCCGCAACAGCCCGCTGAGAATAAGCTCTTCAATCAAAACCTACTATAAAGGCCGGTTTTATTCGCTCCTTCTTCAATAACATGACGTCCTCGGACATCTCCAACACTCGCCGATCGGGGCAAGGCTGCCCCCAGCTGTCATGGCCAATGTCGCCCCAAGTCGACAGCATACAGACAGGCACTCGAGCCTTCCCTAGCCATACCGATTCTGAAAAGAAGTCTCTCGCCACACCTGAGGCCTATGTACCAGTGAAATCTGCGACCGTGTCGAGCCAGGAGACCGTGTTATCTAACGAGGAGGCCCCAACGCGCCACTCGTCGCATCTCCAGCCCAAGTCGAGGAAGTTCGCCTTCAGTTGGAGCGTATCGTTGCTCACGCTCGCGTCTGCAGCTGTGGCGGTATGGTTCTCGCAACGCGTCATGGTCGATCGCAGCGAGCTTCCCCCGCCACTTCGGCTAACCCCTGGAGGGGTGGTGTTGGTCGTTAATATCCTGTCGCAGCTTGTTGCCTACCTTGCGTTCTCGCTTTTTTCTGAAGTAACGGAGCAGCTGCGGTGGTCTCTCGCGTGCAGAAAAGAGGGGATGCCACTTACGTCTTTTCTAGTGCTCAGTCGAGCGACTCCTCTGATGGGGGTATTTTACCTGTTCACCGTCAGGGGGACCCATCTGGTCTGGGGAATGCAGAGGTTCGCATTCCTTCCTACGGGAGAGACATAGGCAAGCATTTTTGACGCGATATCTTGCAATACCACAGGGTTTTATTCCGCATTATTACGGCTCTTCTCAGTCTCGTTTTGATCGGTAAGTAACTGCTGTTCGATCATTTTTAGCTAGTTCATCTAACTAAAGAACTGGCCACCATTACCAGCCAACGTCACCTTCAAGAGGGTATTTACACCCGACATAAGCCAGGGATCAGCCACCTTCAACGTTATTGCCGGTCTCGCCCCCCTTTCCACGGCCGGGCTTGAAACTATTAATATCGAACTGATCCCGATCCTGGCTGCATCGTACTCAATCGCGTTCCTCACCGATCCCCGGTTTGTCACCAACGTTGCCCCGATACGCTGCAGCACATCAGATCCGAGCTGCTTGTCGCTCGTGATGCCGGGGGGTATGGAGCTGGTCCGGGTCGATGGGGGTCCAAAGATCGCTGAGTCCCTGTATACGGGAAATTTCACCGGGGACTACGATACCATCGTCGTCCACGACGCTCCGGCTTACCAGATCGAATACGATTCGATCTCCTCGATGGACCCCGGTTTTACATGGAACCGCACAGAATCAAAGGGGGACTGCCAAATGTTCGGCGCCGATATTGGCGAGGGAATCTACATCTGCCTCCGCGAGACAGGAGATAGCATTCACCTTGGTATTTTTTTATCATGCTTTTGCTCTAGACGTTATCAACTGACACCTATCAACAGGATGGACGATTTGTCCCGACCAGAGCGTAGCCGCTGGCACCTGCCAAGTGGAAAAATCATGGACCTCCAACGTCAGGTGGAATACGACTGTCTCCCTCTTTAGCCGCCTTGCGACGGTGGCCTACGACCGCGGGAACCTCTCCATCATCAGCGTCGAGCGGCTCTCCGAGCCGGCCCCGGTCAAGGTGAACAAGACCGAGGCGCTACTCTACATGAACGTGGCCATGGCACCGATCGACCCGGTCCTCAACTACGCCTCGGACAACGCGACCTACGCCTACTCGGCCGCACGCGCAGCCTTCTCGATGGGCCTGTCCTTCCTTCTGCGGATGTACACGTCCGACTACTCGACCTACCAGGACGGCGGCGTGTACCTACTGCGCAGCTTCATCGCCGTGCCGCTGCAGTTCGCGACGGCTATGCGGCAGTACGGCACCGTCAACCTCATGCCACCCGAGAACCGTGTGACTGCGACGCTGTCACGCAGCCAGTACAGGGCCATCATCGACGACTGGACGGTCTGGGTGTTCGCCTGGCTGGCGTTCCCGGCTATCTTGTACTGTATCGGTTTCTTGGTGTGGATGGCATGCTCCAAAACGTGCAGCCCCAATATCTCGGCGTTTCCCGAGATCGACATGGCCTCCAAGAGTAGCGCGTATCTGCGGTCTGACGTCGACCCTACTTTCAGGGTCGCAGGCCAGACGCCAGAGGACCTCGGGCGGTTGACGAGGCGCCATGGTCTAGGGGATGGCGAGTCGACGCGCATTGCGAGAGCTACAAGGGGGAAGAGAGTATATTGTGGGTCATTGCCAGATGCAAGGGGTGAGGAGGGGGAGCATGTTGTTTTATTGACCGAGGAGGCGGAGACACTTGATGTCTTGAATAGGACAAAGAAGTACGGCTGACACTTACGTGTATCGCCGGGCTCTCGAAGCTCCTTTAACGGCTTCATTTACTCCCGTGTATCGCCCAGATAATGATAACTTAATACTTTTATCTGCTGATCGCTGCCGCAATGGTCGTTATAGTTGTTTCTCCTTAGCGATAGCAACGCAAGCACAGAGCCCCTGACGGACAGAGAGCAAGGCCGAAAACGAGTCTAATTAGTTATAATCCCTGCTAAAAAGTCTGTGTATAAATACCGTTTCCCCACCAAAACTAGGAGGTCTGGAAGCCGAGGCTGCCAACCTCTCTTTCATCCTTAGACACATTACATTATGTTAAAAATCCTACCCACTGAAGGCATCCGGCAATCAGTCGGCTGCAATGGCTGCGCAGCAGCGACACCAAAGTTGACAAGGCTGAAGAAAAGGAAGGGCCTGGCAAAGATGAACCTTGACGAAGACTGTTTCAGCTGGTCCTATTATCCAACTTCTTTCCACAACTTTCTATCTTTTAGCGAGACAGTCTATGGCTGAAGGGTCTTCATTATGAGCCACAAATGACAGCATCGGAGAAGCACGGAGATCAAGACACATGAAACTTAGAACTCCTGCAAGCTTCATTGTCCTGCAGGATAAGAACTGAGCCACCTGTCGCCCCGCACAGCACACTGCACAGCCAGTCAACAAGCTGTCTGTATTTGAAGGCTGCCTAAACCGCGAGGTTGGCCGTACCGCCACACACTGTTTCGCGGCGGCTCCTTATGATTGGGCAACTTTATCAACAGCTGCTTTGGTTGCACAAGTCAAAAGCCTTTGGGGGCCGCATGCAGAATGTGCTTGTGCTGTGCCGTGCTCGCACCCTTGACCTTGCGGGTATCCCAGCTCTTCTTTTGCATGGACCCAACGGTTCGTTGAGCAGGAAAAAGGCTCAGGGCGAGGCTCTTTGGCAGCATACATTTATAAATCTATTTACTCTCGGCCCCGCCAATCTATTCCATTGGAAAGTTTGCCAATCTCGGGACGGCTCCCTGTGTTGATCTGCCCCCTGCTTTGAGACTGCCTGTCTACTACTTGCATCTTCATCGACTGCATCCCCACCGTCGCCTCACTGCACTCCTGCAGGATGATGATTTGGGTCCCTTCGAGAAGCACTTCGTGGCTTGGCGGATCTTGGCCATCGTCGGGTATCTTGCCCACACTTGCGTGGCCCAAACGTCGATCGAGTCGCTTCGGGGCTACGAGATAACTCTGGGATCTACACTTTCGAGTATGCATCTTGATTCTTGTCGGGCTTCGGTAGAAGACATCATATCGAGTCTTGGCCAGGTAGTAGCTGACCCCCATCCACCCCCACCCCCCGTTAGGCAGCGCAGTCTTTTGCCCTTCGTCAGAACTATGGTCAACCGCTGGCAACAGAGCCGCGTGTTGCATTCCAGGACGAGACTGTGACTTTTATACGTCGTGTAACGGAGGGACCATGACCAGGATAGATGGACTGGTTGGTACTTGGTACGCTTCGGTCTCTATTTGGGACCCATCTTTGTTCTTTGTCGGGGTACATCCCTCAGTTTTGACACCCCTCGCAGCGGCGCCCCCAATTGCGGTCAAGACGTCGTTTTCGACAAATACCCCCTCCCAACAAGCAGTTGGGCCTACATTTACTGCGTTGCTACCGCCGGCGGCGCGGGCACGCTATATAGGGAGATCATCACCTCGACGTCCTCGGCCTCGTCTCGGACATTTACCACTAGTACTACTACTACGGGTACACAATCACCCACTCCGACCCGGACAATGACAACCACATCTTCCACCCTATCCGCCACACAGTCTCCACCACCAGCTGATGCCGCACCGCAATCTCAGTCCTCCTAAGCATAGATTGCCGGGCCTGTGATTGGTGGACTGGCGGCAGTTGTCGGGATCAGCTTGTTACCTATTGGCTGGGAAAACGCCGAGGAAACAGTTGATCCGATATTTGACATATAGAAGAAGTATGAGGCTGTCAAAAATGACGACAAGAAACAGCAGCATACCGCTAGCGAGGCCTGAGATAATGCTCAGGAGATCGAGCTCCTCTCCGATTCGGCGGAGGAGCTCTGGTAGCTCGTCTGAGAGGGTCGCAGTCTATTCCATCCCTAGTAGCCAGCGGAAGGGCAATGAATAGGAACAGAGGGGTCGGGAGAAAGGGAATCTCATGAATTGCTCAAGGCTTTTTCCTGTCACTGCTTATCGTCATTTATGTCTCACCTTTTCGTGCAGCGTTCCCCATTGAGATAATCGCCTTGTCCTCGACACCTCCCGAGCCGCGTTTCTCACAAACACAAAGCTACCTTCCTTCCAGCGAGCAGAATCGACAGGAAACACACCGCCTCCTTTCAACCGGCACTCGGCACGACCGCAGCTTTCCTAGGAGGTGGTGCTATTCCGACGAGATGGCCAGCAACGGCAATCAAAACCCCGAGTCGGAGAAGCAGCTGATTGAGGCTGCGCCCCAGGACCGACAAGGCAAATTTAGCCCCCGCTCACGCCTCGAAGACAAAGAGGATCCGCTAGCTAACAGCCTGCTTTCACAGCTGAAGTCACGAACACTGAGACGTTGAGGCTCAAAGCGTACTGTCGAACTGCAGCGGCAGTTCTTGGCGCTCAGGCGCGCAGGCGCCTTACCGCTCCAGGCTTGCCTGGAGCGCAGGGGCCTTGGATCATGTGCTCTCCCCACACACAGGGAGCTTCCATTTGTATATAACTGGGGAGTGCTTCGCACTCCCCTTTTCTACCAAATCAAGTCACTTTGCAACTGCACTTCCGCTGCTCCTGAGCCCCTCGTTCCTCAGCCAAAACGTTCCACACGTACTAACTGGCTGGGCGCTAATTTGCCTAGATTGGCATCGACATCGGGCCGTATAAGCCTGACGGAACCGCCGCTGGTTCCGTGAGTTCTTGCCGACCCCGCCGCACAGCCGGCGACTGCATAATGGATCCCGTACAGCAAAAACTAATATCCGATATGTACTAGGACAAAGACTCGGAAGCCAAGAAAACCAAAGCCCCCCAGAGCAACGACACCAAAAGTCAGGCTCCAGCTGTCAAAGATGACGCTTCGGGGATTGATCTTCTCTCGACTCTGGAAGAAGAGCCGTGGGAACTCGTCTGAGAGGGTAGCAGTGTGATACTATCCTAGGGCGGCCATTGGTGGAGCGGGAACACAGCACATCCGAGAGGGAACGGTCGGGAGGAATGTCAATAAGTCGACAAAAGCTCGTTGCTGCCACTGCTCATCGTGAACTGTGTCTGAGATTCGAGTTCATGAAATGATACTTCCTCATACTGGTGAATCTTCAAGCCGACCGGAAGCTCGGAACGGCCTGTCAGAGCCCTGCTGCGACACCGTTGACGGCTTTCGTGCGTGGGAACTTCCGCGCCCCGACAGCGACCACTGCCCATAAGACCCTGCTGGAGACGCCCGTACCGTAGTTCCCGAGTCCAATGCTGGTGAAGTGATCAGTTGGCTTCCAGTAACACTCGTACTGGCGATGTTTATCCCCAGTCCTGCGCCCTTGCGCTTGTGACTTGAACCTTGGCCGTGGTTGGGTTGACTGCCTGAAGCATCATGGATGCTACCGCTGGGACTACGTTCCTCTTCCTTGTGCCAAAGCTTATTATCCCACACTTCCCTCTTCTTCGTGAAGAGGCTCTTTCTGAAACTTCCATGCTTCCGTCTGGTCGTTTCGACTCTTCGCCAAGCCCAGGATGATCCGAGACAAATGGTGGTGAGGATGATGCCTGTCGTGATCCATACCTTAAAGGCAAGCCACGAGAACTCGATTGGGGCTTTGTTATTGTTGCTGCCGCCGGTAGTTCCGTTGTCAGTGCCACCCCCCGTGCCGGAATTGTCGTGGTCTGAAGTGTCGTTGAAGCGAACCATGTTCGTACTGAGGACGGTCTGCGGGGTTTAGTTAGTATCACCACCTAGAACAGAAGAGCCGGAGACATAAAGCCTTACCGAGACAACCGACACTGGAAGTAAGATGAGGGTGATGAAGGCGAAGATCCTCATGGTCGATGAGTCGTCTGATGTGACCGCTGTGAGCTTTTTCATGGTCTTGTTGGTCCCGTTGTCAATGAGCTTTTGTATCTGTGTGGAATCTCAAGATCAGCTTGAACCCTAGCGCCGGGGGTGTAGATTTCTAGGGACGTGGGCCGGGACCTACAAAGTCTGCTCTACTTGAGGTGAGTCTTTCTAGCACGCCTACTCGATCCAAGGTGCCCCGCGTCCGCTCTACCGCCCGTTTTATGGTCGCATGAAGGTCCTTGAGGCCGTCTTCGGCCTCCGTCGTCGATGAAAGGTTTGAAAGATTGGATGCCTGCAAGTTTTCGGGAAGCGTCCTGTAGAAGTCGTCTAGGTTATTTAGCACCCGTATGTTATCCTCGATTCCGATGCGGCAACGCTCGAGGGCCTGCAGAGTTTGTGTCATGACGCGTAGATCTTTCTCAAAGATCTCCTGCGTCTCATCGCCACTCTGACCTTCGGTGTTAGGGGGATAGAGGTATTTGTTGGCCTTGAAAAGTTAGCCCATTGCGAATTACTTCTCGGATCTGGAATATGGGGTGCTAGGGTAGCTAGTTGACTTACAGCCCCATCAAATGTCTCGTCCAAGAATTGAAGGTAGAACTCCATGTCTCCAATGGACCAGTCGGCGAGATAAGAGAAGATATCCAGAGTTGCGCAAAATCGTGGCGCCAGGTCTCGGTCGGCGACCCGGTACTCATCAGCTGCAAGCTCACGCTGAAGGTCTCTCCAGAGGGTGTTTTCAGGTCTCGGCTTGCTGCCGTCCTCGGGCTGTACTTTTTCAAGTGGGTTGGTGATTATCCACAGCGCTGTCCCATGAACGACGTCAAACTGATGGTATATGGCTGCTGTGTATGTCTTGTACTTGTTCTGATTTGCCTCATCTGCGGTAGCCGGAACAAACCGGGTGCTCTCGAGCTTGAGGGCAATCTGGTAGTGTCGCGCACTTCGTTTCAGACTGGGAATCTCCTTAGTGGGCTTTTCTGCACCAAGTGAGATATGGGACCGGAACCCGCTGAATCCGACATCGCAGGCCCCGGTCATGGCCAGACCTCCGCAGCAGGTGAGGAAGTTCAAGTAGCACGGTGGAACTTGATGGTAGGTCATGATGCGAAGAAGGATCTCCTCGCTTAGGTTCATGAGCTGCGCACTCGAATTAGGCCGCTCAAGGAGGCTTCCAGGACGCAAAATGATTAGATAGCGCCATGTCACTCTCTGCGGTAAGTCGGGGACTTACATCACGCGACAATGGGGGTCCTCCTGGAGTTGAGCCTCGTTGCTCGGCCAATGGTGACAGAGGTCGTCCAATGTCTTGATGGTGTATTTCTTGATGTCATACTGGTGGGGTCCGGGGTGTTCAGGCTCTAAAAGTGCGACATTAGGCCTCCATTATGGACAACTCAAGCAACGTGGCCGATGAAGGTAAGGTGAGGTACTCACTGCTGGCACGGAAGTCACGTATCGGGACGCAGTGCAATGATTTCTTTTCGTCGAACAGCTTCCTGACGCTCTGCCGGAACTGGCGAGTGTAGCCTAGCACTCTCTTCTCGCTTTCATCGTCCGGAAACAAGAAGAGCGCTTTCTCGTCAGGGTAGCCTCGGAAGCCGTCCAGCGCACGGCGGAATTTTTCTTTCATGTCGTTGGCCATGTCGGTGTCGAGGGCAAAAATTCCAGTTAGGCAGAAACTCGGGCCAAGATTCGGACAGAATGAAAACGCAGTTCGGGAGGGAAGATCCCCGAGATATGGGCATGGACCCCGAGGGACCCGAGGGTGGAGGCAGCTGCGACGGACGGCAACTGAGCCTCCCTCCCCGCAAGCACCGTCGTTCATATTCTGCGGACTCTGCGACCTGGTAGTACAACATGATGGCCAGACCGAGCTGCAGCTCTTGCCAGACCAATCGCAAATAGTGGACTCGGCCGACTGCATGCATTATCTGGCCTGCACTCGCCCAAAATGGCCCGTCCTGCGCACAACCTAACTGCAGATGAGGCTAGTTGCATAACTCGAGAACTGCCACACAGTAGGAGAGTACACCTAGTGACCTGGGATACTCGGACCCGCTGTCATCTCCTCCCTCCCCGCCGTTGCTTCTTTGCGTCCTCAGGACTAAGCACTTCCTCACTCGGCTTCCTCGTCAACCCGCTAGGACCGCCCCATCGTAATCCCTCTACTTCGTTTTTTTGGTCCTATTGTCATGTCAGCAAATTGCGGTTCAAGTTTCGGACGGGAAAACAAACCTGATTCAACAGGACAGGGACATGGAAGATGAATCTGTCCCCAAGATCTGACTACGCTGGAGTGTTAGCTGCATCACAGAATTGAACGGAGGTCCGCAGGCACACTCACCCTTCCGATGTTGATGTGGAATTCGGGGTACTTCTCTCGTGGAAACTCTTTGTCTAGAAAGTCCTTCAGCGTCGATTTGCTCAGGCCATCTGACAGGACCGTTTCGACATGCAGAGTTTCGTCCTTGGGTGAGCTGCTAGAGATTCGTGACCAAGTAATTGTCCTGTACATTGTCTCTCCCAACTTCGTCGCCATTCTCTTGAGAAAACTTTCCGGCATGGTGCAGGTTGTCGATGTAGAAGGCCATGTGGAGGTGGTGAGGAGTGGGAGGCCGCATCGTGTATTTAATGCCCGCAATGCGCAAGGACGGCGTTGCCACGTCTCGCAGTCGTGTTGTATTCCGAAGTACCATTTGCTCTGGATGCCTCGCCTCAGAAAGGCAGTGCAGCAGCGTCGCCACCTCTAAGCCAATCAAGAAGGACAGCAGCTGCAGACCCGGCATGCGTTGCACACACCAGCCTCCGCTGACGGATGCCTGATTGGACTTGAAAATTTGATTTGGTGGCACTTGGTGCTCGTGAAATTCGTTCGGTCTTGCGTGTCTTGAAATGGCCACTGATCTTGTGTAACCCCTCCGCTGATGACCTGAAACAATTGCGTTGGCCTCCACCCCCCTATGCTTTCTGTTCCGCAAGGCCAAGAAAGACAAGGTCGTAAGATTGGCGAGACAAAGAACCATGACAAGGTTATTAAGGGCGTTTGGGAGTTTCGACCTCTCTGCTCCCGCCGAAGAGAAGTAGTAGGTCGTCCAAGAGGATATTTGTCGGAGACCGAGAAGTTGGCGTTTTTCCCCAAGCGGCTGATAGTAAAATGAGAGAGCAGAATGGGCGAACTTCGGGAGTAAGGAACCACAGATTTAACATAAATCCCTTGCCGCTATCTGCTCAGTTATTAAAATACGAAGGTGAGTTGGGTTTGCAAAAGATGCAACACAAAAGGCCATATCAGCATTACTTATCCCGCCGCAGGTGCGGATTCTGGGGGCAATAGGCACATCAACAAACCAATTGCCCCGGCGGAAACATTTCGGACAGGATCACATTTGCACCATCGAAAATGAGAATGAATCCATGAGAAAAGGTCTGCAACAGATCAACCCCAGTCAACCGACCATCGGCGACCAAAGCGAGGCCCCGGTCAACGGAGTCAAGGCGACAATCCAAGCTTCGGTGTGACAAAAGGATACCTGTAGTCTGAGTCTATATATGCGGAAGTGTTATTCAGGCGAGAAGACATCACCGAGGGGGCAGAAAGGGCTCTCGGAAATTGACAAAGATTGTTTTGCTGTCATCTGCTCAATTTGCCTCGGCGCGACCGCATGTTTTGCATCACTTTCAAGTGCTTTTGCGAAACTCGAAGCAAATTCTGCGCCGAGCTTCCAAGTCCCCTCCTGTTGACTTTCAGTCGTTCTTGCTTACCAGCGCCGATTCAAGCGCCGCGACCTATTGGCGCTATAGTGAAGCAACTGGCCATCATCTTGTTCTCCTCCCCCCTCTGCCCGCACCTGTTTTCCGGTCCTTCAAACGGCAACTTGATCTCCAAACTTCCACGCAGCGTCTGCGCCCGAACATCACTGCTAACCCAGCAACCCATAACTCTGACTCCGAGCAGGATCACCAAGCAAGCTAATCATTTCCGGTTGACCAAATTTCTTTGACGAAATGGCGAACCCGACTGAAGACCCCCAGACTCTGATGATTCAGGCCGCTCTCGCCCATTGGCTAAGTAAGTTCGGTCTGCCAGAGATCCAGAGACCTCGCTATAGTTACTGACGCTTGCCCTCGCACAGATGCCGCCGAGAAGTACTTCCCAGACGAGGCTTCCAAGCGCCAGTTCTGCGACATGGCCAAGCGCCTTCACGGCCTCATTCACGCCATGGAGCCTCAGAGCGACTCGCAGTATTTTGTGAGTTTTCGACCGACCCGGGCCGGCCATCTGGAGTATGGATTTTGAACGGTATAACTAATAATTTATATAAAGAATAAGAACAAGAACGCGACCGGCAAGACTGAGACCTTTTAAAACGATAAGGCGGACAAGCATGACGGATCTGACGAGGATCACGAGGTTACCTGCAAGCAAGACAAGGCTGTTGAGGATGATTGGGAGATTGAACTCATTTCTGCCCCCGCTGAGGAGGAATGGGAGATGATTTGAGAGGAGTTGATGCAGTGACCTAAATCAAAGGTCAAGAAGCGTCAGTTGATGGATGGGAGCATAGGAGCAAGTGGCAGTCTCATAGCGGATATCTGGAGGTAGCTGCCGTCTCAGCCGATAAAAGCCAGAGTGATAATAGCAGACGCCCTGTTCAACCGACTCCCCGCTGATGATTGATGAAGAATCCCCCCCTGCTACCTGCTTGGTTGTGTAAAAGTGACCAATCATGTCTGTGCTTTGGGCAGTGTTTCTTCAAACAGATCACCCCGTGCCCCAACCCTCGCGCCTTCTTTCCACAACTACACGCCTCAAGCTGCTTCCTCAACAGCACCTCAGTCCCCAACTTCGCCCGCTGTCCACTGAACAGCATCTCCTAACATCACGCAAACATTTTCCTTTCAACTCACTCAGACCAAGATGGACAGCTCTCAAGATTCAGAGAAACTGATGATTGAGGCCGCATTGAGCCACTGGCGAGGCAAGTTTGGTCCTAGAGGGCGCCTGCAACCGCCTGACAACCAGTGGATTATGTGAGTTCAAATCTCGACCTGCCCTCAACTACCATTGGGGCATAAGCTTCAAAACAGCAGAGCTGACATTTTATATAGGGCAAGACCACGTAAAAGCGCATGGCTGCGAAGATGAACCGGTCTAAGGAGCATGACCGCATTGTCAGCGGCAAGCCCAACAGCGACAACAAGATCTGTGATGACTCGGAGACTTGGGAAATCCTGGTGATTCTAGCGGAGGATTTGGAGGACTGGAAGATTGTCTAGATCTTCACTAAGCGCCGGCGAGAGTCATTGGTGCGAATAGATACATTAGGACACGATGGGAACTGGTAAATTTAGGAGGAAGGGCATCTTCCATAAATTGAAGATGAATCCCTGGCCGCCGCCTGTTTAGTTGCTGTCAAGACGAACGTGAAGTATGTGTGAGGTGCTGTCCGGGTAGTGCGTCCCGTTGCAGAAAAGGCCGATAGCTTGAGGTCCTATCGTGATCATCTCAGGGAAAGCGGACTGCAGCATTCTCTGTCATGAAGCAACTCCCAGTCTTGGTCTCAAAATCTCGTCCCTGCCCAAATTTGCAGTCCTGTCTCCATCCGGCGCGACTGCCCCGCGTCGCTCAGCAGCATGGGCCACCCAGTTGAGGCTCCAAGTCACTTTATCCCCCACCTTCCTGCCCAGCAGCCTCCCTCCTGCTCCTTCCTCAAGCACACACTTTGCTCACTGTGACGCTCTAAAAACAGCCAAATCACTTTGCTCATCGCACAAAAGAAAAATCAATTCCATCACAATTCTTCATCCCAAGTTTTCCGATAGCATTGAAGATGCCGTTTGTCAGTCCCACTTCCACTGCTCAAGTCGAGGCCGCCTCGCCGCCGAAGCAGCTTCCCCGGAAGCTGCGCCGCTACTCTGGCACATGGCAGGCGAACCAGCAAGGACGGAATTATTGGGCCCCGAGCGTTTGCGGGCAGCTTATTCAATCTCATGTGAGTGTTTCCGATCCAGTATCAACTCTCGATTTGGCGCCTGACATTTCTTCAGCAGATGACCGTTGCTGAGGAAGCCAAGCATACGAAGACCGAGAAGCCTGCTGCCGATGACGCCAAGGATAGCAAGACCGAGAAGCCCGTTGCCGATGACGCCACGTGTGCCGAGATTGAGAAGACTGCTTGTGAGGATCTGAGCGTTGTAGTTGAGGAGCCTTCTATTCTTGAAGATGATATGGAGTAAAAATGGTCGAGGATGCTTAAGCCAGGTGTAATGATGGGATGAGCAATGACGTTGAGGACGTAAGGAAGTCATGAAACGAGACGATGCGTATTCACTTTCTTGAGCATCAGTACCATGTTGAGGGCGTTGGGGAAGTCACGATATGACAGGATGGGGATTTCTTTGTCTTGAGCATACCATTGTAGGAAGCATAGGAATAATTTGACGAGAGTGCGACGCTTGAGACATTCCGTCCCGCTCGCTGGTGTCAATCAAAATTAATATGCTGTTTTCCAATCGCCCACAGACCGTCCCCAGCCGAAGCCCCAGCACCGACCATGTTTTTTTGTAATTTTGGGTGCCCTCCCCTACCACATCCTCCCCAAACACGATCTTGCCAACGCTTTTGCAATCTACCAATTCATTTGCAATCCTCCTCAGCGAACCATCACACTTAATCATCACCGTGCCACCGACAACGTCTTGATCATGCCTTCAAATACGACCTTCACGGCCCAAGTTGGCGTCGCCGCCCGCGCGAAGCCGGCCCGCCGTAAGTCGGATCCGTTGCTCCCCGACCTTCTGCAACTTGGACCAGAAGCTGACAATTTCGCCAAAGGAACACGCAATCAGGCTCTCCCTTCTGGAGAATGGTGTATTACCGCAGATGGACTTGTTGATTGGGTGGACTCGACCGAGCCTGCTGAGGTGAGTGTCCCCTCGCTCTCGATTGTTGCTCAGCCCAAAGCCTGACCTTTGTCTCCCGATATTCCCAGCACACGGCCACACAGGCATCCGACGACGACGACTATGTCAAAGTCAAACCCCAGACTGAAACCCAATACGTCTGGGCTGAGAAGCCGGAGCTTGTCACCACCACTACCCAGTTTGTTTGGGTCAAGAAGTCGCTTCGCATCGCCTATTGCCTTGCATCAAACATCTTGCCCAGTTACTCCGTGGCAGTGTCATTGCAGTGACTGTCACGGTCGATCCGGCGACGAGCGTGTCATCCACATAAGATATGATCAAGATGCCTCGAGAGACAATAGCCGTATTGCAACTACCACAACCATTCAACGTGAATATTAGAATGCGCGCGGCTTTGTTAGTATACAGCTTCATGAAGCCCGCCCAAGATGTCTCATGCTACTCGGCGGTCTCAACAAGTTTGAACTGTGCCCGGTTCCATCCCGCCGCAGACTCCCAGATTCTCAGCACTGGCCACGTTGCCGCCGGCCATTTATTGCCCCTCCCCGTCATCTCCCTCAATCAGCTTCCCTCAAGCATACATCTTGCCATCACTCTGCAAGCAGCCAGCTATACATTTTCGATTCTATCTCTCCCAGAAAACATACCTACCTGCCAGCGAAAAAATGACCATGCCTCTCACATCATGGCTTCCGAAAAGACCTCCCCTGCTTATGTCAGTGCTGCTGCCTCCGAAAAGCAGAGCCGACGTAAGTTGGATCTGCCGCGTCGCTCCGCAGAGAGTTCTGCAAAATCAAAGCTGACGAGTTTCAGTCGCCAAAGAAAGACGCGACCCGATCGAGACCCAATATGTCTGGGTTGAGAAGTGGATCTACCGGAGCATCGAGACCGCGTCCACAAGAACAAAGTTGATCAAGCCTTCCATGGGAGGCTCAAAGACCGTCCAACTCGGTGCCACAGCACCGAAGCGCCGTAAGCTAGATCTGTCACTCCCCCGCACGCCTTTTCGAAGACTTGCAGCTGATAGTTTTGCCAAAGAGCGCCGAAAGCAGGTGCTAAAAATACTACCCCCTGGAACTTGGCGCATCACCGCAGACGGCCTTGTCGACTGGGTTGATTGGAGCGAGCCGGCTGAGGTGAGTGTCGCCCGCCATCACCGATTTCGTCCAGCTCAGCAGCCGACATTTGGCTCACTAGCAGAAGATCGCGTCCGGTAGCGACGAAACAGCGAAGGTCGAAATTTCCATCCAGACCCAGTATGTCTTTATTAAGAAGCCGACCGCTCAAGTCAACGAGTATGTCTAGGTGAGCAAGCCGGCGGCCGGAGACGAGAAGGCAGACGAGAAGAATGGCGAGAAGAATGACGAGTGGGTCAAGGTCGAGCAGTAGGGTGGAGGGAAGCTGCCCGCTTTCTCGCAGCCATGCTTGGTGCATGAGCCAATGAAGGAAGCGATTCTCAAGTGTCGATTTGGACGAGCGGTTGGGGCAGGCAGGAGCGTAATGGTAGCCAAGTACCATTGAAAGAGCAGGAAGCATTCAAGGCCGAAGCTGTCAGAATAATCAACAGCGGTGCTCAAACCGCCATACTCGGCCTATGTGAACATGTGTACCTATATAGAGTTGAGGTATATTTAGGTCGTTGATCTGAGATACTCTGTGCTGCCCGTGGTTTCGACCAAGTCGTCGCCCGTATTGAGACGAAAGATGCCGAGATCGCGGAATTGACTACGAGGGACGACGATAACTTTTACTCGTGATTTCAATGAAAAGAACAATGCTCCCCAATCCTCTTCGTTACCCCTCAATCTATCTCGCCGTGCTTCTAGGCACCTAGGGTGTGTGTTTACCACGAGTGAGTTGCCCCTCGTGCTCCAGGGCTTCAGCATTGACCACCGGCTAGTTATTTCCCAGCACCTTCCTTCCTGCCCTCTGTTTGCTCCTTCCCTCGAGACATTTGCCACTTTCGTATTTCCGACAGCTGCAACGAAAATAAAACAACATCTCAAGACCACCAAGATATTCCCAGACCATCGATCAGCCAGGTCTACGCAAATTCTGCCACATGATGTCAACCAAGACCTCCGCCAAGATCACCAAGGCTGGCATGACCGCCCAGCGTAAGCCGAGCGATCCCCATTTCGCTGTCTGCAGGTAGTGCTGCTCTCAATGGTACTGACGCTTCTCTCTCCGTATATAGCGAAGACGTCCGCTTTCCGCTACCAGCCGGGCGGAACGAACAACCCCTTCCACGCCGCCGGCGCCAGCGAATGGGTTAACTGGCTCGCCCAAGACCCTCTTCCTGTGAGTTATGCTCCCCAGGCCGGCGCTCATCACCAGCCTGAGGCCAAATACGATCTTTCGACTAACCCTTTCGTAGCAGCAGAAGAATATGGCAGCCAAGAGCGCCGACGTTGAAACCGATATCAAGAGCGCCGACATTCAGGCCGATATCAAGATCAAGACCGAGCGCAAGACGAAGACCAAGAACGATGCCAAGACTGTTCCTTCGTCCGAGCTGGCCGAGGGCGAGTTCGTCACAATCGACCGGGAGAATGATGTCACCAAGCCCAACCCAGAAGATGAGGAGTTCGTCTATATCAGCCCGGAGGACGCGTGTGAGAATTGGGTCAAGATCTACTGAGGAGGAAAGCTGGAGATGATGGGATTGATGTTCTGCAGCGAGCTGTGAACGGCCATTCGCAAGGCCCAGTTTGTTCAGACGGTCTAGATAGGGCTTGAAGCCCAATCAACACAAGATTCATCAGCCCAGACTCGGTTCTAGCCATTCCTCGTGACGCGTCTTATTGGGATATATTATTCTGGCAAATATATGGTGAGACGGCGTGCCTTTTGGTAATGAGAAGAAGTGGAGAGAGATGTCCAGATGGATACATAAAGTTGTGAACTGCCCCATGAGAAGGTGGGCTCGTTGCGGTGGCTTGCGGAGAGCCAGAGCCGTCCTGCGAGTGGCCCCCGCCAAGAACGACATGGATTCTGTTAGGGGTGATTCTGGAAATTGATGCCAGCGAGGAATGTATTGTTTTATGACGGGAAGGAAGAAAGAGTGAGGGCGGCGCGGCTCGCGACCTGGTAGATAAAGCCCTCTCGGAACCAAGACATTGACATTAATACAAAGCCCGTTGCCAACGAAACTGACGAGGTTCTTCCTGTTTGGTCCGAGAACAGCATATGGATCCTTGGGCGATGAGATCAAGTCAGCGGCCATTTGGGGAAGCGTCCCTATCCCGAGCCTCGTGGTTGGAATAATGAAGGTTGATGTTGTAGGGAGGTATCTGAGGTAAAAATACATCTTCCCCTTCGCGATCGGGGCATGGTTCTGGGTAGAGAGCTTATATGCTCCCCAGAGACCAGTGAACTCAGCGTCAATGAGTGCGAACTCAGTTGTAATCGTTCTGTGTGAAAGTGAATATATATATATATATGCGCGCCCGCCTTCCGTTCAGAAACAAACAACCTCCCAGGCCATGGCAGCACTTCAAGCATTGACCAACGCCGGCGCACCTGTTTATTGTCCACCCGCTCTCTACCCCTCCATTCATTCCTCCGCAGACACACGATCTCTCGCAATTTTGCTTACAACAAACAATCACGCCACCTTTGCAGCAGTATCATGAGAACTCTCGATAATCACCAAATCAACAAGAAATCACCACAATGTCTTCAAAGACCAACGCCAAGAAGAACACCGAGGGCACCAAGGACAATGCGGGTAAGTCGCATGGAGCCAAATCCGTCTGCCCGCCCGACCACAGGCGAATTTGATCGCAAGCGGCGCCGCTGACCGTTCCTGTCTGCCAGCCAGAGCCAAAGCCCCCACATTCTCCTACAAGGCCGGCGAGCCCAGCTGCGGTTTCACTCCCGAAGCCGTCGGTGAATGGACCCGGTTGATTGGCGAGGGCTTTCATCCGGTGAGTGTGTGCGACTAGCGGTCGTCTGCAGGCCAGTACCAAACCGCCCAGCTAACCGTTTTGCAACAGGTCGGGGAGATGATTGAGCCGGCAGAATATCCAAGCTCATGGCGAGTTCGTTTTGGTCGATGCCGAGCTCCCCAAGACGGAGAATGAGTTTTTTATGGTCGACGCTGAAGAGGCAAGTGAAGATTGGACTCTGGTCTGAAGAGCGAAGATGAAGGCATCAGCATGACTCGGGGGCATGGAGTGTAAGCCGAGGGTTCTACCCTCATGCGGTTCTGGGTGTCTATCAGCTCCTAGGCTCTATTAACCGATTGAGGTCCTACTTCATGTCCGGTGTGGTAACCTCGGCCTCGTTGATCCAGTTATGGTGACAGACCAACTCGCGAGCCTAGGTAGCTAGGTTCGCTCGAGAACAAGGTTGTAGATCGATTAGAGCAGGCCCGGGTGCACTTGAGCGAATTTGTGCTAGGACCCCCAACATTGTCGTAACAATTTGCGTGAAAAATCCATCTGTCTTTACCAGGTAGTTAGTTTGTATGTGTTCCCGCCGTTTGGGTCCCCGAGGAGCACGGCACGCTCGCACCTAAAGTACCTATTTATTCACCGCTGCCATCCTCCCCCCACCCTTGCGTCTACAACCACAGGTCTCTCACAACCAAAATAAACACAACACCTTCAGAAAACAACCCTCATCGGCCGACCAACAAGACTTGACACGATGCCGGCAAAAACCAATACCAAGAAAACCAAGCCCGCCAACATGAAGACTAACACCGGTAAGTTACAGCTCATCCACCTGCTCGCTTGCCCGCAGGCGAATTTGACCGCAAGGATGCTGACCTTTCATGCGACGTAGCGAAACCCCCCACCTTCTGCTACAGGGTGGGTCAGACCAACCGCACTTTTACCTCAAGCTCTGATGCTGTCGGCGAATAGGCCCGGTGGCTGAACGAGGGCTCTCGCCCTGTAAGTTCATGTTCCCCCGGCCAGCGGCCATCGACACGCCAATACCAAACCGCCCGGCTAACTAGTTGACAGCAGGAGGGCTCCAAAGCGTCCGCCCAGCCCATCGGGGCCGAGCACATCCAAGCTGCTGGCGAATTCGTCATTGTTAACGAGCCCCAATTCGACGACGAGTTCGTGGCAATCGACATGAGCATTGACTCGAAGGATGAAGACTGGGTCGTGGTGTAGGAGCGACAATTTGGAGGGACAGAGAGCTTCCGGGGGATGGTAGTACGAACGAGAGGTTTATGGCTCAGGTGTCAAGGTCGAAGGTTACCTATCTTGACGAACGGTTCATGTTAGATGGCGGCATCCAAAGCCTAATTAACGAGCCGAATTCACGACCCTTGACTCAGTTGCAACCGTACTGCGTGGAAGTAACTGGAGCCCCCGACAACAGTTCGCCTTAAACGTAGCGGGAAGTGAATGTGCTATATGAGGACATCGGAACACAACGTCAGCTCTTTCAGATTTCTCCGAGACTAAAAAGAACTACACCAACACTCTAGAATCACCCAGTGGGCCATCTGGCCGGTCATCTCAAAAATGCGCGTACAATAGGCCCTCGCGGGCGTGTGATGAAATTATGGCAATGAATCTACCATTACCTATTACCTTGAGTTTCACGATCAGAACACTGTCTCTTGTGAGAAACGACGAGCCATGAAAGCGATTAATATATACAAAAAGATTTATCAGGTATTATCAGACATTTAGAGCTTTATGCGGTGCCTCCACCAAGCGAGTCTGAAAAGAAATTTCCGCTTACGAACACGCCGTTGCGTTCCCTCTGGTGGAAACTCCAGAGGCTTCGTCTCGTTTTCGTTTACCGGCACGTTGGTCGGTTCGCTTATCCTTGGCTGCACGACCAGTACAGTCTCTTGTATTTCCGGTTTGCTAATTCGTAGAGTCTTCCCATTCAACACGTCAAGTGCCGCCCTTCCATACCCACTGCGCGTCCCATACACAATTTGGAGCTTCTGCTGTAGCGTGTTACCGCTGTGACAAAGCTCTGTCTTGCTGGCGCCGGCATCGAGGAGGAACTTCAGCATAGTAAGGCGAGATAGGGCCTCGTCTCCGGCTGGGATTCTTTTAGCCTGACTAGAGGTCCGCAACCCCTCGACGCAGGAATTCGGGAAAATGGTGGCCTCGAGAAAAGTGATATCTCCAACATGAGCCACTGCTTTGGCAGGGTTTCGTATCACGCGTTCCCGTAGGTAGCTCCATAACTCGTATGAGGCAGCCAGAGCGGAGAATCCGATCTCGTTTAGCCGGCCCATGTGCTGACACCGGTTGATAACCAGCGCCGGGCTCGGCATCTGCCTCTCCAAGAAGTCGAGATAGGTTGTCAGGCGATGAACACTCTCCTCGGTCTTGGCGGCCGCGGCCTCAAAAGCCAAGGCCAAGCAGATGCGAACGAGACTGAAGTCGAGGGGAACAAGACGTTCGCTTTGATTGCTCAGTGGCCGGATAGACGCGGCACAGGAAAACGCCTTGAGTACCTCCAGAGCGGCGATAAAGTCCGACGGCAGGTTGACCGATATATCCGGTAATACTCTTAAAACCCAGTCGTATGCGGTACGGTGAATATACTGCACATTTCCACGGGCTGAGAGCTCAAGCAGTCCCTTTGTGCGGCTGGCCAGCCGCCGTTTCATGACAGTGCTTATTTTCTCAATGTCCATGGTGGTCAAACAGAGATCATGCGGCGCAGGTTCGTCGGCGAGCCATAGAAGGGGCGCGGTGAACGGTATTTCCTTGGACGCGTTGAAAAGGAGAAAGAACTGCACTCCTTGGACCTTGTACGTATCCTCCACGGTGCCCCAAATCCCTTCGTAGAGGTTCTCTAAGTCGCCCGGGACCTGGTTCAGAGCGGCCTGGAGGTCCGAGATCTTGTCCCCGTCTGTCAGACCCGCAAGCAGCAGCTGACCCACGATGGAGACCCAGAGGAACACGCCTGCGGCCTTCTCGACCACCGAATTCATCAGACGCTCGGCTTCTGCGGGGAAGACGGCGCCGAGGTCGAGAAAGCCCGAATGTGACTCGAAGCTGGAGCGTACAAACTTTAGGATGTCACCTCTAGTGAGGTCCTCTAGCCTGAGACTCGGAGTTCGCGCGTAAGCATCGGAAAAGATATTCCAAGGCCTGCTGCTTACGCAAACTCGGACGCCCTCAAGGCGACTAATGTCCTTGATAAGGCTTACCAGTTCGTTATGGTCACCGCTGAACTCGTCGAGGCCATCAACCAGGAGGACAATGTTGAGTTGCTGAGCCGCATTGGCGGCGGATGGGCCCGTGGACTCAGAGCGCCTGTATAATAGCACGTCCAGGCTCTGTCGCAGTTCTTTCTGGGTCCACTCGGGCAGTTCAATGTCGAAGCCGAATATCTCATAGATAGACCATCGTCTAGCGCAGCACCGGCGGGCCAGATATGGTTCTTTGACAATGCACTGGGATAGCAGGCTTCGTACAAAGCCTGCTGAAGACCTTTGGAGTTCCACACCTGCCTGCCACGAGAAGAAAGTGGCAATCACGTACGGGGTGTTGCCAGACCACGCGGCGACGAGCCGCTTGAATTTCTCACTGCTTGCAATGAACTTCATCAAAGTTGACTTGCCGGACCCAGGCTTTCCGGTGATCCAGTAGTTCTCGCGTCTGGTTCCCATCAGCCATTGGGGGAACGAGTCCCATTGACCCTCTTGGTTGCCGGTAAAGATCCACTCGAATGTTGACTTGTGAGCTGGTGGGATTGCCTCTTCACGGTGGCTAATGGCTTTGTAGCTGAGGCTGTCGAGGATCGCTTGGTCGGATTCTCTCCCTGGCGGCAATAATTCTCTGCCGTTCGTGGTCAGATTTTCAGTGGGCTTCCAACTAGACCTCCACAAGTTGTCGACCATGGCCTGGCGATTGTTCCGGGTATCATGTGTGCCGTTCCCGAGTGATTTGAGCTCTTCCTGGAAGGTCCTGGCATCGTCGCCTTCTCTCAGGGTGGGAATATGGGCCTTGAGGAAGCCTTGCTGCATCTCCAGAATTTGATTGATGGCCTTGCCCTGCCTCTGCGACTCCTCCCTTTGGTCGTGGTTATTGAATTAGCATGGGAACTGCCGAGACTGCCATCGGCCGTACATACCACAAGCAAACCATGATTGCGCCCGTTATGTCGGTCCGCAGCTTTTGCATGCGACTCTGCAACGACTGGATCTTGTCGCCGAGCTTCAGTGCCTTCAGCGCAGCATTGAAGCTGCTTTTCAGTAGATCAAGCTTGGTTACACCCGATGCGCGCAGCTCGGCCAGAGCCTCGTGCAGCTCATCCCCGACAAATTTGCACGAGAGAGAGAGCCGCTGCAGCATCTTGGCCGCGCCGACCTGCTCCGAGGGCGCCATGTTGGCGCAAAGGCCTTGAATCTGGGTTGCGAGGACTTGGAGGTCGCGAGAGACGGCAGACAATTCGACGCACTCTTTCGTCTGCCCGGTCGGCGATCTGTAGATATTCAGTGTGTTTCCTAGCAGTCGCGCTCCGAAATCGAGAAATTGGATCGCCGCGGCGGCCACCGAAAGAGCGCTCAGGGGCTCCATCGCTTCGAAGTTCGTTTCTTTGAAGGCTAATGTGATGGTGGAATGCGGGAGGCTTTGTTTGTTGCCTGGGTTGGCCTTCTCTCGACCGCCCCCCAAGGCTCCCATCTCAGCCGCAAATCTCAAAATCGGTCAAGGGTCGATGCACCTGACTGATTTCGGAGAGGAAAACGCGGGGCCTGCATCACGTCCAATCTCATCAAAGCGCAATTACCAGGCGCTTAACAGCGCCACCCCCGTTATGTTGATACCCAGGATTCTGCACATATTGAATAAACAAGCCGATAGCTCCAACATAATTATTTGCATGTTCAGAAACTGAAAGGACGATGGTAAAGATATTCTATGAGCCTGAAGGAAAATCGACAGCTTGAAATGCGTCCTTGGACGGCGGTGGGGCAACTGCCAGTCTGTCCGGAAGCACTATCAAGTCTGACAGCGCCAGTCGCAACTACTCTCAGATGGCTGAACTGGGAAAGGCGGAAAGGCGGTTTTCTAAGCACAATTCCTTAAGGTGCCATTTTGGGCAGTGCGGCAGACGTTCTAGAATTTAGTTCTACTAGGACTGCCTGAAGGCGCTTGGAAGGTTTTCTGCAAGACCTCACCTTAAGTAAGTTGATATTTCTGTCCTAACGTAAAATGGTACCTAGTAACGTAATCTGGTGTCTTATCCTGCCTGGAGTACAATGTTGTGGCCAAAATTTCAGAACTACCTGCAACCTAAACGTACGTGATAAGCGACTCAGCGTCAACTTAAAGTAGCAAATGGCGGCCTTTACTTGGAAGAAACTCGTACTTGAGCTGTAATTGTCAAGGCTACGATCGCTCGCCCACCAACTGGACGCCAAGGAAGAGCGACCTGCGGGATTTGTCTTTGGGCCTCCAGCCCCAACTATGGAGCTGGAGAAAGTGCAGGTTGAGTTGAGCGATATTACTATCTTAAATAGCTTTAGGTTCTGACGTGGCGCGGAAGACAAACTGGATGGAGTCATTTGGAGAGCGTCACGCGAAAATTCATGGCGAGGTTTGCTGGTACTGATAGGAGCACTCCCGCAGCAGCAAACTACCGGTCGAGCACTCATGGCGGCATCCTGGTGTCCGGCAATTAGACAATACTCAATATCGCGGGAAGGGCGTCGAAACTCCGGCGCGGAATATGGTGTCGCCGACATCCTTGGAGTCCTGTTGGGAGGCGCTTTCAGTGAAGTTGACTCACCGAAGGTGCTAAAGCTTACACTGCTTGCCGAATCGCATGAGCTTCTAGATTGTTCAAGCCTTCGCTCCGCGATTTTAAAGATCTTGATCGCAGGAAGTTCAAACAAGGCATAAAAGTGGGATTGCGGGGATCATGCCGCGCAGCGATCGGCAAACCTGGTCGCGCTACCAAAGCCCAGGCCCACGTTGCCGCGCTGAAGCTTGGACGCCAGAAGATCGTCAGCACAATTACCTGATTCGGGAAACACATGGCAAAAATTGTCCAAAGCCGTCCGCTCTCTTCCGAACCGCTGTCACGCTGGAACTTCCTTGAACACGACCGTCAGCGCGCAATTGAAGCGACCTTGCGAGATGCGAAACCGTTGTACCTGCCAAGCGCAACGAGACCAGATGGCCCTGCGCTCGAGGCCAATCTCCAATGACAAAAGGAAGCGGCGATGCCGGAGGAAAGCACAGCCAGGACCGTTCTGTTCTCCCCAGCTCTGCTGCGACGACGACAACTCTAAAAATTCCTCACTTCGGCATGCAATCAATACCGGCAGTTATTTCCTCTCTTCCAGTCCTGCAGGAACAGCGACTTCCCGCCTTGGCTTTCTCAAGGTTATCGCCAACCCCCGCCGGACGCGCACCGGCTTACTGAGCTCTCGACACGCCCCGCGTCGCCATCACCTGATGCCGCGGAGGGCGATTACTACGGAGGGCGATTACCACGGCAGAGAGCTCCGAGTCGAGAGAGGAAGGAGATGGCGACCAAGTGGTAATATAACCCATACAATTCTTCCCCTGCGCCCTCGACGGCGACGAGTGCTTCTCGCTCTCGATTGGATCTCGACAGCACGGGCCAGGAAATAAGGGGGATAAAAGAGGTTCTGGAACGCCAGACGGCCCAATAGCCCCTCAGGGGTAAAAAAGGGAACAGCACCAGGTTCGACACGCTGCGCCGCGCCGGCTGGCTTGGCCCATTTTTACCCAGAGGGATTCTCCTCAACCTTTCGCCTTGCTCGAAGCCAAGCATGCGCCGAAGCCAGATTATTCCACAAGGAGCGGGACGAGTGCAGGTCTAGCCAAGCGGCGACGGCAGCTGTTCCGCGTGACATTCATTGCCGAGAGGCATCGAGATCGGTCTGTCGCTCTGTCTGACCATAAGCGGCCGGTGGTAGTCGTGATGGATTGACTGGCTCATTCGCCTCTCAATGCGCTTGGAAATCGCAAATTGGCTACCATGCAAGTGCTGGAGTCACCAGAATAGTGATATGGGATGGACCCCACAGACCTGAGGCTCGGTTGTTCAAGCCTAGCAGACTAACCGAATGCAGCCGTGCCTCCCAGTTTGGATGTTTCACGTTTGACATCTTGGGCGAACGCTTGCGCAGGTACTGGAGAGATCGGAAAACCTGCCGACGACCCTGCATTGAGGTGTGGTGGGGTGAGCTAAAATTCCCCCATTCTGTCTCCTGTTTTTGACACCTGCGCCATGCCCCTCAATCTTTCGCGCTGCGGGTCGTTTCTTCCTCGGTCTTGGCCTCTTGTCGCACGCACTCATTTTCTGGGGTTACTCGAGGTATCAGTCGGCGGTAAAATGGTGGTGCAGGCAGGATCGTGGACTCGGATCCTTAGCACGGTCGGAAGGCCATGGGCGGCGTGTTTCGATCTTTGCCGCCGAACTGCCGCGCTTGGGGCGAACTCTGGAGGTCTCCCGCGACGACGGTCTTGACCTGTTGGCCATGCCCACGTCCAGGCAACCGCGATTTTTCTCTGCTTTATCGGCCGTCCAGGATCTTCCCGTTGGACCAAGCCTGGGCGATCTTTGGGCATGAAGGAAAATCATCCCAGGAACAAGAGATGGGGCTCGCCCTCGGTCGCCACATGTTGAAGTGGTCAGCGCTGCCAAGGGCACTGCCCGCTGAGCTCCTCACTGGACGGCCTAGCATCTGCTCCGTTGTTTCATGTTGCATCGCAAAGCTAATTTCCCAATCAAGGCCAGCCACATCCTTCGAATATTCCCCGACTCCATGCCTGGGCCTTGCAGCCAAGCGCAACCCAGCATGGGCGGTTCGCTTTCCCGGCTCCAGCATCCACCATGGGTGCCGAGGTGAGAGCATATGCCACCTCCTTGGTGGATGTGCCGCGCCAATCTATTCGGTATATATGCTCGTTTACGGCCTCCCGCACGACACCACGGCTTGGTCAACTATACCTTCCGTTCTCTTCTGCCTGCCTTCGCGCATTACATTCGCTTCTCGTTCCCGTCATTGCTCTTCAGCCTCCACGCTCCTTGAACTTGGTTCACCACGCGGCTCATCAGCTCCCGCCGAACCCTCGGTTATTCCTTTCTTGATATATATCCTAACCCGGATTCCGTTCTCACGTCACTCTCTTTCGCAGTTGTGGTAGCTAGCCTGCTCTTCTGCTTCTCTTCAGACTTTTACCTGGTGTTGTTGTCTGGCCCAACCGAAGTACGACAAAAAGCAGGGCTCTGGAAGTCTAGGATCCGACGTTTTACGTGTTTGTGGGAAGAAAAGAAGCTGCTTCAGCCCCACCGCCAGCGGTTCCACCACGGGTACCCCTTTTGTTGTGTTTTTTTTTTTTTTTTTTGAGGATATCCCGGCCAAGCTGCGAAAGTTTCGAAACACCAACGATTTGAGCAGTCACCATGCGCGCCCACGCTCTTCTTCCTCTTTTTGCTTGCCTCGCCGCCGCCCTCACGCCGCCAACCTACCCCGGCTTCAAGACCATCTGGTTTGATGACTTCTCCGGAGGCGCTGGTGACCTCCCTAACGCAGGAAACTGGGAGATCGTGACTGGGTGAGCTACACTACAGACCACGGGGGTTGGAGCTCTTTTGCTGACTTTCTGATCCTCAGACTCAAAGTGAACAACGAAGTTCAAGACTACAGACGTTCGGCCCAAAATGTTCAGATCTCGGGCGGCGGCACTGTCCAGCTCGTCCCTCGCAAGTCGGGAGACAGGTGGACTTCGGGCCGCATCGAATCGAAGTTCGCGCCCTGCCCACAACCCGGCAAGGTGATGGTGGTTGAGTCGGTGATTCGCTTTGGCGACCACTCGCGCGACAAGAAGCAGGGCATCTGGCCTGCTTTCTGGATGCTCGGCGAGGCGGTCCGCCACGGCACAGGCTGGCCAATGTGCGGCGAGCTAGACATAATGGAGACGGTCAATGGCGACCCAACCGCGTTCGGCACCGTCCACTGCGGCACCCCGAACGGCGGACCTTGCAACGAACCCATCGGGCGTGCGGCTACTACTGGTCTCGGCGACAATGGCTGGCACACATGGTCCATCAAGATCGACCTCACCAACGGGGACTGGCGCAGCCAGCAGATCCAGTGGCTCAAGGATGGGTACGTCTACAGCACGCTCAGGGGCGCCGACATCAACGACCAGGGTATCTGGGGTACCCTTGCACACTCGCCCATGATCATCATCCTCAATCTTGCTGTTGGAGGCAACTGGTACGTTCTCTCCCCCTTCTAACACATGCTTCAACGACTAACATCCTACAGGCCTGGCGCACCCAACGGAGCAACCTCAGACAGCTGGGGCAGCATGATGGAGGCTGAGTATGTGGCCGTGTACTCGAGCTAGTCGTCTACTACACATACACACACACACACACACACACACACGAGGGGAAAACTACCCCCATTCTGGAAAAGGGGGAGGAACGTCCCCAACAACGATACAGGATAAACGATGAGGCGGGAAATACATACACGGCCGGGATCGGCACGCGACGGTTCTTTTTTTAGCGCGTCTGGTGGTTTTGACTACGATGACTTTTTAACGTTCTTGATGATACCTCACTTACATTTTGGGTTATGGTTCATACACTCGCTTCGGGGCGGGGTTTGGGCGGTGGCGATATGCCTTTGGACTTTTATCCTTTAAGTTTCTGTGTATATATATAATGTGGATCGATGGCTACCTATATAGCTACCTGTACCGGCTGGAAACAGAGATGTTGTACAGAGTTTGAGCTTTTGTTTCCGGTTTGAAGTGCCGGCTGCTGTTACTCCTGGCCGCTAGTTGCTGATGAGAGGTATAGGGCGAGGTTTGTGACCTCCTATCGCTTGCTCTCTGCACACCCGCATGCCCTCAGCTCGCGATCAGTCAGGCGCTACCCTTCCATATCCCAGTTCCGGGGTATCAACAAACACATACGACCATACCCACTGGAGAATTCGGGATCCCGTCCGCTCTCCTATAGACAAGCTAGTGAGGGCTAGACTAGTAGTTGGGTCGGTGACGACCAGCGAATCCCCGGTGTTGTATGTTTTTTGCCATTATAACAAGTTGAACTTGTTCTCTTTTTGTTGCTATTCCCAGCGAGAACTACCGACCGCATTACTTCATTACGCTCATTATCATCACCCTCGAGATATTACCTCTGGACCATTGCCAGTCATTATTATTATCATCACCCGCTCCCTTCCTTACTCATACCCCTCATCAGTCCGCAATGCGTCCCTTTCTAAAGTAACACTCACCCCCTTCGCCTCTCTCCTCTTAGCGCCCAGCCCCTCAGGTCCCTCAAACCTTCCTCTCCCAACCTCATCCAGCCCATAAAACAGCATCGCCAACGCGCTCGTCTTCCACAGCTCCATCCCCGCCCTCCCGCTCCACCACGCCGCCATGCTAAGAAACACTCCCGTCAACACCACCGCCACAACCGGCACGGCGACAAACCCCCACCGCACTTGCACAAACGGCTCATACACCAGCGTCGTGCCGTTGACGATCTCCTTCTGTCCATTCACGGCGCGTATGGAGGTCGTCATTGACACGGCGAGGTCGGACATGAGCATCTCGATGCCGGTGGGGTATTCGTAGTAGTTCCAGTAGAAGGACTGGACGATGTCGTGGTCGAAGAAGGTTTCTCCCGAGGAGATTCCGACGGTGAGGTTGACGAGGACGTTGGGAGAGCCGGGTGCTGTCTCGAGGGTTTGGTTGATGAAGGTTGGGTTTCGGGAGGCGGTTCCGTTGCGGAAGAGGTGGGTGAACCAGGACTGGAAGGCTAGCAGGGAGGGCATGCCCATGGAGTAGGTCTTGTTTGTGATGGGGGAGGTGATGTTGACGGGGGAGAGGGCGGTGATGTGCTCGGAGGAAGGGGGGATCTCGTTGTTGGTGTAGGAGGTGAGGATTGTTTCGTTGAGCTCGCCGTTTTGGACGGTCGAGTGCAGGCGCTGCACGCAGGTGGACAGGGTGCATTGCTTTGCCCAGGGCTGGAGAACGTCCTTGGGGCCGAGGAAGGATTCGGTGCCCATGAAGTAGAGGCGCATGATGGTTGAGTAGGAGCCGCCGGAGAAGGAGCCCGGGAAGGAGGAGGTCATGGAGAAGACTTCGGAGGAGGTGTTGAGGACTGCGCCCGAGGGGAGCTGCCAGCCGCAGGATGAGAGGTTGGTGGCGGGAGTGTCAGGGGGGCAGTATCGGGTGAGGTACTCAGTCATGTCAACGCAGGATTGGCAGACGGCGAGGGTCTCGATCTCGCCGAAGGTGCAGTTGCCTGAGGGGCACTCAAAGGGGAGGTTAAGCCAGGGCTTGTTGTTCTCGGAAAAGAGACCGTAGTATACGGCAGATTTGATGGGAAGGATGGGAACGAATGCGGCGAGATCATCATGGCCTTTCAGGTTGAGGCCGTAGCCGAGGGCGCGGTAGTTGATGGCGCCGCTGGCGATCTCGACGGTGCGGATGGGGTATGTGGCGATCTGCTGGGCGAAGGGGCTCAGCAGGAGGGTGATGACTACCACAGCGGCACCAAACGACCCCGCGATGCCGCCGCGGGCGCGGAAGAGGAGGCTCAGGGCGCCCAGGGGACCGCGACTGGCATTGTCGAAGTACTCCATGTCGATCAGGGGAGCGCGGCCCTGCTTGAAGCGAACCCACTTGAGCTGGCTGAGGCCGCTGGACAGGGGAACGCCCATGCCGGCTGTGGAGACGGTGGCAAGGATTGCAATGACGGCGTTGAGGGTGATGCTGGACGGCCATGACGAGAGGGGCTTGTTGTCGTAGTGGGCAAGGACGGCGATGGTGGCCGCTACAGCAAGGGATGCCGTGATCATGCTCGCAACCTCATAGGTCCAGCTGCTCGAGAGGGAGAACATGGAGCCGCTGTTGCTTGAGATGCTTCCATCTTGGCTGATGGAGCCGGCCTCCCAGCCAGACGTTGGTGTCGGCGATTCGGATGTGATCTCCTGGAGCAGCGAGGCCTGTTTCTCTTGCTCCTGCTTGCGGAGGGACAAATTGTCTGGTGTGTGGCTTGGATCTTGGAGGGTGTAGCTGGTGCTGGCATTGGCGAAATGGAACAGCCCGTGGCTGCTGGGGTCGAAGCTGTTCTCCAGGCCTGGACCTGGCGATACCGGAGACACGGGAGACGGGTTGACCATAGTGTCGGCGCTCATGGAGCGAGAATGAGATTGCTGGTATGCCATCATGGTGTTTGAGGAAGGCGATGCCTTGAGCTTGACCTTGATCTTGATCTTTCTCTGACATGCCCAAGCTCGAGGGCGATCGCTGGATATTTGTGTCCATCGTCGCCAGCGTTGCACCAGACCACAAAGATAGCTACACCGCAGACAGACCTCCGAGACGGCCGCTAGCAAGACTCGCCGCGTGCGGCGACCGAAGCGGGAGTCGCATCGCGGGTATCGTGGTGGTTGCCGTGGTCGTCGGGCGTCCCATCCGTCATTCGTCGGCCACATGCAGCGTTCTTCCGTTTCTCGGTGCCTGGCCAGGGCTGCAGCAGCGCATGCGGGACTGCCGCCCAAATGCGGTGGGCCTGACTGATAACGTCGTGATAGCGCCTCGAGCTGTGCCCTACTTCTCTCTTACTGGAGAATTCCAGTGTAGCCTGCTACTACCGCACATGCAGTGGGGGCTGTGCCAGACCATTTCCCAGCAAGCAGGCGGGTGATACGCATCTGCAGACTGTAGCACATGCGAGTGTTGCCAGTGGTCCGCAAACATCGTGGGGTGGCATCGCTGCTGTGTCAAGAGTGGCAGGGCACTGCACCCCGCTGCAGCCATCTGCCGAGAGTCCCAATGGTTGACATGCCCGCGTCCAATTTTAGGTTTTCTCGACAACTGCATGCAGACCTCCATCACCAAAAAGACGCCTCCTCGCTAGTCTCAATTCTTCCTGCCGCATTCGCTCGAGCAACATGGGACGAACAGTTTTGCCTGCGAGCCGGCCCAGAATGCAGATAGGCTCCAAGGAGAGCACGGCTTCGAGGCCCATCGCGATAATTATGGTGGGAAGGAGAAGATCGCCGATCAATCTTCGGCCGTCCGCGGAGCTTGCTTGTGGTGGTGTCTGCCTGCTCATCCCGCGATGTTGGGAATTAAGGAGTGAGAAAGAGCGTGGAAGGAAGGAATAATCTCATTGCGAACCCTAACCCTCCACTGATTGCGGCTGGTCAGCCCGCCCATGATTCCCATCTCGCAGTTCCTGTCGCCAGCTCGCAGAACCACACTCTTCAAGTGAATGGAATAATTATATCCTTACTTCTTCTGTACACTTCTGCGCGGCGCCGCGTTACCGATAAAACAACACCAAAATCCAAAGGCTCGATCAATGACACCTCCAGTCTCCCACTCTAGGGGCCAAGAACCCCAACAGCGGAGCGGTGTTCCGCAGCGGGGAACCCTAGCCCCTCATTCCGCCGAGACATCCCCAAGCCCAAGCCACACAACAGTGGCTCACCAAACCTGTGGCTTTCCAGGTTTGGCAACTCATTCCCATACGTCCGGATCTTGTGCGACCAAGTCTACCTGGGACTGTGTAACCATCTAAACAGTCCGGGACCGCACATGAAGACATCATGAACCGGGCGTCATACCCGAGCCGCAATGTTTGTCGCTCTTCCCGAATCAGGTTCCCCAAATCACTACCCAAATTATATTAACACAAACTTTCCACAGATAGCGCGCACATCCCCCTTTGCCTCCTCGAAAACCTTCCAACTTTTCTCCCACGCAGGGAGCATCAACATAAAACCTAGGTAAACAAAAAGGGGGTATCTAAAATGCCAAGAGCGCGCCCTCCCTGAAGGGCTCCAGCAAGTGGCGCCCAACACGAAAGCCACGGCGTCACCACTGGCTTCACCACTCCATACCAAGCACGGAAAGGAGCGCACGCCTTCCGTCAACAGCAGCAGTATATTGTTGCAAACTCCCGTGCCATGCCGTCCGGTCTCTTTCCTTACGTGTGAACCCATCTCTCCCCAGACACCGATTCTGCACCTTTGCCATTCAGCATCCCTTTCTTCTTCTTCCTCACCTTCACGCTACTCGTTACCTCGTCACCACGCAGGTATTGCGACAACATCAAATACACCTATGCAACACTATAACGCAACGAAACAGGCGCCAACGGCGTCTCGTCAACCACAATCAAGACTTCTCTTTCACATTCAGTCTCCGAACTTCCATCCCACCCCCTCGGCAATTAGAGACGAACCAGATCCTTGAGAAACGCCAGCGGAAAGCCCAGTCGCACAGGTAAGTGAATTCGGTCCAGGCAACAAGATATGGGACGCACAACGCTGGGGCGGAATCTCCGGAGGCACATCCGTACAGTCACGCAATTGGTGAGCCAGAACGGACCAGACCAGAAGAGGATAGAAGCAGGTTTTAATTTTCCTGTCTCGTGTTTATAGAATCCGGTCCAATCGATGTCTCGTTGTACATGTATCCATGAGTTCAGGCGAGGCTGAACCCGAATGTAATAAAACAATCCCTGGTCTCAAAAGGTCCTCAACACCATCGCTGCGTCGTCGTTCATGGCTGGGGTATCGCTGAAGTCCCTCTTTTCCAAATCATGGGTCTAAGTGTATGGCGGCATGGCGCGAGACCGAAGCCCTGCAGGTCCATCTAGATCATAGCTCCCAGAAAGAATGCAAGAGTCATAGTACCATTCCAAGACAGGGGTTTGTAAATGCGGAAAGAGAGAATTCGTGTTGCCAAAGAGACCGTGAATCTTTTCCATCCCATCGTCTGTCCAGAAAGAGGTTGGTTTACTTCAAAATGAAGCAGCAGCTGAAGCTGACGAGATAAAGGACCCCGGACGCCGTTTCAAGCCGAATTGTCTCATGCCCCAGTCGTCCAAGGATATAAGTCCGTGATCGTAATAAGAGGATAACAAAGAAAACCGAAAAGTGAGTTACGGGCAAAGTCATTGCTGGTCGTGACTTAAGAGTGATCGGCGGCGGCGCGTTCCTCCACGTCAGAGTCACCACATATCTGGGTGGGCGTTTGCCGTCCTTCCGAGATTGCCTCGAGCGCAGCGTTCTACGCGACAGGGGCAATAGGAGCCGGGGCCGTAGGGATGCCCTGGTTGCCGTTCAAGTCCACCTCCTGCTTGAGCTCGCCGTTGCTGTTATTCTTCTGGGGGCAGTCGCGCGAGATGTGGCCGGGCTCGCCGCACTGGTAGCAGCTCTTGCCTGCCGTACCGAGAGGGCCGCCGCCGGGAGCCGTGCAATCGCGGGAGATGTGGCCCAGCTTGCCACAGGCATAGCATTTCATGGCCTGCGCCTGGCAGTCGCGGGCATAATGGTTGGGACCGCCGCACTTGTAGCAGGTTGCAGGACGAGGGCCGCCGGCAAAGCCTCCACGGCCGTAGCCTCCAAAGCCTCCACGACCAACGGGAGCGCCGCGGCCCATGGGACCGGGGTGTTGGCCTGGGTGACTGGGGTTGACTTGGCTGGGCGGGTTCGGGCAGGCTCGAATAAAGTGACCGAACTGGCCGCAGTTATGGCAGCGACCGGTTTGGCCCGCGCCGCTAAGGCGAAGAGTCGGGCAGTCGGCCTGCACATGGCCCAATCCTTGGCAGTGATAGCATTGCTTAGACTCCGTAGTGCGAGGCAGCGGGCAATCGCTAGACTCGTGATCTAATGGGGCCTTTGTCAGTAGTCTGAGCTCGTGAGCCAGATAACAGATTCGACTCACTCGGCTGCTTGCCTGCGTTGTAGGTTAGCTTCTGGGTGATGCAAGGCGCGGTGGATCAAACATACAGTTGTAGCAGAGTCTGTGGGGTGAGGAACAGGCCTCGGCGTGGTGACCGAGCTCACCGCATTTGTAGCATGCGCGACGAGAGAGGGACGACATTTCGAGGGAGAGCCTATGGGTGGACGTTAGTCGCGGAGAACAAATATCCATGGCACAGTGTTGCTATGTCTTCTCCCCCTCAGGCACCCTCCAATGTGGCCTCTTGGAAGACCACGTTTGATCCGGAAGGCCACAGGAACCGCAGCGGACCGTTTTATAAGCCGCGTTCACAAGCTTGGAAGCCTCGGGACGCTCTTGGAATTATCGCGTTGCAAGACCTGGTCGATACTCCCGATCACCCGAGAGACGCCTCGGTACCATTCCATAAAGTTGCGCTATATCTGCTCAGGACGCGGTCGATATCAAGCAAGCCAGGTCGTGTGCGCGTGGCGAAACTTTCCAGACTAGGTTGGGCGCGACCTCAAGCGCATAGCCTCCCGGCATGGTTGGTTCAGAATGGATATCTCGGGCCGATGAATATAGCGCAGTCCTTCGGTTGGAATGTCGAACCGTAGCCAGATCAGATGTGTTGCTGTGATCTGCGGACCGAAAGGGCTGCGGCGAGCCATCCCGAGCGTTGTCGGAGACCAGAGTGTCCAGGATGAGCAACCGGGTGATGCGCAGAGTGACAGAGTGGCTTCGGCGCGCCGTCTTGGCGACGGGCTCAATTGCAGGCCTAATGACGAAGAGGCGATTCCCAAATACAGTTGTCGTCCAAGGTTCGAGGGTAACCGAGGCAGAGAGGTTTCGAGGAGGTGGGCTGGGGGCGGGGATCTGGCAACTGACCTTGGCTGAGAATCAACAAACTGCGTGCTTTTCCTTCTTATCTTTCGACTATGACAACCTCCTGGCAACCGACGACTTCCTGCAACTTCTCACCGACAACGACCAAAAATACGGTTTACCTGAAAAGGCGAGTCAAGGAGCAATGCTAGAGTGAGGGAGAAGAGGAGAGAGGAGGCGGAAGGGACGGAACAAGTAGGACTGGGGAGGGTAGGGATAGCGCCAGAGGCTAGCAGATGCCGCACGGGCGAGCGTGAAAAAAACGGACGTGGCGACATGGAGGGGACTTGCCTCCCTGGCCCAGTGCGTGCCCCGGCTCCTGCGCTGGCGCTGCAGAAATGCGTAGGCTTGGCGACCGCCTCTTAGCGAGGGAGAAGTACCCCCTTCGTACCTGCCGATCATGACAGCGGCTGCCCATCTTTCGGTTGGACGGGCTGGATTGGTGGCCTGCCGTCCACTCCCTCCGTCCTTGCCTCCCATCCGGGGCCTGGGCGCTGTGGGCGGATGTCTGTGAACAAAGAATAACCTTCACCTCTTTCACCACGGCTGCCAAATCTGACCTCCTCCCCAGCTCAACGATGCGCTAAAAAAAAAAACCTTGGGGCTTGGCGAGTCCACTCTGACGGATTACGCAGGCCTGCCCACCCACACGGGCACGGCCGTGTCCCTCCGTTTTGGACAGCGCTTCCTGGTCTGCTTTGTCCCAGGCGGAGGGGGCTGCCGAGGGGCGTTGCGGCGGCACCGTTGTGTAGGCGCCGAGAAGCGGTGGACGCCGGACGGCACATTGTTCAGAAGCGTTTTGCTTTTCTCAGCTTCTGTCCAGTGTCGTGGGGATGCGTCTGTTGTCTATCTGTCTTTGTCTCTGAAGACTGGAGGCCCCGTTGCCGCATTGCCTTGTCGGCTGCCTTGTTGCGGCGACAGCCGGAGAGCCGGTGTTCGGGGCTGATCTGACTGACGTCTTTTTCCCGGCGACAGGGGCGGACATCTCTACCGAGGTGAACGAGCCACACCAGGCGCTTGTGATGCCGTTTTATCTTCTTCGGGCCGTGATGGTAACGGAGCTTCACGGTAGGCAATTCTCTCGCCGTCTCGCAGCTACTAGCTCAGGCATCCGCGCCACTTTTCCCCCCAGCGGGTGCGTCGATGCTGACGTTTTTCAACCGGAAGGTGGGAGCTCGCGTGAACTGCGGGGCATTCACAACCATGCTAGGTTGTCAGCACCTTGGAGCTAACCGGGCCAGCATTTCCCCAGCACACCTTGGAAGCTTTTCTTGCGATGATGACGGAAGAGTCTGGTCCTGCCCGCGCTGCGCAGCCGCTATGCGCACGATACCGACAGAATACACCTCACCTTAGCTCAGCTCCCGTCGGCTCTCGACACCCCGCCGGGAAGGTCGCCGCTATCTGCGGCTCCCTTGCGGTGTGTCGGAAGCTTTCAGGTCGCGCACCCCGCTGCACGGATGGTACCCCCCTGCTCGCGCTGCGATTCCCACACCAGCCTGCCCAATCATGCCCAACCGAATGTCGCCCTCGCAGGGACCCAGCGCTGGAAAGCACCCAAGGAGGGATTGCGTCCGGATGGCCCAAACAGGATTGGGCGATGCGATCTGCCATCCACAAAGGGATGTCCCGAGCCTCGTGGGCGGCTCGCGGGCAGGGCAGGCACAGAAAAACCGACAAAATTGTTCGCGGGCAAGCATGCAGCACCCTGCAGTCACAGGGGCTGTGGCACCCCAAGCTTCCGTTTCGCGGGGGACCAAGCTTCCACGGTTTATTCCTGCTTGGCGGGTCTCGTCTGGCGTTCTAAATTGATCGCGACGGTGAGCTGTCTCAGGGCGCGCGAACTAAAGTTGCGGGTAACGTAATGGGCTCAATTGCTAGTGGGCGCGTGACTGCGAAGTCGGTGCAATAATTTTGAGCGAGGCATCGGTTCCTGCAGGGGAAGGATTGGTCGGCCATTGGAATCTTGGTGTCAATGGATGGTGTGGTAGGGAGTAGGAGCGACGCCAGTCATGCGAGGTCGTCTCACCTTGCAGCTTTGGTGATAGCAGCCAGAGCACAGGCGTTTTGCGGCATTGTCTTCGCGAGCAGCTTGAAGGATCGGAGGAATAGCCAAGCCTGACAGCTACCGAGAAAGCGCTTGATATATATGCCTTCTCACGAGCTTGGAGGTATTTGTCAGGTTTTGTGACGAGAATACGGACCTGAATGATATCCGTTTCCAACACAGCTATTAACGTTATAATTTCAGTTGCCTATCGCTGGTGGACCTGTATGCTCCCATCCTTCCGTCCCATTTTGAACAGGCCCAACAAACAATGCGACGACTGACATGCCTTCGATTTCCATTAACCCCGTTTTGCGCCGTCCTCCGTTCCCCGACCCCGATCACCAACCACAAGGAAGTGATAGTCCGGATCCCCTGTTCCTAAGAAGTCTGCCTGCCGCCGGGACGCCAATGCTGTGCAACCAAAAAGCCATCACATAAAAAGAAACAAAAATACCAACCAGCGCCAGCTCACACCTCCATCTTCTTCACCATGATGCCGGCTGCCCTACCCTCCCCACCTCTGACGGATGCAGAGTCACGCTCGCCCTCAAGGGCACATCGGTCGTGGGCGCTATGGACCGGGGCTGCGCCTCGACAACGTAGCCCACGCCGTCGTCGGATGCATACGATGGAGGGCGAGGGACGGTTGTACGGCCAACACTTGACTCGGCGTGGTCGCTCCCTTGCCGCTCAGGACTGCTATCCGACAAGTCGTCCTCGTTGACCGTGTCGGGTGCCGCGTCGTTGCGCTGCCAGTATATGCGATCCGGATCGACTCTCTGCGCAGTGTCAGTCATCAAGTTCCGGCATCCGACCCGGATAAGGGGAAGCGGTTGTAATTACGTACCACGCTCTCACGCCACCGGCCATATGCAGGCGGGTTGGTCTTGGTTGCCTCGCTCTCAATACCGGCCGCTTCTTCGTCGCGCGCCAGCACCACGCGGATGGGTCGGCGTGGTATAGCGTAGCCACCCGGTCCCATCATCTCGGGGAGGTGCGCCCGATCAGTGTCTTCATTATCACGCCCGCCTCTAACAACCAGCATGCATAGTCGGATGAGGCCGTGGCAGAAGAATATGGTGACGAAGAGTATGATGAGGATGAGAAGCACCGTGAATTCGCTGTTGTTGATGTTCTTGGTAATCGAAAGAGAGAGGTCTGGCGGGGTGTTAGCTCCGAGCTTCCTTCCCACCGCGCATCGGGGGTAGTGGGGGTCAGGGGCCAGCACTTACAGACTGCCAGAATCATGGTCAGGAATAGTCCCGAGACAAAGCAACGGAGGATTTGCGACCGGATTCTGCGCGACTTGATCCATGGGAAACAGAAAAGAAAGCGCTTTGGTGTCGGACGCTCGCGGCCCTCGCTTCCGTTTCGACTGCCGTGTCTTCGAGGCGCCTCGGGGTGCTCGCGCCTCCTCCTTCTCCTCCTCGATTCGCGTGCTTCGCTACTTGCGCCGTTGCCCTCCTCGGACTGCTGCGACCGGTTCCCGGACCGATTCGAGCGGTTGGATCGATTCGACCTTTCTGACCGGTGCGACCTGTCGCTCCCCTCCCTGCGATGCCTTCGCCTTCTGCCATGTCCGTTTCGCGCTGCCTCTGCGCCTCCCGAGCCGTCACCGTTGGCGCGCCGCCGACCCCGCGATCCCGGCCGCAGTGCCTCCGCAGCCAAAACTGCAGGCGATGGCTCGGCGATCCTTCCAGCCCCCACTTCATTAGATATGGGTGATCTCGAACCTGCTACACCAGCGGTCGCAGGTCGCGAAGGTGGCCCGTTGGACCCCTCTGTCCATGTCCTCGTGAGATTCGGTAGATGCAGACGGGTGCTGGGCAAATCCTGCACTCCGATTCGAAACTGCGGTGTCTTGGGACTCTCGTCCTCGGCATTTACCACCGTGTCTGGTGGCAATCCATCCCCCGAGTAGTTACTGCTGCTTGGCCGCGGGCGCCCCAGGCGCCGAGTGCTGGCGACACTGAGGAAGCTCGGCCGGAAGCGGTACATAAAGCGTGAGGTTGGCCTGGACCGCTCTGCCATCTCTTCTTGAGCTCCAGATCGCTGTGCCTCCAGATCGACCGGGATACGAGGGGAGAGCGGGGTGCGGTCATCATCGTCGTAATCGTCGTCGACACGAGGTGGTGGGACATTGCGAGGGCCGCCGATAATATCGCGGGGCCGGGTCATGCCGAAGCGGTCCATGTTGCCCCGGCCGACGGTGAACGGGATATTCATTGTCGGTTATGTCTTGCGGTCGCGTGTGTTACTGGTCGAGGGGAATGACCATCTCCTCTCATCCGAGTTCTCTGTGCTCAAGTGGTGTGCTTTTCCTCTTTTCCGACCCGCTGCTGTCTAGCAGTAACGTCTCGTGCAAGCTCCGGCGGAAGGTCCGCCGCGGGGAAAGAAAGAAGGCCAGCCAGCAGAATGCTGCTAATGGTCAAAAATCCAAGTCCGGAAATCGGTTGTAAATGGAACTGAAAGCGCCCAACCCGCCCAGGTCTTGGAACGAGTTGAACTAGAAGGCGGCCGACAAACGCTCTGCCCGAGATAGGTAATTAAAAGTGATTACGTCGCCCAGGGAGAACAGCGACCTCGTAATTCGATTCGAGTCGACAGGCGGAGGGAAGGTACGAAGTAGGCGAGTGTGTTTCGTCTGGGGAATACCCAAGTGGTGGAACTAGAAGAAAAGAAGAAACAACGAGGGCGGAAGGGAAGTGCCGATGTTTTGGTCCAGCAAGCCAGCGAGCTGAAAAATCACAGTTGTTGCTGGCGGTAGGGGTCCATGGCTGTGTGGTGTGTGAGAGGAGGAAAGGCGACCACCACTGGACGAGAAACAAGGACCGAGGAGCGAATGAACGGTCGGGGCAGAGATCCCGATCACGAATCTCGCCGGTAGATGCAAGGGGAGGCTGAGCTTGGCCCGGTTGTGTCGACGAGGTTGCGTGGTGCACGATACTACCCCCCTTTGGCAGCCGTCCTCGTTTGGCGATAGGGGAACGGACGCAATGGAATGCAGGGACAGAGGAGGTATGGCAACGCTACGGCCACATAGCTGCAAGTGAGCCACGACAGTCACAGACTCGGGCACTTTTTGCGGGCCAGCCCAAGCCAAACAAACCGGTTCGTGGGGAGCGCTCTGAGGGAGCTACGGCCAGAGATGCAGGTCCAGTCCCGAGCAGTGTCGTTGGAAAAGGCTGAAAACAGGGTAAGAAGAGGGTAGAGTGCATGCGGTTCCCAAGTGCACGTCCCTTGTCGCATACTCTGCCGAGACCCGGGGTCAGTAACAGGGCCCTCCCCTCGTTTCCGCGAAGGCCAGTGGCCACTCGTTGACGACCATCCAGGATGTGATGAAGTTTCAATGTTGGACGGCCGAGGCGATAGATTGCCCATTTGCCTAGCAGCAGCCCATTGTTTCCCGCACCATCACGCAATCCCATTGGAAGCAACACTCTGTAGCTTCGCAGCAGCACGCTGCATCAGTCTCCCTCCGTTGGCCAGAAGAGAACCCAATATTGCCCAATATTCCTGCTGTCACCACACCCGGATCTGGACGTATCCCGTACCTTGCATCGACAGCCAGCGAAAAGCAAGCACCCACCGACCCCGCAGCTGCAAGCACTCCAAAAAAGCAGCAGTGCCAGCCCCTGGGCCCCTCGCCGCGGCGATTCGACGACGGCGCAGAGGCTGCGCTGCTTGGGAGCCCCCCTGAACCGCAAGAGAGGGCGTTTACGGCGGGGTGATTGGCTCCCGGGACGTCGCAGGAGCGGCAGGGGTCGAGAAGAGGGTGGGGGATGGAAGCAGGGGCCAAGACGTTTCAAGAGGGCACCCGATGCTTCACTTCACCTGAGAGGCAGATAGCCGAGGGGAGCGGCGCATCCGGCCAACCGTTTGAGCGATCTCGATAAGGTCGGATTGGGCAACTGCTCACGACTTCGGGAGCGCTGAGCTTTCGCTCCGACGAGGGAGGGACTGAAGGTTTCCGCACCCCAAAAAAGAATGATCGGGATAATTGTCTGTTGGTCGCCGACGAGCGAGGCTGATGTCAGACAACAAATCCAAAAATGCGGACTGCGGCTGTTGGTTGCTGCGGGATTCGGGCGGGACGTCAGAATTGCATTGTCGCAGCCAGACGGCACAGTTATTATCTATGGAATGACGCGGCAAAGACAACACAGGCACAAAATCTAAGTCGTGGAGACAACGAGGGCTCGATCCAAAGCTTATCTGCTTACACTCTATCTGGGGCAGCAAACAAATTCGCAGTCCATCTGTGTCGCGTACTCCCAGCCCCAAGGTCGTGGGTATCATAGAGTTCGCAATGTCCACTTTCCAGGAATACCTGACACGGTGAATCCTTCATCGGCGGACCATCCTTTGCCCACTTGTGGGGAGTCTCGAACTGCGCGATCGCCTGGTTGATGCATGGGTCCTCGCGTCTTCCATTTGGTCTCCTAAATCGAGTCCAACCCAGGGCTTAGCCCTGTGACGCCGAGGCCCAAAGGGCTCGACCGCCCTTCCCGAGACTGGGAAATTTTTGGATCGGCCGCAGGTACGAGGCCAAGACAACCTGGATATGCCGAAGCCCAAAAGACAGGAACGTGGATGCGCCTACAAGCGGCGCGGCGCTGCGTCTTGAGCCTTATGTAGCCCGAGGACCCCCTAGTCCGGTTCATTGTCGCCGTCTCCTCTCCCGCCTTGAGGAACCGTCCACGTCACCATGTGGCCGAATCACTTCAGCTCTCCCAATAGCATCGTGCGGTCCGATGATGCTGACAATACTGGTTCACAGTGTTAGCTGCAACGCACAACTGAGTGATATGCTGGATACTCACTGATAGGGTCGACTCCGGGAGCAAACTCGGCGCAGTTGACGGTTCCCTTGTGGCCTGGAAGCTTGTAAAGCAGCTTTCCAGTGTCACTACCCCAGACGACAACAGTCCCGTCACCGGCTCCAACGGCGATCTTCTTGCCCTCAGTATCCCAACTGCCATGGATGAGGTTCTTCTCCATGCCAAGTGGAGCACCATCGAATGTGCGAATATGCCGTTCAGCTGGCGCAAAGGGCCTGATATCCCACGTTCTCGCCGTAGAGTCCATCGAATAGGAGAGTAACTGTTGTGAGTCAGGTGATACCCTAAGTGTAGTAATCGTGTCATGGTGGCCTAGCATTGAGTAGACCACTGCCTTCTTCCGCACGTCCCAGACCTTGATGTCATTGTCAATGCCCCCGGAGTAGATCTCGTTGCCGGCCTCGGAAATCGCAACAGCGGTGATGGGGAATTCGGTCTCGATGTAATCGGCTGCGTTCTTGGTCCTGGGGTCCCAGATTCCTATTGTGCCATCATCGCTGCCACTGATGAGCATCTCCTCGCCGCGCTTGCTCAGATCCATCGTGTTGACAATCTCTTCGTGGCCGATATATCGTCTTATCCGGGTTCCTGATGTAAGATCCCAGCTCGCAAGGTGCGTGTCGGCTGAGGCGGAAAAGAGGATGTCGGAATCGCGAGACCACTGGAGATCCAACACGGCACCGCGATGGCCGGTCAACACGCCGTAGTTTTCACAGTCACCATAGGTCCTCCAAAGCACTGCGCATATGTCAGCACACTATCCCCCACCCGTTTCCGAGAATGCACGTACTAATTGTACGATCCATGGAGCCGGAAGCTATGAGGTTGCCGGACGGGTCAAATCTGGCAGCAAAGATCTCTCCGGAGTGTCCCGACAGCTCCATCACGGGCGCTTGAAGACCGCTCGTCCGGGGCGCCTGCCCTCATGTCAGCATATACTATCGCCAGGTGTTAGGTGGAGGGCGCGAGATACAGCCTGGATGAGAGCGCCATTGCCTCCTGGCCCGCCGAGGCGAGTGAGAGCGCGACTAGAGCCCACATTCTGCCTTTTGACGAGCTGGCTGCCGCTGGGGTCGTCGGACGCCGGTCTCTTTTCTGAAGACATGTCGGATGATGTGATGCGAGGGACGGTGGTGGGATGAACAGTCAATTGATGCCTAGAAATACTCTCGTCGCTGGAACCAAACACTGGATTTCGCGCCTGCTTGGTGACGATGCCCCCAAAATTTCCTCTGCAAGTCAGAGCTGGATTTTAGATTCCCCGCTTTCCGTCGCGGTTGGGGAAGGTTCCATCCACTAAAACGCGCCCATCAGCATCAGTGGGGCTATTCTCGCCGGGACATGGGCCCTGCTTGTGCCACCGAGCTTGATGCGGGACACTTCTTGACGACGGCACAATTCCCACCGACTTTCCCCCAACCAGCGCTCAATACCGACCACTGCGTGTCTTCGCAAGCTCCGACCCTCCAAAATACTCCGTAGCCATTGTGCATAGTTCTACGAGCGGCTTTCGATAGCTCGTGCTGAGCTTCCCAGCGTTGGTGACCCGTCATGGCGGCAAACAAGGCATCCAGATTGGGGGAGGAGTACGTTGCTCAACTCTTCGGCCGATGTTCAATGCGCTAACCACCGCTGGCCTTTGCAGGATATGGAAGTACGCACGACGTTCCTCTGCTGACTCGCAACGCCCCGCCGCTGACCGTTGTCGAACAGAACGAGGATAGACAAGGTCAACTCCGAGCTAGTGGTCCTCACTTACGGCACCATCGTTGCGCAACTCTGCAAGGACTTCGATAGCGACTATGTGGAAGTCAACAAGCAGTTGGACAAGATGGGCTACAACATCGGGCTGCGGCTTATCGAGGATTACCTGGCGAAGTCAAACACTATGCGAAGGTGTTCCAATTTCAGGGAAACCGCCGAAATGATCGCAAAAGTAGGACCAACTCCTCTCCCTCCGGCCGGACGGCCGGGACAGCACAAACTGACAAGATGACAACTATAGGTTGGCTTCAAGATATTCCTGAACGTAACACCCACAATCACCAACTGGACGAGCGACAGCAAGCAGTTCTCCCTGGTCTTTGACGAAAACCCCTTCGCCGACTTTGTGGAACTTCCGGATGATGGCCGGGCGCAAGAGGAGCTCTGGTACTCGAACATATTGTGTGGCGTTCTGCGTGGAGCACTGGAGATGGTGCAGATGCAAGTCGAGGCACACTTTATCAGCGATGTGCTGCGAGGCAACGACACGACTGAAATGCGGGTCAGCCTGATACGGTATATTGACGACGAGCTGCCACCAGAAGATGACTAGAAGTTAAGCTCGTCAAAGTCAGGACAAGCCCAAAACGCTGGCCTCTTGCCCCGAATGCGAAAACTGCCTTACCAGGGCCAGGAATCGCGTTGACCCCTATTGCCTGTGGTTTTACAGAATGCGCCGCAGCCGTCACCGCAGCTCGGGAAAAAGTCCTACCTGAACAGACCCGTAGAGCGGCTTGGTCACCTATTTACCCATGACCTATTTTGTGTTGGACAGGCCCTCTCCAGAGTTTCACTTTGGGGGGCTATCAGCAAAGCTGAAAGAATCAGTCCGACTGCTCAGTTGGCCACAAATGGCCACCCATAATCAATGAAAGGAATACATTACGAGTCGTTCCCACTGTACCATGCTGTGATCGAAAGCCCACAACACAGACCGCAATTCAAAAAATACGAGCAGGAGCCTCACAGCCCCCTTGCTAACCAGCACAAGCCCTTGTAGCGACCCCGGCCGCTCACTTTCCCGCAGCCCCCGGCTTACTCGGACCTCTTACCGGATGGAAGATGCGATCTGTGGGTTCGGTAAGATCCCTTTAGTAGGTCTGAGTGACGATAACCTGGGGATTGAGAGTTGCTGAGCGTGGCTCCTTCTCGCAGGGTCGGACATGCATCTGCTTCATGCTCTCGGAATCAAGTGATCCTTTCGATCCCGAGAATTTCTTTAGGCCGGATGCTGTCGTTACGTCACAAGCACCGAGTGTCCGAAGGTAATTTCTTCCCTTTGTCTTCGTGGTCGGTGTTGTTGGACGTCTTACCCGTGCCGATAGCTAACAATAGTGCAGAGCCGCGCACGCTTTGATTGATTTGCCCAACTACATTCAAATTCAATATCGTGCGGTCTCTCACGGTTGCACAGCAGCGGCCACCTGCAAAAAGAGGGCAGACCGAGCTTTGACAGTTTGAAGGGGTAATTCGTTGTCGCCTATCGTCGCTTTGCAATCCGTACTTCCAATTATTCCGGGGCTGCCTGTGCAGTTTTGTTTCAAAGGATACGTGACCTCTATTCGCCTCCCTGATCGGCATCGGGTCGAGGTGTGGTCGACTTCCCGGGCGCACGCAGCCGTCGGAACCGGTTGGAATAACGTGAGCCACTCGCTGCGCCGACTGCGCCTTCAACCGGCAACACACCACACAGCCAGGCCGCCCATCCTCCGAGCTGCAAGGAGCGGGGCTCGCTGAGGCTCCCACGGCTGTCTTGGGCTTAGCTGCTACACAGTTGGGCGGCCAAACATTGGGAGGCGAAGGCTGTCGGGCGTTGCAGGGGGCGTCGTGCGACTCCGCCACGCAAACAGCGAGCCCACCCCACTGTGATGCAAGCAATTCCCATGTTTTGCCCGGTGAATCGCCATGCACTACGCGGCCTGGTTCGTGTTCCATATAATCACGCGGTGCACACCTCAGCTGCACAAGGTGCTCCTTTTTCTCTCTTTCAGCCCAGAAAACAAACACTCTATTGTTTCCCAGCTTTTACCCCCATATAAAGAACTATCACCAAAAAGACCACCGACTTTTAAGTTCATTGTCACTTACACGTAAAAATCCCTCGACAACCACGACCACCGCCAAAATGTTAGCAATTCAGCAACCAACAGTGATTCATCACTACCAACATAACTATAACACACCCTCAACAATATCATACACATTCAAGTCTGCCATGTCTTCATCCCGACGAAGTTGGTTTGGTTTGGTGAGTTACAAACTGCCCCCAACCCTCCATCAACTACAGTCCCAAATGCTAACCTCTAAACAGTCCAAACCGAAAACCCAGACAGCCCCCGAACCCAGAATACAGGCACCTCCATGCGAGAAATTCCTCCTCGAGGTTCAATGTACGAACTGCGGTCACCTCAAGGGCTACTCGTCTCACTGCGCTGTGCAGCGAGATTTTGTTGCACGCCGCCAAAACGCTTTCATCTCCTACAACGGCAGCACGAAGGCGCCATCCTTCGGCAATGCTGACAACATGGAGGTGCGCGTGCTGAAGCTTGCTCTTTGTCAATTCAGCTGCCGCATGACAGTGGGGCCGCTTCCTGGGCAGGTGCTGGAAAAATACATGGGTAAATCGAACGAAGCTGGTATGGACGTAACAAAGCTGGAGACGGTGAACGTACGCGAGTTGCTTGACGTGCTGGCGGCAAATAGGATTGCGATTACTTGGTCGTCTGGAAAGCAGGAGGCGTCATATTGATGACAGGACTAATAATTACCGTGGGAATCTATCCCCGGGTGGAGTTCGATTCTGGTTTTGTTTTTCAACATATAGTGGGGAATTTCTTTACAGCAGGGAATGGCGTCTAGGAAAGGGACTTGTAAAACTACGGGCACTGGGCGGGCGACAAGCAAGAGCTGCTTCATCGTCGCGGTTTGATTTACGAGCAGGCAAGCTAGCAATGGCTGGCATGGGATCAGGAGCACCTCTGGCGTTTTGGATCACCTAAAAAGATACCCAACTTCTTTGACTTCAAAAAAGCTTAACAGACTTTTAATCGATATTTTTACATCTTTCTTCATTCGGAATTATAATAGTTTTACCCAACCAAGCTGTACGAGGAAAGGCGTGAACGGTCTCCCAGAAAACTTTGTCGTCAAGGGGCGGCAGCCCTAGGTATCGGGTCAGATGTGTCAAGCCCGCCATCCCTGAACCCCAGCTTGTCCCAATCTCTCCTTCGTCACTGGGCAGGTTCAAAGGAAGGGACGCAGGACTATAAATATCCTTGACACGACGATCTCCAATCAAGTAGAACACCTCGGAATCCTATGACATGAGGGTTTCATACCTACGTAAATTCCATGAACCTGGGAACCTGGACTTCACTCTGCTGACCTTGACCGTAGGTATAATAGTTTGGTACTAATATGCTTCATATATCGGCCGTGACCCATGGTTTTGAGACCCTATGGGGCGTTCTATCCCTTCAGCTAAGCTAACCCTGGAACTCTCCAACTCCTTACACTGAACTCAAGAGACCCCTAAGCTTGAACGGATGGGCCTTGAAACCTGAGAATAAGAATGTATGCAGCTCTGCCTGATGTGTATGAAGCGAGAACACGATGTTCTTGACGTATCTGGAAAGCAGGGGGTGGGAACATGATTGCGGCAGGTGTCAAGCCTTTTGCCTGATTTCAAAACCGAGTAATTCCTGCTGGCACGCTCCACTACAGTGTTTTTCCAAGCAGTCGCGGAATTAGATCATATATAGATAGCCTTTCTACATGTCTCATGTGATTGTTGTCAACTGAGTTTAGGAGAGAGAACTTTTTAGACTGGTGCAAACGGACTTTTGTACCCATTGTACATGACAGTTGTTCGCTTTTGATGCCAGTTACCGCAGTGACATTCCCATAACTCGCAGTCGCCTTCCATTGAACCCTGAACCGTCCTGCTACTGTTCAAGCATTTCTAGCCAATGGTCTGCGTCGTTCTTGGACATATTGCAAGTAAACCTTCGGGCCAGGTTGTCCCGCGTGAAGCTCTGTCTGAGCGTAAGCCATATGGAAATTCATCCAATCCCTTACGGCACAGGGCAGGGTGGCCTTCATTTCGACCCGAGCCTTCGTACTGCGCCCCATAAAAGAAGGCTTCCATGGAATCGAACTGACAGCTGTGCCACCCGGTCGCAGCCATCGAAATCCAGGTAAGGCAGATTCAGGGGAACCTCATTACGAAGTCTTGAAATTTGTGAGCAACTCAATCAAGCCCAAAATGGAGATTTGCGGACAAGAGGAACCAGAAGCTTCCCTTGCTGATGATGTACGGATAGATGCAGGCAATCAAGATATGGACACTGTCTCTCGCCTTTCGGGATGTCCCGCTGGCGGAATCTCAGCCAATCGCACAAATCGCATCGGCGGCTCAGGCCTTCAGCGTGTCTTGTATCGCGGAAAGCCGCTGGTACTCTCCCATGGTTTGACTCGCCTCACGTGCCGTCCCGATCATCAAGAAATTCGGTCTGGCAATACGGCCAGAGCCGTCCGCCCTTGCATTGGCCTTACTAGCTTGCTTCAAACGCTGGAGGCTAATGATGGGTGGCTGCAGACGGAAATGCCCTGGGCGGGATACATTGGCTGTGGGGTGGAAAAGGGTCTCAGCCCTATGGTTGTTTGTCTTGCCTCCACAATTCCAATTATTCAACTTAAAAAAAAAGAAAATTGTTAGCACAGGCAAATTGACTGAGAGCTGTCTTGCTCTTCTCTTTGTTCATCGAACCAGCTGACTGACTGTTGCTCGCAGGTTTGCATATGCATATCGCATGCTGGGGTCCCTCTTTTCTTTTTCCTAGGTTGGTGGGGTGCGGGCGGGAGCTGTCGCACCGGTGGCCGCTGCATGGCGCGTCGATCAATGGGTCCGCCCGTCAGCGCATCGCCGTGGTGTGAAAACGGCCCCTCTTCTCCGCAATGCCAATATGACGGACACGCGGGGGACCGGGATGCGAGAACCAGGCTTGCGGGAGGGAAAGTCAGGGCCGCAATTGCGTGGGCTGTCGAGAGTATGTGGTCCATCTGGATGTGGCAGTCGCGGGGAGGTACTTCCCGGGTCCATGCGTTACTGGAAAGGAGTGTCCGCAGGGTTGCAGTGAGGCTTTCGTCCACAACAGAGGGCTAATGCAAGGTACGGGTCCCCTGGGCGCGAGACAGTGTTCGGCGCTGCAGGATCGCGGGCGCCGTGAGTGCTTGAGTGGATGTCATTGCTCCCGAGGGTGGCTCGCACTATCCGCCGTCCCGTCAATCCGTAAACCATGCTGCGAGATTCTGCGATGCCGCCGCGAACGCTTCCCGGATTCGAGCAGCCACAAAAAGGCGATGACCCAGAAGAGGAAAGCCAGACAAGCCGCCGCACTGCACAACACTTGATGTGCAGCTGTCCATCACCACTGTAACACCGCCTGCTCCTGTGGCGTACGTTTGGGAGGTCTGCGGCTTCATTGCTCGCAGTCGGCCGTGGTTGTGAGCCAGATCGGCTAGTGTGAGATCCTGTGGGGTTTGGGGATGAGTTAAAAGCCCGCCTCCATCGGGATGCGAGTCACAGCCCTGGTGAGATCATCGACGCTTGACCGGACGGGCACCAGCTCCACCTAGCATCGCGAGCACCCGGGAGGGGCCAGACGATGTGATGTCAGAGCGACACACGACACACATCTTTCAGCGCGGGAACGCACACGTTTCCAGAGCCGCCTGGGAGCTGCCCTGGGGCTGCGAGATGGTGATTCATCCCGGCCGGGCATCGGGCTGGGCTGCCACAGCTCGGCGACGGCGACTCGGCCGCCAACGGCCTGGATGGACTCTCGTCGGGCTCGATTTCGACGTGGAAATAAAACTTAATTCCATTTTACTGGAGTCCATGATGGGCAGCTGGCAGTGTTTGAGAATTGTTCGGAGCCCAACCGGGGCGTCACCGCCAACCACATCGCGCCAGATCCCCGCCAAACGTGGCATCGAGATCGCCTGCCAGTTCACCCGCCACCTGTCGTCACAGTAGCTCGGTCTTGCGAGATTGGGGGTTCTAGAATGGGAGAGGTCGCGCTCGCGATCCTTCAACTTCACAACCGGTGAGAGCTGGACGGCGCCTGGTGTTTTGTGCATGCGCGTGAGGCCAGAAAGCTTAATGCGCCAGGCCTTCTGCCGGTAGATCTTATAATAAAATGAATTGGCCCGGCCGACGCAACGGCGTGTCTGCGAGATTGCCTCCCATGACTTCTAATGGGGCAGCTCCATTAAGATTTTCCAGCGCGCGAAATCCCCGGGCCACAATGCATTGTGCATCAAAAACCCTGGCTCCTGGATCGGGCAGCTGCATCCCACGTCGCAAAGGGGTTTTCAAGGCGCCTGGCGATGTGAGGATATTCCGCCAGTTTCCGCAAGACGTGGACGACGCTGAGTGTTATATGGATAGACTGGTGTCCGGAGCGCGTCGTTTTCTTTCCAAAAGAGTAGGTGGGACCATGGTTTGAGCGACGTCTTGCTCGTTTCGGATGTCCACCTTCCATGCCCTCGTCGTGGGTGTCAAGGTTGGCTGCACGGAGGGATTGGCAGATGGTTAGCCGTCAGTGCCCCCAGACTAGGTTTACGTTGTCTTGGAAGCATCGCCAACCATCAAATGCCCATCTGGATGGGGATGGCCGCCGTCAAAACGTTGCCTAGCTATCGCAGCTTCGCAACAGTCTGATTTCAAGGCTGATGCAGCACAGCTGCCACCTCACTGCCTCGCTCTGCAGGCAGCTCTGAACTGATCGGACGGCGCAGGCGCAATATCATGCGAGGCGATAATCGGGGTGCCAAGGCCCCGCGAGATGAATTTAGGCCTGATCTGCTGCGGGGATGCCTGAGGGTCCAGGCAGCTGCAGAAAGGGTCTCAGATGTACGCGGGCGTTGCGGGCAGATCGTTCCAGAAACTGCGCAGCAGTCTGGGCAAGCTCCAGAGGCTGGCAGAGGAGCATCCCCAATCACCTTGGGCTCCTGTGCTCCCCCCATACGTTCAAGCGTCGCCGAAAATTCGAAAACTCCCAACCCCCGTCCTCCTTTCCTCTTCTCCTCTGCCTCACGCCTCACACACTGCTTGTTCCCTGCTACGGTCTCCTCCCTTCCCCGACACACGCCATTTTGATGTTTCAAGCGTCGCCGCCTCGCCCATCACCGAATTTGCCGGATTGGCCCAGGAGTGTCGCGGGAGAGGGACGACAATTGCGCCGTCTGCCAGAGGCCAGCAGTAGTCGCAGCGGGACGAGGAAGCGAGAGCGCGAGTCCACTGCTCGTGGCGGCCACAACCCAGCAGCGGAGGAGCCAGAGCAGTTGGTGCACACGCTGCAGCGGCCCAGCCCCCGACCTGGTCGCCGCCATTCGACGCATCGCTCGTCCCCCTCCACCATCGCATCTTCGCAATAATAATCGAACACTGTCGACGCACCGGCCGCGTCGCCATCTCCCATCCATCTGCTGGAACCGTTATCGCGCTGGCTCCCGCCGTGGTGTCAGCCCTCCCGTCCAGCCAGCCAACCAGCCCGGATCCCAACACCGCAACCGCCTGCCGGATTTAAGCGCACCGCGTGCCACTGGTGGCGACCACCCACGAAAGGCATTTTGCATCTGCCCATTTTGTTACAACATCGTCACACGCACACCACGCACCGCCTGAACCGGTGCCGCGCCAACCCGCAACACTCCACCAACCTCACCACGCCACTCGCAAACGCTGACGTCCACGCTCCCATCCCGCCCTGCGATTCCGACCATCCCGCCCGCAGGCCGCTGTCTGCAACTAGCCGCGAACCATGAATAACATGCCCAACATGGCGAACATGGCCGGCATGAGCGCCATGGGCGGCCCCGTCGGCGCCCCGATGCCCATGATGAACAATAATGGCGCGCTCTCGCACCAGGGCGGACCCCGACACCCCCAACTTAACGATACGAGCCGGACGCTGCTGAACACATACATCTACGAATATTTCATGCGCTATGGCATGTACGATTGCGCGCGCTCAATCTACGCCGTGGACCCCGAGATCAACGTCAAGAAGGATGGTGACCGTCGTGACGAAAATGGCAACCCGATCGGGAACGGCATGGGCGATGATCCGATGGACACCGATAGCAAAGACCTTCTAGACCAGAAGCGCCCAGACGACCTTCCCGCACCCAACGTACCTTCTTCGATGACAGGGGGTTGCTTTCTTTACGAGTGGTTCTGCTTGTTCTGGGATATGTTCAACTCGCAGAAGGGCAAGGGGTCTACCGCCCAGATCAACCAATATGTCTCACATACTCAGGTACGTTGCTGTAACAAGATACGCACCTTGCGCTTACTTGGCTAACTTATTCTCGATCAGCAACAATCACGCCTTCGGCAACAGGAGCAGCAGAACATGCTACGAAACATCCGCCCTCCCGGGGACTACAGCCAGCAGCAGTTTCAACCACAAATGATGCGCGGCATCCCTAATGGCGCGATGAACATGAATATGAAGCAGGTGAACCAGCTCCAAAGGGCGGCGATGGCGAACAGCCAACAAAAGTATGTCATTGATTATTGTCTTTGGTGCTCCAAAACCCTTCCTTCCTTTATCGCTAACATTATGACCGTCCAGTCCACAGGCAATGCAGATGCTGCAACAGAAGGCCGCGAGTCAAATGCAACGAGACCCTTCCGATATGGATGGGAACCGAGTGAGACCATCCTCTCCGGGATCGACCGACAATGCGCCCTCCCCGTCAAAGCGAGCTCGACTGGATGGTGCCCCGTTCAACCCCAATCAAGGCGTCATGATGCCGAACGGCCGGCCTGCGCAAGGCATGCCGGGCCAGCAGCAGGTAGGGAACGGTCCCGATTTAGCACGAGCACTTCTCCAGCACGGCATCAACCCACCATCGCTGAATCCTGACCAGCTCCAGGCCTTTGTCTCTGCAAACCCAAACATGCCAACCAAAGCTAGTATTGCCACGTACTCAGCTAACCTCCAGCAGCACCACGGCAACCAGATGCCTAACAAGACCATGGCGAATGCTGGAGGGCCGCAAGCCCAAGGCTCTCCCATGGTGCAGCAGGTACCTGATGGTGCAACTCTAGTAGGACAATTCTACAACCCTGGAGACCTCGCTCCCGGCACCAACATGAGAGCTGGCGGCCCCAATCAAGCAACCGGTAGCAACCACGCCTTGCAAGATTATCAGATGCAGCTGATGCTCCTCGAGCAGCAGAATAAGAAGCGTCTTATGATGGCTCGCCAGGAACAGGACGTTGGTGGGGGAGGCATGCAGCGTCCCGACGGTCCCGGCGGCGCGCCCCCAGGACCTGGCGGTCCTGGTTTTCCGGGTACATCACCGCCAGGTGGGAGGAGCGGGGCATCGCCCAATCCTACGGACATGAAGCGTGCTAACCAGCAAATGGGCAACGCTGCCAATATGGGATCGCCTCTTCCGGACGGCGCCCAGAATCGCAGCTCGCCAAATTCTCTTAGTTTCATGGGCGCAAATATGGACCCCAACGGAGGACCTCATTTCTTCAAGGGTGTTGACGGGATGAACATGAATATGCCTGGTCAAATGAACGGCATGCGCCCGCCAAGCTCGCATCCACAGCCGTTCAACCAAGCCCAGATGAATCCCCAGATGTTAGCGGCTGCCCAGCGCCAGCAGCAAGCCCAGCAGCAACAAGCCCAGCAGCAACAGCAACAGCAGCAGGGAGGACCTGGCGGCCCTGGGATGCCGTGGCAGCAGGCCGGCCCGAACGGCCAGATGGCTGGTCAGCCTCCTCAACCACCTGTCCAGGGAACACCGCGACAAAGCGCTATGCCTCCTCCGTCCGCCCCAGCAGTAGCAGCGACTGCTGCTAGCTCTCGCAACGCGACATCGTCCCCACAGACTAGCACGGCAGCACCACCAACGCCGCAGCAAGGGTCCAAGGCGGCGCCAAGTAAAAAGAAGGATAACAAGACAAAGAGCAAGGTACGTACCCCGTTATTGGAGAAGGCTCAAGTTTCGGTTCCTAACATGGGGCAGGCTGCTGCACAGAAGAAGGCTGGAACGAACGTCAACGCCGGGGCGACACCCGTTGCCGATGCGGAGGCAACTCAGGAGCCCCCGACGCCGGCAACGCCAATCACCCCAGTCAACGCCGCGAGCTTCGCCAAGAACCAAAACGTGAACCCTGCTCAAGTCGTTCCTAACGGACAGCCTGTGGCGCCCGTCGCCCCACCACCTGTTGCCACTGCACCTCCGGCGCCGCTTACTGAACAGAACCGCGGCGGAGCCTTCATGGATACGTCTGCAGGACTTGTAAGTTCTGCTTGGGATCCTTCTACTCGAGCTCTCGCTAACCAGTTGCAGGATTTTTCGTCGATGGATTTTGCCAACCCGTTGACATCGGATAATGTCCTAACGGACTTTGATTTTGACTCATTTTTGCACGATAACAACACGGGAGAGGACGGCACTTTCGACTTCAATACCGGGTTCATGGAAGGAGGCGAGATCGGGGCGGAATAGGAGCCCCCCCTAACTCCCCAATGACTTTTGTGTGACCCAGAGTATACGAAATCGGCGAGCGGCATCATTTTACGGGCATATACCAAGGCGTTCCTGGGTTTCGGTGTCCCATACCGGGGGTGGAATCTCGATCACAGCCTCAAAACCAGAAATGAAGATCTAGACCTTTTCCGGTTCACCCTCTGCCGTCTCAGCCAATCTCCAAAGCCCCAACTCCTTGGATCCTGACCGGTACCCCTGTTTCGACCACATCGGTACTGGGTTGCCGTTTAGAACATATCGGATCTTTAACTGCCGCCTGTAAGGCATCTACGAGTTGGCTGTTCGAACGTACCTACTTTCTCCGCTTGGGCGTTTGTTTATTGTGGCGGCGGTCTTTGCAAATCTTCCACTTCCCGATTTTGGTTGATCCATCGAGTTCATTTCAACACTCCGATAACCCCAAGAACCCGATGCTCATTTTTTCTTTTTTCTTGGCTTTGAAGAAAGGCGGTTCGAGCTGGATGCGGTGTCTGGTTGGCTTCGCTTGCATGGCTGTCGGTCTTCATGTTCGAGACAGGCGGCCCTTGAATCTCTCTTAATACCATAACTTCTTATATCTGATGCAGCCTTACTCTACATGTTTTCATCCTCGACATGAGGAAAAAAAGTTGTTTCTGGTTGAGCAGACTCGGAAGCTTTCATGTTTTTATTTTGGGCTTCGCCTAGGCGGAGTGGGCTTTAGACGATGGAGACTATTGAGCTACGTGACACAGAAAAGGCGGGGGGAAACGCGTCTGGAAACCATGAGTCCAAAGACTCTTCTGACGACACGCGCGCGCCACGCTACAAATAACGACGAGGCGTGGCAGCAGCCGAGGGGAGGTGAATGCGGTGAAGTGGTTGGGTCTGCAATATTTTTAGGTCTGGGGACGAATGGTTCGTTCCCTGTGTTTTTAACTTGGGACCTGGCTTTGCGTGGTGTTGACTTTCATGTTCCCTATCACAGAGCGGAATGGATATTTTCTTATCTTTTTTGGAGGCGGAGAAGCGGAGGATCTCTGTATTTACTACTGAACCGAACTTGTGGCTTCGATCGGAGTCTTGTCTGCGGCGGGGAGGGGACAATGGGAGACGACGAAGTATTTCCGCTTTTGAAGAAAGTTTACAGTTATTGTTCATCTATGCTGTCCCTGAAGTCGATGTCTTCACACGTTCATCACATATGTACATGCGAGGTCTCCTTCTCTGCTTGCCTGTCAGTCTGAATTACAGGCCTGCAAGCTGTTCTCGTCTCGTTGTAGAAGAGCTTGGCCTCCTGGCGTCGTTTGGCAGGGGCGTTGAACAAGCTTCAAAAACCGTTCCCAAACAGTAAGGCCTTGCTCACCCCTGGCAGGCGTCACTTAAATCGTAGTAGATCTTACTTACCTTATATAGGAGGAAGCCAAGATGATACACTGTAACTTCTCGTGCAGGCCTGTAATAACAAAATTTAGGCATACCTAGATGTTCAAAAGCCTTAGCTTTGTCCCTATTCTACTTACCGCCACCTGGTTAGATCTCACCGATCTGCGTTGTCCAAAGCACGCTTCTCGCAAGGCAGACCTATGCCGTCTGTCATTCGAGAAGGGCCTTCTTGGCCTTATCGAGCTCTTTGCAAGGGAGTACTCACTTCGTCTCGACAGCTGGCACACATCTTAACAAGGCTTCCAAGCAAGCTAAGCCTCACGAAAGGATCACGAACGAAATCCACCAGAACCAAAGGTGACAGTGTAGTTTATAGATGCGCAGTTTGAAATTCTATGGGTTACCATATGCTGTGGGAAGGATATTTGTGATGGTATGCACCGATGGCCCATTTATGATGTGGCATCCTGAAAACCCCCCCTTGAGTCATCTACTGCCGCGAAACCAACGAGTTTTTCTTGCGCGGTTGGCCCTTACGTCCCTTCTTTTCCTGAAGCGATGATCGCAATAAACGAGATGTGACAGTCCATCCAAACACTTCTTGGTTTGTCGTCCGCTGTTGTTAAACAAAAAACAAAAGATCGGCAACGCTGCCGTCTTCTCTCAGTCGACTCTCTAGGGACTGGCGATTGGTGGCCATTCTGGTGTTCCCGAAGTAATGTCGCCTCCCCATTCGAGATGCGGCATGTTATCAGTCCCCGAGCTCCTACGCCCAACACCTGGAACTTCTTCGGATCCGATCTTATCTTCCAAGGCATCCACTGGGCCAGACCTCGGGACTACATCCGTACAATGCGGCAGCGGTGGGGTTTCTGTGTGATTACCCAGCGGAGGATTCTCCCAGATCTGGTAGTCTTGTGCAGCAGGAGTCTCGGGAAGAGGAGGGTATTCTTCAACCTGGGGTTCCGGCGAGACTGGCACTAGAGTTGGCGTTGTCTCTTGCGTGATAAACCATCCGCCTAGCTCGAAGTATTTTTCGTCATATGTACCACGGCGGCGGGTGACGGCGTCCCACGCGCCGGCCAGGTATGTCACCAAACGCTTCATGTCGATAGGCTTGGGCATCCAGCCGTCGAAACCGGCTTCGGCATACTGCTGCTCATCACCGCGGCGTAGCATGCCTGAAACAGCGAAGATAGGAGTACGACCGCATGAAAGAACAGCGTGTGATGGCGTGGGGTTCTTGTGTTCTTGTTCCCGGATCATTCGTGTTGAAGCCCAGCCGTCGACAACTGGCATCTGTACGAAGGGGTCAGCTTCTATGGCAGGGAGTGGGCAGACTCGAACGTAATATATTAGGAAGTGAAATCTTAGACAAAAAGCGCCCCCGAGACTCACATTCAGGTCCATGAGGACAAAGTCGATTGTCGGTTGTTGTGCTACAAAGATGTTGAGACACTCTTGCCCATCACGGCTCACCAGAACTCGGTGTCCCATCTTGCTCAGTCGTCTTTTGAGAATCTGAACATTGATAATGTTGTCATCGGCAATCAGAACTGTAAAGTAGTTTGTCGATGGGGTTTGTGCGGCCGAGTCCATGGACGAAGTCTTCGGTGTTTGTGCGACGATCGGGGGCGACATATCCAATCCTGACGACACAGACGGAGTGATGTTGGCACCCGATGTCGATGTCGACGGCAGGGTGGGCCTTCCGGGCATCGGAAGAACAGGCAAAGGCGAAGCGTCGCGACGCGCAGCCAGGGACGGGGTACGCGATACGACCAGAAAAGGCACTTCGATCGCAAACGTCGAGCCTTTATCCTTGACAGAGCTTACCTTCAGCTGGCCATCCCGCTGCTTGACGTATCTCGCAACAAAGGCTAGTCCAACGCCGACGCGAAGAACGTTGTCCCGCGTTGGTACTTGGGCCGAAACCTCATCAAAGTCTTCATCAGGGACTTGCTCAAACTCCTGAAACATATCGTCGAGCTCGCGCTCCGATAGACCAGGCCCAGAGTCCGTGACTGCAATTCGCATTGTGGAGGCGTTGGGCAATCTTGTTATCTCGCCCCACTCGACAATAACTTGACCTCTGGCGGTGTGCTCGATTGCATTGGCTACAAGAATAGCGATAGTCCGTTGCAAGCTGGGTGGGTCGCCACGGAGACAACGTGAGACGCCTGAAGTGGCGCGTGAGACGACTTCAATACCCTTTTCGCCCCCGAGCCGCTTTAGCGGATGCAATGCCTCTTCAAGGCACGTATCGATGTCAAAGGGATCGCAAAGCAATGGTATTGACCCCGTCGTACTACCCGTCAAGTTAAGCAGGTCGTCAATGACGAAGATCAGAGATTTGGATGCCGTGTACGATGCTGTGAGAGCCTGTTTGGTGCTGTCCTCCAGCGGCTTCTCTAAGGCCATCTCAAGATAGTTGATGACTGCATTCAGAGGCGTCCGAACTTGGTTCACTCATTAGCTTGCCTGAGGTTGTCAGAACTCCACATGCTATTCTTACCTTGGTGTGAGACATCGTGGAGAAGTAAGCGCTTCAGGCGGGTCTCCTTGACTGCGGCCTCCTTTTCTCTCCATACCCTGATAAAGCTTCCGTAGACAAGTTGGGCCATCGCTGCGATGTTTGCTAGTGGCTGGGTCAGATCATACCGCAGCGGAGAAAGATGGGAGCTCCACGTACCTTGTTCTGGTGTCCAGTTTTTGCTGGTACCGTCGACAACTTGAGTCCACCTCCTGAAGCTATTTCGAGGCTCTAGAGTGCCGATGTCGCCAAAAAGAGAAGGCCTTCCTGCCCAGTGAACTTCACGAAGTTGGTTTCTTCGGAAGAAGACGACACAGTCATCGGTGACACCCGACAGCGGGATGTACAAAACTCCGGCAATTGACTTGAAGCCCGAGGGGTAATGCATGTCCTTGAAATCGTCGGTGATGTTGCTTGAAAAAAGGATCTCATTAAGTCGTCGGAAAAAGAGATACCTCAGGACAGTTACTGCCTCTGTATATGAGGACAGTCGTCCGATCGTCCTAGCCTCTCCCTCAATCACCAAAAACCCGCAGTCGGCCTCGAACAGTTTCAAAAGTTCTTCAGAAGAAGCTGCGATGCATTCGTTTGGATTCTTCTGGCCTTGAAGGGTGTCGATAATTCGGCGTGCCTGAAGTTTGTCCGCGTTGAGAAGTTTCTCGAGGCATGTCGATGCCGCAACCCCTATAAAGTATGACAGCTCGCGGACCGAGAAGGGTACTCGAGTGGCTGTCGGCCCATAAGAATGACAGACAATGAGGCCCCACAGTTTTCCTTCTGACTCTAGGGACATGGACATGGATGAGTGTACCTCCATATTTGCCAGGTACTTGAGGTGAACGGGAGACATGGCACGGAGGTAGGCGTGAGTGAGGTCTAGCGGGACCGTGATGGCAGCGGTATCTCTACCAACAAGTCTCGCGGTCTGCTGTGTCCTATCAAACAGCACGCGAACCTTGTTGATCATGTAAAGCTGGCGGGCTTGTGGAGGGATGTCTGTCGATGGGAAATGCAGCCCCCTGTAGACGTCTTGGCTCACCTTAGGATCCGTGAGTTCCGCAACAACGGTGCCGTTGTAATCCTGGTCAAATTGATAGACCATGACGCGGTTGAATCCCGACAGCTCCCTCACGACCCCAACGATGGCGTCAAGAAGACCTTGGACGGTCTGAGCCGCTGCGAATTGCTGCTGAATCCTTGTAGTAATTCCGACAATCTCAACCGAAGACGTGTCTTGGTCGATGCCCTGCGACAAAATATCCAGGCCCGGGAAAATGGATTGGCTCTTAGACTGCAGGCTGGAAACAGTGGCAATGTCCATATGGTCACTCCCAAGCGTGTCCACCGGGTGCTTAGGCAGCTCTGTCGGTTGAGGGGTGGCCAAAGGATGCATCGAGTAGTCTTGTAGCTCAAACTCGCAAATATAGAGATCAGTATCTCCACCCCGGTAGTGAGCGGCGCACCAGCAAGGAATCAAGCGGCCTTCTGGATCGAAGAAAGAGAAAGCGAACACAGCGGGTTCTTGCTCCTTTCCTTTGATATCATAGCTGTGGCGGACTTTCCGAAGATGCCCATTGAATAGGGAGCGCTGGTAAATTGGCATGACTCGGTTGAAGCTATCGAAGCCGAACAAGTCTCGGGGTTGATAGCGGCAGATGAGATAGCTGTTTTCACTGACGATGCGGGGAATGAAAACGCCCTCGGCGCGGCGCTTGAGAGCGACGAGCATGCCGTAGGATTGAATCGCACCGGGGATGTGGATCAACTCATCCTCGCACCGAGTGAAGGCCCGCCGGGTGCCTTGAACAACCCCATGGCTGCCATCGTCCAGGATCGAGTACTCGAACCTGTCCGTGAGGAGCGGGTCCGAGGAGTCGGAGTCCTCCGAGCTCGCCGAGTCGTCTGTCATCGTGACCTCTGGGGTGCCCGGTACCTCGTACGGAACTTCCGGGTTGACATGGATCTCAGCAGCGGGCTCTTCAACGTGGCGTGAAGGAGGAACAGCCTCGGGCGTGGAATCAGTGCCGGGGGGTTCCTCGACGACTTTGACGAGCGAGAGAGAGGCCCCGGATTCTGCGGACGGGTTCAGTCGTGTCAGTCCCACATGGGCGGGAGCATATTAGCTCGTGGGGTCGCGCTTACCAGAAGCGTGCTGCAGGAAGGGTGAGTTCTCGAGAATAGATAAACGGATGGGATAGACCCTCTCGATCGGCTCCGACGGCGCCATTGTTTAGGATGCGATGCCGCGGCTCGTTCGAGTCCGCCGTTCGGGAGGGGGGGCTTCCGTGTTGAAGCTGTGGTTCGGCAACGATGCCAGCCGGGGATGCCGTTGAATCCAAGACGACGAGCCGGTCGAGACCAAAGAAGCTGAGGGGAGAACGTGAGGCGGTGGAGTTGAAAAAGGATGCGACAAGGTGAAGGGTCAGCAGGCTGTCAGGGCAGGGCCGCCATACGATCGAGAGATGCGAGATATAGGCATTCCCGGACGACAAGCAGGACGCTTCGAGGAGGGAGGGGATTGCTGACACGGAGCCGTCGCCGCGGCGTGTTCATTATTCTAGGGCGGGCGGACGGCGCATAGGAGATTACAGAGGGCGGTGCGGGTAGGCGGCAACAGCAGCAACAGCGGCAGCAGCAGCAGCAAGAAAAAGCAAAGCTGGAACATGCAACGATAATGGGGAGTCTATGTGGGACCGGGGATCGAGGGTGCACCTTTCCTCGGAAGGCGCCCATGTCAGTGGCCAGGGGCGCCCAGGTACTCTGCACTGTGCGTTAGCTCGCTACCTCCGCAGCGGGCGCAAGCTAGTGGGAGTAGGTGCGACCTCGAAGGCCAGCTGCATGCCGGGCAGCGGAGCGAGACACGCCAGAGGCCAGCCACAACAGTGCGAGCAGTGTGAGGATGGAACCTGGCACTCGGCAGTCCCAGAGGGACGGGAACCCGGCTGCCCGTCGATGAGCACCGGCCACCATCGGGTACGTTTCTCGTCGCAGCCCTCGGTCAAGTCGCAACTTGACAGGCAACGGGATGGAAGAGGGTCCTGGCCCGGGGTTGATCCCTGGGGTCTAGACCGCTCTGGCAGAGATCTGGCGCGACGTTCCAATCAGCAATCTCTGTGGTACCAGTCGTGTCTGCGCAGGGTACAATCTTCCTGATCACAGCAGCCGCGGGCCTAGACATAGCCTATCAAGCACCTGAGCGAGACTCAACAACCGTGACATCCTCAGCTGCGGTCTCAATCTTGTGTGCGCAAGCACAAACGGAGAAAGTTAGGCTTGGGCCGGATGCAGTGCCAGCTCGTTTGGGAGGGGTTTGCAGGGACGCGTGGGATGCCCGTGACAAACGTGGACGGGCCAATTTGCTGATTCCAGAACTTCGAGAATGATTGGCGCCGAAAAGCGTGAGCAGGACGCCGAGTCCTCGCGGGGTTGGGAGGGCGAGAAGTGGGGAAAGTGATAAATCAAAACGCCTCTGGGTCAATGGTCCCTTGCAAGCATTCCAGGAGGTCTGGCCACCAGAAGCTCAGAGCTCCCAGCCTCAAAACAAAGCCCACGCCCGACTCACCGAACCCACTCGCACGCATTGTACCTTCCAATTGTGCGAGTAACCCGCTCTGCCCGCTCTACCCGCGGCCTTCATATGGACTGTTCTAGACCTCTGGCGAAACAATGGCCGCGCTGCTTCTTTTGTGCGCGGGCGCAATCCGTGCGCAAGAATCACCTGATCGTTCGTCGACGCGGGATGCATCGCAGCCATCATCTTCGGGGTCCTGCAATCCACGAAACCGATGGACGGAAATGTGACGGCAGGATGTGACGGACCAGCCCGACAGAACGGAAGCGAATCATGTGGCATTCCACCGACTCCCGCTCAATCCTCAATTCCAGTCCCAATCACCACGTCGTCTGCGCCAGTGCCTGTGCCCGTGCGGGTTGATTCTGGGGCCGGGCGGTGGCAGCCATGGAGTGACTCGCCGCTATGTCTTGAAAGCGACGGCAAGTCCCGAGTTGGGAACCACCTGCACTCGCACTCTCCAGGATCCGACCTTTATCTACACATGCCAAAGACGGTCTTCAGCACCTCGATCCGCCGATTGTGGTGCTGCAGCCTCGATTAGACAGTTGAACCCCAGGACGTCAGCAGGGTCAAATGGCCGCCCTCGTGTCGCCGGTGCCAGGACTTCGACCGCTTTCTGCCGCGAGGTGCGGTCACTAAGCCAGTGCTTGAAGACCAATTCAAATAAAAGTCAGACCTGTTCCAGCGCGAGGCCGGCAGAGTCTATGTCAGCTGCGACGCGGACTTACCAGTTTGGGAGATTGTACCAGAGAGCCGCATGAGGTTTTGTGGTTATGAAAGCCAATATTATCTGTCCCCTGCGTCCGTCTCGGCAGTTGAGGGAGGGTTCATCGACCATCAATATCAACGTCCTGCATGGTTCTGGGGCTCTAAGCAAACGTGCTCACATCTATCGGCCCACTCGTCCAATCGACTGTCGTACCATACTTCGAGAGAAACGGCCCGCTGCAGCTTGCCACGCTGTCACTCAACCTGGTCAGCCGAAGCCTTACTGTATGTGGATATGGGCTAGGTTGCATAGTGGTACTCGACAGGACAATCCTGCATGAAGACCTCAAATTAGACATTATTGCTAATCCACCTAGCCAAAGCCAAGATATCATGTCAGATAAAAGCCCTGGCTCTCGCGCTCTCTTGAGTCCTCAGCGCTCTCAGCTTGATACCCGTTGACTCTCGCCCTTCTTTCGCCAATTTCCAGGCAAAACTGACTATGAGGGCTATTACTCAGGCCATCTCGGCTCTTTACTTTGTCGAGATCGCCAGCGCCCAAGCAAGACCTGGCGCTGAGGAGCATTGGGGTCGTTCAAATGGGGAACATACATACGGCTATATCATCGTTGGGGCGGGAATTTCCGGCCTGGTCGTGGCGAACAGGTTGACAGAAGACCGCAAGAGTATGTGGGCTGCAATTGGGAATCAAGGGGTGAGATATTCTGACTGATTTCATTTCCGAACTGCAGCTTCCATATTCATTATTGAGCGTGGTGGCTTTGACGACAAGCCCCAAGCCATAGTGCCCTACTACGCCAACGAGCTCGACACGAGTGTGTTGATGCCACCGGTCTCGGCGCCTAATGCAAAGCTCAACAACTCCATCTCTGAGGTAGTGGTTGCGGCCGTCGTTGGCGGTGGCTCGGTTGTCAACGGCATGGGCTACAACCGCGGAAGCAAAGCTGACTACGATGGCTGGGAGGCACTTGGAAACCCAGGCTGGGGTTGGAAGGGCTTGCTCCCGTACTTCCGCAAGAGCACAACCTTCGCTCCTCCCACCGCATCTGCTGCAGCCCAGTGGAATATCACGTGGGATTCATCCGTGTACGGCAGCGGCCCGTTGCGGACCCATATTCCCAGCTTCAATATCCCGACATCGCTGCGTTCTGGGACGCATTCAGACACGAAACAGGCGTTACGACCTCCTTGGGAGCCAATACGGGGGTTGGAACCGGCACGTTCTGGACGCCATCAACCATTGATGCTCGAGACATGACCCGGTCAACTGCACGAAAGGCGTATTACGATCCAGTCAATGTCACGCGCTCGAACCTGCATCTTCTTACCGGCCAGACAGCCACCGAGATTCTCTTTGGCCCGGGCAGTGCGTTGGCTGCACAAGGTGTTCGGATCACCTCGCGAGCCAATGGCAAGGCACGCAGCATGTATGCGAGAAAGGAGGTGATCCTCGCGGCAGGGGCAATTCAAACGCCCCAGCTTCTCCAAGTCAGCGGCATTGGCCCAGCTGCGGTACTTTGAGCCGCAGGCATCAGCGTCAAGAAGGACATGCCAGCCGTGGGGGCCAACTTCCAGGACCACGCCACTACGCTGATGATTTTCGTTCTGGGCAACCAGTCCTTCCCGAATCCCAACACGATCAGCAGCAACGCAACGTACAAAGCCCCAGTCTGGAACGAGTACCTCACCAATAAAACCTGGCCCATTGCCGCTGCGAGCGCGACCAGCATCCTCTACTTCTCCCGCCCGCAGCTCGACTCGCCCGCAGGCGCAGCCGCCGCAGTGGGCTGACTGCTCGCCCAGAACGCCGCACAGTATCTCCCCAGTGTCTACAGCTCCTCGGCAGCACTACTCCGAGGTTTCCACGGGCAGCGGGACGTTCTAGCCAGACAACTCAACTCCTCCTCCGCGGCCATCGTCACCCACCCTTTCCGCGGCAACGGCTTCACTCCCGCCCCGCTACTCAAGCCGCTCTCTCCCCCGGCACCGTGACACTCGACACGTCGAACCCGCACGGCCTGCCCATCGTGCAATTCAACACGCTCATGAACCCCATCGATGGCGAGAACGTCGTCGCCATTGTCAAGCGGGTCCGCCGCTTCTGGCAAAGCCCGCATCTCGCGCACCTTGCGCCGACCGAGTTCGCTCCCGGCCCGCAGTTCCACACCGACGAAGACATTCTGGCAGCCCTCACGGGAAACCAGCTCATCTTCTGGCCCTCCCTGGCGGACCCCGCCGGAACATGCGCCATGATGTCCGAGCGACTAGGGGGCTGCGTCTCGCCCGATCTCCAGGTCTATGGCGTCAAGCGGCTGCGGATCGTCGATGCCAGCGTCCTCCCGCTGATCCCCGGCGCCGCGCTGCAGGCAACCGTGTATGCCGTAGCGGAGAAGGCGGTGGATTTGATTCGCGGACGGGCTGCCAGCTCTTAGTAATGTGTCCCGTCTGCTGGGTCCAGATCCAAAATCTCCCCCTGTCTGTTTGCCTGTCCTATTCCATGCACGCCCGGAGACATAAATATCAGCTCGATTCGCCGATCACGCCCGGAGGTGTCAGATTTGCAGATCAACCATGCGTTCCACCGATCGCCACCCCGGGCTGGCTGGTTCCCTCCCTTCTCGGGCGCCTCCGCGCGTGGCTGGCGACGCCTCGTGGGGGTGCTCGCTAGCACACTTCCAGGCGGCTGGGGTTACACAAGGCCTGAGTTCGACAGGTAATGTTGGTGGTGGGGCGGGGGAAACGTGAGACAAGCTGCTGGTGCTGGTGTGCACTGGACTTGCAGCACCGTGTACGGAGTACTTCACCGGAAGGAGCGGCTCGCGGAACTCGGAGAAAAGCCTGGGATAGTCCGTAATTCTCGTTGGTTTATGTGCATGATGCGCGCTATGCGCCATCTGCGGAGTAGGGCCGAGAGGGCTTGCGGGCTGTAGTTGGTTCGATGTTGCTGGGCGATGATGGAAAGAGCGGGTTGGATGATGCCTGGGTGGTGAGTGTTTTATTTTGGGCCTTTTGCAGTTGGGCGGAACAGGACGTTGAAGAGCGGTTGTCGGTTGGGTGACAAGATCAATTTGGCGTTGTGCGCCAAGCCCTGACTTTAACGGTCTTTCAGGAGATTTCGTCACATTAGGCGTGGTGGCAGAGTGGTCTAATGCGATAGACTAGAAATCTATTTCCTTCGGGAGCGTCTGTTCGAATCAGGCCCACGTCGATTTTTTTGCATTTCTTTTCAGATAGATTCCAACAACTCCGGAGCGAAATGTTCAAGATAGCCCACTTTTTGCATGTGTCATTTCGAATTTAATTTGGGGCAATGTGTCTTATTATCATTGTGCCAGCCGTTTGATTCTCATCTCATCGTGAGTCCCTACTCAAGTCGATCGGCCAGACCTCGACGCCGCCAGGGTGAATGCTTTTGCCCAGTGAAGCTTTCAGCTTGTGTTCCTCCAACACCATTTCGTTGCTAAGATATCATAACTTGAACTTCAACAAGAGATACCGCCCGTCCGCAGAGATGATGCCCTCTTCCAGCGAGGTATGCCGTGAGCGTTGTCGCACGAGCGTAAACAGATACCTCGCGTTTTCTACCTCCCGACCTCGTACGCGGCCAAGTCTCATGACCTCCATGTGGACTTCGTTTTTGGAGTAGCGCACGAGATGGGCCATATGATGTGATTCAACCACCTTGATGTCGAATACAGCTGGCTCAACGTTAGCATCCAAGCTTACCTTCCCCTGGTGTTTCCGATGATATTAAAGGCAGCTTTTGCTCTCAAATAAGACTGCTTTTTAATGAAGTCCATGCGTTTGGCGTTGATGCAATCGATAATACCGTCGTTCTCGGTGTCCCAGAGATAAAGGACAACATTGCCATTCTAGTCAACTAATCGGTGGCCACTGGGGAGCGCTGATGGCCTAGAGATATTGAGTCTAGAACCGTCACCGCTATGGGTGCAAATGCGGAAGGAGTAGTCGAGGTTTCGTACTTCCAGGACTGCAATGGCAGAGCCCAGACCCGTTTTAAAGCACAAGTCAGACGTAAGGGAGCTGCCCTCGAGCGGATTCCATCTCTTTTCTTCCGAAGGCCCCAACATCAAACTTCCGCTCGCACCGAGTTCATAGATTGACACTCGATCTTCAGTGGAAATAGCAATCCTGGAATTGTCGTCCGAAAAGCAGATACCACACGGTGGTCCGGCGGTAAGGTGGCATTCCCATGAACCCTTCCAGCTTCCGGTGTCAAAGATTCTGGCTTTTCGATCAGTCATAATGGCAAATAATTCGTTGTTCTTCGAGAAAACCAATGCCACTGCAACCTCGGTCTTGCAATCGTATTTGAAAACTCGGGCAGAGGTGTTCGTCTCATAAACATGAACCCCCCAACCGCCCCAGAAACGTCTCTATAAACCTTCGCGGAATACGGGGCAGTCCTAGATGGCGACGAAGGATCCATCTAGAGAGAGAGGCACGAGTTTATTATGTCCGTTTGCCGTCCTTGCGATGCCCTGGGCGAACACCGCAGGCGCCTGTATATCTTTACTTGGTGTAGTATCAGCGCCAGAGCTTCGTTGCTTAGCGTTTAAGGTACTCGGCAGTGAGCTTTCAGGCGTGGTAGAGTGCTCGATATTGCCACACAGAAAAATCATCGACAACTGTCTCAGCGTATTCGGTAATGGAGTCAAGGTATCTGCTAATAATGAAGTTGCGTCCTTCGTGGGCACCACCGGTATTACTCGTGGCTAGGCCGGGCGCCACCGCCGCGCGCAAACTGGTGATCTCGCTGAAGAGACGTACAATGTCGGCTCGTGTCGCGCCTGTATCTTCTCTGATATCCTGGGTCAATGTCCTGTAACAAGAAACGGTTAGTCTTCGAGCCGTACCGGCAAATAGTATCTGATCTTACTTACAAAGTTGTAACATCGACGGCAAGGTTGAGGATGCGAAGATGTATTTCCAACTGCTTGTTCAGAGTCTCGACTTCTGTTTTCCCGGCCAGGGCCCATCTTACGGGGCCAGTTCCATCTTTGTAGTTGCTTAGCGCTGTGTTGATATCGCCCAAGATAGACTCGCAGCTCTTTAGGACCGATTGTATCCGGGACTGAACGCTTTCCGACAGTCGGTCGGTGTTGTCACCGCTTAGTAAATCTAGAGTGCTGGACAGCTCGCCCAGATGTCTCGACGTTGAAATGAAGTCTTGTCGGGCGGAGCGAGTGGTTCGAATGAAGTCTGTGATGGCAATCGTGGTCTTGGCGACGACACCAGCAAGTGATACGGCAGCCGCCGTAATGGAAAGCGGATTCATTACGTGGTTTGGGGATGAGATATGGCAGGTGCGATGGAGAAGCGGGGTTCAGATTGAAGCTATCTCGATGCCATTTGACGGCAAGGCTCTGCAGTCCATCGCCCAATCAGTGGTACTAGTGGCTATGCTGCCAAGCCTTAAGACCTGCATATTCGACATTCTAGGCAGCGACGCAGGAAAAGGAATCGAGGCCGAGATGTTCCGTCAGGGTCTAGCGCGAACCGATCAAAGAAAAGATCCAGAAACAAAATGGGAAAGAGGCAAGCACCCCCCGCGCATACCCGAATCACCTTGACCGATTTGTGAATGACAACAGTCTGGGCATAAAACAATGGGTTACACAGCAAGAAGCTGTTTGCGCCAAGTCCCGATGAGAGTCACATGGTTCAAATCTTGAAAACAGGCGTGGCCGGCCGGGTGAGCTGTTGACGTGCTGAGCCTCAATCAAGCGAATATCGCCACTCACTTCGGGACACCGGCATGCCATGGCTTTGCGGAGCCTCGCATCCAAAATTTAATTCTGTGCCGGCTTCTCAAGTACCTGACCATAGGGACGACAACACCAAGCCCCTGAATCCACCAACTTGAAGCGAAACCCAGGTTGTTCATACCTACCTCTATACGTTCAACGACAAATATCCAACGCAAAATCCAAGACAATGCAAGGACAGACTGTGAGAAAGGTGTCATTGAACGAGAGACACAACAGCCGTTCTGAATTTATTGTGGTTGCCGGTCGAGTCACCAATCACATGGGTGTCACGACGCTATCACGCCATGTTGACGCCGCAGCATGCACCCCAGCTCGCTACCCGCTGAAGTCCAGCCGCACTGAAGTTCGGTCAGAGCGCCATCCAGTCGGTATCATGCCACCGGTGTGCACGGGGACAAGCCACTCAAGTGTTGTACCGTGGTCGGAAGGCCAAAACCCGGACCCCCTGACATGCAATCCGGAGCCTGGGTATGTATAAGAAGGTGGGCCACCCCAGATGTCTGGTCGACAACCCCGGATTAATCTAATACTTTAAATCCTTCGAAAAATTCTGCCTTCAAACATACCATCCAAAAAGAACTTCCACTTTGTTGATTGCCACTTACACCGACAACACTGAATGGGATCTGACCACGAGTATTTCGATTACGTCGAGCACAGCAGGGGCAGGGACCGGCGGAGGCATTGGGAACATCACAGCCGGTCGCCTTCGCCATCGAGAGGTACCAACAAAAGCCACGAAGATGTCGTCGAAATCGTCAAGGGAGTCAGGTGGGCTCCGCGCGCCGAGGACTGGGTTGAGGTTGAAGTGGTTAGTGGTGACCAAGCCAAGTGAATCCGTAATAGAATAACTGCTGACAGCCAGTAGAGCCACCTCGGCCGCCGCCGCTCCCTCCCACCTCTCAGGAATGCCTCAGGGGGTGATCGATACTACCGAAAGATACATGTCCATCCCGACCACCATCACCACCCCCCTCACCACCATCACCCCATAAACCACCATCACGACGATCACCACGACCATCCTCATCACCACTACGAACACCACCACGAGCACCACCACCGCCAAGTCATCGAAAGCGAGACCATCCTCCTCCCAATCCAGTCTCACCACAGGAGGAGCCGCTCTCTCGTCAGCCCTCGCGACTACATCTACGATCTGAATGACCAGCTGGCGCACCTCCACATTACGGACCATGTTGAACACGGTCCACATCATCATCATCATCGGCCGCATGTGGAGTTCGTGTGGCGTAGTTCTTGATGAGGTTTTCTTTTTTGGTTTGGGTAGGGGGAAAGGGGAAAGGGGTATTTGGACGTGGGAAAGGGGCGAGGAGCGAGGAGCGAGGAGAGAGAGAGATTGAGTTACTGATGAGCTAGGCACAAGGTTGGAAGCGTGCCCTATGAGTTCTATCATGGCCCCAGTTGGCTTGGTAACAGCATGCAAGGGAGACTGTGTAACGATAATGCATCATTCTTAGCATCCTTAGCATCCTTAGCATTCTTAGCATCCATAAGCAACTCTATTCGCAACCTAACCATGCAATACTACTGAAACTAAAATCAACGTAAACAATCATGCAATTTTCCCATCCATCCATCCCGTATCGTGTTCTAAATTCCCGTCCCCTATCCATATATCCATCCGTCTGTTATGACAAATGCATACTAAGTTCCAAGAACGCTGTACAAACTAAATTCATCTCCCTCTTCACTCTACCGCGCTGAAGGGAATCAGGCATGAGGGAAATACCCCCCCTGCCCCTGCCCCTGACCCTGCGACACATACTGGACCCCCTGACCCGTCCCCGGCGTAGCAACAGGCGTATAAGTCCCCGGGACCTGCGCGGGCCACTGCGCCTGCCCGCTCCACTTCTGCTGCTGGTCAGCAGGGGCGCTGTACCCCTGAGGACCGCTGGGAGGAGGCGTGGGAGTGTATGTCTGATGTAGAGGCGGGGAGGTAGCGTAGTGTGGGTAGGACTGGGGAGTCTGCTGTTGTGGTGGGGGAGATACGGCATGGTATGGGTAGCTTTGTGGTTGTTGAGGCTGTTGCTGGGGAGGTTGCTGGGGGTAGGGGGGTGCAGCTTGCTGTGGTTGATGTTGGTTGACCTGAGGGTTCTGCGTCTGTGGTTGTTGATGATGCGGATAGGGTTGGACGGCTTGTGACGGTGGGGGTTGTTGTGGGTAGGCTTGGGGAGTCTGTTGGGGGTAGGATTGGGCAACCTGTTGTTGCTGTTGCTCTGGCTGTTGCTCTGGGTATGTTGACTGGGGCGTGAGCGGAGCAAGAGGGATCGCAGCATACGGGTCGTAAGCCGGTTGCTGCTGTTGCTGCGGCTGCGAGTATGGTTGATACTCATACTGCTTCGGGGGCGCTTGGAATGTCCGCGGCTGTTGTTGGTGAGGTGGCGAGGATTGAGGAAGAGATGAAGGTGTCGGCGTGTATGGTGGCGTGGAAGTGTAGGCAGGATATGTCTGCACTGCTGGAGCTGGGGCGGCATGAGACACAGGAGGGGGGTAGCCTGCTGGTGACGCGGTATTCGTAGGTGAGGCCTGATATGGTGGAGATGTGTAAGATTGAGCTTGTGTAGGCGAGGAAATATGGCTCGTAGCTGCCGGCTGGTACGTTGGCGCGGGCGGGTAGCTGGCCGGCTGATATGACGACATGGCGCGCTGCGGCGGCGGCGGCGGTGGTGGTACCGCCGCTGGGTATGTCGGTGCTGGCGGTGTCGAATAAGCTGGATATGGCAATGTCTGGGGATACTGTTGTTGTGCGTATGGCTGAGAATACCGCTGAGCTTGTGCCTGTGACACCGGGTCTGACGTTGGCTGATAGTGTTGTTGCACAGGCGGTTGCGGCGCTTGAGTCTCCGCCTGCTGTGGTGCTGGAGTCTCGTAGGGCGCAGCCGGCTCCGGCGCGGGAGTGGGATGTGTAACATAATCAGTGAGCGCAGCTGCAGGATTATGGGGGGCTGCAGGGCGAGGTGCATGCAGAACGGGAGTTTCAGAAGGAACCACCACCACAGGCTCCTGAGGAGTTGTGTGTGACGGTGTGTCGTTCTGAACCTGAGTTCCCGACCAAGCAGCCGGGGCAGTAGCATTGTGGTATTGTTGTTGGTACTGCTGTTGTTGTTGTTGTTGTTGCTGGTGCCAGTCTTGTTGAACCTGTTGCTGTTCTTGCGGTGCTTGCGGCTGCTGAGGCTCTTGATGCGGCGCAGGCTGCTGCTCCTTCGGTGTTTGCCCCTGGTTCTGGTTCGGCCCGGGCGTCTGGGCTGGCTCCGGGAGCGAGTGCTTCATAGCAGCCATGTCGTATACACTGTTCCCAGGATTTTGAGCCGGAGTTTGAGGTTCATAAACTGCTTGTTGAGCTGTGGGCTGTGATCCATACTGCTGAGGCTGCCATGCCTGCCCCTGATTCTCAACAGGGGGCGGGCTAGTCACGTACTGCGCTGGCGATGGTTGAAACTCGCGGCTCGCAACGACACCACTTAGAGCGTATGGGTAGCTAGCTGGAGTAGATGCTTGCGGTGGGTGATCGTACGAGATGGATGGGTAGGTGTCTCGTCGGGGGTAAGGCGCATCCTGAGGATAGCTTGGAGCTGGCTGCTCACGTGGTGCAGCGGCCGGGTACGAATACCCAGAAATTGACGCTTGCCGCGATTGGTCTCCGTACATGTGCGGTTGCTGCTGCTGCTGCACCGGGTAACCGCTGCTCCCTGTGCCGTATGCCTGAGAAAGGAGTTGTGGTGCCACAGCAGGCGACTTTGTATCCGCGAGAGTGACCGGTACGCCGGGCGCAGAGTACGGGGGAGGCGCGGGCATCTGGCCCCCGAAGCTCATCACATACGCCTGGGGCTGACCTGTGCTACTGCCGGCAGCCCCGTAGCCCTGGGGCGCATACGGATACCCGTATGGTTGCGCAGCGTACCCGGCCTCCCGGGCCTTGGCGTCGGCCACGGCCTGGAATGTCCCGGCGGCCTTGAAAGCCTTGTGTGCGTCCTTCTCCTGCACGTGCCCATGCAAACCGTGCTCGATAGCCAGACCCGCTCCGTCGAGTGCTGCGTGTGTAGCAACCTTGATGGCCATTTCGTTCTCAACGATGGCCGAGATTCCGTGTTCGGCCCCGGCTGTGACGGCGGCATCGGCACCCATGGATCCCACGCCGAGAGTAACGACGCCAATGGTGCCGCTGAGGGCCATGCTGCCCATGACGTCCCGCTTCCGCGTATTGTGAGTGGTGCCGTGCTTTTGCAAGTGTCTTTCGATGATCGCTCGCTTCTTCCGGGCGTTGTGGATGGCCGGCGCGGCCATGCCAACACCGATAAGTGAGACACCCATCGTGAGGGGCAGGGCAAGGCCCGAGACAGCCGTGGAGGTGGAGGCGCTGGAGATGAGCCGCGTGTAATGTTGCCATTCTCGCTGCAGCTCCTCGGGGTTCATCGCCGCGCATTTCGTCTCGTAGGCCTGGAAGTCGAACGGCATCTTGTCGTCTAGTCGCTCTCGGCTCGGGAGCGATGGCGTATAAGTGATATCTGTTGGCGGGAGCAGTGTCTGCCGGGGAATCGAGCTCTCAGCAACGCCGACGATCTGCGATGGCGGAATGATGACGAGCGCCCAGAGCCGCCAGTTTGTTGGAGCCCCGCGTGGTTTTATTGATCTCGGGAATATTGGACAGGGGTAACCAAAGCTCGACGGACCCTGGCGTCAACATCTCAGCCGCACCCAAAATGCAACAATTTGTCACACCTGCATGCCTAAAACGGATGGCGTTCAGTCAGGGGCCGCAGGGGGCTGTCTAGCGCCAAGCTGCGCCCCCTGCGCGCCTGCACCACGAGGAATGCGGGGAGTCCCGACTTGGGCGGAGTTAAACTGACGGGTGGTTCGATCCCTATCGGCAGCTCGATTGCTAGCGAGCCCGACCTGCATGGGGGCGGAAGGTGAAGTTCAGCGTACAGGCTTCATGAGTTTCCGAGTGAGGCGGCAGTGATTGCAGCGGCGCTGTGTTTAATCCGAGTAAAACGAGTTTTTGTTAAGCATCAGGCCTTCGCGATTGTTCGAGTATTCCGTCCAATAACAAACCCTATTGGCACTTTTTCTCGTCAACGTCCTTTGTTTTAGTCACCAACTTGGAGAATGCACTCAGCATTGATGCCTTGCCTGTTAAAGTTGTCCGACTTGAACCTGAGTTGGTGACCACGCCCATGCTATACTGAGACCGGGGACACAGGCCAGGGGTGGGTGAGGTCTCGATTTGGAGTCCAGGTCTTCAAAACGGCGGACGAATGATGTAGGGGCCGCTCCGGGTCCTGGTCCGGTCCAAAACGGAGCACTATCGCAACGACTGGTCATTGGGTTTCAATTGGCAGATATGAAGTTTGCGTCTGAAAATACTGATAGATTGCATCCGTGTTCTTGCTATCGCGGGCGCTATAAGACAACTTACCTCTCTTGCATACTCAAACAAACATCATATGCTTGTGGTTGTGTCTTGACCTGGTAGTTCGGAGCTAAATTTTCCCGAAGCAGCTGAACTTTGAGCAAAACAAGCGAATTCGAACAGAGTCATTAAAGCATCGCTTCCACTTCGTGCCGTTTATATTGTCCAATGACACAAATCACAGTGACGCGGCTAGCTGGCCCCTATGATCCTGTCAGTGACAACCACATACCATACCAGACAATCGACTCACGTTTGTGCCGAAATCATTTTATTCCAAGCAGATTCGTCAGCCTTCATCTCCTTCCCAGACACAACTCCCCATCGGGGGAAATTTGCGAGCGCATTCCTAACTGTGACTAGACCCTCTGCCATCCGCTTTTCCTCGTGATCCGCAAACGCAGTGACTGACAAGTCAAACGCCTGCCAAGGCTGCTCATCCGGCTCACATGTCGTCCACTTCCCCGTCGCATAGTCATCATCACCTTCATCTACAGAAGGAGGCGGCGGCACCTTGCCATGGACGATGTAGTCTCGTACCCTCTTCGTCGTGCAGAGAGAGACAGCCGACATGGTACAGTGGCCAGCAGCCTTTTGCTCCACAAGGCCTGCTCCCTTGAACTTGAGCGCCATCTTGACAGCTGCATGGAGCGGCGTGACCGGGTCGTATGTGTTGCTCAGGAACAGGATGGGGAATGCGGTTTTTGTTTGCTTGTTAGGAGGATAGCCGGGCGATGGATGTGGTGGGGAGATATTCCAGCCATCACACTGCAGCATCAGGTCAACCCAGATGTCGGCGAACTGGGAAACCTTTGCCATCGCCTCGTAACGCTCGAGGATTTCTTCCGATGTGAGGTCAACCTGGAAATCTTGTTAGCAATTTCCTACCCTGGCTCAGGTGATTAAGGGGGCTGTTGAAACGTACAGGCTGCGTCTTGTCCCCGCACATGATGGCTCGCTGCGCGTCGGAGACAAGAGAGAGTACGGGAGTATCTTCAAGCTGGCACATCGCTTGGAGACGAGTGAAGAGCGGCGCAAGCCGCTCAAAGTCACCTTTGTAAAGAATGTTCAAGAACTCCGCCAAGGGGGGAAAGCCCACGGCTGGTGAGTACAGCACGCGAAAAACGAGAGTTTTTATGATGCCGACCCGCAGGATGACGGGATAGAAAAACTCCGGGTGCGTGAAAGAGGGCGGGCTGTCTTCAAGCTGCTGTAAGATTTGGTAGTAGCGTTTGCTGATGTCGGCAGACTTGTCGCCGCTGCGGTGAAGGGGGCACCTTGGTCCTACCGCGGCACAATACTTGAAGAACTGTCCCAGTACTTTGTCTGCGTCCAAAAGACTTTCTGTCCACATGGGCGTGGGATAATAATCAGCATCTACCACGCCATCAAGAACGACGCGGCCAACACGGTCCGGATACATGGAGGCGAAGGTGGCGCCGAGATAGGTGCCGTAGGAGAACCCCCAGAACACCAGTTTACCCTTGGTAGGGTTGGGCTCGGGAATAATCCCCGACGCTTCTGTTTTTCGATCGACCCATTGCTCCCACGCATCCACAATGCTGACCATGTCGGTAGCGACATGTGGTGTTGCGGCATGACCAAGGATGCTCTCCCCGCCCAGCTGTCCGTTCTTGGCCTTGCAGAGGTTGTTGACGGCGCGATGGCTAACATCGATGTACTTCATGGCGACGTTGCTCGAGTTCAGTGTGCCATAGGCTGTGCTCACTGTCATCCACTCGATCCTGTTCAGCATGCCGTTGAAATGATCCTCGGGGCAGCCATCACAAGCCGGGGGCGTCGCCCAACAATCAGCACCTGGCGTGGTGAACCCAATCCCACGTGGGTCAAAGCCGATCACGGGCTGGTTATCGCCGAGGATGGATTGTAATGCAGGTCCTGAGCCGAGAGCAAAGAGCACGCCTGAGCCTCCGGGGCCGCCGGGATTGATCAACAAGGGAGATTTGGGCGAAGCGAGGGCAGCGGTCGCATTCTTCGCGGCCAGCATGAGCAGGGCGATATGAACTCCCAGGGACTGGGGGTTGTTATTAAGGGGCACCGTCAGACGGGCACATTGAAAGCCCGGGTTGGCAAATTGGTAACAAGGGTGCCATTCGAGTTCCTTGTTCGGAGTGATCTGGATTTCTTCAATGTTAGAATCGTCTAAGGTGAAACCTTCAAGCGCCACTTACAGATGCCCATGGATTTAGGGGGTCGTTGACAGGAACTCTCTCGGGCTCACCCAGAGGATTCCGTGTCCAGCCCCCTGATCGGCTGTGCCAGGTGACCCTCAAAAGAGCCAACGTCACAATACCTGCGGCGACAAAGATTGTTCGTGACTTTGACCGCCGCGGATGTGGCGCCGGCCTTGTTGTCGCGATGCCTTGCTTTTCCATCTTGAAGTTGGGGTCCGAATTCTTTTGTCGCTCAATTGGTTTGTTTGGCAGAGATTAGAAAGGAGCAAACAATGTAGCGGTGGACTGACGTGATAATAATTAAGCGGCCCTGCCCCGCATTGAAGGACCCCCCTTCCTCCGGCAAGCTCCTGCCGTAACGGTCCGAGCAGACCGCGTCAGGCAAGCGTCAGGCAAGACGCGGCACCCACACCGGCCGTCCCAAAAAGAGTAAATGGACGTCTGCCTGATGATCCCAACCCCACCTCCCGCCCCAGGTTTGCCGATGCACCAATTGCGGTTTAAATCTTTGCCGCATCTTACTCTCAAATCTGCCTTGGCCGCTCCAGAATGTAATTATCGAGGGGTCTCCCACAGTGGTTTCCAGGCAAGGTCATGCTTGCTTTTCTTGCCAACGCTCGTGAAGGGTCAGTAATTTGGCTTTCCAACCATGTCATCTAAGAGGGAGCTCTTGTCGACAAGGGCATGTACACGGGACGCAGAATGCACATTGACAGCTCTTGGTTTCACGTACTTGCTAGACCGGACATTCGAGGCGCCTATCTGGATATCCCCCGCAGTAAGTAGGAAGATCAACTGTGAGTTGACGGCAAGGAGCTGAAGAATACCGTCTAGCACATCATCGGCATGGCTGTCAGTCTGGACCCCAACTGCTGCCTCGGACTGGAAAGGAAAAGGGACGCAAGTATCCAGGATTTACTGCAGTACATGAGTCACCTGGGGACACGACCTCACAACTACGAGATACTCTGAAAGGAAATCCAAACGGGACTTGGATGAATCAGACATTTGTGGATCGGCTGGGAGGTTCTTCTCAGGTCTGATCAATCTGCCCAGACAGTCGGGAGGCATTGTTTGGGGAAATGAATACAAATAGAAGCATCGGACGAAAACTACGAGCTTGCGGAAGTCTCGCGTCAACTTTCGGCCCCAAGACTAGCTATCCTGTCTTATTTAGCTCTTTTCTTCTAGTTCCCTAGACCACTTCAGAGGTTGAGACAGTTGAAATTCGCAAGAAAGGAGCGCACGGAATGGTGCAAACGCAGCTGCAAAAAAGGAGCTGCTTGCTGTCTTTATTTTTCCACTTTTGACCGGCTTGCTTTACGCGGCCTGTGCTCCCTCAATATTTCTGATACCTTTGTGCGAGTTTATTTACTTCTCTTCTCGCCACAATCCGCAATTCCGCAAGGGCCCAAGTCTCACCACCACCCAATCCTGCCATTTCTCTCCCCAAACCATCGTCCTCTCTTTAAACCACCACAACCCATTTCTCACCGGAAAGCCAATTAACAACTTGTCCGAATAGTACCGGGACTGGCCGGATTCCGCGCCAAAAGATTCTTCGATCTTCTGAAACTCAAACGATGGCAAACTGGCAGGACCTGTCTATCATTACACGTGGGCCGATAACTCCGAGTCCATGTCGGACGATTCCATGTCGGACGTCACAATCTCCCCGCGCATACTCCCAACCATCGAGATCGACACACATGGCGACCTTCGCCTTTGCGCCACCGGCGGCGGCGAAACGGAAGATCTTGTCGTTTGCTCCAGAACGATGCGCCGAGCCTCCAAAGTATGAGACCGGATGCTCTTCAGCCCTTTCATTGAGTCTAAGCCCACTGAGGGGAATTGGGTCGTGGCCCTGCCCGACGACAAGCCGAAGCCCTTTTCCGTCGTGTTGAACATCATACATGGAAACTTCTCTGCGGTTCCTATGAAACCGAGTTTGCAGCTACTCTACGACATTCTCCAAACCACTCACAAATACGACATGACTGAATCTGCCCGCCCCTGGGCAAGCGACTGGCCCAAGCTCGTTGAGGGCAAGCGCGGCCCAAAAAGATCCGCAAAAAATGTTCCGATGCTGGTCTTTATTGCATGGGAGCCTGGAGCCAAAAGTATATTCGAGGACCTCTTGGGCGAGATTATGATGAACTGTTACCTCACCCGTGCCCAAACCGGGCTCGTTATGACCGACAGCAGAGGCCGCGGCCTGATTATATCTAGTCTTGCTCATCCTCTTAGCCTGACTGGTTAGTTATCCCCCACGCGTTAACAGACCATGCTATGGAATCTTGGCACTAATGGCCACGAGGATACATCACACGCACCAGAAAGCAACTCATTCGCCGTCTCTGGTGCATCTATTGCAAATACACGAGGTATCACTTGTTCAACGATGAGGGAAAGGATTGCAACTGCAGTGCCACCGTTTTGGGAGCCTTTCTTCAGAAGATGTTCCGATGCAGCGACCTGGAGGGCTTCGGCGACACCTGCGAGGCCAGCATGTCTGCTCAGACTTTGGCAGACAGCCTTACAAAGGCCTTCGATGCCGTGAAATCGCTTCAAAAACCGCAGCAGGAATGCCCATATGACCACCGTTACCATGCCGCGCGTGATGAGATTGCCTCGGACGTAGGTGACGTTGTTCGGAAGGAGATACAAGAGGCTGTGACCCCGAAGTATTGTGAGGCTTTGGCTCGGCAGGCGAGCAAAGTTGGTGGTGCGTACACTTACGGCTCCGATTACCCTATTGTAGTTAGTGACTAATATACTTGGACATTAACTTAGAGGATTGGGGTTTGGAGGCACTGGTGATGCATTTCAAGATCGGGGAAGTTGGCCGGGACTAGGACCCAGATTTGGGAGGTATCCCCGTTGGTGACTAAGACATGTATTTCCAGAAAAAAGAGGAATGACAGCAGGATCGTGAATCATTCATGGCGCACCGTTGAGGATACTGGTACTGTTACCAGGTGGTATTTAGCATATGTTCAATTTCGCGATTCGACAGTCAAAGCCCCTGTGCATTCCGGAGCTTAAGCGTGATTTGCAGGTGATGATTTGATGTTCAATAATCAAGACGCATGGACTGAGGTCTGGCAATACGATACTGAACTGAACGCTCGACGCCCCCCAGGGGGCTCCCCAGAACCACTGACGGGATCATCACTGCTGATGGGACGGGAAAGGGTGCTGAGAATTTGAACGTAAAAGCGGACGATAAGAGAGCATACCTATCATTTGCGCAGATATTCCTTGGCTACTCACACACGCAGTAGGATTCTCAAGCTCTGACAAAATGTCAATATGTGCGTCTTTCCCACACCATCATCAAGACTTCCTCGCCAAAATCTCCCCATTCATACACCCAAACCACGCCTCCTCCATCCCCGCCCACCTCCGACTCGCCTCCACAAACCCATCCACCTCCTCCGCCGTCCCGAACCCCCCCTTCACAATCCTCCCCCTCAACTCACTCCCTTCCTCCAACCGCTCCGCACAACTCTCCCCCCAAAACTCCACCCCCTCCCTATCCGCAAACGCCCAACAACTCGCCCTCGCCTCAACCTCCTCTTGCTCAAACTCCACCTCCAACGCCGCCCCCTTCAGTCGTCCTCCCATCTGCGGATCCGCCCCCGTCTCGGCAATAGTCCCTGCAATCCCCACCTCGAACAGCCGCAGACGCGGGTCGGCTGGGTACCACACCATAGTCGAGACGATCATGTCCTTGCACGCCAGCACCCCGCCCTTCTTCAACACCCTTCGCATCTCGCGCAGCGCCGTAATGGGGTCGGGCAGGTGGATGAGCACCATGTGCGCATGGACGATGTCGAATGTTTCGTCTGGGAAGGGGAGGCCGGCGATGACGTCACCGGCGATGAAGGATGCGTTGGAGATGCCGCGGGTGGAGAAGGTCTGCTGTGCAGAGGCGAGAGCGGTGGGGCTCAGGTCGAGGCAGGTTAGGTGGCCTTGCGGGACGAGCTGGGCGAGGTCGGCGGAGATGGTGCCGGGGCCACAGCCGACGTCGAGGATGGAGTGGGTGGGGCAGATGTGCGGGAGGAGGTAGGCGGCGTCACGGGCGGCGGTGCGGGTTGCGTGGGCTTTGAGAACGGAGGGGGAGTGGCCGTGGATGTAGGTGGCCATTTTCTGTGGTCTTTTGGATGGCTTCTTGTTCGGATGATGTTGAGGATTGCACTGTGCGGACCATAGGCCGGAAAGACCTGCGAATACTGACGTCGGAAGGTGCGGAATAGATTGTCATGTGACGGTCGGGAATTCGCATCCAATGGGATTCGCCCAAGCAGTGTAGCATTAACATAGCATGGCAGCTAATGGAACACTTCGCTCCAGGCAGCACTGGCAGGCGGCATGGCCGACTGATGTGTTTCTCAGCATCTTGCCAAAAACACCGTGGTTGAGGTCGACAGCAGGTTCATCTGCGGCTGGGAGTAATTCCGTCGGAGACGGAAAAGTCCAAAAAGAAGGAAAAAGAGATGCCCGAGTATGACTCGAAGTGGAAGGACTGGTACCGCGAGACGGGACCGCCGGTCGACCGAATCTTAATTAGATTGAACCGCAACTAGGCCAAAGTGCCTTTGAATGTTGAAAGGATCTGTCCAAGTCATCCCAATATACCCTGGGCGGCCCCTGCGCATGGTGATATGTGATTGGAGCCTAGTGCCCCTCGCCGTCGCCATCTCGCGGCCGCGGGGTACTGTTCGATATGCAGGCTCGACATGCACATCATGCCGCTCATCCACTAGAGGCGTCTCCGGTGGGAAGGCATCAAGGCCCACATCCCCCAGGACGTGAAAACGCATGTTGCTCTGTTGCTGTTTATTACTTCCGACTGTACGACACAGCCGCATGTTCAAGCCAAGTTGGGCTGGACCGGCCGCCTTGGTTCTATAGGCATTTACACTACCTTAGGATCATTTCATTTCAAGAGTCCCTATTAGAAGCAGGGGGCAATCCGCGTCATTCACAGAAGACAATAGATGCCATCATCATTTAAGTTGGAAAGGTCAATACTCTTAGACCTTGAAGAAAGGCCTAGGAAATTACAGCTAAGACCTCGGTTACCGATTGCAAGCTGCCGTTATCAATATCTCGTTTCATATTAGGGCAGTGAGAGAGTAGCTCCAGCCAAGTTGCTCGTCTGCCAGAAGATAGCCCAGGAGATACTTAGGGGGTTTGCCTTGTAGTTCCTCTCTCAGTACATGCCATGTGTGAATATGCCCGAGCTAATATGCGTCGGCCCACCACCTTCATGTTTTCTCGCTCGGAACAGTCGACGCTATCACAACCCTTCCCGCCGCCCAACAGCGAAGCAGGAAGCAGACTGGCCAGCTCCGCATGCCGCCAAGAAATCGAGCCAACACACCCCTGCTAGATATCAAAGCGCGCCAAGCCACCCCACGTCGGACGACCAACCCCTAACCAATCGCAGCGAGCGCCCTGATCACCCCGCCAAGGCCCGCGACGCTTTAGCGCCTAGACCACCTTGGCGAAGTTTTTCCCCTGCGCCAGCAGACCTGGACCTGGCGGTGTGCTTCTTTTCTTCCCTGTCGATCTCCCCGACAAACAACAAAACTCTATCTCAACATACCTCCCCCAGCACTCCCACCCACCTGGTGCCCTCGGCCACGCGACCCGCAATTCCCTCGCATCTCAAACACTTCCAGAATCTCTTTTCTCGCCGCAAAAATGCCCACCGTCGAAGCCCCCCGACAGCAGGCGCCTATGGAGGCCGCCAACCCCGCACAGGCCTCGGCGCGCTCCGTCGTGACACAGCAACCTGTGAGTTTTCGAGACGCGTGACATGCCGCGTATCCGCGATTACTGACATGAATTATAGAAATCCGAGCCTCTCCCCCAGCTGGAGAACGACATGGCTCTGCGCGGAGGCGGCTTCAACATCGGCTGCCATGAGCGGTGCTGCGGCATCAGCTGCTCGTGGTATAAGGGCTGCTGCTAGCTATGATGTGATGGCCTACGATACGGTAACGCGATATGTCGCTACGAAGGAGCAAAGCGGGCGGGTTAAGTGATCATGAGGGCTTTTGGAGGGGAGGATCTGCTTTGGTTCGTTTCTTGGGGAGGGCTCCTTCTCGGTAGCGCGTTAGATTCATCGTTGAGAACTTAGGATGATTTGGTCGCTCGACACAAGCGTAGATAACAACATAATAAGTCTGAATTGAACATTTTTGGTAGCGGGTATTTGTTTTCGGGTCTATGGACATTTCAAAAGGTGTTAAATACATGGCTCAGTGTGTTTGAGCCTGTCGATGTTTCCGGCAGCTCTCTGTTCGTATCCAACAGTCGCAGTGCGGCGCTTTCGATCCGTTAGCCCAAGCTTATTACCGACAGTATCACTACCGAGAAGATTGGCGACCCTTTGTTTTTCGAGGGGCAGCTGGTCCCAGTTCGACATGATGATGTTCTGGACGAGTGAAAATCTCGTCGTCGTTGAGGTGTTTGGGTAGACGGATTTGTTCGTGTTAGCGGATGAGTTTTGGAAATCCTGGAAGGAAGATCATGCTGCTTATAAAGGTTGACGATTATCTAGGTTCTGAAACAGCTTTTCCTAGATGGATGGAGTTCGAATCATACTTTGGAAAACTAGGTTGGACACCAGAGCATCAATACATGCCCATTTACATTTTCCGGCTTTGAAAAAGAACCCAGAAGACAGACTTCCCAGCTAACCCAACCTGATACGATGTACATTCCTAACTCGATTCCTTAACATGCTCAGCCGCTTCGCCCTTTGCCTCGGGATTACAGATTATCTCTTGCAGCACGAGCTGCATGTCCTGGCTCGCCAAGTCGTCTCCCTCGCCGAACAGAACGTCAAATCCATCATGGCCATCTGTGTCGCCGATGGACGCAGGGAGCATTGTCCGTCGCGGTGCTCGGCCGTATAACTCGGGCCCTCCCGAGCCAGCGCATTGCCCCAGTCCAAATTTGGTTGCAACGGAAGTTGAGGTGTTTGTTGTGCCAGTGATGCACATTTCTACCAATATAACTAGAAGTAAATTCTGATGTGCTGTCGGAGATGCCAGCTGTGAGCCGCTCGAGGGGGGGCAAACAGCGGCGGCCCCCTAGTTCTTGTATCAGCACAGTGTCACAGGGATGCACCGAACAAGCTCCGGAGAAAGCCTCCGCAGCCAACGTCTGGCTTTCGCTTTGCACCAAGATCAGATGCAAACCATAAAGCCCAACTCCATACTGTCAGAGTTGAGCCACCATCGCGTCGTGACCCCACTCTCCCAGCACGCCTCCTCAATCAGCAACCATCCCCACCGGCACGTCCACCACAACAGGCATATACCGCTGCCCATCCCTCGGCTTCTTCATCGTCATCCATGCCGCATTCACAAAGATAGTCCTCTCCCCCCTCTCAAACCGCCTCCCCTCCGCCGTAAAATCCAACACCGCCACCTGCTCCCCATCGCTAACCAGCGTCTCCGACCTCTCCCCCTCCCCCCACGTAACGACCTCCACGCCATGACTAACATGGTAATGCCCAAACACCGTCAGCACCGGCCGCGCGCGCGCAATTGCCGCCGCCTGCACCGCACACCCCGTCAGCGGCGGCAGGGGAATCCAGTCGAGCCGGCCCTGCGCGGGGCCGTGCGTGATCCAGATGGGGACTGAGCCCGGTGCGCCGTCGACGGGGGCGTCGGCCCATGCCGCGGCGGACTCGGGCGAGGGGTGCGGCGGGTAGATGAAAGCGTAGGGCTTGCCGAGGAACTCGGGTTGGTGCGGGTTGGCGTAGACGGTTAGTGTCAGCTCTGGTGCCTGGTGGGTGTCGGCCGTGGGGAGCGGGATGCGGTGCACCCCGCGCTGGAGGTAGTACAAGCCTGCGGCGCGGGCGGCGGGGGAGGTGAAGAGGGCGAGGGCCGCGGGGAGGAAGGACGGGTGGGAGGGGTCAAGGCCCATTTCGTGGTTTCCTTTGAGAGAGGGAGGTCGGTTAGTGGGTGGTGAAGTAGGGGACATGGATTCGGGGAGGGAGTTGAGGGATTGAGTATGTAAGGTAGTTACCGGCGATCACGAGCTTGAGCTTGTGCGGCAGCGCGGTGATCCAGTCGTAGGCGGCCTGGAGCTCGGGCATGGTGCCGTCGTCGGTCATGTCGCCCGAGTGGATGAGGATGTCGCCGTCGGGCAGGCCGGCGGTGCAGTCATCGTTGTGCGTGTCGGAGATGCAGACGATGCGGAGTTTGGCAGTGGAGTCATCTTGCAGGGACGCCATATTTTTTTTTTCAAAGTGCAGTCGCGACGGTGTGAGCAGCTGAGCTGGTGATGGTGATAGCAGAGTGCGACTTCCTCACCAGGAACCTCACTGGGAACTCCTCACTAGGATGCTATAAATAGCTGCGGGGATCTTCCAGTCATGTTGCGATCGCGTGGCGGCATGGCAACAGAGCCATGGTCCAATGATATTGCATGGCCAGGCGACACCACTCTCTTTTCCAGAGCTTCAAAAGTTAGGTAACTACCTAATTGTCTGGAGAGATGCTAGTGAAGTTCGGAAAATCTGACATTTTGTGCTCCAGCAGTACGATCGAGCGATGCCGAAGGCATTCATGTACCGTCATTCCGAAATGCAAGCCACGCCACATCCCACCGCTCTCCTGGTCCGAATAACACCCACCGTACATCGCCAAGCCCGAAACTCTGCAGTTCCCGCAAACCGGGCAAGCACCCTACCATCCCATCAATTGCACATCAGTGTAACCGCGGCGAGGCTCTGGACGACACCTCATTTCCCCAGCGGCGCTGTGCACCCTGGAGGATGCGAAAGGCGTTACTTGGCGCATCCCTCAGCCCTCGCCTTTCCAGATATTCCCCTGGACCGGCAAGCCACCCAGTGCCAGTAATTACAAAGGGAAAACGGAGGTCCAAGCGACAACATGCGGTGACAGCAAAGGGTAATTATACCAAGATGGCTGCTGCCCACCATTCTGCCCCGTCATGCTTTGCTGCTTCGCTGTTTTAACAAACTCGACAGAACAATCCAAACATAGACTTACCTTCCAGGTTATCAATCTCTTCCGCCGGTATCTAACATCAATAAGGTACCTACATGTAACTAACTACCTTACCTATTTACTTAACGGGGCCACCGCCATGAGCACTCCCAACACCACCATCCCCTCCACCACCTCCCCCGCCGCAACCCCCGATCTCCAATCCACCCTCGGCCTCTCGGGCGTCGACCTCATCGCCATGCTCGTCTCCGACTCCGGTCTCGCATCCTGCGAGCCGAAATGGTGGAACGCGTCGCCAAACGGGTGCATGCTCCTCGGTCTTCAACCGCGCGGCGGCTGGCAAATCGTGCAGCGCGCCGTGCAATGGGGCAGCGACTCGTGGGCCAACTGCTTCGGCGTCGACTGCGCGGCGCCCACGCTGTACGCGTACTTTGCCTGCTCGATCCGCAACCGGCTGGAGACATTGGCGTCTTCGCGTCTGCGCTCGCCGATGGAGGGCGTCACGACGGCCGGGGCGCCGTGGCGGGCGGTCGAGGGCGAGTTCACGGTCAAGAGGCCGACGAAGCTCATTGATGGGAGTAGGGGCGGGCAGGCGTTCATTGCGGCGGTGCTGGCGCCGGAGAAGGGGACGCACTATTCGATTGCGGATCAGAGCCGGGTGCAGATGCTGAGCGTGCTGATGGTTGGGGCAGGGTTGGTGCGAGCCGAGGAGGATGCTGGGGTGGAGGGATACATGGGCAGGGTGCTGCCGTGGGATTTCGATCTGGACAGTGGGCTGGGGAGCGTCTTTGCGCGGCTGGCGGTCGGCCTGAGTGTAGCAAGCATAGCGGCGCTGGGGATGATGATTGCGACGTGGTGGTCGCTTGTGAGGGAGACCAATTTGTTTGGCAGCGGATTGCCGTACGTGGTCAAGGTTGTGTCGCTCATGTGCTGGGCGATAGGCGCCATGGGGCTGCTGATGCTGGGAGGGAGCCCAAGTGTCAAGGTCGTGGTGAAGAAGGTGCCCAAGCACACGCAGAAGAAGCTAGCCATGCTGAGAGACGGGGTTGGAAAGGATCCCGATGGTGATCATAAGGCGGAGGTGGAGGCGGAGGCTGACGGGGAAGGGGTGGTGGAAGCCGATCTCGATAGGGGGCTGTCGAGTCCTACTAGCACCTCGGACTCGCCGGACGCTATTCTGTCCAGCCCTCAAAGCACCGCTACCGGCCTTGATAGCGACTATGGACAGGCGGCACGACCAAGATTGACGCGGGGCGCTACGACGATGAGTGGAAACACTCTCCAAGCCGTGGCGTCGGCGACGCCCGAGACGGGTGAAGGAGTGAAGAACGAGTGGGATAAAAAGATAGCCCACGTCCATCATGTTGCTGGCGATGGAGAGGCAGACCCCCGCGTTATGATTGAGTTTGGTTCCCTGCACGGATCCGTATTCATTGCTGACCGGGGCTACTGCATGTTGCGGATGTCAGTTGTGGAGCGGCTCTGTGCCACTGACATCCGTACGACGCGCACCGTGGGGTGGTATGCCGGCATGGGCTGGTTTGGCCTACTCCTGCTTGGTAGCATTGCCCTTCAGGTTGGAGCAACTCTTGCTCCCGCGTTCGGTGCCGACCTTATGAGTCTGATCTTCTTGCTGGCCAGCGCTCTGGCGAGAGGAGCCGGCATCGCAGGACCGGAGGAGTGGATGATTCCGAAATGGAAGCGCCGCCATAACGCTGTGAATGGCGCTGTCTTATTAGGCCAGTTTGATTCGAGAGCTGGTGCTTCCGAGGTTTGAATAGGGTGGCTTACGCGTGCTCTCTTTGCCCAAGATAAACTGCACCAAAGTAAAGTTCATGTTGCAGGGGCCGGGTTTGGCATGACTAGAAGGCACAGTGAAGGCATTTAAACTGCATTGAATTTGAATTATTACCCCGATCCATTATCATCCCTACACGCATGGACCGCTCCACCCGTCCGCGACTGAGACTGGGGAGATATTCGACCCGGTAGCGGCCCCCGTGGCGTTACCAAAGTCCATAACCTGAGCACCAGGTCCGCCCGTATACCTGGGCCAGACCTGGCCGATGTGGTTACGGGGATCTGCGTCGGGGTTGGTGGCAAAGGATAACCAAAAGGCTTGCATCGCGTAGCTCGTCTGTCACTCGAGCTCGGTCGAGTTGCCACGGTATAGGTTGTGTGTACCAAAAACGAGAGGCAAGTCAGCTATTTCTTTGGTTAGCTGAGGTACTCTGCATGAAAGAAAGCAAGATGGGAGATATAGAAGAACAGGGCCACGAACAGCTATGCATGCCGGCAAGCCAGTATCGAGGCGTGACATTGGTGAAGTTGCCTGAATAGAGATAGCGGTATCCTCTCATGCCCTGTGTGTTGCGTTTGTCGATCTCTTGCTTGATGGAGCACTTTAGGCCCTCTTCGCCTGGGATATACACCTTTGGTGGCGCAACCGTAGCATTGGGATCGAAGGCGAGGAAGACAGCCGGCTCGTTGAACATGAACCCACCGATCAGCGGCGCTTTGGACACCAGCCCCTTCTCGAGCCGGTCCGTTATGTTGGTAAAGACGGTGACGCCATCGGCGATGGGGCGGAAGAGGCCGCGCTGGGGTCAGAGTTGGCTGCATCCACTCCTGCCTGCAGCGCTTGGACATAGGCCTTTTGCATGCAGTCGAGCTCGGCCATTGCGGTGAGGTTCGCGCATCCTACTTTCTGCGCGACCTTGTTGAAATTGGAGCTGTTGGTGGGGTTGGTGAAAGGTGTTGTGCCTGAAACAGCGATCTAGCCACGGACGACGGACTTCGGGTTTGCGTATGAGTGCGCCACAACGATGGCGCCGCCTGCCGACTGGCCATATATGACCATGCAGTTGGGATCGCCGCTGTTTTTAACTGTTAACACACCGCATTACATCGGATCCAAGAGGTACTCACCCGAATCCCTCGATGTCATCCTTGAGCCACTTAACAGTAAGTGCGACATCCGTCAACCCAGCGTTGACCGTTGCAGCCGGCGAGCCAGGGAAGCCGAAGATGTGGAGGCGATAGTTGAAGGTCACGAAGATATGCTCCTGGGTCCTATGAATCCACTGATCCGGGGTCATATACAGCGCATGGCCTCCGCCCTCCTTGAACCCACCACCGACTACCTAGATAATAACAGGCAGCTTTTTCTTTGCCGGACCCGGAGTTGGAGGAGGCTTCTGAGGGGCCCAGACATTGAGATACAGGCAGTCCTCGCTCTCGGGGTCTCGGGCGAGATACTCGGGCAGGAGCTGCTAGTAGATGGTCTGTTTAGTGCCACTATTCTGATAGCATTGGGGCTTGTAAGCCTGAGCGGTTAGCCCCGTGCCGTAGTTGGGTGCTTTTTCAGCAGGCATAAAGCGCCGCTTGCCCACGGGGGGCTTTGCGAAGGGAATTCCAAGTCATTGGTTGACGTCTGGGGCCGAGGAGTTGACGAGGCCGGTGTAGGTGCCGCTAGAGGTCTTGACCGTGAGAGCGCTCGGCTTCGGCTTCGGTTCCGGAGCCCCGGCGGCCGAAGAAGCCAGAAGGAGAGACGCGGCAAAGAGGCGAGAAGAAACGCGCATTGCGGCGGTGGAGCAGAGATATTCTGCGAGGTGCCTGGATCTGAGCGATTACCTCAGGCAAGAAAAGCCGAAGTGTCTCGAGAGATTTTTTGTCTGCGAACCGGGCGAAGGGGCCTCTGGATTCTCGTTATATCCTCGTCGAGGACCTGGCCTCAACCAAGGCACCAAGCTACAATAAGTACTAGTGCGTGAGGCCGCGTTATGTCCAAGGATACGAGGAAATGAAGCCGACCCCGCGCGCCCGGATGCGCCCCATGCACAAACTCCCGGCAATACCCAGCACAGCCGAGTCGGCGGGTTTTGCGAGCATTCCTGGCTGCGCAGCACATCCCGTCGTTGCGGCCCGCCGTGTCTTGAGTTGTTGTCGGCTTGTCCTGGCTTGGCCATTGAAAGATGCTGAGTCTGGTGTTTGGACATCCGCGGAATCGCGCCGCTGCGGATCTATCCCCGTGACCGTGACCGTGTCGTTTTTCGTATCTAAACGCTGCGGCTGGTAAGAAGAAGGCAGTTAGATTCTCAAGCTTCAAAGTTACAAATTACTAAACAGGACGTGCGTCGTCTAGGCCGTGACGAGAAGTTGTGGAGTGTTGAGTTTTGGAGGCGGAATGCCAGCCGGTCAACGCCGTTGCAATGGTAATTTGGCAGGTGCCGCCGGATGTGAGGCACCTGGAATCCAGGGATAGGGATATATGTAAAGAGCATGTCACAAAGCGGGGATGTGACCGCGTTTTTGAGTTTGGCTTTTTGTGTCCCTCAATCATGCCACCCAGGACCCGTCAGAACAGACCCGGAATTGCGTCAGTGTGCACCATCGACTCCCCAACATGATGGCTAGCTGGTCGCCTTCCGTTCACAGCAAGCACTTTTGCGGCAGGAGGAATACTTGAAGCGCGGGCACAGTGGAAATTTTCCCAAGTTTCCTTTTCTCGTTCACTCAAGCTATTTTACTCGACAGGGCAGTTAAGTTGTTTTCCATTCACCTTGCTATGGCTTATTACGGTATTGGGGAGACGGTGATCTACCTAGGCAAGCAAAGCTGTTCGCGTTGAAGAACAATAATCTAACAAAAACTGTGACGACCCGCATGTAGGAATGGATGGGACCGAATCTGTCGGTGTAGTCAGGTCCGTGGCTGAGCCACTTGCATCCAATCCGATTTATGAGGTGAGCCGCGCCCGGGTCGATCGACCCGCGTCAGATCGACACCCCAGGGTTTCCAGGCTGAACACCACCCACAGATCCAAACCATCTCAGTTGGGGACCTTGTCAGAATCTACGAGACCCGGATTTTGGGAGTCAAAGATGATCAGTTCTTTTGATCCCGGGGATCGAGTTGCTTGGCAATGAGCATCATTTCTCCTTCCCTGTATCATATTATCGGCTAGCATAACACCAAGAGCAAAAATGGACTCGGAGTTCCACCACGTCGGGCTCCGCAAGTGTCATATCAGAAACATCATCACCAATATTATCACAACATTATCTACAACCTCAGCTCCTCCCTCCCACCACTACCTCCTCCCATCGGCATGAATCCCCCAAAATAATCCCTTTCCCCAGCCCGACCCCATGCATCCTCAAAATCGCATACCCCGTCTGCAAATGAAAGAAGAAATTCGGCACCGCCCAATTCAGCACAAACTCCTCCGGCGTAAACTCCCACTCCCCCATCCTCACCGTCCTCAACTCCTCCCTCCCCGCCCCATGCGCAACAACATCAACCCTGTTCCCCCCCGTAGCACCTCTATCGCCGCCGCGATCCGCGCGCTCATCTCCTCGAGAGATTCCCCTTCGTTGTGGAAGACGGGCTGGGGCTTCCCTGTAAGGCGTTAGGTGGTTTGGCGGGCGAGGTTGGTGGCCATTTGGACTTAGAAGGTCAGGGGGTGCATGTCGTAGCGGAGGCGCCAGCGGGGGATGATGTCGGGCGCTAGGCGGTTGGATTTGGAGTAGGTTGTTGCGACGGAGATGAGGTGCGAGAGGGTTTGGAGGCCGTGGGTGAAAAGGGGGGTGGAGAAGTTGTAGGTGGAGAGGGCGGTTGTTGCCATGTTGCCGGTGACTGGTGTTGAGGGGATGGGTGTGCAGTGGTGTTTGACTGGAAGGATGAGATGAAGTTGTTATTTAGGGGCGACGAGCAAGGACATGAGGCAGTCAGCTCTGAAGGGGGTGATGCTGGAGGGGAACGAGTTTGTCATTCTGGAAGTTGAGGTATCACACCCCGGGACTGACGACAGAGACAATCTTATCATCACATCATTCTTAAACATCGGTCCAAGTGACAACCATCAAAGTAGACCAGGTTCAAGTGACAATCATCGAAGTGGAGACACTCAGTTGGCCCCTCTTATTAACGGGCCTCATCCCAGCATTGCCAGAGAACAGAGACTTCAAACGACTGTGTCTAGTGAACACGCAGCCCTACTTACTCCTCACAGATGTTACAGTTCCCCCAACCCTCAAAACACCAGACACAAATGCAAATCCCTTCCCAAAGCCCCGACCCGAAAGCCAAGGACAAAGTGAAAAGATGTTCCCGAAAGAAGTTGGTTATCAAAAATTCCGACCGGAACGGCCCCGAAGGACCATTCATGGGAGAGAGTACCACGCTGTGCAATGCAGACTCCCTCGCCATACTGCGCGGTGTTAATGAGCTCCGCGCAGTCGATCAAGGTAAGTATGAAAAGAGAAGAGGAAACAAATGCAAAGGGCGAGGGGAGAGGGAGGTTATATACCTTTTGGGAGGGTTGGTTTTGGGAAGGGAGGGGAGGTTGGGTGGGATGGGTTTGTGGATGTGGATGCTGTCAGGGGGCAGAGCCGAGATTGGATCTTGGGCTTTGGCGAGAGTTGGGATGAGCTTGGGCTTTGTTGCTGTGAGCAGGTTGATGTTTGTACATAAGCAAAATTAAAGATATGGGCTTGCTGAGTTTCGGATGGCTGGCAAAACAAAAGACAGTGAAGAAACACTCCATTTTTGTTTCAATGTCACACCCGCCGTTGCTGGGAATACTGAGGAAACAAAAGACCCGAGCTTCTAGCTGCCGAGCCTGGATTGCTGGCCTGGGCTTCAAGTCAGTCCAACACCTTCCATGCATGACCCCAGTGGTAAAAAGATTGTTGTGGATATCTCACTAGGATACGACCCGAAGATGTGTGTATCTCACTAGGATACGACCCGAAGATTCGAGATGAAAGAGAAGAAATACCCGCGACTGCAGCACCTGTGGAGCAAGCTGTACGCTGTGAACTCCCTTACCGGGAATCGAACCCGGAGCTTCGCGGTGAAAGCGCGATATGTTGACCGTTACACTATAAGGGACTGAACTTGTTGATATTCGGTCCACTGTTGGCGTACAGCGGGCTCGGGTGGTGTCGCGATCCGCTGCGAGAAAGCTTTGCTGAATGCCAAGGATGGAAATGGACGGGAGTGCATGAATGTTTTGCCCAGAATGCTGTGGATTGAAACTTGGGTTGTTCAAATCATCCGATTTGCCTTCCACGAACAGCTGTTGTATCGCAAAGCTGGTGTGACATCACCGCTCGGATCTCAAAGAGAATTTCAAGCAAGTAGAACACCACCACAATTTGATAATAAGAAAACAAAAGTAATTAGTTCACAGAGAAATAAATTGCCTCCACTGCAGACACCTATCTTGTCGATCTCGAGGTTCGCGATGTTCTCCGGATTTGCAAGTCTACGCATAAGCGCCCTAATATGGTCGTCGCCTAGGACGATCCCCCCCTGATGCGCGCTGGGGCCGACCGGTTTGGTGGAGCGTCGCTTCGATGTCCCAATCGAGGCTCCGGCGACAGTGAGGCGCCCAAAAGGGCGAAGTACGGAGGTCGTCGCATCCGATGGAACTTTTGGAACTTTTGGATGACAGAGGGCGAGGAGTTCAAACAAACATCAGATTAAGGCGCAGTTCGCCCCTGTGCCAGAATGGCCTTTGTCAAGGGTTTAAGCGCTCCGCACGGAGGTCGCTACGGCGCGTTCTGAGCCCGGCCGAAACAGAAGACCGGGGCGGCGCTCGAATGAGGGGTCGCAACACCCGGCCTGCAGGGGTTGCCACGGTGTTTCGGGGGCTTCCCGCCGATCTTGAAACCCCTTCTCCAAACACTCCAAAACACCAGCCAAGGGGCCCCGACAAAGATGGTCGCCACAATGAGGCCGCCACCAGCAATAGAACATGCACCAGCAATAAAACACGGCAAATACTTACAGTCGATAAATAGTCCTCGCATGCCACAACAATTTAGACTTCCGATCATCAAACAACCATCCTCAAGATCTTCACAGCGTTTAGACTGTATTTCATCCAAACTCCCCAACCCCAACACTCCAAACAATCCCCACCAAAACCAAACCCCACAAACCAAACCCCACAAACCAAACGCCAAGATGCAACTCACTCTTCTCCCCGCGACTCTCCTCGCCCTCATTCCCCTCGCCGCCGCTGTCCCCGGCTACAGCTACGGCGGCAGCGACTCCTCCTCCTCCGGCTCCTCGGGAACCGGCAGCGCCGCGGCTGCGCAATCCGGCACCGCCTCCTCCACCTCGGGCGTAACCGTCATCAACGTCGGCAAAAGCCAGCTCAAGATGGAGCCCAACGACGTGACCGTCCCGGCCGGCGGAATCATTGAGTTCCACTTCTTCTCTGGCGCGCACTCCGTCGCGCAATCCGCCTTCGACAGCCCGTGCCAGCCCCTCACCGGAAACTCCACCGGATTCTTCAGCGGGTCGCAGGCCGTGCAGTCCGGCGAGGGCGCCAACGTCTTCCGGGTTGTTAGCACCGGAAGCCCGATGTGGTATTACTGCGCGACCCAGAAGCATTGCCAAGGTGGCATGGTGGGCGTCATCAACAAGCCCGCTACCAATGCTCAGCGCACGATCCAGAACTATGCGGCGGCGGCGGCGAATGCGCAGGCGAATGTTGCGCCGCAGAGTGTGCAGGGCGGATCGGTGGTCGCGGCTGGTAGCCCGGTTACTACCGGCACTGGCACGGGCACTAGCCCTCAGCCGTCTAAGGCTGGCGCTGCTGGTGTTGTGCGCGACTTCCGCATGGTCGGCGCGGCGGTGGCTGTTGCGGCCTTGGCTTTTGCCATGTAGAGTGGTCTGCTAGGGGAGTTGTAACTGTACTACCGCGAAAGGGAGAGTGAGCGAGCGTGTTATTCATCATCATTCATGGAACGGCGTTTGGGATTGGGATTTGGACAAAAAGATCACACTTGGCCCAGGATGGCCTCCGGGAAGGACTCGGAGTTTTGGGGGTCATGACTATCACACATATACCTGTACTGGTACTTCTTACTATCGTTTCAATAAGACTGATGGTCTTGATATCTACTGTCTCAGTATTTTCCCGTGGCATGAAGTGATCAACATGGTCGATCGATGCGCTCCCGCCATCTCCAACCAGGTAGTCGGGACGACGTACCTCTTTACAGGTACCTAGGTAGCCAACCCTACAGCGTTTTCTGACCAAGTACGCCCCGCACGGCAGCCGCAGACCATTATTATACGATTCCGTCCAGACAGGGGCGCAGATTTAACGTGATGGAAGGTCAAACTCATGAATCGCCCGCACGCGATGGAGAGGCTCAACGGTGGGAAAACATCATCCTGATTCTTTTTTTCTGGAGAGTTTGAAGCCGATTTCTGCAGGAATGCCTGGGGCTTTTCAGGCAAGAGCACTCGCGAGCTCTGGATATGATTGGACCTGCCAAAGTCTGCCTGGAGGTACGTGCGGAGGGTCCAGTCACCTGAAGTCCGCCCCAAGTCCGCCTGAGGTCTCTTGTCTCGACTCTCGAGGTCCGCATCATATTAGCATTAAGAGAGAGGCACAAATCCCCGTATTCGCAAAGTGCGTTGCCTTCATCACAACCCAATGAAGTTTTCCGAGTTCAGTGCGACTTGGATTTTTACATTCGCGCTTCCGATCCTCCTGGTCGGCAGCCTTTGGACTCGCCCAATTGGGCCCGAGCGCAGTCGAGCCGCGGATGGTGAACAGGGACCACTCGAATCACCATTCGGGCCTGATGGCGGGGGCCTTTGATTTCAACTCGAGTTGGCCTCGTCCAAAACCGACCGGTGACTCCCTCGTCGGTCGTTTGCAAGCCTTGGACGGGTATCGCAATGAGCCAGCCATGTCACGAAAAGGCCTGCTACAGCGAGACCGCTTGGACGATTTCTTAGCCGATGATAACGCTCCCCTCAGCTTTGCTGCCGAAACCCTCCAGCAGCGGGAAGCGAAGCAGCGAGCTCTTGCAGAGATCGATGGCGTGCTTGCTGGTTTCAAATTTCTAGACAGAGTCGAGCCCAAAGAGTACTACGACTCTTCCCCATTCGAGCTAGAAACTGCCAACGCTGGATACTGGGCAATCGCTAGGGATGGACTGGGTCCTCTTGACTACTACGATGACGAACCGGATCTTTTCATGAACGACTCGGACGCTTTGGCATTGCAATCAAGGCATTCTCCTTCTATCCCTCAACCGGAGTCGACAGAGGAAACGATTCAGCTCCCTGGCGCAACAGGCCCGAAGTATGCTCGCCGAGCCCCGAATTAAGATGTCTGAAAAACTAACGCTGTGGAATAGTGGGCTCCAACGCGGTACCGACAACAAGGCCTCGCAGGATAAACCTCTTGATGGTACCCGGGCGTCTGTGTCGTCAACCCAGGCGACCACCGACGCGGACAAGGCGTGGGCGGGCTTGCGAGGTTTGAGAGCTGCCATGGGAGCTGAATTCCTGCGCTTCAACAAGATCTCATCGGAGTTTAGCTGCCCCAAGATTCGCGCCCTTACTTCTCATTTCCCAAGCTGCAAAGCATTGACGATAAAAGGGATCCTGGTCTATAGGGATGTCCTGGAAGGCGTTCTGCCGGAGACCCTCGCCGAGATCTTTGCCTTTGCCACCCTGTCCCACGCCATATCTGAGATTCTTATTCAACGGGGCCGGATGAAGCCTGACCAGATACTCTCGGGACTTTGTTGGTGGCAGGAATGCATATCAGACCCTCCGGAACGGGATGTGTTTAGCATCCTGGCAGCCCAAATGTGGCCAGCAAGTTTCCATCTGCCGGCTGGAGAGGAAATGGGTCCGAAGTCTAGTCATCCCAGCCAAGGAGCACACACACTTTCGGATGGCCAAGACGGCCTATTTCAATTTATTCGACAGGCCGCAGACATGGCCTCTCGAGGGATGGAGTTCCCATTGGAGAGTGCTGGACCATCAACCGACAGCCAAGCATCTCAGGTAGCATCTCTTGACCGGAGCATCCAGGAGTTGACAAACCTCACCGAGCGGGAGTTCGGCTTCCACTTGCTTCGGGATATTGGCCAAGGCTTTGACATCAACGACTATTCCGCACCGCAAGGCATTGATCCCACGGAAATTGGCCGGTTTTGCAAGCTCGACCTCCAGATTCCAGGATATGACTTGCAGTCTCGTAGCCTGCCGATTCAACTGCCTTCCCTTGCACTGAATTTCGACCTCAGACCACCCGTTATATCAAGCACTCAGGCCCGCTGCGAAAGTTCCAGTCCATTCAACTTCTAGATTGACGAGAGAATCTCAGAGTGTGCCATCTTCAACCTGCGGAACACAGTTATATTTCTCGCTCGCAAAGGACACAGGAAACCAATTCTATCTCCTCTCTGCTAGCGGGATGACCGTAGCACGCAGCAAAACAGGTTCAGCCTTCGCCAAGGATCGCTCCAGAGCTGAGAGAGGGAACTACGGGCCGAGTTCTTTGGGCCTTTGAAGAAGAGTGGAGCCGAAGATATCCGGTTCTTGGCTCTGCTCGCCGTCGCCAAGACCTTTGTTGTCCTCGGCCAGTTGGCGACTAAGGAAGAAGTTCAGAAGTATTTGCTGGTGGTGTCTGAGGTAAGCTTCCGCGGCGGATGGTTCTGAAGGACGACAGCTAACAAAGGCAGGAGTTCTTGAAAAGTGACGAAGAACGCTTTAGATTCACTCGCTGGATGTTCAGGCAAGTGCCTGGCTCGACAGATACAAGTGGCAACAAGCCTGGGCCAAGGTCACAGAAGCTGAATCGCACTCCTGACATGACTGGCAATCGCAATCCTTCATCCCCGGCAAGCAAGAGACAGTAAGTTCCAGCCGCAAGCACACTAAGGTAGCGGAGGACAAGGGCCAACACCAGAGCGAAGAAGTCTTTTTCGCTGTGAACATTTGGGATGTGACATGGTGTATGAGACGTCATCCGGTCTGTCCAAGCACAACAAGAAGCATAATGGGCCGAAGCGAATTACCTGTGGCAAGTGTTCGTATGGCTCTGTGCAAAGATACAGTGTTAGGAAGCATTTCCTCAAACAGCATGGACAAGATCTCCCGCCCCATTTGCGAGAAACTGGAAGGGCCGGCACCTCGAGAAGATAAAGGCCTGACACCCGCCTTCTTTAGAGGAGACAGATTTGGGTATTTGCAACCGCCATCAAATGATAGAATACATCGCAAAAAGGTGGACCTTCTATAGCCACACCAACGCGCAGCCTGAGCCCTGAAGATTGCTTGTAAGGATGGCTACCTGAACTGGGTAAAGCGCCTTGACTGCCTCCGGTCTGGCACGGTCCATTGGAGTGTCCAACTTCCAGCGTCATCATCTGGATTCGATCTTATCAACATGCGCCGATCCTCCGACCCTGAACCAGCTGGAATCCCGCCCATACCTTCAGCGCTCAGATGACTATGTTGCTTAGATGCCTGAGAAGTGCGTCGAGGTACCGTTCTTCAAAACCCATAACAGCTACAGGCAAGAGCGAGAGGATGGATGAGTATCTCAGTGCCGTTGGCCTGAAGCTTTCGACGCAAGAGCAGAAGAAGATCACCAGGGTTGGTCTCGAGCGTCACTTTCGATGGTGGGGGCAGCGCTTCTTCGAACCCGATGACCGCTCATAAGGGCTACTGCGTTCAGGGACGAGTAATTATTCGTGACAGAGGCTGCATAGAGAATTATTGTTAGGGCGAGGGCTAGGCATATTTGGCCACAAATATACTATAACCACGGTAGCCTCACTTCGTTCAATCTACCCCAGTAGGAACAACCCGCAACCCCCCCTCCACCACAACCCCCTTCAACGCATCCCTAATCTTCCCAATCGTCTCCCCCGTCAGCCCCCCCGACGGCGATCCCCCCCAGCGATCCCAGACTTCAACCACCCCCTCCAAACCCCCTTCCTCCTTTTCCG
>Ga0247760_1000036_pt1 | contig 112011 bp, 130 predicted proteins | sample UWRJL171409R4_FD_179936 | JGI IMG/M metagenome (GOLD analysis project Ga0247760, IMG submission 179936) | Plant litter microbial communities from Arlington Agricultural Research Station in Wisconsin, United States - UWRJ-L171-409R-4 | ecosystem: Environmental > Terrestrial > Plant litter >...
GCCCCCTGTTAAGCAAGCCCGGGGCTGGACCCCCCCCCCCCCCCCCCCCCCCCCCCCCCCGACGCGCAATCGTTTCTGCACGCACACCTGCGCTAGGGCGGCGATGCCCCGGATAGACCTCAACTGAGCACGTCCTCGGCCCTGGATCTGTCCGCCGAAGCAAGGCCAGGCGTGATGCGCACACAGCTCGGAATACACGATGCTCCGAAGCAATAAAACCGCCGTCTCGGTCCTGCAAAAGACATACGATGAGAGCTACCTCACCTGCTCCACGGCCGTATACTACGAAGGTCAGGGCAACGAGAACGAGGCGATGCGGTGTTGGAAACTAGCACTCGACCGCATTTACGATCACCACGCTAACCGGTTGCTCCCGAACTTTACGCCCACCTCAGAGACAGAGAAGGCCTTGGTGGAGAGCGTACGCCAGCTCGAGCTGCAGTGTAAGGAACGCATAGATCTACTCGAGGCCCTCCGCCTTTCGCGCCAGGAGCTCACTCAGGACGGCTCTGTGCCACTGTCAAGCAAGCCCAGCAAAGCGCGATCGGACCCTCAAGTGACTCAGAACCAGGATTACGGGAAGGGCTTCATCGGCGGCGGAACCATTCCGGCAGTAGCATATACAGAGTTGTCCCGCCCGACACTCCCCAACCGGCCAGCCATGGGCAGCCGTGCTTCTTCCGAAGATACCAGACGACATGCCGGCGATCTTGAGGCAGTCTCCTCCTCGAGCTTACCTCCATCGCCATTGCCAACCACTGGGGGCAAGGGGCGGGTCAGCCCAGAGAGACACACGATGCGCACTACGCTTAGATCCGGGCGCACGGGGGACAAATCTTCGCAGTCGGCCCCACGGCGCTCTGCTTCCAAACCCGTAGATGGCCCTGGCGCGAGCAAGGCGGCCAGTCTTGCTTGGACTGCTCTCGGTCAGCGAGAGAGGGCCAACCGGGGGTCGAGCGGTGCCCAGTCCTTGTCACAACCATCGCCAAACCTTCCAAGCCCTCTAGAGTCGCCACGAAGGAGCTTCGAGACATCGCAAAGAAAATGGGATAGCCATACAAGGAGACTTGTTACTCCTCGTGCCGGCAGTCCCTCCAAGCAATCAGACGAAAAGCACAGTCCAGAATTGGGGGCCACTCACACCCAGCTACCAGATTTCTCGATGTCCCCAGCGTCTGTTTCCCTATCGGTTAGCGCAGCAGCGAATGCTCTCAGCTCACTTAACGTGAGGGACAGCACTACACGTCCCTCGCCGGATGTCGAGCGCCCAACTCGCCAACGGACCGCACCACCCCATACACCCCGAACGGGGTTGTCGAGCAGGGGCTCACACTTTGAAACGGGCCATTCGGGTGATCTGGCGTCCCGGGCGTTGAACAGAAAGATTTCTTCGGACTCGGCTATCATCTCACGTAAACCTGTGGGCCAAGCTGAGAAGAGTACACTAACTCCGATTCGACCAACGAAGAGCGCCGATATAAGTCAGATATCAACGGGCGGTAGGGATGGAAGGACGACGCGGCGTCTGTCTTCGTCGAGCATAGAAGAACCTACGCCAGGCATGCGATCAAGATACGCCCAGCGAAGGCGAAAAGAGGTCCAAAATGGACCGTCCCTGGTGACGGGCTCTCCTGTCCGAACTTCCGAGAGCTCGGCGGAAGACGAGGACAACACGGTCGCAGATTTATGGAGGAAGCGAAAGGTCGATATTCTTCGGAAACTTCCCGCGGGGGTTGATGAGCAGGCTGCGAAACAGATCCTCAATGAAATCGTAGTTCAAGGCGACGAGGTGCATTGGAGCGACATCGCGGGTCTCGAAGTGGCGAAAAACGCTCTTCGCGAGGCTGTTGTTTATCCTTTTCTGCGTCCGGATTTGTTCATGGGTCTTCGCGAACCCGCCAGGGGGATGCTGCTATTTGGTCCACCTGGCACAGGAAAGACTATGCTGGCACGCGCCGTCGCTACCGAGTCCAAGTCCACCTTCTTCTCCATCTCTGCAAGCAGCCTAACTAGCAAGTATCTCGGGGACTCCGAGAAGTTGGTCAGGGCTCTGTTCATGCTTGCGAAGCTGCTAGCACCAAGTATCATCTTTGTGGACGAGATCGACTCGCTCCTATCCAAACGGTCTGGGTCTGGGGAGCATGAAGCTACACGAAGAATTAAGACAGAGTTTCTGATACAGTGGAGCGATTTGCAGCGCGCTGCCGCAGGGAGGGAAGTGGTCAACGAAAAGGACAAAGAACGCGGTGACGCAAATCGGGTGCTAGTCCTGGCGGCAACTAACCTACCGTGGATCATTGACGAGGCTGCGAGGAGACGTTTTGTCAGGCGTCAGTATATTCCGTTACCCGAGTCGGAGACGAGGGCGGTCCAGATCAGAACGCTTCTTAGCCAGCAGAAACACACACTGACCGATGAGGATGTCAATGCCCTCGTCGGCTTGACTGATGGTAAGCATCGCCCTCCTTGTGAACTTGATTGGGGCGCGTGTGAGCTAACAACCTGACAGGTTTCTCTGGGTCAGACATCACGGCATTGGCAAAGGACGCCGCCATGGGGCCACTTCGCTCGCTCGGCGAAGCACTGCTACGCATGACAATGGATGAAATTCGGCCGATTCAACTATCGGATTTTGTGGCGAGCCTGATGACAATCCGTCCCAGTGTTAGCAAGACCAGTTTGAAAGAATACGAAGACTGGGCAAAGGAGTTTGGAGAACGTGGTGGATAACCACAAAAAAGGGGTTCATAAACATGTATTCTTGCGATCCGTCGGATCGGATATATGTAGCACCGTCGCTGACCACTGACAATGTTACCTTATACAACCTATCTGATCTTGAATTTGCAGTGGATGACGCCGACTCGGCAGCGTTACTCGGACCAAATGGCAACCCAGTTCTTTTACGTTCCTGATGTTGCCGAAAGTTGGATGCCTTCGATGAGTTTATTTGCTGTGGTTTGTGCCGAAGTTGACACCGCCCGGCGCCTCGGTCCGGATAGGAATTCCCATACCCTTTCCAATCCATCTATATGTACAAACGCGAGGCTAGTAATACACGGCCGCTCGACATCATACATCCTACAGTCCTCCTCCCCCAACCGTTCAGTCCAGGTCCGTCAGCGCCCCAGCTGGTTGTCCACCCCCAATCATCCGCGTGCGTGCCGCAATTTCTTTCCTTGACACGCTCACCATCCGCTCCGCACGCTGCAGCGCCGTCTCAGCGGCTTCTACCTCCCGCTTCAGCGCCCGCCGCTCCTGTTTTTCCTTCTGGGCCGCCTCCCTTTCCGCATTGAGCTGCTCCTGGCTCAGAATCGGCGGTCGGTCCTCGATCGGTACGCCCGACGGCTTGATAATGTGCTTGATGACATGGCGCTTGTGTTGAGACGTGCGCCAGCCCGGAGAAATAGCGACCACGTCGCCGGCGCGGAGCGAGTTGTTGGGGTCGTGGACGAGATATGTCTTGGGATCGCTGAAGTGCTATTGTTGTTGCAGCCTCACGGTCAGCACCTGCCCGCTCGCCCAGAAGAGGTAACACCTTCGAGATAGAAAACCGGAAAATTACCTTCTTGAGGAAGTTGTTCCACTTGAGGCCGCCGACGCGCACCTTGACTGTCTTTTCCATCAGGCCGGCCGTGACTACGACGCCGTGGAGCTCACGGAGCGTCTTCCTGGCCGCCGACGTCGCCAGGGACGCCATTTCGGCTGGGGCTCAGCAGCGTGGGGCTGGGATATATCTAGAGGCGGTCTGTCTGGCGTTCTGCCACGGGTCGAGATCGTAGTGGCGATATTAATAGTGGGCGTCGCTGGCGGGATGCGTCTCGATGTCGAGTCTCGAACTGGGTGCTCCAAAATTTTGGCGATGGTGCCAAGCGCGTCCCGCCAATGCGTTCGAGCGTTGAAGGGTGGGTCCCGCCAAGGCTTATCGGCACGGCCCCGTCTCCCTATTCTTTCAAACCATCCAGTTCGAGCACTCCACCCAGAATTGATTCATCAACGACGTCAGATGCACAACAAGCCGCGTCCAGAATTGGTTTACTAAACGCTAGGTCGTATTCCATGTTGGCAAGCCGAAAATTGACTCTACTGTGCAAGTTACCTGTATGAACGCCAACTCCTGCCCATGCGCTCCCGGCCTGCGATACTCTTGCCGTGGAGGGATGCTTCCTCGTTATCATTACCCATTACAGATACCTGGCTGTTTTGATCCAAACACGCCCACTTTCATCGCCGCTTCACTTTATCCGCAACCTCCCTTAGCCATTCGTTTCTTCGTCTAGCCTTCTCTCGTGGGTATAACATCTCACATCACTCGCTCCTCTATGTCCACGTCATGCGCATCAGGGATGCGATATCGAACCTGGCGGCTGAACTTCCCCTGTCGTCACAGTTTTGAGTTTTGTACGTCTTCTCGGAGGGGGTAGCTTTGGCGGTGATTTCTTGGTGCCACCATTAACATGCAGCTTAGTGATCACCGGCAAAGTGGCCATTGGAACTCCATGGCGATGCTTAGGCACCTCGGGAAGTGATCTCTGCGGCCTCAGTGTCCTTCCCTGCGGCTGCGATTGCTGTTCTCCAGTGACTGTCCTTCGTTCCTCACCATTACGCCCGCCGCCTTCTTTCAGCTTCGCGGTCCCGAAGTCGTCCTTACGGCTAGGGGTTTGCACACCCGGCTTCTCAGAAACATTTGCGATAATACTAACAGCGCTTCCAGCCTGTGACAACGAAAGACTTCCAAGGGGGCTCTTGGGTGACAGTCTCTCGGGTTCATCGTCAAGCAGCCATGGCGTCTTCCCAACTCTTTCGATCAACCGTAGAGTCGTCGGCTCGGGCGGAGTGAAATGCGCATTCCCGGAGCCGCGTAAGCAATCGAGTAGACTGAGGATCTGGTCTCGCTTGTAGTGCGGTGGTTGACTCAGCTGCGTGTGGGCAAGAAGCGGGGCGAGTACTCTCAGGTAGGTATGCCGCAAGGTGTTCATTTCACTAGGAAGATCGAGGAGGTTGCGGATGATAACGTCGAGCAGGACGCGCAGATCGTTTGTATAGAAATACTCGCATGTTGAATTGGTGGTGAACAAAAGATACAGCAGCTTCAGGATGAGAAGCTGAAGGGCTGTTTCGGTCTCTCGGTTGAGAAGGAGAATGATGTTTTCGCCAAATGTTCGGAAATTGTCGCCGTGTACGCTTAGAACCTTTACGATCCTGTTTGTCAGTGGAGCGGAGGGCGATTCTGGCGAAACAGCCGCCGAAGTTGACGCCACCATATACTGCTCGTTCAAAACCAGCTATTCATCAAGTTAGCTAGCGGTTTACCACTCAATCGATAGAGGTGACAGACCAGCACACGAATCACGGGATAGTGGCACGGGTCGTGGACATCGTCTGAGAGCGACTCAATAAGTCCAAAGAGATACGCAACAAACCCATCATCGACCTGGAGCAAGTCCTCGGTGCGGAGAGGCTCGATGCGAGACATCTCGTACATCAGCTCCAAGAGAAGTCGATGCAGACGTCGATCTTCCTGTGCGTAGTTCCTAATGAGCTCCAGAAGTCGCCCAAAGCAGCCCTCGCCTATCATGCGCCGGAACGTCGACTCCTCGGTACGGCCATCGAGAAGAAGGAAGTTGGCGATCACATGGAGTGGACCGAGCTCATCCTCTTGCAAGAGGCTGTAGATGATCTGGGTGCGCACATAGTCGCAATTCTCGCTGAATATTCGGCTGTCCTTGAGTTTCTGGGAGCAACTGGCGACATCGTCCTCGTTCTCGAGATACTCGTCCCGGCCCTTGGCCACGAGATACAGCCACGCTCGGAGGGCATTGTCGAGCGATTCGTGCGTCGGACACGGAGCAGATACGATGTCAGTCAAGACTGGAAGACGCAAGTTAGCATGCGAAGCAATTATGGGGAGCAGTAGGACGGTATGCGAAAAGCAGGCTGACAAACCATTCCAAAACTGCTGCTCGTTCTCGACGGCTTCAGCCGCCTCGAAATCCGCCATGTTCTCAAGCGAACAGCAGCGATGTGGGAGTTAGGATATTGGGCATCACGGATATAGTTGTTGATGAGATGGCGGTGGGGACGGCTGGGAATGTCTCATCATCGAACCGTTGTGGTGGTTTCGGCGTCGCAACAGAAGTCGCATAGCCTGGCGATCATCGAGGGCGGTTTCCGCACTGAGAGGCTGGTGAGGTGCAGATAGAGGGGCTCTTCCGATCAATCGTGCGCAAGCAGTTCCTCGGGTCTTGTCTGGGGATGCACGGACCAGGTGGTACTTTGCCTTACCCCCACCCCGAGTTCATTGTTGACTTTGGCCGCCCCTTTGCGTACCCTGTAGCACACCTAGTCAATTTCCCGACCGCACTGCATTTTCGACTCCAGGAGAACATTAGATATTGTAGTGATTTCAAGCATCATAACTGCCTAGGGTATTTCCTAGCCCCTGGCCGATTCAAAGTATTGAACAGCCCAACCCGGACGCCAGACCAAAAACAACAGTCCAGCCTGACGGCCCCATCTATCCACCAACCACAAACAGGAAAACCCCAATAACGCCAGCCCGTCTATCTATTGTTACCAACCCCTGCTAAAATCTTCAGAGACAGTGCACCGCCCAGATATGCTAATCATTCCTCATACACCTTGGCTTTCTTTGCATACTCGCGGATGTTGCTGACAACAAAGTCGTTGATGGTGTCTCCCTTGCCGGCGGCGATCCTGAGAATGAGCTCGTTAAGATTCTGCCTCCCCAAGATATCGACATGATCGGCTGTATTCGGGCCGCCTCGCGGATTGAATCGTTCCGGCTCGTGCGGCATCTCCACAACCGTCACCTTGACGCCAGCGGGGTTATATCTCTTCATATTCCAGCCGTGGTTGCACATGTAACCGGTACTCATCAAATTGACCGTCCCATCGCCCTCTCCCATTATGACGCCATGGTCGACAAGCCCCCGCATGAGTGTTGTGTCAATGGTTAGATTCAGGTTAGTCCCTGACCCGGGATCTGGGGTGCGGTAATAATAACCCCTCTCCGTCGGCTTCCCAACGCCGTAAAAGCAGTATATCTTGAGGCTGGGAGCTAAGGGTAATCGTGTCTCCAGCGGGTTGATCCATTTCCGGTGGTCCTTCTCGTTCGCCTCGACCTCAGCCGTGGTTTTCGCCACCCCCTGGGAGTAGCTGCCAATGATTGAATTGCGATACCAGTCCTCACTCGTTGCCAGAAGGTACTCCATGGCGCCATCCACGGTGAAATTCTTATTGGGCGTAGTCCAGTTCTGGCCAGTGCGGAAGTTGAGGAAGGATCCAAAGCTATGGTCCTGACCAGGTTGGTCGTCCGGCGCCCAATCGATATCCCCCCAGATAGCGTTGCCTCCCATCGGTAGCATGGATGACATACCGGGCATTGCGCGGAAGATCTCGGTGCGCTCCTCTTTGCTGAGGAATTTCTCAAGCCCATAAACCGCAAAAGCGTTGAGTTGCGCCGTATCCCGCATCTCGCCAGATAGGAGGGCAGGAATGTCCTTGACGGCACCCAGCATACACCCGCTGACGTTAATCCATGCCTCAATATGCTTCTCGACCCAGCCAACTCCGCCTTTTCCACCGGCCTCCGAGGCGACCCAATGGAAGAAGTAAAACACGACCTGGCTTCCCATGCTGTGAGAGGTGAGAACAACCTTCCTTTGGTCAAGATTCACTGCCATCTCAATATGGGCCTTTAACCTTGTGAAATAATGGTCCCGTTTCTCCAGGTTGGGGTATGCCAAACGCCAGTCGTACGCCGCGGTGAACGAGTTTGTCGAGTCATACCCAAGCGATGCCAGGTTCTCGATAATTTTGTTCCAAATCCAATATCCCGTGATAAAGAAGTCCGTGGCGTCGAAACCCTGCGCAGCGCGTAATTTGATGTCAGGTGGATCCAGTCCCGTCTCCTTGTCAAGCATAATATGTCTCTTCCAGACCTCTTTATCCATGACGAGAGCCCGCATCATGGTCCAACTTCCCCATAGCCGTTTACGGAAGTAAGGCCGAGAGATGTTTGATGTCCCCCAGGACTCGAGGCCGGTCGAAATCACTCCGGGGACCATAACGGTAGGATGGTAGGCAGATAAGCCTTCAGATCGAACCTTGATGCCAACGGAGAACGCATCGTAGCTGTCTAGAAAGTCACGCTCGCCGTTCTATGCGCGGAAAGCAATCAGTCGGCAGGAACTTAAGCACCAGTAAGGCCCGGCGCGCGGCTTCTCACTTACGACAAGATCCCGCATGTCTTTTACTAGGCTGGCAGGCAGGACGTCAAACAGACTATCCATGCTCATGCTCAAGTCGCTAATCTCGGGAAAGCTGATCAAGTCATTGCTCTTGGCGAAGAAGCCGGCCGCGACGAGGCCGAACAAACTGCCGAGTAGAAATATGGCCGTAGTTTTGCGCTTGCGTTGTCCCTGTTTTTTGGACCGGTGATGAACGACCTTCACCTTCTCTCCATCCTTGGCAGGGCTCTCTTCGCGAGAGGCTGGGGGCTCAGAAGTCGACTCTTCTTCTTCCTTATGTGCGGGAGGCCCGCGACGACGAAGGGTGCTTGCCATAACCAGAGTCGCGATTCGCGGTGCCGGGCACCGGCGCGACAATGCGTCTGGCACAAATGAGAGGTTCCGATTGTTCTTTTGTGGCAGAGGTGATGCGGTGCGGGCGCGATGGCGGCAATTGAGGAACTCGGTTGGTGGGTCGCTCGGAGTTCGGGTCATTCAGCGCAGTGACGTTTTCAGTTCATGAACATGGGTCGGTCCTTGCCCCGCGAAGCCCGCCTTGGTAGCGGTCTGGGCTTTGGGCTTCGATTGGAGCAGATTTGCATGTGAAAGCCCCAACCCACGGGTTCAGTCAAGGATCACATCTCCCGTCCGATCTCTCCACATCAGCCAGGAGGCCTTGAACGCCATCCGTCCTCTTCATGGGCATTACGTACCTTTGGGCCTCTGCCTTTTCTACACTAATCCTGTTTAACCGGGCTTCCTGCATGCTTGGCATCGTGTTTTTAAGTTTAAGGCACCCCGTTTCCCGCCTCCGTTCCCGCTCCGCCGCCCTCCGCATTCCACACCATCGATCCTCCGAACACCATGGAAGCGGCCCGGGCAACAGAACTACCAGGCGAGCTCAAGTATATTCAATATGAGCACTCCTTAGAGGCTCAGTACCTCCCCGCCATCCGCGCCCTCATTTCCAAGGACCTCAGCGAGCCGTACAGCATCTATGTTTACCGCTATTTCCTCTACCAATGGGGTCACCTATGCTATATGGTGAGCGCCTTGGTGTTGTCCACCTCTCGGCGAGCGCTCCTTTGAGCTAATACTTAAGCCAGGCGCTAGACCCCTCGGACTCCTCGCTCATAGGCGTCATCATATGCAAGCTTGAGCCTCATGCATCACACTCGCCCCCAACCCTGCGGGGGTACATTGCAATGCTTGCTGTTTCGGCACCGTACCGCGGACATGGTGTCGCGACAGCGCTTGTGAAGATGGCCATCGATGCGATGACACACAAGAATGCAGATGAGATTGTCCTCGAAACCGAGGAGACAAATGTGCCGGCGATGAGGCTGTATGAGCGACTTGGATTCCTCAGGTCCAAGAAGCTGCACAGGTATTATCTGAACGGGAACAGCGCCTATCGGCTGGTGTTATTGCTTAAGCATATCGATCCAGATGCTGCGGCTGACTTGTCGCTGGACGACATGGAGATGATCCCTAGGTAGCCCTTGCCACGTTGATGTTCAGGCTTCCGAGACTCATCCATGGCAGGGGTGTCGGGATAAATGTGGCCATCTAAGGTGACAGTGGCTTTCTAGGGGTCTGAGTGGTTGCTTTAGAGGCCTGGCGGTCTATTACCGGATCACTCTACGGCCATCAGACGTCGCAACCACAGGGGCACACAACTCTGCAACCGCAATCCATCCCGTGGCCCATGGCGAGAACCCCTCTCATGCAACCAATAACAATGGGTAGCTTCTCGCTATCACGGTTGTTTTGGAGCTCAAAGAGAATCAGAGGGAGGCTACAGAAATAGCGGCGTGTCTGAATTACCTGATGTAAACGCATCCCCGACGAAACTCGCCCAGTTAGCACGGGTCTATTGGAGGTGGGCTTTCCAGCAAGGCGTGGTTGGGAATGAGCAAGCTTGGAGTTGAATACATATTTGGGCAACTTCAAACATGCTGTGTGAGGCAGATGGCCGGGATTCAGGCTAACTGCTAGCTACATGGCAAGAGTTCAAGTAAGCTATCTCCGTCCCAGGATCCTTGCAAGTGCATCGTCATCGGGATGGCTACCGTTTGGCTCGCTCTTTGATGTACGCGAAAATTTCGTTCGACGAGTACTGTTCAGGTCAGATGGAAAACTACGACGATTCGGCAAATTACGTACCATCGAGGCAGGTATCTTCCACTCATTTCCTCCATAAATGCCGACCTCAGTCCAAGCATCTGGGAGAAAGTTAGAAGAAATACCTTATCCAGATTGGGAAATAACTGACCGGACTTGTAATATATCGGCCGACCGCCCTGTCTTACCAACTCCAGCTGCCTAAGCCGGTTCAGTACCCGGGCCACGTCGTCCTTATCTCTGAAGTCAGAGGTGTACACGCAAATAAGCCTCTCCTTCCCTGACGAAGCCCGGGTGTCAACCTTGGCCACAATACCAAGCTCATTCCTTGCAGTAGCATGAGCTACCGCTCTCCAAACCTCGTTGACAGTATCGGGCTCGGGGAAGAGCATCCACTTTCCACTGAGTACATTGCAGTCAGCCGCAAGCGTGCGAAGATCCTGGATTGCAGCTTCCCGTTCCTTAAATATCTCCTTTTTGACGACGAAGGGGGATCTTCCGCTCTTGTTGCCTGCTTCCATGAACTGAGACAGGATTTGAAGCCTTGCGGTGCCGCTTTCAATAAACTTGTAGTGGTCTTCGTTCTTGTCGTCATCCGGGATGAAGGGATTTGCTATCCAGAGCCAGTCGAGCCCGAGCTGCCTATCATGGGTATCAGCCAATATTCTCTATTTTTTGATATTTCTCTATGTCAGAGGAGCCGAAATCCCAGGACTCCCGAGAATAGAGGAGAGACGACAGAATGGGAAGAATCCCTCTCTGATTGAGTTCTCACCAGTCGGTAGTGGCCGGTGGAAGTCGCGCAAGGAAATCATCCACGCTCTCATTCAACTGCCAGGCGCCAGGCCTGCCCTCGCATCGATTATGCAGACGACCGCCAACAAGTTGCTTTTCCGGCTCTTCTCGAGGTATTAACACGGCAAGCTGGCCGGACTTATCCCAGCAAGAGCTGGCATCGAAGCTGGCAACCCTTTCCTCCAGAGCGGAGACAGTTTCCTCATCACCTTAACAGGTGTTAGAAATATAAAGAACTGTAATTAATGGTGTATATGGGAAAATTACCGTAAAATTCTGAATCCGAGTCCATTACAGCAAATCATATTACTCGTTGATTTGCGGGATCATTCCGAAGAGTAGATGGGGCTAGCGAGAGGGTGCAGGTGCAGGTGCAGGGTGAAAGATTTCGGGCCTCAACTCTAGTTATTGGACAATAATAGTCTGGCTTCTACGAAAACAATGTAGAAAGTAGTAGAGTGGGAGGAACTCGGACGATGCCGATTCCTTGCCTCCGGCCTTCAAGTACTTGAGTTGAGTGCGTGCGATTGCAGAGCCCACCCCGGTTTTGTCAAGCTGCCTTACTTCCCCTGCCCAAAAAAAGCAACTGCGACCAGCGTCATTCACCGGCGGGTGCAGTTCCCCGGCTCTTCCAGACCGACAGACCAAACAAAACAGCGCGATTCTTCAAGAAAGCAAGGATTAAAGTTGGCAGGTCAGCAGACATGGCTGACTCAACTGGTGAACTTGAACCAATACCTTCAACTCAATCCTTGCAGCTGGATCTACCACCCAGCTGTGTCGAATTCTGCCCGGCCCATCCATCTTACTTTTTAGTCGGAACATACAACTTGCAAAAAGACGAGGAAGCCCGCGTTGCCGATGATGAACAAGACCACGACGAATCCCAAGCAGCTGGCCCGGCAAAGCCCCAAACCCGGAATGGGAGCATCGTCGCTTTTCGTCTCACCGACAATAATCTGTGGGATCAACCCCTGGCATTCCCTGGCCGCTGCCTGCTAACTGCTGGGCCAGAACTCATGTGCAAACCGAGTCTCTGCCATCTGCCATTCTCGATCTTCACTTCAACCCCAATCATGGCCACCAAGACTACTGCGGTGCTGTCTCTAGCACCGCCACGCTTGCGATGTTTAGGTTTTGTCCTGGTCAGGACAAGCCTCTGAAGCACATCCGAACCATGGACTTGGCAATGATGGCCAAGGATACTGACACCGTTGAATCGGCAGGAGGCACGGATCTGCTTTTCCTGTCCTTCTGCTGGCACCCGTCGAGAGCAGACACTGTTGCCATCACAACATCATCTGGGCATGTGCATCTTGTCAACTTGGGCTCCATAGGGGATAGCTGGACACTGCAGTCGGAACCGGTTATCACGCACTCCCTCGAGGCTTGGTGCGTAGCCATCTCTCCCTCCATCAAAGTCCCCAATCAGGACGGTAGCGACTTGTTCACTGTCTTTTCTGGTGGAGACGACTCAAACTTGTGCTATAGAACCTGTACCCGTACAACCACATCCGAGATGGCAAGCCCAAATTACATCATGGGTGATGCCGCATTAGCTATCAGGAGGAAGCATGAAGCCGGCGTCACAGCTATCCTCCCCCTCCCCATGTTGGAATCTGGGTTGGAACCGGTTGTGACGGGTAGTTATGATGATCGCATCAGACTGCTCTCTCTCGGACCAGCTTCCGCCTCCTACAATCCTGGGGCAATAAAGGTGCTTGCGGAGAGCAATCTCGGTGGGGGTGTATGGCGACTGAAACTTGCTGTTATAAAAGACAGCCCTACCAATAGCAATGTCTGGCAGGCGACCATCCTGGCCTCATGTATGCATGGCGGGGCTAGGATTGTGGAACTCTCAAAGACAGATGCCGGCGATTATCAGTTTCGCGTGGTTGGTAGCTTTGTTGAGCACAAGAGCATGAACTACGGCAGCGACTTTCAGCCTGGGCAGACAGGGGAGTTGCAAGTGGTTTCGACCAGCTTTTATGACAAGCTTCTTTGTCTGTGGAAGTTTGGGGCTATGTAGAGGGGAAGAACGAGATGCAGTTTTGGCAGCCGGAGACTGCAAAACTGGCTGAAAGGCCTCTATTCCGTGCGAAGGGCGTCGGACAGACCCTCACGCAGCCAAGGTACCTATGCCAGGATAGTATGAAAGGGGCTGGCTTATCATGCTGTCACAAACAATGCCTCTCGAAAATGTGACACGGCCAGTAACATCAAAGCCCGTGGCCGAAGATAGTAGCATCCCTATCATACTTGCTGGGAGACTGTTCTTTAGCTGTGCCCTTTGTCCCGAGGAAGAGGATGTTTGGAGCGACTCTGTTTCAAGAAACTTCATTCAGTCGCATAGCACTGAGCATGTGCTCTCTGGAGAGGACTATTGGGGATAGAAATTGCAGGAGTGAGCGGACAACACCTCTCCCCTTGGCTTGCCACGATTGTTTGGTAGAATATACGGTTCCGTCTTGTAGTGACGCAATTCACGAAGGAGAGGCGGTGGAGCTGGACCCACCGAGCCTCCTGCATTGCTTATCGGACAGCGCCAATTTGTGAGCCGCAGCCCTGGGAAGTCGGGGATTTTGCTGACCGCCTGCCCTTCCTGGACAATCTGAAGTGGGTGCCCCGCGCGAGCTAGGACTGTCGCGCCTGAGCGCGCCTGACAGTGGACTCAATTCAGAACCCCGGTGTGAATCACACGTCTTTGCACCGCTTCTTCTCGGCAACAATCATGCTGCAAGACCCCGGCACAAGACAAAAAACATCGACCTGCAGGTGGAACAGGTAGCTCTTCTCTGAAGGTCTCTCAATCTTGCTTCCCTACACCATTTGCCAGTCGAAAATCGCTTTCTTCGATCTCTTGCCATCGTCTTCGCCAACGCATGCTTTCCGCCTGAGCCACCCCGGTGGCTAAGCTCCCCAACGGCGTCGACTACCGGACCTAAATTTCTCGCGATACCTATTTACTCTAACATGGCGACCGCCTCCAACGGGATTGCCGGCGCGGCTGCGACAGGCACGCCCGACAACATCCTCGGCAAGATTCACGATGCGCTTGGGATTGTCCACAGCCCTTTCTCGTCTAACCAATCTCGGCAGGAGGCCCAAGGCTTTCTCGAAGAAGTCAAAACTCTCGGCGAAGCTCCTTCCCATGGCTTCACCCTCGCGTCCGAAAAATCCCAGGAGCCCATCGTTCGTCACTATGGCCTGTCGCTCCTCGAACATGCGGTGAAGCACAGGTGGGCAGAATACAATGAGGAACAGCGGCAGTACCTCCGAGGCTGGATCCTCCAGCTCGCCGAGGCGGTTTCCAAGGCCGACCCGTCATACATTCGAAGTAAAACCGCCCAGCTCTGGGTGGAAATTGCCAAGCGATGCTGGGCCGCCGACTGGATGGATATGGACGATCTACTTGTGCGTCTTTGGCAAGTCCCTGACTCACCAGTCCACAAGGAATTCGTCCTTCAGATTCTCGAGATACTTTCGGAGGAGATCTTCAGCGGCGAGGACACAGTCGTGGCTATTCGGGAGGGGGCACTTAGCAAGGCCTGCGTCGAAATATTCACACCCGCGGCCGTCCTGGTCGAAGCCTTTCCAAATCGCCAACAAGGCCCTAACGTGCGCTCTGGGGAAGAAGGCTGGATCAGCAGAGTCACAAGCCTCGTGGCCGAGTGCCTTAACGGAGACCTCGGGGGGAACGAGGACATCAGAACATGCGCGATCAGGGCCCTGGCGGTTCTAAACTCGGTTATGCCCTGGGCAATTCCAAAAGCGATTCATGCCGCCAACTGCCGACCTGTCATATGCAGCTGCTTAGCAGTTTCAAGCGTGCCCGTCCAGAAATCTGCGCTTGAGGTTCTTCATTCCCTATACTCACGATCGACCTTCACCAACGACGAGTTCACAACACTCGTTGTACCTATGTACGGTGATGATTTAGTCGATCTATTCAGGCGGTTGTTCGAATGGTCGACCGTAGATGCCCAGGATATCGATGATGACAAATATTCGTTCGCGAAGAAGTTTTCCGAGATGATGTCCTGTATCGGAAACTATTTGGACAGAAAGTTTGCCTCCATTCCGCCCCAGACGAACATTCAACGTTTCCTTGAGCTCTTGATCTTGGTTGTGCAGAGCCAGAGCCTCGTTGTTTCCATTCCTGTTCTGGTTACCTGGACTCGACTATTGAACCATCGCTCACTTGGCCCTGCTGCTGCCAACACGCCACTTATTGCTGCTCTCCTGGAGCTCTGCAGCTCCCGCTTAATACGTTACGAGAGCCTTCCCGAAGAAACAGAGGACCCTACATATGTGCTGCTCATTGAGGATACGGACACGATACCCGAACGCCATGCGTTCCTTGGCAACTACCGAAGATATAGCACGCAGATTATTGAGAGCATCGTCCAGCTAAAACTGTCCGAGTCCTTCTCCCATATTCTGGGCCAGGCTGAAAACGCTCTCCAGACTCTCTACGATGGCCAGCCAGGCCTGAACCGTGAGTAGAAACCACTCGAGTACAGCTCGTTCAGGTCCCATACGGCTAACACATCCTTTAGTTGCCACCTACTCAAAAACCTCCATGCCAGTTCTCCGGGTCGACGCACATGCCACAGTTGTAGAAGCGGCTCTGAAAGGATATATGAAGTCGAGATCCAGCAGGGGCCAAGCTGACGAAGAGGTGAGGATAACGTCCGCCTTGACCCAGATGCTCAAGTACTAATTAGCAATGTATGTGATCAGGAAACCAAGGCCATCGAAGCGCATTTCGAAACATGGTGCGGAGGGGTATTGGACATGAAGTTCGAGGTAAGAGATGATAACATCTCCACACCGTTCGATTCGCTGATTTTACCAGGACCCTCTCATTCGAAAGCGTATTCTTCAGCTTCTTGTAGCATTCTCCACATCGGCGCTGGATGCAAATGCTGCCTTCATGCTGAGAGTGCTCGAGTATATCCTCATGACTTGGCCAGCCCTGCAACCTGAGTACAAACTCTTCAATGATGCTATTAGGGATCTTCAAACGGAGAGCATGGTTGAGTTGCAGAGGTTGGCGTCTAAGATGCCCGACCATCTGTTGGTAAGTCCTGATAAGCCCTTGACATCGAAAGGCTGCTGACAAAAACATACAGGATGTCTACGTAGAGCTTGAGGCTAAGGTGAAAGACATGGTTGCGTCTGGAACACTGGATGAGAAACGCCAAATTGCGTATCAAAGCTTTCTCTTTATTATCATGTAAGCCCTCCTCCATCTTCCAGCCCTGGACATGAGGAGCGTTCTAACCTTGCCTCTAGCCATCGAGCGAACAGGATCGACCCTGCCGTCCGACTCGCCCGTCTCACGGAGTTCATAAATCCCGTCAAAGACCGGTGGAGGGATGAGTCCCTGAAACAGGCCCTGGGTTCCTTTGATGGATTCTGTCAGCTTATGGGACTGGACAAGGCGCAAAAGTATCTGACACAACGGCAAATCCATCAGATCGGTGATTGGGGCTCAGCAGAGCTCGATGCTGAAGGATTGGCACTACAGAGTGAACTAGAGCAAAGACAAACGGTACGTCTCACTCCACTTGGTCTACTATTTTCCAGCTGGCTAAGATGAAGCCCAGATGCTACCGCTACGGATGACCAAGTCGTTCCTCACCTATTCGGTGGAGAAACTTGAGAGAAACTCGCCCCCATATGTTGCATCCTGTGCTTTATGGCAGGACGGGTTTCCCCTCATTCTGCCGGAGCTTCTCAAGTTCCTCAGGTATGTGGCAGCAGTATAGTTTACGGACTGCCCCAAGGCTAACGAACGGATTTAGATACGCACACGCATGCCACGATCCAAAGAACTGGAGCTTGCTTCCGACGGAGATGCGAACCGTAGTCGGAAGAGTTTTGACTGACCGCTTCTGGCAGGCTGGTATTTCCGAAGGAAGTAAGGACGATTTCTACGCCAGAGTGCTCGAGAAGAAAAATACGCTCGAGGGCCTCGCCTCAAGCATCCGAGGATCCGTTCGGTTTGTGCGCGAAACCTGCTATGCGATTATCTACTGCATGAGCAGGCTAGATGTGCAATTCTACGGGTTCACCGAGCTGCCAGGGCCACTGGCGAATGCTTTGTTTGCCGACTCGTTCTCCCTTTCAGCACACCAAGTCATCAACCTTCTGAACTTGGTCAGGTATCTTGTAGACCATTGCCCGATAGAGCTTCGAGAGCATTTCTTGCCGCCTATTCTGGCGACATGCTTCCAGCAGATGGATACAAAAATCAGCTCTGAATGGGAGAAACTCGGGCGACAGGGCGAGATCCAGGCCGCAGCAGACGAGTTGACAGAAGAGATGAAGGCCGAAAGCATCCTGCGCCAGCTGACCTACTCGGCAGTTCTCATGGTTGCAGACTTTCTCGATCCCGCGAAGACAGGTAAGCAGCCATTGATACCCCAGTACTCCAGTACCCCAGCTCACCAGATACTTCTTCCAGGTCCAACAATAAACCCTTCAGACAGCAAAGCCCTCGAAGCGCCAGGCAGCGAGAGCAAGAAACAGCCTTCCCTCCGCAAGTTTTGCCTTATGAATTCGTCGATTGTTGTTCCACTCCTCCTGTTTTGCAGCCACGCAATTCGGATGCATGATGGAAGATGCTGCGGAGTTGTCCTACGAGTCTTTCGCTCAATAGTTCCCGAGTTCAACACACCCGAGCCAACCAAGCGGGACGCAACACACGGCACACTCCCCGACGACTTCCCGATCCCACCAGAGACAGCAAGGGAGATCCGAGAATTCATATCAACCGAGGTCCTCAAGGCAGCAATCTCTTCTCTACATGACCCATATTTCGTCGAGTCTCAAAAGGATCTGGGCTCGTTGATAGCTTCTATCTTGATTTCGTACTGCCCCGTTACCCCCACCCCCCGCGGCATCTTGGCCTCGCTGCCCAACATCAAACAAGATGATGTGGACCAGACAATCGAGTATGTATCGCGGCCTGGCCTGCCCACCCGGCAGCAGCGAGCAGCCATATTGGACTTGCTCAAGGATCTCAAGGGTGTCAGCATCTCCGAGATGGGAAAGCTGAGCAAAAGTCTTGGCGTGAGGCATGAGTCTCGCTTGAAGAAATCAAGCCGGAGCAAGATGGCGCAAGAATTCATGACGGCTGTAGAGCCTGTTGTGACGAATGCCGGGGCAGCTGTTGGGCGGAAAACGCCCGATTTGGAGGGAGTAGCCGGGATGTTCAACGAAGAAGGGTAGGTGCAGAGGAGATATCAATGCGATCTTGGCAACGGGGGCGCACCCAAAGGGTAAGCGATACTGCACAGAAAGCCGGGCGGAGGTTCGTTTGCAGACAGTACAGTACCAGTATGTAGGATTGCAACATGGGTTGCGACTCTAGACGGAAGGCCGGCCCGTGAAAGCAAGGAAAATAGAGGCGTGAGGCTTTCAATCTCTTTTCGTTTTGTCGCGAGCATTTGTTGCAGACTACCTATGAATTGATGCGCCGAGTGAGTGACGGTCAATGGCCCGGTTTTTAAGGTTAAACGGGAGCGATCTTAGTCCGTAAGGTACATAGGTCGTTGGTCGGACCGGTACTGCAGTCTCGTCGTTCCTGGGCACCTGTGGAGTTTCCAGGTTCTGGCAATGCAACCGTGCCGGGTTCCGCCCGCAGCGGTTGATCATCACGGTAGAGATGACCCCTCGTGTTTCCCCCGCCGCGCTACAGGTGCGATGCGTACCAGCCCCGGCCATATCGTTGTCCTAGGAAGCGGTAGTTCGTTCATTCGTGGAATCATCCGTTTATGCGTGACCCAATGGAAGTGGGCCTCGATCCAGGGCAGCAGGCTGTTTCTCTTTTCCTAAATCCTAACAATAACTTGGTGCTAGAACTCTCATACTAAGCTAGCCGCCAAACGCAACCGTCAAAGCGCTGGTCTTCCGACAAGCCATCCGGTGTCTCAAACATAGGTTCATGCATCACCGGTAGGGGTTGCCGTTGATCCGTTCTGGACCTGATCCAAACTCGTTCTCCTCAATTGAGAGAGTCCCCAGCCTGCGGCACTGGCAGGGGGCGCTTGTCATTTGTCATTGTGGAGCCCTTGTTAGCGGCTGGCCAGTGACTTTTGCTTTGCTTGTCATAAACACCCGGATCCAGAGAGGTAGCTAGGAGAGGAGGGAGTGGGCGTGAGGGCACGGTTTCAACTCGGGCGATGGCCTGATTCTTTTGCTTCTGCTCTCGTCAACGGCAATAATGTATCGTATTATACCTGCCTGTCCTGGACATGGTCAAGGTGTTCATGGAAACCGGTCTTTCGCGTCTGCACCCGCCTCCTCAACCCTCCCACCCTTTCGCCCGTAACGCCGGGCCGTTTGTCGTCGTTGATGTGACTCTATCCCCTCGGTCGATCGATGATTGCCCGTTGGTAGCCCTGGACCTCGGCACTTGCGGCGATCACCCGCGCAGGTTTTGGAGGAGCGGTGTCCGAGCAGGAACACTCGGTAGGCTACTTTCAAGCAACGGTGATCGTATTTCGGTCGTGCGCTGCGTGTGGCTTCGTCGATATGTGGTGCCAAGATTTACAGGGGTGTTGAGCAAAAGGAAGCTGCTGCAACACCTCAGCCCCCTTCCCCCCATCACCGCCCACTTTCTGGTCTGGTCGAGTGCTTGTGGTTGTCATTGTGTTTCGACGTCGATATCCTTGCCTCTTTGACGTGGGAAAGATCATAGCCCCCCCTGCTCCAACCCCAGACGAATGCTGAGTCTGATATAAGACAAGTCGTCTTGCTTTGCCTCGTGAAAGACGAGGCCAGGCACTTGCTATCATCGTCACCACACTCGGTCAACCAGCGGTAGGACATCTAAAAAATAAGCGATGGTGTATTGCGGGAAGCCCTCCAGGGGCTGTCAGATGTGCCGCATGCGACGAATTAAGGTGGGTTATGTTCTGAATCATAACATTGTTTAGCTTTCGGTGTTGACTCTGGCTGCGATAGTGCGACGAAGCGAAGCCATGTTGTAACCAGTGGTACGTGATATGTTCAAGGCCGCCCAAGGCTGGGGTCAAGGACTGGATACTGATACATAGCGAAGCCTAAGGTCCCGCCGCCAGTGTCCTGGGTACAAGGACGAATTCGACCTCATGCTTCGCAACGAGACTAGGGCCACTGAGCGGAGGGCACAGAAGGCTAGCAGGAAAGGCAGCACCTCCTCGAGTAGTGCGTCGGAGAAAGGGGAAGGAACCGAACTGCCGATCTCTGCCGCCGAGAGAAGACGCTCAAAATTCGAAAAGTCGCCCTTCGAGATGGCTGTTATACCAGCTATCCGGATCCCAACCGATATGCAGGCGCAGTGCCACTTCGTGTCCAACTTCGTCCTGCTGCCACGCCAGGGCGGTACCAGGGGCTTCATGGACTACTTAGTCCCGCTCATGAGAATGGACGGCGAGGCGCCCCATCTCCAGCACGCATTCAACGCCTGCGCCCTCTCCTCGCTGGGAAACCGTGTGTGTTCTAACGGAGTAGATTTCCCAGAGCAGGCGTTCGGGGAGTATGTGAAGGCATTGCGTGCCACGAACATAGCAATAAAGGATCCGAAGGCATCGACCTCGGATTCTCTGCTGGCGGCAGTGTTATTGTTGAGCATGTTCGAGGTGAGCCCGATCTGGAGCTTGTGACCGCTAGTGGTGAGAAAGGCGCTGTTGTCTGACTATTCGGTTTACGTAGAATATCACCGCGAGCAAGAACGGCGAGTACGCATGGGGCTCACACGTTGACGGGGCGATCCAACTCGTCAAGTCCCGCGGCCGTAAGCAACTGCGCACCCAAATTGGGCTTCAGCTCTTTGTCGCTGTTCGAATCGCACTCGTGTGTTGCCGCCCCCTTTTCCAATTCCCGCAGGAGTTGAGTGGCTAACGCAACACCTGCACCCAGATCATCCACACGCTCTCCTCAGGCGAGGCTCCCAGTATGGGCGTTGACTGGTGGTTCCACGACGCGATTCACGATGAGAGTGCCGCCGCCTGCCAACGGCTTAGTCTCATGGCCTCAGAGCTTCGCGCCGAAGTTACCAACATTATGATCACGCTGAGCCGCACACCGGAGAACATAGAGCTGATCCTTGCACTTATGCGCCGTGCGCAGTCCGTTGACCGCGAGATCGCCGAATGGATGCGCACACTCCCCGACAACTGGCGTTCGCGCACACTCTGCTGGCAACCGATGCTGCCGGCAGACGCCGACTATGCCAAAGCGGAAGTGTACCCAGGCCGTGTGGATGTGTACCATGACTTCTGGATGGCGAGCGTGTGGAACAATGCGCGTACTGCCAGACTGATTCTCATGTCGCTGACGGTGCGGTGTGCCGCCTGGGCGTGCTCGCCCGTCGACTACCGCACCACGCCCGAGTATGCCGCCGCGGCGCGGACTGCCATCGACATGATCACCGACATCCTGGCTAGCGTACCGTACCACCTTGGCTGGCATGCCAAGAGAGGGCGGATGTTTGGCGGGCAGGACGAGACAGCCTTCGCCTGTGGTGAGGACGACGGGATGAAGGGGCTGGCGGGCTATTTCCTGACATGGCCGCTGGCCTGCACCATGATTCAGGACTACTTAACCGATAACCGTGAGTACCTGTACCTATACATTCTATGTGAAGCTCATGCAGGTTGGCGTACTGAAACGGCGTCGAGCAGAACGGCGATGGGTACAAGGAAGACTGAGGTACATTGGTGACGAGCTCGGAGTTCGATACGCACACATCCTTGCTCAGGTAAGCAACAGCTCCCTCCCTCCATCCTCAATACCGTGAGCCGTGATGAGTGAAGAGTTGCTGACAGCGCTCGTGTGGTGCCGAATAGTTACAAGTCCGCATCCCGTCAATGCTGATCCGGCGAGACGGACTGATGGCAAACCCGTATCAAGTGGGTAAAAACTTTGAGAAGCTGCTATCGGTGTCGACAAAGCAAACGGTCCCGACCCCAGGCTACGCCCTAAACCCACTACAACAGCGAGAGGAGATGTACAAGGAGGACGTCGAGAAACGAAGGGCCGAACTGATCGCCAAGGCAACAGGTGCCGCAGGCGAGGAGGTCAAAAGGGTCGCGAAAAAGTGGTTGACGATGCCATAGCGAGGCAAAGCGATAGGCTGTGGGTTGCGATTTGTCGAGAGCCATGAGCTCTATTGAGGGTTGAGCTGGGAAGGCGCCTTCCCTATGTGTTTGGCTCCGAGTTTTGAGGGCGGGTGCCTCCCTCACGGCAGAAAGTGACACAAACATGCAAACAATGTCGGCTGGGGACGACGTGGTCATACACTGACACGCATGCACCAGCGCTACGGCTGTGACATCTATTCAGTGTTCTATATACACCGCTGTGTGAGTTCTGAATATGTAGTAGTAGAAGATAAGTAGCCAACTAGACAAAGCAACGCAGTAACCGCACGCCGTTCGAAGGGGGTAGGTAATATGATTCCTCTTGTTGAGTGTAACAACGGCCGCAGAGGAAGCAGAGAGATTTCTCCCGCTGCTCATCGTGAGTTGCACCGCAACCGACCCGCCCAGCCGAGTTGAGAAAAGCAGTCACATCCTGCATCTTACTGCATCTTGCTGCTCTGGCGTCAAACCACTCCAGCAACCCGGGTATCAAGCCTACCTATCCGTCCCAGAAAGCCATACTCCGACGCTAGAGACTTTCATTTCGAAATATGACAAAGCGTGTATAAAAACTTCGCTTCAGCTTAGCATTTCCTGGCCACGCAGTCTTCGTCAGCAGAGTCCACCTGGCTGGTTTTCAGCCCTGAGGCCGGGGCCATACTTTTTTGACTTATCCTTAGTCGCCTCGCCACTCAGATTCCATGCCTTGACGACCCAGCTCTGGGTCTTATCGACATAGGCTTCCGTTTCGACGTGCTTGACGCCAACGCGCACGCCGTCCTTGGTAAAGACGACGTTCTTGGTGCCCATCTGCTTCTTGGCCTGCGTCTTGATTTTGAGAAGCGATTCGTAGATCTGATAGCCAACAAATGCCAGCCCGGTGAGGAAGATGAGCGTGATCAGAAGGGGAAGGATCTGCCTAGAGGGACGTTAGTGTGCGGCCCGCAGGTATTTTGCGACATGGTACAAGTAGCTAAACGGACGTGATGGTTGATGGCGCAGCGGCGCTGTTCGTTTTACCCCATGCCATGATTGCAGAGGGAGGCGCTTTGTTGGGGAGAAAGAGTTGTGAAGACTCGTGGGTCGCCTGTTGCACCTCGGGCTCGGTTCTTTGGGAATGGTCTTTTGCCTCGTCGGGTCGGGTCGCGTCAATCGCAGATCGGCTTGTATCTAGTGCGCCAGGGAGGGAGCTCTAGGGGCTGAGGTGGGGCCACGGGAACTGAAGATTGAAGGATTCGGGAGAAACGCGGCGTTGCAGACAACGTGACTTATAGATATGGATGACGGGCGACTAACGAGAGGCCTCGTACATTGGAAGCAATGCGATCCGCTAGGATAAAGCTCACAGCAACTCAGGTCCGTCAGATCTGTCAGCTCTGTCAGCGAGCTTCCCAGGGTTGTCTGAGAGTCTGCCTGCCAGAGATACACCAGCATGGCCCGTGTCGCAAGCGCGAGTTTGGGGGCCTGGCTGGGGGTTCCCCGCGGAGGGGCAGAAAGTGGTCCGAGCACGGAAGGCGGGGCGCTTCACGTGCCAAGTCAGCTGCTCGCGCTGAGAGCCAAGCTCAGGCAAGGTCGAGGAGGTACATACCTACCAAGCTTGCTGTCAACTTTGCTGTGGCTTATGTGAAGGTATATATTTCGCAACGGTGACAAGGTTTTGACACAGTGTTCTTGGCTGCCTAGCACGAGTTTTTAGGCCTGACACAGCTTCGTTTTGTATTCCGCGTGCCGCTGCGTGCCGGCGATTTGGACGACCCTTGTCCTTGTCTCGGTGGCTCGTTGATGAGGCCAGACTGTCTTCCGCCCTAGCTCCCACCTGCACCGCTTCTGACAGCCCCTCGCCTCCAACAAATGCGGTAAAAGGTCCATTGCCTTGGCAGAGCTCCCGACTTCACCTCAAAACACAGCTCCTCTTCCGATAGACTGCTCCCTCCCACCTCTTACCTCCCGCGTTAACAGGACTCGACCTTCGACGGCTGCGCGAGTCGCCACGCCACCAATTGTTGCTCCGCTACGATGGCCGCTCCGAATGACGGTGGCTACGGCCAGTACCCGCCGCAACCGTATGGCGAGCAGGCTGAATATGCTGATCCATCCGCCCAAGGCTACGAGGGCACAGCTTCACCTCCTCCCCAGGCTGGTGCACACCAGGCTGCAGATCATGGCAGGAAAAAGAAGAGGGCATATGCGGCTGGCGCATTTGATGTCGCTGCCGGAGGAAACGCCGCCGTGGGCGGCCAGCTGCCCGGTGCTGGCCAGTATGGCGTCCCCCAACAAGCCGCTGCGCCAGCATATGGAGGATACCCTCAGCCCGATGCGTCCCAGGCCCCTGCCTATGGTGGTGTCCAGCCCCAGTACGGCGTCCCGCAGCCAGTCACGCCCGGGGTTGGAGGCTATCAGGTCCCCGAGCCATACTATCCATCTCCCGGAGCCCAGCCTGCTCCTGGGGGCGTTGGTGGGATTACCGCTGGGTTCTCATCAATGCAGCTGGGTGCCGGAGCTGGGTCTGGTGTACAGCAGTCACAGCAGCTTCCACCTCAAGTTCGACCAGGGCCTCTGAACCAGCTTTACCCTACAGACCTCCTCAACCAACCCTTTAATGTTTCTGAGCTGGATCTACCCCCGCCACCCATCATCTTGCCTCCTAATGTAAGCCGAAGATATATAGCTGATATCGCTGTCATGTACTGACCATGCATCGCAGACGAGCGTCACACCTTCCCCGGATGCGAACTGCGCCCCCAAGTACGTCCGCTCAACACTGAATGCCGTCCCAAACACGCATTCGCTGCTCAAGAAGAGCAAGTTGCCATTTGCACTCGTTATCCAACCCTACGCCGCTCTTCACGATATGGATGACCCCGTTCCGATTGTCCAAGACCAGGTGATCTCACGCTGCAGAAGATGCCGGTCATACATTAACCCCTTCGTGACGTTTCTGGACCATGGCCATCGCTGGCGCTGCAATATGTGTAACCTTACAAACGACGTGCCCCAGGCTTTCGATTGGGATGCCGCGGCGCAGAAGAGCGTGGACCGGTGGCAGCGGGCGGAGCTCAACCACGCCGTGGTGGAATTTGTAGCCCCCCAGGAATACATGGTCAGGCCCCCTCAACCCCTGGTCTACCTCTTCCTCTTCGACGTCAGCTATGCCTCTGTTTCAACCGGCCTCCTGGCCACCAGTGCCCGGACGATTTTGGACAGCCTGAACAGGATACCAAATGCCGATCGCCGAACCCGGCTCGGCTTCATTGCGGTGGATTCTAGCTTGCACTACTTCGCGGTACCGAAGGATGAGGACGAAAACGGCGAGACGAGCATGCTGGTCGTCAGCGATTTGGATGAGCCGTTCCTCCCCGTACCCCAGGAGCTGCTAGTGCCTCTTGCCGAGAGTCGGGCGAGCATTGAGAACTTCCTTACCAAGCTACCGGAAATGTTCGTCAACAACCAGAACAACGGCTCTTGCATGGGCTCGGCCTTGAGGGCCGGTCATAAGCTCATCTCTCCTCTGGGCGGCAAGATTGTCGTTCTGAGTGCGTCATTGCCGAATGTGGGGTATGGAAAGCTTGAGATGCGAGAAGACAAGAAGCTGCTTGGCACATCGAAAGAAAGCGCTCTCCTTCAGACGGCTAGCGGCTTCTACAAGAGCTTTGCCGTCGAGTGCTCCAAGAACCAGGTGTCGATTGACATGTTTCTCTTCTCGTCCCAGTACCAGGATGTTGCATCGCTCAGCAACTTGCCGAGGTATACGGGTGGGCAGACCTGGTTTTACCCAGGATGGAATGCTGGAAGGGCTGAGGATGCCGTCAAGTTCGCCTCGGAGTTCAGCGACTACCTCTCATCGGAGATCGGGCTAGAGGCTGTCCTTCGTGTCCGCGCTACCACGGGACTGCGCATGAACACCTTCTACGGCAACTTCTTCAACCGGAGCTCCGATTTGTGCGCGTTCCCGGCATTCCCCCGAGACCAGTGCTATGTCGTCGAGGTCGCGATAGATGAGAATCTTAGCAAGAGCCTGGTTTGTATGCAGACGGCTGTGCTTCACACCACTTGTAACGGTGAACGCCGAATTCGTGTCATGACACTTGCTCTGCCGACCACTTCAAACCTTGCCGATGTCTATGCTTCCGCAGATCAGTGTGCTATCACGACATACTTTAGCCACAAAGCAGTCGAGAGAGCCCTGAGCAACGGGCTAGAGTCCGCTCGGGATCTTTTGCAGAATAAGATAACAGAGTTGCTCCAGACATTCAAGAAGGAACTGGCCGGTGGCAGCATGGGTGGGGGTCTGCAATTCCCATCTAACCTCCGCGGTCTGCCGGCTCTGTTCCTAGGGCTGATAAAGAACGTTGGACTGAGGAAATCGGCGCAAATCCCCTCTGATCTCCGATCTGCTGCGCTTTGCCAGCTGTCGACGCTTCCCCTACCCCTACTTATTCAGTACCTATACCCACGGCTCTACTCTCTTCACGACATGCCCGACAATGCTGGTATCCCGGATCCAGGGACAAGTCAAATCGTACTTCCCCCTCCTCTCAATCTGTCCTCTGAAAGATTCATGCCATACGGCCTCTATCTTATCGATGATGGCCAGACGCAGTTCCTCTGGGTCGGTCGTGATGCGGTGCCGCAGCTTCTGCTCGACGTCTTTGGTGTAGAGGACCGAACTCAGTTGCACGTTGGAAAGGGCTCACTCCCAGAACTCGAGAACGACTTCAACGAGCGGGTCAGGGCGGTTATTCAGAAGAGCCGCGATTACAAGTCTCGGGGGGTAGGAAGCATCATCGTCCCGCATCTATACATCGTCCGTGAGGACGGCGAGCCCAGTCTCAAGCTGTGGGCCCAGACCCTTTTGGTGGAGGACCGGGCCGATCAGGGAATGAGCTTTCAGCAGTGGATGGGAAGTCTCAGAGAAAAGGTAACTCACTCACCCTAAAGGGTTCAAACATGGTGCTAACGCGGCGGGCCAGGTTGTTCAATAGTTAAGCATTCGGTTGCTTGCATGGAGGCGTCATTCGGTAGAAGTGCGAGTTGTGTTGGTCAGGTTTCCCGTAGATGTTGGTAAACAGGAACTAGGTAGCTCAGTCGAAAAAGGAAAACCGACCAAGCGAATACAATGAGTATAAATCGCCGGGTCCCCGCTTTCCTTTGTTGAACGGTCCTGCGTGCATTCACGTGGCACCCTTGAGCGGTCTCTTTCGTTTATGATCCTGTCGCCTCCCTTCTGTTTCGCAAATATCGTCGGTTGTCGATCCGAACGAAAGGTTGGGTTGTGAGAAGTGATGTCTCTCAACAAGACCACCAAGCTTTGTCGGCTTCCCTGTCCCGGATCACCCGGGCCTTGCCGTCCGCCTGGGCCGGCTCCCACTGGAAGATCGAGGCGCTAAGGCCGTGGTCGGGCCAGCTTACATACTCGTACATCTGCTCGTCTAGGATCAACATCTACGTCCCAGAACAGTGCCACTGCCGACTCCACTAGAGCGCAGTTTCACGCCCAGAATTGCGCGATGTCAACCAGGGTACCAGGCAAGCAAGGTCAAGGTCGAATTGACAGATCCATCTGATGCAGGCACAGAACCACGCTGCAAGTTTCACCCTGATAGAGCCGGGTGCTCGCGGACCAGGACAGCTCTCTATCTAATTCATAGCCCCCAACTTTCCAGGGGCGTCCTCCCAAGCTTCGTCACAATTGGCCAGGACCCAAACTGGCTGCTGTTTCTGGTCACAGGGCGGCTAGGCCATCGATGAAACCACATACCATTGAGACACGCGCCGAGAGCGGAAGACTCATGGGGGCCATCCACTTTGCATCTTTCGCCGGCGCCTAATTTGATTGCTGGTTGGCCACTGAAGCGTGTCATGCAAGCCTCACTCCGACCACTAGATGCAGTGTGATGGAGGAAAATGATGGATGGAGCTTCGCGGGCGACGAACGAGACGCTTTGCGCCTGCAACTGATCCGTCGAAGTGAGCTCGTGGGCCAGAAAAAACGACTAATCTACTGTCACGGGGGAGGAGGCCGTCCGTGAGCTACCTAGGTGAAACAAGTCGACGAGGTCGATGCTGAGGAAGAGCCTGGACTCCATCTCTCCAGTGCGGGAGAAGGTGGGGCAGGCAGCTCGACAACCCCGCCTTGCCGGGCAGCCCTGGTGTTTGAAAGGACCTAGACGTGCTCCTGACGACTCCCGTCGGTCCCCTCCCCCCAATCGAGAGGAGGAGGAAACCAAGCTTGCCCACCAACACCCGAAGCGGCAGCGGCCAACGTCCACTGAGCGCTCCCATCACAGCCTCTAACGGGGGTTAGCTGCCCACCCAGCTTTTTGGCTCCTTCCGGCTGTCACCCCACCCCTTCATCCTTGACCCCTCCGAACTTACCTCGTTAGATCCTCGCTCCCGCCCCTCTTTACATCTCCTTCCCCCCCAGCCTCCGTCTTCCTCTTGAGAGCATCGCCCTTTCGCACATCGTATCTTGTGGCATCTCGCAGCCGGTTTTGTCTCTCGAGATCATCTGGAAATCACGACTGGCAACTCTTTTCCGCGCTGTTTCTCCATCTTGTGAAGTGCAACACGCAACCCCGCCTCCATCTCTCGCAGCAACCAGCCCAGAGCGGGGCAACTTGTCGCGCGCCTATCGCAAGATCCTGCCCCCCTTTCGTGGCCAGCAATCCCTCGTCGCGAAGCTCCCGCGCCAGCGTTGGAAGGTACGGTGATTCCATTTTCGTCTCGTCTTTTCTTCCCTCATCCACCCCAAAGACCAAGTCGGAGCAGATCATACAGGTACGCTGGCCATCCGGTCAGTGCACCCGATCGAGATGCCTCACCATCGGGCGCCGCTGGGCTGGGGCGCTGGGCTCGGCGCCCGCACCGCTCGAGCTACAAACGGCCCTGGTGCTGGGGCCGCCGAGAGAGGATGCGAGGCGTCTGATCGTCCACCATCTCGGCCGAGTTGGTCAGACGGCTCCCCTTGATGTCCTGCTCGTCAGCTTCTGGAATACTGGCCCGCCCCAGCACGCGCATCTTCACATCACCGTCCCACCTGCTGCGTCCGTGCCGCTGCAAGACATCAGATTTGACACCTGATCGCCGGCTCTTGGAGTCGCCCCCAAGGGATGTGTACCTGCATGGTCTCCACGAGTCTGAGCAAATTGGTCCCCCTCAGACCTCCTTCACCTTCCGCGGCTACATTTGACATCCGATTGTGCCATCGGACTCATTGGCCGGCCGGATTGTGCTTCACACCCATCGCTCTGTGTTCCGGTGAGACCCATAAGGCTAACAGTAGTATCGATTTCCATTAGACAGACGAACCCCTTCACCGATCCTCCATTTTGACACGGGTGGTTATATCGGAGGGCCTTGCCAACCGCATCTCGTCATTTCTCCGTCGCGCGTCTGCCAGCGGACTGTGAAGCAAAATTCAACACCAGCCATACGCAATCCATACATCTGTGCTTCCGGGAAACGATAACCCCAACTCTACCCCCAAAACTCTTGGTCCTCCACCATGAGTAACGCACAGAACCGGGGCGGCGCCCGCAAGATCTCGTTCAATGTCAGCGAGCAGTATGACATCCAAGATGTCGTCGGAGAAGGCGCGTATGGTGTTGTTTGGTAAGTTTCTCAGGCTGTTGTGCGCTTTGCCTCGGGCTGACCATGTTGAATAGCTCGGCCGTCCACAAGCCCTCTGGGCAGAAGGTCGCAATCAAGAAGATTACCCCCTTCGACCACTCAATGTTCTGCTTGCGGACGCTGCGTGAGATGAAGCTGCTGCGGTACTTCAACCACGAAAACATCATCTCGATTCTCGACATTCAAAAGCCCCGAAGCTACGAGAGCTTTAACGAAGTCTACCTAATTCAGGTATGCTCAGTGAAAAGGCGATTGTTTCCTCTCAGGTTGCTGACCCTGTGGATAGGAACTCATGGAGACAGACATGCACCGTGTCATTCGCACCCAGGACCTTTCCGATGACCATTGCCAATACTTCATCTACCAGACGTTGCGAGCGTTGAAGGCGATGCATTCGGCCAACGTTTTGCACCGCGACCTGAAGCCGTCCAACCTTCTGCTGAACGCTAACTGCGACCTGAAGGTTTGCGACTTCGGATTGGCCCGTTCCGCCGCGTCGCAGGAGGACAACTCTGGCTTTATGACCGAATACGTTGCCACGCGTTGGTATCGTGCCCCCGAAATCATGTTGACCTTCAAGGAGTACACAAAGGCCATCGATGTCTGGTCCGTGGGATGTATTCTCGCTGAGATGCTCAGCGGAAAGCCCCTGTTTCCTGGAAAAGATTGTAAGTTTTCTGCTCCGAGTTGTATGCGCGACCGATGATGCTGACTGCCACTGAAAGACCACCACCAACTCACCCTGATCCTGGACGTTTTGGGAACGCCGACGATGGAAGACTACTACGGCATCAAATCACGCCGAGCAAGAGAGTACATCCGGTCGCTCCCCTTCAAGAAGAAGGTTCCCTTCCGGACACTCTTTCCCAACACCTCAGATCTCGCGCTCGACCTTTTGGAGAAACTTCTCGCCTTCAACCCCGTTAAGCGCATCACCGTAGAGGAGGCCCTTAAACACCCGTACCTCGAGCCTTACCACGACCCCGATGATGAACCGACCGCGCCCCCAATTCCGGAGGAGTTCTTCGACTTTGACAAGCACAAGGACAATCTCAGCAAGGAACAACTCAAGCAGCTCATCTACCAGGAGATCATGAGGTAGATAGATCTTGATGACAAACCAATCGCCGTGAGCATTTTATCAGCACAACTTGTGAGCGGTGTGGGGTCGCCTATTGATTGCTCCGTTCGACGTTTGTCAAGGTGTGCGCACCAGAGCTCAAGGTAGTTGGATGATGGACATGTGCCCGAGACTTAGTTCTGGGGCCTCTTGGTTGTTAGGATCTCTGGTGTAGCCGGGAGGGTATCGTAAGTCGGCGGGGGATATATTAGGAGAGCTGCCCCGTTCCGGACGGCGATTCGGTGGGATGAGGAGGAGGAGGAGGAATGTTTTCTTTTCACATAATGCATACCCCATTGGCTGGCAGGACAGGTCAGAGGGGGAACAGTTAGGGTCCGCCCTCATGAACAGTCCGGTTGGCGCATGGGTTGACTGGCGGGCAGCATGGCAAGTTGCGACGAAACGAATTTGTGGATGTGGTCGATGAACTGGAGCTGTGTGAAAGATATTTTCGAGTTTATTACCTAGAAGATTCCGGATTGACATTTGGGCTGGTTCAATTCTTGTCTTTTGGAGTGCTTGTCAAGCTCGAGCCAGGTCAGTTGGTGTGAGGCGGTCGGATTTTTGCCCCGCAGTTGATCGACAGATGGCCAATCAGCCAAAGCAGCTTGATACTGATCCGAACCCCTGCAAGTCGCCAAAATTGGATCGCGTCTTGACGTGACACTTCCTTGCAATACCCAGCCAAAATTTGGCCTGCAAATACTACAAACACCACTCACTCGCCCAACGATAGAGGATTTCCACCATTCCCTAGCTGCTTGACGCAGCTCCCGACCAGCCAGCGTCGTCTGTCCGGAACCCGAATCCCCGCTTTGTCGCGCGCCCACATTTTTTCGAGCACATTCACGGGCATAGCTGCCGCACGACAATATCAACGCGAAAGCCTGAATCCCCCCAGCCAGGCATGCCATGAGCGGCGCAAATCCCGTCGGCGCCTTCCCACAGACGCCAGTGGCGCCAACAAGGAAGATGGCCACGACTGCTGGCAACAACCGCCCGGGTGATCCCACGACACCGACCGGGAACAACAACACCCTCCCGGTTGCTCCGCAGCAGGGCGCGAGGCAAACCAGGGCGGGCGATTCGGCACCCTTGATACCACTGAATATCATCGATGCGCCAACCCAGAGGTTCTATGCTTTCGCCCTGTATGTGGCGTTGCTTGCGTGGAAATTCTATGACTGGGCGGGTGTGGTCGAGGAGAATTCGGAGTCGTTTTGGCTGTTCCTCAAGTGGATCGCCATCGACTGTGTGTTTTTGTTCGGGCTCCCAGAACTGAGGATACCGTGGCTAGAGCTCTCGCAGCCTTTTGTGGTGGTAGCGTTTTTCTGCCATGCTGTTTTCGACTGGATGCTCATGTTCAACGTCGGGGTAAGTGGTCTTACTAAGAGAATCGAGTTAGGGAACGTCTAGCTAATCATTGAAACGAATAGCTGCCGTGGCAAGCATGGATTCTCGGTTTCGTCAAGGTCTTTTACGACCGGGAGTTGGCGATCTCGGAGCACAACGTCAAGCTGTCAAATATATTGCACAATTCGTCGTTGATCATGGGTCGGCAGGTTATCAACATCCTCCCGGAGGGGTGAGGACTTTCAGGTTCTTCTTTTGACGTTCTGCTCGCTAACTATGTCCAGAACTGCCGTCCTTAACCCCGAGGTCCTGCCTTTCTGCCTTGGAGACCAGCGCAAGATAGTTTCCATCCCTATCTATTTCAACGCAACTACACCCGTGGAGGTTGAACTCATCCGCACCGACCTCGAGTCAAGCCAGCAAGAGTCGATCAAGCTTTCAAGGGTTCAAATCAGAGATATTGAGCGAAAGGTCAAAAGTCAGACCCAAGACGGAGAACAAACCGTGGTACAGTTTGACTATCCAGCGAAGAAGCCGGGCGTCTACCGGCTGGGTCAGGTACTCGATGAGTACAAACTGAGGGTAGACCGGAAATCACCCGCTACTTTTGTCGTCCCGTGCCCTCGCGCTTGGGTAGGGGCATCCGCAAATTCTGGCCGATGTGTCGGAGATCTCTCAGATGTGACGATCCAGGTAGAGGGGACCCCACCTCTGAAAATCGTCTACGGCCTCGCCATCAATGGGACAGATCGCAGCTTTCATTTTCAGAGCTTGCAGCCTGATGGGTTCTCCTCCCCTCTCACGGGTGCGGGAGCCTCACGACCTACGCTGGCCACAGGCGCAGACGTCAAGGACATTGCTTGGGCAAGGCCCCAGAGGGTCCCTGTGGGCTTGAACGAATCGATGCATCAGAGCGGGCAGTGGCAGTACTCCGTGGACGAAGTCCAGGATGCTTTCGGAAACACTGTGAAGTACGTGTCTCCCGCCGATGACCCAGAGGGCAAGCCGAAGCCGAAGCACTTGGTTCAGAACTTCGTCGTAAAGGAACGGCCACAAGTGCGACTCTCGGGTTGCGATATAAGGAACCCTCTCAAGGTTGCTAAGGGCAAATCCAAGGAGCTGCCTGTTGTGTTCGCTATCCCAGGCACTGCGCCGGATGACACCTCGCACACCCTGACATGGCAGTTCTCCCCTATTGACACACTTACCGAGAGCGGGGAGCATGGAAATGTGGTGTCGATGGGGTCTTTCAACGCAAAGAACGCCCGAGACCGACCGGAAATTTCCGCCCCTGGCCTATACACCCTTAAGTCAGTTGCGGCTGAGTCGTGTGATGGCGAGGTCCAAGAACCGGCCTCCTGTCTATTGCTGAATCCGCTGGAGCCCAAGCTCACTCTACGGTCCGAAGAAATACCAGACACTTGTGCTGGGAACTCGGTTGGGCTACAGGTGGACTTGGATCTGATTGGAACTGAGCCATTCATCGTCAGGTACGACGTCATCTACAACCACGGCCATCGCGAATCAAAGAAGCATAGAGTCGAGGGCTTGAGGTCTCAACTTGAGCTAGTGCCGCTTGTTGCAGGACACCAAAAATATATCTTCACCAGTATCGACGATGCAATCTACAAAAACCAGAAACTTACAGGACCAGAGTACGTTCTTGAGCAAGACGTTAAGCCAGCCGCTACTGCGTACATAATGCACAGCTCGAGCAAGCCGAATGTCTGTCTGGGTGATGAGGCGACAATCGGTGTCCAACTCAAACAGGATGCCCCCTTTACTCTCGAATGGGAAATTGTTCACGATGGAAAGAGAAGACAGCAGCGTGCTACAAACCTCCAGGAAGACCAGTACACCATCAATACTGGCCCGCTGACCCAAGGTGGGGAGTATACTGTTGCCTTGACAAGCATCCAGGATAAGAGAGGCTGCAAGATTTTTTTGAAGGATGAAATCAAGGTATCAGTTCGGCGACAGAGCCCGCGGGCCGGCTTTGGCCAGGTCGGCTCCAGCTTCAAGACAATGGCTGTCGAGGGATCTCCCGTCAAGCTTCCGATCCGTCTTACCGGGGAGGGTCCTTGGAAGGTAAACTACGCCAATCTTGGTGATGGTTCCCTAAAGGATCCCAAAGTCATCGAAAAGACAATCTATAACGGTAACGACTTCCTTGAGGCCAGAGACCGTGGCTTGTACAAGATCGTCAGCGTATGGGACAATCAGTGCAATGGTGTCGTGGACCCCAAAACATCGACATTCCTCGTGGACTGGCATTCTCAACCCGAGCTGAACGTTGTGCTTTCACACGGCGTTGAGAAGGTAGATGGCCGGTACGCTGTTAATGCAGTCTGTGAAGGTGATGTATCTGGATTTGAAATCGGATTCAGAGGTAAGCACTCCATCCTGCTCTTTTTGGCAGTTGGATCAGAAACTGACACATATCACTTAGGGGCTCCGCCATACCATGTCAAATACGAGGTTCACCACAAGCCCATCAAGGGGTCCGGCTCACTTGGAAGAAAGGAGTTGGACGCCGCCTCGGGGAAGGCGACAATCTCTACTGACACGGCAAAGGCCGGGACGTACACGTATAAGTTTACTTCGCTCTCGGACAATCTTTACAACAACGCCCAGAGTTTCAAGCCTTTTGCCGTCGAGCAGAAGGTCAACCGGAAGCCTGCAGCGGCGTTCGTGAAGCCTGGTCAAACTTTCAAGTTCTGTAAAGCAGACCAGGCCGAAGGGGAAGGGATCCCAGTCATACTTACGGGCATACCACCATTCTCTCTCGAGGTCGAGATCAAGCACCATAGTTCTGCTGCCCCGGAGATCTACCGCACGCCGCTCATCAACTCAAATACTTATGAGATTCAGATCCCGAAGCACCTTCTACGTCTCGGCACTCAACATGTCCGCATCCGAGATGTGAAAGATGGTGGTGGGTGTCACTCGATTGCTAGCTTCGGCACCGCATCCGTGCAGGTGCAGCTTTTCGAGGCTCCGACGATCTACCCGCTCGAGTCACGTACAGACTACTGCGTTGGAGAGCGGCTTACGTACACGCTGTCTGGTACACCTCCGTTCGAAGTTTGGTATACGTTCGATGGCACGGAGCGCAGGGCCAAGTCACCGACCACCAACTTCCGCCGCATCGCCGAGTCTCCCGGTGTCTTCTCCATCACAACCGTCTCGGACAAGGCAAGCGAGTGCCGCGCACCCGTCGACATCGCCAAGACAATCCACCCAATGCCAGCAGTTCGGATTAGCAAGGGCCGCAATGTCCAAGTTGATATCCACGAGGGCAGCGAAGTAGAGATCCAGTTCGAGTTCTGGGGAACCCCACCGTTTGAGTTCACCTACACCAGAAGTACGAACGCTCGCAAGGGCGCCAAGAGCCAAGTACTAGAGACTAGGCACGATGTCAGCCACGAACACAACAAGGCAATCTGGGCTAGCCAAGAGGGCACATATGAGGTGGTGGCCATCAAGGATAAATACTGCTCCTTCTCCACACAGCCAGCGGAGACGAAGGAAAAGGGGCAAAAGTTGTAGACATACTAGTGAACGCGGCGGGAAGGATGGAAGGGTGTATAGAATTTAACAACTGGGAGAAAGAAAGGGGTCGTGACCGTGACGGGTAGGGTAAGCTGGGCAAGGCATCATAGCACGGCGTTTGGTGGGCGGGTTTTCATATTTGGTTACGTCGCAATCATCACCCTGTGCACATTGTAGATAGAACACATAGGTGATGCAGATGAACTTGGTTTTCCTCGAGGTTGTTCTTGATGCTGCTCTACACGGGTACGTTTGTGACAGCAGATAGCCGACGCAGATACGGATCCGTAATGCGCAATATAACAGATTTCGTTCTACTCCTCTGCCAGGATCACAAAGGTTAGCTCGGCCAGGGACCCACTGTTACCCCCTAGCAGAGAGAGTACCAAACCAGTAACAGTAGGCCCCTGACCGAGCTAACCTTTGTGACCCCGGCAGAGGAGTATGTCAGGGGAATCGAGCTGTTATCACCTTGGCTAGGGAAGATGCACCTATCTTATGCAGAAAAGGTAGATCAGAGTGCGGGAGCATAGCATCGATAGTTGTACGTACGCATGCAACACAGCAAGCAAGCGAAACCTGAGAGTAACGAGGCTGGGACGCATGCCGTTTCTGTCTCTCGAGACGGCATGATCCGCGACAGACATCGGGCTCCAAGCCGTCCCTCGACGCAGGTTTGCCAGGGGACATCAGGGTCCCAGCCGATGGCAGGTTATACTAAGCTCGCGAACCTGGATCTCTCGCTATATTCTATTTATGGAAGACGAAGCCGAACTCCGTCCAGGTCTTGCCGCTGCTACCCATATCTCCCGATCCCCTTATTTCTGAGAGAAGAGCCAGAATTACTTCGAGCAGTGGCTGCTGGTACTTCCCCCTCCCCCTTCAGACACAAATTGCCGAAAAAGCAATAGCAACACCAAAGGGAGAGGCCAAAAAAGAAAGTGGAAGTCGGGGAATCGCGCACCGCGCCGCATCACACCGTGCAGGTACTCGACTTACTCTACTGGCATACTCCAATCGCCGCCGCCGAAGAAAAAATTGGTCGGGATAGCGACGGACCCCCTGTGGAGTGTCACCTCACGCGATGCCGATCGTTGCCAGATTGGTGCGAGGGGAGCGGGACTGCAGATTTCCCACTTTTCCAGGCGTTGGTTGGCACGGATGTGCACGCGCGCGAGCGCAAGGTCGTCCCGGGTATCGGCACCAGTCAATAACTACGATGTGCAACTTCTTCCGCGTGCCAATTTCTGGGTTTTGCCGTCATTCAAGAAGGAAGTTGCCGGATGTCAAAGTTATCGCCAGACCTTGGGTGCGGTGTCGTGAGGCAGGCGGTTGGATGAGGACAGATTGTGCATGACATGTGTGGCATAACTCATCATGGAGTGCGCTCATTGACCCCGCAGGTTGCGAGGCTGCAGCTCGGTGATGTGAGTGAGAGTGTGACGGGGTGGTTCGTGGGCTAAAGAAGCGAGCTGCTACGTGCGAGCTGGGGAGCTGATGAGAGCTGGGAGGACCTGAAGCTGGGAGCCGTGCGTGCCGTGTGGCTGGTGGTGGCGAGACAGGAAGGAGGGGTCGATAATAGAGAGCTGCGATCGCGATGATCACCGCCAGGGCGTGGGAGCACCCTAATCTCGCGCCTGCAATATGGGATAGCTGTCAGCCAAGGGCATGGATCTCACTCCAAGGGCATGGACAGTGATAGCCACGATGGCCTCGCGGCAATTGAGGCAGATTGCTGTCAACAGTGAGACGACGGTGAAATGCTGTGTGCTCCAGCAACCGAGTTTAAAGCGTTTTGCATGTGGTCAGGTCCCGAGGGGCTGGAATCCGGAGGTCTCGGATTGCGGCACATAACAATGGCATCTTCTCCGCCGCGCTAGGATTGAGCGTTAACTAGTGTATCTGCCGCCGTTATTTCCTGTGCGTCTTCCTGCGGTAGAATCTCAACAGCGCGGGGAAATTGAGATGCCGCTGGGTCCAGCCCGCGAGTCGCGCGCATTGGGCAGGCAGGTGGTGAGATTTTGGTCCAAATTGAATGTGGATAGCCTTGAGGCTGCTGTATCCTCGTCGGAAAATGCTCTGGTCAAGAGTCGACGTTCGAGTTCGGCGCTGCTTTGGCAGTCGTCCACGGGGAGATGCCCCCCTGCCATCAAGATCTCCACTCCAGGGGTTGCTCCCTGGTCGCCCAAAGAGCCAAGCAGTGGCCACAAACGCCACCAGCAAAAAGAGATCGCCACCTCTTGCCAAATGCGACACTCCACAAAAGTCCACCGCAGCCACTGGCAGGCTCTTCTACGCAGTGTGACCACACGGCCACTGTGCGAGCCGGCAGTAATTGACGGTCGGGAATCACTGTTGATCGCAAAGTCGCCCATTCGCCCATTCCCCCTCGCCCGCCCAGCTCAGTTGCCCTTGCTCCATATCCGACCCGCTGCCGCATCGCTACACTAAATCTGCACGGGCGCGCAGTCCTCGTTCGCGGCCAAGGCAAGGTCAGGTAGCTCGCTGCCAGGCAGGGAAACCAGTTTCTCCTCACCTGTAGACGGAGGGGAGCTCCCACTTCATTTTTTCTCCTTCTTGACGTGCATCGCTCGCCCAACCTGCCAAATATTCGCCGGCGCTGTCTGCGAGACGTGCATGACGTGCCTCATTCGCTACCTTATCTCGAACGTCCCCTCTCAACACTCACTTCCAGATCGGGTCGCGCCACGGTTCTCCCGCCCCATCGACTCCCGCGACGGTCCCCAAGACTCCTAGGTCTCAATCACCGGAGCCGCTTGCGCGCTCGCGGCTAGCTGCTCCCTCGGAATAGCGCACCCATCGCCGCTGTTTCCCACGTGTGCTGCTCCAGAAGGCGATGGATACGAAGCCAGCATCTTTCCCACCTTGACTCGATCGCAGAATCAGAGCCGACGCCAGCTTCCCTCGAGATAATCACTGCGCGAGCCTCGGGCCGCACCGCTCCATATATTGCATCGCAAAACCACCGTCCGTTCGAAAGCGCGCGACCGATTGACCAGCCGCGACGTCGATATAACAGTGAAACAAGGAAATATATATTGGCTGGGGCATCATAACAGCGTGATTCCTAGGCAGGTCTCGCATCTTGATTGAGGACCGTTGTTGCCCCCCTGGATTGGGTTGTTGTTGAGTGCTAGTCCTATTGACTATTGTTACCGAATCCGCCAACTGTTCGTCCACCGTCGTCATCATGGCGCCCGACAACGACCCAGCGGCGCAAGCCGGAAATAATTCCAGCGATTTTGTAAGCCCAAGCTCACTGCCCACCGAGACAACTCATAGCTGATTCCATCTTCCAGGTGCGCAAGCTCTACAAGTAAGCAAATCTTTTTCAATGCCATTGCCTTGGTGTATTTGTCGACATATGCTCATGTTAGGTGCTGTAGAATGCTCGAGGATCCCACATATAACTCGGTCGTACGATGGAGCGCCGACGGCGATAGCTTCGTGGTCTTGGAGGTATGCGACCCTACCCGACAGATGAAATACAATCTCTAACATCCGAGTAGAACGAGAAGTTCACCAAGACCATCCTCCCAAAACACTTCAAGCACAGCAACTTTGCGAGCTTCGTCCGTCAGCTTAACAAATATGACTTCCATAAAGTTAGGCATAACGAGGAGAGTGGCGATACGCCATATGGACGCGATGTTGGTGGCATTCCTTCACAGACACTGATTGTCTGGCGCTGACACCTCCTAACAGGCTTGGGAATTCCGACATCCAGAATTCAGGGCTGATAGGAAAGACAACCTTGACAACATTAGGAGGAAGGCTCCCGCTCCTCGAAAACAAGCACAAGCAGAGGACGCGTTCCCAGCCACGCAACAAATCGTCGTCCTGAGCGAGTCGCTTGCAGCAACACAACATCAAATCCAAGCTCTTCAGGAGCAGTATTTCGAGCTCGCCCAGACTAACAAAGTACTGGTGAATGAGGTTGTTAGCTTGCAGAAGATGGTCAGAGCACAAAGTCAGGTGTCGAGCGAGCTGATCACCCATCTCAATAACATTGAGGATAGGAGACGTAACAGCCGGCATTCCGCCCATTCAAGCCACTCCAGTCATTCGGGCCCCTCGTATCATCCCGCAAACCTGGGGCTGTTACCAGACGGTGCCGACGAACCTGCTGTTGAGCTGCGGAGGGCGCGGGAAATCCTCAACGGCGTGTCGCCAGATTCGCATGCCGACCGAGAACTGGAAAGGTTATCCGTGGCATACCATCAGAATGGGTCACCCTCGGATTCCGCGTCCTCGTCCGTTATGTTCACACAGCAAGGAGCGGGTGGCCCAATGCCCCTTGTTCACGATCCTCTCAACGACCCCCGGCATATGGTTTATCCAGTAGGGCAGACAACAGGCATCGATCCTTTCCACTCTGACCATATTCACAATATACCTTACAGCCGCCCACTGAGCAACCCCAACGTTATGGCCGAGGCGGCTGCACAGGCATCCCCACCCGTCAAGGACCAAGCCGGCTCGATGTGGGGAGGGAAGAAGCCACAGATCCTTCTTGTTGAGGATGATAAGACGTGTGCACGGATCGGCTCCAAGTTCTTATCCAATGTTGACTGTAGTGTTGATACTGCCGTATGTGCCGTTCCACGGAACCCATCCTGTATCGTCTCATGCTAATCGTTGAGAAGCAAAACGGGTTGGAGGCTGTTGATAAGCTCAACCACGACAGTGAACGATACGACCTGATCTTCATGGACATCATCATGCCGCAGCTAGACGGTGTTTCGGCAACTGCCATGATCCGGATGGTTGCACCGCGCATTCCAATCATCGCAATGACGTCCAACATCAGACAGGAAGATATTCAGACATATTTCCAATTCGGTAAGGCTCCTCGTGTGACCGCTGCTCGGCTCGGTTAACTCTGACTCGTTTTCCAGGTATGAATGATGTGTTGGCGAAGCCGTTCACGAGGGACGGCATGGTCCGTATCCTCAAAAAACACCTCACGTACATGCTCAAGGACCCCCAGCCACAGGGACTCGGCCCAGATGACCCGAGCCAAGCGGTAGGGGCTCCGGGACCAGGACCTCCTCCATCGTCTCAGGGATTTGCTGGGCCGCCCGCCGGCATGACAATAGCGACCATGGCGGGTGGCACGCAGGTAAAATTTGAGCAGACGCCGATCCAGTCACCGGCAACTACCGCCTCCTGGCACTCCCCCGGCCAAATGCAACAGACGTCGCCCAATCTCGACGGTAGTGGGTATATGAATGCTCAAATCGGTAGTGCGCCGGGATCGATGGTGTTGACCCCGGGGGGGACGCAACGGCCACAGTTCACGAACCAAGTATCAACCCATTTAGGTGCACCGACGTTGAATCGTATGCCCGACGGCATGGTGGGCCTCGGTGATGATCGGCCAGAGAAGCGACAGCGGCTGTATGGTCCATCGCAAGGGGCCTATGTGCAATAATATCGTTGGGGTCTGAGGGGTGGGAGAAGTGTTGTCCATCGACAGCGTATATCGGCAACAAATGCGGCGTTTTGGTGACATCGGGAATATCAGGAAATCCGTTTGGTTGACTGGCTGTTGTATGGAGGGTGTTCGCTGTTATCTTCGTCCTGTGTATCTAGCTGTTAAACGCAGCATGGGGAAGGGAGGCGGATGCTGAGGTGTCGGATACCGTGAGCGCCGCTGAGTGGGCTAATGCCACCGAGGTCAACCCATTCATACTATCAAATTCTCCGGTCCTACCCTCTGATGGTGACTGTGGGCGTTGAAGTTCCTGACGTGACTGGTTGATGATTCCGGGAAAGTTAGAGACTTGATTTGGTAACTAGTAGTAGGGATCAAAGTAAAGGAGGGAGGAGAATGTCGGACGGTGGCCGTGATAGAGTCAATGTCGCGCCGGCTTCTGACAGATTCCCGCCAGTGGGTAACCGCTGCCCACGCCGGCTACTCCTGCCCTCTGGCGCTTTGAGTGAACCGATGACCAGTGCCCCCATGGGTATTCATTCGTAGTCTGGCGTGCCACTCGCAAGGTCATACCGCATCATAGCAGGCGCGACCCTTCCATGAAAGTTGAGCAAGGCAAGATCTCTGCTCTCCCATCATGATGGGCCAAGGAAGGCACTTGTACGAAAGGATGAGCCCCAAAGGGGGCTGCGCTCTTTTGAATCAATAGATGTCACCCAAAAGGGCTACCCTCGACATCAAGTAAGAAAATCGGCAGAACTCTGCCGTCGTTGCCTGGGGCTGGACCCCGATGGCCATGCAATCCGCCGCAGCAGGGGGGTGGTCCGTAAGGTTCTAGCCTCGGGGCGCTGCAACCCCGTTGGACACCCGCTGCAGGGTGCAAGGATAGCGTGCCACGGCATGACCACTCTGCACTTTGACTTCCCGTTTGCGACATTCATCCGCGTGTCCGCCGAGTTCGAGACCGGTAGGATATCCCTCCCATATGCTGCTTTATCGACAGAGGACGTCTTCGCAATTTACACATCGTTTCTCTTCAGAAGGACTGAGCGCGCGCTGCGGACCTTCACCGGCCCTCCCGCCTCAGCTCAGCCCTGAACTCCAGACAGACCTAAAGAGTGCAAGCTCAAGACGGCCCGTGCCGATAGACCAGCCTAGAGATGACGAAGATGACCGAAATCGTCCCATGGACTGACCTGGGCCATGCGTCGCTGTTTCGGCTCGCTGGGCCTGCAAGGGTCGGAGTGCTGTCATAAACCTGCCAGTATTGTGCCATATTCACATTCGCAGATGATATCAATACCGGAAAGAATGTATCTGGAAGACCGAAAAAAAAAAATTATAAACAGAGTAGCCCTTAAACCATAGCACCCGATACGGAGACTGAAAGGGAAATAGGCAAAGAGAAGGCGGCAGCGGTGTGTTGCAAACAGCTGATCACGGACACCGAGATGGCTGAAGCTGATGTTCTGGCCGGGCCCATTCGCGAAACCATTTGTTGCAATCCTTGGTCGGTCAACCATCCGAACGGTTTGCTGCATGTAAATCGGTTGATCTGGACCGCTGTCATTGGAAAAGCCACCCTCCCCGCCCCGCTACGGTGTGAATCCCTGCTGAACGGGACAAAGATCCATCTTGGACTCCCGCTTGCTCGGTCCCGCATGAGAAACAGTCAAAAGAGCCACGTTTAGGGTCAATTAGGGTGCAGCGCAAAGAATTAGTTGAGAGATCAATGCCGATAAGGCGTCAAATAGAGTCGTTAGATGATGCAGAGAACTCCTCTAAGCGGGTACGGTAGGTTCGAGAGAGCCAACTGCCCGCCTTGGAATGGAAGGTTTCGGCAAAAAGTCATAGTATTCTAGGTACCCATCGTGGAACAAATGGAGGTCGCGATATCTTCCATGTTTAAATAGCAAGGCCTTGCTTACTTGATTGTCTTGAGAATGCAGCAGGGTCACTTCACGAGACAGCACCGTCTGACCCTAGTGTGGAGCGAGCCACCGCGTGCCTTGCCGGGAAGAAGGGGGATACCCCCCTGGCGTGGGGGTCCCTATTTTGGCCAAAGGGTATGTAAAAAAGTCACAGGTGATACTTCGATGGATTGGGAGATCTTTCAATCTGTGAATCAATCCCGCTGGTAGTTAGTCGGCGCTTTCATGGTACATAGGTAACCACTGATGGAAATGAAGGCTGAAAGCAAAGTGAAGTCCAGAGCAGCCAACAGCGATCACCTCCTTCTTAGTCATCAAAGGTTCGGACGGCCTTGAAGGTCGCTTTAAACTTAGCGCGCAACCTAAACAATGCAAGTGCGCTAAGGATGCCAAGCAGCCATGGATCGACGCATTCGACCCCGCACCCCACCTCAACGTCTGTACACAGTAAACTTTAAGCTCTGTTTCGGCCAATTGAGCCTTTGAGTCATCGGATTTGTGCCTTATCGAGGGTTTATTTCGATTTATTCTTTGCGCCGCCTCAATCGTCTGCTCCGAACTTCCGGCAGAGAGCACAGAAACAGTTCCAGAAACATCATACCGAGCAGACCACATTCGATGTCTAGCAAGCAGGGCGGGAAGGGCGGGGCCGCCGCAGCCAAGTCAAAGAAGCCCACCAAGCATGGCGCTGACGAGAAAAGGGAGGATGTGCTTCAGGCAGTCGTAAGTGATACCCCGTTGCACCATATCTTGAGTCCGTAACGTTTTTCTTGGCTCACACACATACGTGATGATAGGTTCTCACAGACTCCTTCCAGGACAGGTTCAAGCCTTTCACCCTTGAGAAGCCGAGAGTAAGTCTTGCAGCGCCCCGTCCCTCGCGCCCCAAAGCTCACTGAACTCGGAAGTGCCTTCTTCCCCTCGTCGGTGTACCAATTATCGAATACACGCTCGAGTTCCTAGCCCTCAATGGCGTCCAGGAGGTGTTCATCTACTGCGGCGCGCATTCTGAAGAAATCGAGACCTACATCCACGAATCCACGCGATGGAGCCCGAGGAGCGTTGTCTCGCCCTTCTCGTCCCTGGAGTTCATCCGTGTTTCGGACGCAAATTCGACGGGTGACTTCCTACGCGATCTCGATAAGAGGGGATTGATCGGGGGTGACTTCATCCTGGTCCACGGCGACGTGGCCGCCAACATCAATTTAGACGACGCCCTGGCGAAACATCGTGCGAGGAGAGAAGCCAACCGCGACGCTTGCATGACAATGGTACTACGATCTATTGGGGAGCAGCCTCATCGGGTATCTAACTCGAGGGTCATAACCCCGGTGTTTTACATTGAGCCGTCCGGCCGATGCTTGCAGTACGAGGAAATCCATCCATTTATGAAGGACGATAAATTACTGCTTGACGAAAGTCTCTTTGACTTCCCGGAATTCGAACAGCGGGCGGATCTAATAGATTGTGGCATCGATATCTGCACCCCTGAGGTGTTGGCCCTCTGGTCGGAAAGCTTTGACTATGAGTTGCCAAGGAGGAACTTTCTTCATGGCGTGCTCAAGGACCACGAATTGAACGGCAAAATGATCTACACGGAGATTCTAGACAGCGGTTACGCGGCAAGGGCCAGCAGTCTCCCAATGTATGACTGCATCAGCAAAGACATTGTCGAACGTTGGGCGTTTCCATTTGTGCCAGACAACAATCTCATCCACGGCCAGTCTTTCAAGCGAATCAAGGAGGGTTCTTGCTTTGAGGACGGCGTCTTGATCTCCAGAGGAGCCACAGTCACAAGATCAGTTATTGGTAAGAACAGCAAGGTTGAGACTGGGGCATCTATTTCGAAGAGCATCATTGGCAGGAGGTGTATGATCGGCAAGAACGCGAAGATCGAGAACAGCTACATCTGGGACGACACAATCATCGGGGACGACACTTCAGTGACTCACTCCATCCTGGCAGACTACGTGGCCATTGGGAGAGGATGCCAGATCCCAGAAGGCTCGCTGATCTCGTCCGGGGTATGTATCGGCGACAACACGCAGTTACCTCCCGCAGCCCGAATCTCTCTCTTGATGCACGACGGGGCGCCGGCCGCTTCTGACGTCTCGCTCGTTGGCGAGGGTGGCAAGGGTGCGCTGTACGAGGAAGCGAAAGATGAGGATTGGGACGACGAAGACGAGGATGAGCGAAAAAGGGATCCCGCGTCATTAGAGAATAACCTCATGTACTCCTTGGGAAACCTCAACCTCTCTTCGGAATCGATATCTACCTTCGCCTCCGCCTCGTACGACTCAGACGAAGAACCCTCTTTCGGCTCTTTCGGGCCTAATGACAACACCCGCGAAACCCGTGATCGGAATTACTCGATCACGTCGGACGACTCAGGCATGTCGCCTGACGCCTTCCACGCCGATGCTGTGTACGGACTTGTGGATGCGCTCCGCGCCGATGAGAATGAAGACTTTGACGGCGCTAAACTCGAGTTCATGGGTCTCCGTCTTGCCAACAACGCCTCCGACAGCTCCATGCGCCGCGCCATTGCCGTCGCGTTTGCCCGTCGGGCCGCAGAGCTGCTAAGCCCCGAGTATGGTGGTCTCGAACCGACCAAGGCGGCCGAGAAGGCATTCACGGACAAGGGGAAGGGAGCCATCAAGTTTATCCGCGAGGTCGGCGTCGGCAGTGACGAGGCGAAACTCCAGGCCGAATTTGCCCTTGCCCTACAGAAGGCACTGCTGGGAGTCCGCGGTCTCGAAACAGCGCGGGGTGGCGCCCTGCTTGCAGCTATGCTCCAGCAACTCTATAACTTGGACGTGTTGGAGGAAGACGGCATTTTGGCGTGGTGGGGAGATAGTCGAGCTAGCGAGAACGAAAACTTGAACAAGATCAGGGAGAAGTGCAGGGTATTGGTGGAGTGGCTGGAGAACGCAGACGAGGAGGATAGTGATGAAGACAGCGACTAGCTAGCTCTAGATACCGAGTGGTGGACTGACAGCGCTCCCCCTCCCCTCTGTGGATATTAGCGACAGCTTTTTTTGGCTACGAAAGACGCATGCTTGGCGTTGCGGGATAAACAACGAATCAACTACAGTGTTTGAAGACCATATATCGGTGACTAGATTTGTTGGTGGTTGGATCACGATTTATTCGTCCCCCGGCGATAGAGCCAGTTGAAGCGAAAGACAGGCAAGCCGTGACGGTGGTGCCCAGCCAAAGATGGCCGACCGCGAGCCAAAGTAGGTGAGAAAGAAGCTCCAGTACAGTAGACAGATCTATCTGAGGGTAGGACTTGCCTTGCTGTATGGGGGTAGCATATATAAGTCAACTAATCTACATAGGTTCAGGTTAGAAAGAAAACCACTGTGGCCAATCCGCAATTCCATTCTCGCCGTGCAGTCAACAAGCCAACGGCGCGCAGAGGTATCGCCCGTATTTCCATAAAACGAGCATGCCACCGCATTTGAAACATCTTTAGGCTTTGCTGCAGGACCTTGTCGTGATTCCAATTAAGATATTACACTCTTAGCCCCTGCCCCTAGCGCCGCTGATGCAAAGCCTTGGTAGTGTCCGAGGCAGGAAAGCCATGATATTCCCGGAAACACAGGCATTAGAACTACCGAGTGATGATAACGGAGAATCCGTCAACCCATGCACCGCAGGATCCTGTTACTCCACAGATGTTGTACCCCCTCGGTGGGATAAGTGTGTGACTAGAAAAGGAGTCAGCTTGTTGGTTCAGTTGGTCACCCGTCGTTCGGGTCCAATAAGCCGTGGGATAGACGTACGCAGATCCACCATGCATGTTGCCGAACATGGGCGATCTTCTGCCCAGACTTGTCAAGACCTGGATGCCATCGATCCAGACCCCGGCCCTGACGTTGAAGCCAGTAATGTACTCGCCGCGGCGAATATCTGCATTCATGTCAGCAACCTGGCACGCATGAGAGTGGTGTGTGTACATACCCATGTCAAAAGTGTCTCCTCCGACTTTCCCGCCTCGCTTGCCGAACAATTGCCTAGAGTCGTCGTCGTAAACAAACTCCAAACCATCAAGGGCAAATCCATGATAAAAAATCACGCGATGCAGGACCCGCTCCGACAAGGCGCTCGAAAAAATCAGCTCTTGGGGCTCGCTGTTTTCCATTTGCGAGAATCCCAACTTCTTCCCTCGGTAGGCCGTCTTCCCCAGGGCAGGGATGCCTGGAACGCCACCAGGAAGCTTGAGACTTGACTCCTTAGAAGAACACAGCTTCTTAAAGTCGTCAATATCCAATCTACCTCCGCCGAGTGACTTGATCGATATTTTCATTGCCCCCTTCCGCTTTTCCTCCCGCAGTCGGGTCCGCAGGTCTTGCTCGCTCAGCAACAACTGGCGCTGAACCGCTCCATTCTCGGACGGGTATTCGATCCAGCTGTGACACACTTCCTCCCCTTCTTCGTATATCTCCAGATAGGAAATTCCGGTGGCGGCGGTTACCAACACATTGCCATTCTCCACCGGCCAGGCGTGCACGCTGTCATCAGGGTTTGGCGGCGGATCGTTGGGAAGTCGGAAGCACGGGTGGCTTCGAAACTGCAGACAGTCTAGACGATGCCAGGTGCACTCGTCATCCTGGAAAACTGGGCCGCCCTTTGACCGTGTCCGAGTCGAGTAGGCTTCCCGTGCCAGAAAGCTACGGTTGAGTGTAACATAGTCCCGTGCCATTACCCCACTCTCTCGGTGTGGTAGACCAAAGAGGTGTCCCGTTTCGTGGAGATGCGCCCCGATACCAATGTTAGCTGCCTCCCACGAGCTGCCAGCCTCGCTACAGTCGTTACCCACGAAGTTGGTGTCCGTTGGCGTGCAGTCGCTAAACGCCGGCACTACCTCCTCAAAGCTCGTTGGGTAGCTCTGAAGGCAATGTGACCCGAAGATGGCAAGTTGCAGATCGCCAGCGTTGCCGCCAAGTGCGGCGTGTCCCACAATAGTCCTGGAGCCATTGTCCCAGTGGGAATCCAAAAGCAATACTGAAACATACTGTTTTTGGCCCGGGAGCGGCTTGAAGTACTGTGTGACCGCCTCGGCAGCAATTCCATACAGAGCTCCTTGGTCTGCGGCGTTGGGGTTCTGTTGTGCACAGTCCAGGTGCCGAAGCTCAGCCAGCGTCTTTTCCGATCGTATGATGTGCACACGCGCTTCTGATCGCATGGTGCCGCATTCTCTGTCTCTCTGGTTCGATGTGCCCGCGGTCCATTCTTCCTCGAACCTAAAGGCGCGGCGGCCGAACTTGTTGCGCAACATCTGTTCAGCGGTGAATGCTTGCCACAGATATGCGGCCATACGGAACTTGCGAATTGCCGTTTCCAGCCCATTTCCTTCTCTCTCTGCCCGTGCTGGGGTCGCATCAAACGTGGCGGGCGAGTCCTTTGCTATCAAGATGGCCAATTGCAGAGGAGGAGCATTGGTGGGAGGGACCATATGAACCGTAAGATGCGAGGCGTGAATCGGGTTTGATGATCCGCTGTTGGCAAGCTTAGGGCTCGAAAAATCAAACCGCAGCCGGTTGGCACCGGGCATCAGATACACCAATGCTTTAAAATGAGAGTTGCAGATAGGCCATTGGGTCGGAGGGAAGCCGTCGTCGAGCCGGCTGACGGTGAGAGTTCCGTCCAGCGACCGGTGTGATGGATCCCCAACTGTCCCGTGGATGATGACCACCTTTTGATAGGCCTATTTGTGTATTAGCTTTCAAGTTTGCAAGACAGGTTTTAGCCGGTTGCCATCCGCCACCTCGACTTACCCAAGAGTTATCTGGCACGTTGGTGATGCGGGGGGAGAATTGGGAGACAGGTAAGGCCGATCCCCTCCCGCTTTGTGTTGGTGATCCCAGGCCGGCCATACCTGATACACTGTATCGATTTGCGGCGCCGTTAGGATTGCTTGGTAATGGCGGGCGCGCTGGCGGTACAGGGGGAATTGGCTGGACTTGATCTTTGACCTGCAAATGCAAAGCTGGATCGGATTGTTGCCCAAGTGAAGGGGGGGTCAGAGAGCCCGTGGTAGGTGTCGTTCCCTGACTTGCGTCGCTCGAACCATCGGTCGAACGGTCTGTCCTGAAGCTGGCTCTCGATCTCCTCCGCAAATCCTTAAAGTTGAGAAAAGACGGCGCCATGGCTTTTTTTGAGGGGTAGCCTGAGTTCGTCAGTCCAGTCACGCCTAGAAGTAACGTCCCCAAACACTCTTCTTCGTCGACACCGAGCGAGGAGGCACACGTAAGTACTTCTCAGGCCTCAAAGATCCAGGTCGCCTCGACTGCGGGCGGGGAGCTTATCGCTGCAACAACGGTTGAACAGCTCGGTATGACAACTCCAGTTCGACTGCCCCAAATGGGTAGCTGCGCGACGCACAGCTTGCCTTGCCGATGCTTGCGGCCCTGTGGTACTGACTTTAACAGAGGCAAGTCAACTTTTGATATCGTCGAGTCCGGGAACCGTCGAATAGGCCAGGGTGGATTGGGCCAATCGGAGAACTTGCTGACCAAAGTTGCTAGGTCGGGGAATCCGAGATATTCTCGTCGTGGCAATAACACAGTATATGCTGTGGCAATGCTATCGAATTTGCGAAGATGTACTATTTCGTGCCATAGGGGTTGGGTAGCCAGATGCGAGGTAGTGTGCTTGAGCGGCCCGTTCGTTCAATGACGTATTTCCTGTTTCGACCTGCCAACTGCCAAATTGCACGGTTGATTGGGCGAGGATTTGACAGCACCGGACAGGGGTTAGCAACGGCTTTTATCAGACCAAACAGCGGCTCTCTGGTTATCTATCGTCCCTAGGATCCAGCAGCTGCGGATGAAAAGCAGGAGGCGGTTCGGATAATCACCACTTTCGTCTCCGAAGCGGCTTGCAGGAGGCCGAGCACGTTGGCACGGGTTCGGCGCCGAAGCCACCAGACGGCGACAAGCAATTGGATCGATTGAGGGCGTCCGTAGGGCAGAACGAGGAGCACTCCAAAAAGAGCAGCAAACGACGGGCATTCAGCAATCAAGGGTGACGCGGCGGCTGCACGCTTCGGCGATGGTGCTGAGGGCTTTTGTTCCTGGATGTCGTTCTTGGCAAGGAGCGGCAGCCGGAGATCAGATCGGGCGATCCACCGTGTCTGCGAACAGGGAAATTGTATCTTGCGACTCGCAAAAACAGGAAGAAGAAGAAGCGCTGCCCAGGACAAGACAAACGAAACAAGGCAGGATCTAATGGCTGAGCTCCAAGCAAAATGGCTCTCTAGAATTCCCGGCTCTGGGGAGTGCGGCAAACAAAAACGTGGCAATCGGATGATTTTTGGAAAGAAAGACGAACGACGGGAACAACTGGGCATTCCAGGTTTTTCAACCTGGGCACCGAGTATCAAAATAGGGAGTGCGCAAACCGACGCAAACTGATAGCGTGGGGCAACAGCCCGAACATGGTGTCGGTGCTTATCCGTATCGCTGATTGATTCCCTGGAAGAGAAGGAGCGATCAGCCAACTTGCTGACGGCCGGGATCCTAGAGAAGTATCTTCTAGGGTCACAAAGAACGAGAAGTTTGTAAAAAGGCGGCCGTCTGCGTCCTCTGCAGCTCAGCGACCGTCCCGGCGGGTGTTCCAAGGACCGGAATGGACAGCTTTGTTGAGGAATCCTGTTGCCATCTGGAGGTTTCCTGACACGGCGGTTGACCCCCACATAAAGTCCAAATGACCGACAGTGGTGGCTTGAGCAGGGCTGAGATGTTTCCTTCATGTCGCTGGGTTCTTTGGCGATGGCGTTTAGCTCACTGAGCGCTTCTGCCCTGGCGTTGAGGGGACGACTACGGAGCAGAAACCAAGGGAGGTTGAAGTCCGAGGCCCGCTATTCAAATACCGGCACCCAGGGGCTTCGGCAAGCTGAGCATTCCGCTTAGGTGGCATTACTGTGTGTCAAAGGTAGTTACGCAGTCCTGTATGCGAAAGTATCTATCCGAATTTTTTGCCCGCTCATGGTTACTAGCGATAGCGTCTCTGAGCCGAGAGAATAGATGCCGGCTCGGTCGCCAATGTAGGTACGTATTACCGGTACACACATGGACAATTGCTGGGGAGGCTGGGCTGCGGCTCAACTTTATCGCCAACTGGTATGGACGCTCTAGCCCGGGAGAGCAGCCGGGGTTTAAATGTGATCCAAGCCGCCTCTTGATGGCCGACCGTCCCTTGACCATTCTTGAACCCGTCTGGTCAGTAGGCAGCTGGAGAGGTGATGGTTTGGCGAGAGAAACTCTAGCCAACGAGCCAACCCCGTAATGGCTGGAGGATCGGGAGTATTATTACGTGATGCGATGCTCGCCCGGGGACTCAATTCGCGTTGATGTCGTTATTATTTCATCCTGGGATTCCGACCATTTGGGTGACTGGACAAGAGAGTTTTGACCCCTTGGATGGATGAACCGTATGGCATGCGAGCCATGTTCAGATCCCCGCGAGGCACGGGGCAGATGGTAAGCAACTAAATTGGTAGGCCAACGCCCCCCGTAAACCCCTGCGACTTGCTGCGATTTGCTGGCCGTCGTGCCGTCATGCAGCGGGAGAGGGCCAGTGCTCAGCTAATCTACCGGTTTCCACAGGAATGTGAACTTGCTCCATCGAGCCCTCCCGTTCCTTGCCTGGCCCTGCACGCCATGTCCCGAACATCCATTTGCGCAGCAGCTCCAGCTCCTCCCCGTCTCCATTCGCGCGTGCCTTGTTGGAGCTTCTAGATCTGCTTCGTTTGTCTTGTTTTGTGGCCTCGAGTTTTTGCTTGAAACCAAGTCGGACCCCCTGGCGGTCGACAGTTGGCGGCCCGCTTGACTCTACCCGTTCTCACGCTCGTTTTTTCACCCCCTCGCTTGTAACAGTTGGAAGCGCCGAGGCGCCCACCGTCAGGGTCAGCCTGCAATTTCTGACCAAAGTCTCACCTATTACCACCAGATCGCAGCCCAGCGCCAACTCCATACGCACTTTGGCTGGCTATGTCTAAGCCTCGAAGAATGTCGTCGCCGATAAAGAAGCAGCCCGAGGTGGTGGCGGATAGGGTGCTGAGGAGACTAGAGATCAGCAAAGTATGTTCACCTGAACCACGGCCACCCCTCCTGGAGTGGACGAGAGCGTGGCGCTGACAGACGGGAATAGATGGCCAGCAGACTACAGAACCGCCTTGCGCTGGCGCAGTTCAAGACGAAACACGGCTGGGAAGACCTCGCCCTGGACTCGATCGAGCCGAAATTCGAGGAAGAGATCCGTCGCAAACGACACCACGAGGGCGATGTGCTGTCCGACTCCTCGTCCAACACTTCGGACCTCCCATACCCCGCGAGGGCGCTGATGAGCTCCCCTCTCAAAGCTCCCTTCTTTTCCGATGCAATCGGTTCCAGCAACGGCAGTACGGGGCACAGGAAGCGCACTTATATGGCCTCTTTCGAGCAAACCGAGTCGAGTCCCAGCAAGAGGTTCCGTCAGTCCCCCACCGCCCATCGGTCGTTCACGACCAGTCACACATCTTGGAAAGATCACCACCAGTTGGCACAGTCGTCACCGATGAAGCCCAGGCGACAACAGCATTTCACAACGTCAACGGGGCCGAATGTGTCCTTTTTCGCGGGATCGAGGCAGATGACTGATGCTCTCACTACCCCCAACTACGCCGCTCCCAACTCGGACGATGATGATGATCTCTTGCCCGCGCATTCTTTTCGGGCTAACCACGGGCACACATCTCCACCCCGGACACCACCGATGCGAAGCCGTGCGGCTCCCGGAAAGAAAAACCGAGATAAAACCGCGGCGCCCACTGTGCAGGTGACAGAGGCTAAGACGGGAGAAGAGGGTGCCGACCTACTGCTTTATTTGGCAGCGTCACCATCACCAGCGAACCCTCCCAGGGGCAACAGTAATAACAGAATGGAGCCCCCATCAACACCACCACCAAAAAACAAGTTGGCGCTGCCGTCGTCAATGATGACCACACCCGGTGGCGGTAATCCCTTCCTCCCCAACACGCCTGGGCTTGCCTTTGATTTCTCAGATTTCGTCCACATGACGCCCTCTCCGGCGCAGAAGCCGTGGAAGACGCCGCTGGCCGGAGCCAAAACGCCGCTCAGCATCGCAAGGAGGCGGCTTACGTTTGACGACCTTCCATGAGGGTTCCGCCCCCCTCCCCCCCTGCCCTGTTTTTTAATTCCTCACTACTCTTCATTCTGGACCTCCCTTCATATCGTGACTATGGTCTCTCACTACAATCTTCCCTATTCTCTTTTAAGGTCGCCAAAAACCGGCGTTCCATGATTCCCCGACAGCACATCCATCAAGCTTTGCCTCATGCATGTTCTGTTTTTCTTCATTCATATGTTGTCTTTGTTTGGAGCATAGGTGTTGACGGTGTTTGTACCGTTTGCTTTGAGTCGTGTGGCTTGTTCTATTGGTTTGGAAGGGGATATGCCAATGCCCGTAGCAAGTTTGCTCCGGCAGCAGCCCGGGGCTTGCCAAGGGAGGAGCGACAGGAAGAAGAAGCGGGCGATGACACGACCACCCGCTATGTTTGGAGCTATACCATGTTTCCTGTTTGTTTTTTCACGACTTGCTGTTGGGCAGCGGACTACCGGTGTAGTAGTGTATGAGCTATTGGGTTGAACAACGCGGGGCGTGTGGTGCGAGTGGGCTGTATGCAATGCACACTCTGTAAGATGTTCCGGAGACGGACAGAACGATTGGAATGGGGGTTTATTTGGCGCCGTCGGTTTCGCGGCATGGCGGCGCGCCTCGGAAAGCCAGGAATTGAGGGGAACGCGATGGGCGTCGTCGGGAGAGGTGACCTCAACCAAGATCGTGGACCAATCAATCGATCGCATTTAAATGACCCCGCGCCGCGCTGAACGCGTTGTGAATGCGTGACTTTTCGAGCAAATTTCGCGTCCCGAGCTCCAGCCAATCAGAAAACCATTGGATTGGGCGTGGGTTTAGCGCTGGAGATTTCACCCCCTTTTGCATTGACGTCGAAGCGCCCCTCCCAATAATATCGACCACACCCATTGCTGAGCTCTCCCTAGAGGTCGGTGTCCCTTGATGCTCGGTAAGAGCCTTGATCCGTTCGTGAGCTCACACACCAAGTAGCGGTGAAGGAGGGGTGGCGGCACTTGGCTGAGAGGCTAGTTTACCAGGAAAGGAAGTAGTCCGGTTCACGAGTGCAACATACATCTGACATGCAATTAATGACCACACTCGGCTAGCCCTCACCGGGAAGGATTCAGTAATCCAGTTCAATAGCTCAATTCCAACCATCCTGTATGCTTTTTGCTACCAAGCGAGTGTAGTAGTAGGAAAGGTCAAAACGTCCGCCCAGCCCACACCAGCCGTTTTTTGCGTCCAACGACAAAACAACGGGGTATATATATGTATATGTACAGCAACACATGTCATCCAACACATCCAATCGTGACAACGGCAACAATGCCGCTCTCTTCACACCCTCTCCTCTTCCCGAGACCATTATATGTCCTGCTCTTCTCTTCTGACCAACTGCCACTGACAAGCAACAACGGTACACAACGCTCTCTTGCACCAAGACGAACCGCTCTCATACCCTACCAAGCTAGTAGAAGTAGCTGGTAGATCGTCGGCATCAAGGTGGATAGGTCTTCAGGGCGCGGGAGACCTCCTCCCAGACGAACAAAAATAAAAGGGGCAATGACCAAACCAAAACCAACCCCCAAGACGCCTGGCTGCCCAACCCCTGACATGTAAAGCCCGTTCATCCATTGTCCTTCCAACACAGCAACGACGACAAGAACATGACAACGATAGAAATAACAGCAACAGCAACACGATGAGGTTAACAAAAAGGGCGATTGTCACCCAATGCACATCCTTTCAACTCGCAGCTCACATGGCCTTCCCTACGCTCCTTTGACTTCCCACGCTATTGTTCCTCCCAACATTCCCCTTGGAAGCGGCCTCCCTCTCTAAACGGTCCCTCCACCCTTGTGTTGGACTGGCCCTCGGCTCCGGGCCATCCCATTTCGTCGCCGCAGGGCCCACATCCGGGCCAGGATCGCTCCAGTCACCCATGCTGACGCCGCTTGAATACTTTGATGTAAAGCTCTCGCTGCGAGTATGTGCGCCCGCTGGTCTGCGAATCTCACCAGTGCCTACGCCGCCGCTGATGCGGCTGCCGCGCGATTCGCTACCTGCTGTGCCCGCCGTGCTGCTCGTAATAGAGTTCTTAGCAGCGCGGGCGCCCGCCAGGAGCTCGGGCCGCTCCAGGTCGAACGGATCAGAGCGGAACTTGTTGCGGCGGCCGGCAAAGTCGTTGACCGAGCCACCACTCATGCGCTGCCCCTGTTGGTAGACCGTACTGGGCTGTCGACCATTGTTTGCGGCTGTGCCGTTGCTGACTGACTGGCCGCGGGAGCGTCGCATTTCAGCGACATAGGTAGAGGGTTTGGGTTCTCGGATGGCGTTGGCATCGCTGAATGGGTTGTTGCCTTGGCTGACAACGAGGGGCGCCGGCTGAGCAGAGGTATGTGCCAATGCGTTCGCGTCGCTGAAAGGGTCATCCGCACCGAAGCTGAGGTTGAGCCGGCCGAGAAACTGATCCGTCGAGCCAGCACTGCCATTCTTGCGCGAGAGGCTAGCGCGACGCCTCTGAGCCTCGCGGTCAAGCTCACGCTCGTCCATATTGAGGAGAGTGAGGAAGTCGGGTTGAGCACTAAAATCTCGCTTTTCCCCCTCGCTGTTGTAGTTGCCGCTGCCACTACTGTTGCCGATACCCCTGGTCGAAGACATGTTCCCGCTGGGGGCATTGTCGCGTGTCCGCCAGTTAAAGTTCATGTCTGCGGTGAGCCGTGACCACCAGTCCACGAACCGGTCCTTGGTCGTCACCTCAGGCCCGTTGATCGTACCGGCCGACGTTGCGCGACTGTGACTGTTGGCCGGGTCCATGAACTGTGAGTTGCCACGGTCTAGGTTCACCGAGGGCGCGCTGCCCTTCTTGGTCACGAGTCGGCTCATCCGGCCCCGGATCTTCTTTGCGTTGTACCCCAAGGCGGCCCGGAACTTCTCGCCCATTGGCGTTGGTCCAATGCTGCCCCGGTTGATGACGTACGCTCCCTTCTCGTCCCGGTAGTTTGCCGCATCGAGAGGCGTGAGAAGAGTGCTTCTCCTCTTCTTGATAACCCGCCTCCTCCACCACCAGATCACAAATGCCGCGATGCTGAGGGCCACAACCCCGCCAATAACGCCTCCAGCCACGGCCACGGTCGACTGGACGGAATTACCGCTCGGGCCGGGACCTACGCTCACGGCTGAGTTGCTCGTAGCAGTGTTGCTAGCCCCGGGCGCGGAGCCATCGGTTGGTGCTTGAGCGGCATTTCCAATAGTTCCTATGGTGGTAAACAGTTCTGTCGCCTCGGGGCTGTCGGTAGAAACTGGCGATGCGGGCGCATCCGGGAGAGCTGCGGCTGGTGAATTTGCTACATCTGCCGCTGCTGCTGTTATATTTCTATCAGTTTCACTGCTCTGTGTTGCAGACGTGGGTTCTGTCTGCGGCGAGGTGGTAATGACTGAGAAGGCTGGGAGAGTAGGAGTGGAGGCAAGCGTCGGAAGCTCAGCAGCAGGAGCAGTCGCTGCCAGCACCGCGGGCGCTGGAAAGTTGACTGCCTCCGCCTGCGTCGCCCCCACCACCGCCTCCGTCCCGGGACTCAATGGTGTGCTTGTGCTGGTACTTGTACTGGCCAAGGAGGAGGAGCTCGTCGTACTGGTTGCGACTGGTAAACCCGCATCTGCGAGTGCGGTGTTCGCTGCGTCCGCGGCACCGGCCACGCTAAACGCTCCAACCGCTGATGTCGCCGCTGCCGCCGCGGGCGGTGCTGCTGTTTCGGCGTTGACTGTCGCCGCCGCCGGGGCGGCTGAAGTGGTGGAGACAGCCCTCGGCACCGCCGTACATCTCCTCCCGCCGAGGGTTGTGAGGAACGCTCCCGCTGGGAGGCCAGACATGATGAGATCCCGCTCTTTCTTCGATTCCTCGGTGGCGAGTCCAGTCGCTCCGAATCGAATGTCCCGAAGGGATCAAAAAACAAACTCAGTATAAACACACACGGGGAGAAGCGAAAACGGGATGCTCGGCCACTGGGGCCATCTAAGTCATTGCAAAGGTCATGAATCTGGTGGTAAAGGAAGAGAGAAGAGGAATGTCTCCTATCTGGAGACGAGCGAAAACAACAGGACGGCGGCTAAACATGAGCCAGCAGCGCCTGGCGATGCGGATGAATTGGCGAGAATCAACGGGGAAGCGGGAGAATTGGAAGATCTGGGGATGTCAGGGCAGATGGCAGAGACAACGACCCAGCCGACTACAGAGTCATGCCCTTGGCACCCCTCGGTGTCCCTCCGCCGCTGGGAACAGGAGGTAGGGATGGTGCGGCTTTCGCGACACCATGTCGCAATGCGCCGTGCCCAGCGTGGGGAGTGACTTGTAGGCCATGCCCTAAATTGGACCAACTCTGAGACCCGGCAGCACGGGCATTGAGCGTGTAGCAGGTTGAAGACCCCACGATGTTTGATGGGCGGCCGCAACGAGCTCGGATTGGCCAGCGCCGCGAAAAGGGGGTTGTGTGAGGCTCTTCATCGGCGGGGAAGCTTAACACCCGGAGAGGTTCGAGAGTCGCTTTGAGATTAAACCCCTGTCCTGTGACAGACATGATGCACGAAGGAGAGCGGGGCACTGGCTTGGCGGGGGGATGGCACGACCCACAATGCCAAGGCGGCGCGGAACCGCCAGAACCACCAGCGCTCCAAAATCCCAGTGCCTGCATCTCATATTTGGTGAGATCTCTGTGGGATTTGCAGCGTTAACTATGCCCTTGCTTCGTCATTATCTTCCGGGACAGAAGGCGAGGTCGATGCATGGCAAGTGTGGGAATGTGTGCTGGGAGACGGGAGTCGGTTGAATGATCCGGCGCTGCCTACGGTGCGAGAATGTCCACACTTGCCACGACGGAGTTCGCTTGAAGAGCACACCCATTCGGCGACTCTAGTCTACCTACGTTTGGACAGTATTGGAACCGCTAGGACTTAGGGGCGGGCTACTTGTAAAGGGTAGCTATTGCAGACGTCACATTGTCGGTATATCGCATGGTTCTGGCGAGACGCTAGTTTGAATCGATACTTGGGTCGGACCCGCTAGGGAAGGCGACCCATGTACGGGATAGGTTTCGCACCCCACGACTTCTAAAAATGAAGACGGACAAATGGTGGCTCCCTTCCAGAAGCACGTCTTGGGAACCGGAACCCTGAAGCGGGCACCTCGTGCCGGCATTGAGCAAAATACGCAAAACGTAAACGCCGAGCCAAACAATATTCACGGCGAAGGCGGCCATTACCAGGATGCATTGCGGCGTGAGTTGTTTCTATTGCGGCGTTGTTTGCACCGCGCCAGATCCTTAGAACACTAAGCTGGAAAACGACACCGGTACAGCTAGCGAGCCAGAGACATCCACCCATCATGATATTCGCAAGCCCGCACAACAACAAATGCAGTGCCTAGACGTCAAAACCTTGGTGCCTCCCGCAGAGTTGATGGCGCCAGGCCAAATGGGGAACATCAAGCGTCCAAGAATGGAAGAGTGCAGCAAGTGCAGTGGGCGGGCATGTCGGACGTTGCTGGCACCAGGCAAGGGTTGGGCTGGGGATGGATGGATGGAACAGTGATCGGCCCGCACGACCCATTTTCACCGTTCTCCTTCATGCGTTGCTGGGCAATTGACGCAGCAAACAAGACACCCTCAGACCAGACAGCATCGCGGCGGAACCAGAAACCAAAACAGCCCAGCCCTCAGCACGTGGCCGACAAGGCCCGGCGTGGAATACGGACGGGCTACGCTGAAGACGTAGCGTCGGCACGAGGGATCCGGCTGCCTGTGTTGCCCCGTTCTTGGCCGTCCAGAGGCGGGGTTGGCGCACGAGCTATCCGTCCCCGGCGTCACCGTCTCCCCTCGTCCCCGCCTCCGCCCCATCACCGGGACCAAGCCCCATCGCCATTCGGATCCGCAACGGACAGTCGCCAACAGCACTTGAGTGTTCGGCCAACCACCCGAACCTGTACTGTAGTCCTTCGTCCTTCCTGACCGTTGCCACAATCTCATATCTCCAGATTAGGGCTCCGGGTGTCTGATCGGCGGACGCTCTCTGAAAGCCGTGTCGATTGGCCAGCGCCCAAGGCAGCACGTGCGCTTCCGTTGGCAACTCAGGAGAACATATAAGGAGCAAACACAAACTGGTGAATAATAATGTTCGGCAATCTTACCCACCTCAGTAAGTGAGCAACCGTTCATCTCACTTTCAGTCCATGCGGGATGGGATGCAACGACCCATTCCCGGCAACTTGCCTGTCTTGAAGGCATAAAATTCATGCGTTGTCGGAGTATTTCTGTGATCTCCCTCATCTGGCTTCTGGTCCTGTATGATCGTCGTCGGCGCTAGCAAACCCCGTCTTCTACTTGGCAGGCCGAGAAGCATCGTGTGGCTAGCTGGCTGGAGGCTGGAGACGGCTCCACTGCCGACCCCATCCATTTACTGTGGCGTTTCGATCGCCGTATCACTCCCATCGTCTAACCGAATCGTCTAGTCCCTACGGGGTATACGCCCCAGGCTCCCAAAGATGTGCCACCGCCCACGCCCGTCAACTTCCCCCTGTGCCGCCCGCAGGAGCCTGCCGAACGCTCTGAAGGCGACGCCTCGGCCCGGTCCTCGGAACATCTCACCGCGGTACTACAGGGCATTATCCGGCCGACCGAAGTCACCATCTCTCATCTCGAGGCGCTTGGATCGCACGTAATATCCGACTTAGCGGCTGCTGATCTGATTCCGGACCCTTCCTTCATACCGGACTTCGGCGCCTGGGAAGCTCTGTCGGTAGACGAGGCCCACGCAGTCAACGAGAGCACCCGAAGGAAAATCAACACCGGTGCCCTCTCGCCTGGCTGCCAGACGTATCTAGAACGCAAGCGGGAGCTGTCTGTTCTAAATGAGGCCGCTTATCGCGCCATCCGGCGAGTCCCTGCTCCCAAGGGTCAGGCCCAGGCCCGGTTGGGCAACTCTTTCGAGTTCTACCGCTACCTGGAGCTTTTCTCTACGTACTGGGATGACACCTCCATTCCACCCCATCCTGAGGTCGGAGTTGAGGAGGGTGAAGGCAACGATGTTGCGCTTAGTGCCAGTGCCGGTGCTGGTGCTGGTGCCGATGCCGCCAACCCCGAAAGCCAGCAAGCCGACAAGGAGACGCCGGTTCGATACTATCGAACTGGCGCGGGTCATCAGATGCCACCTGACTACCGCCAAAATATCACCAGCGCTTTCGTGAAGCTGGTGGCATACGACTTTGGATGTAACGCCTCGGCGCCTCGCACGGAACCGAGGCTGTACATCGCGTCCAATTCGACACCCCCGCGGAGCTCCTACTTCTCCTCCGGCTGCACGTTCATTTTCCGAACACCCACCACCCGCGAGGCCGCCCGCTCTGGCGTGGTCGAGGGTCCCGTTGCTACACTCAGCGCCCGACACACTATCACCTTCCCGCCTCCCCGGCCGGCGTCGGCGGAGCTGGCAAGCACCACTTCAGATCGCGACTCCGTCATCGATCTTGCCCGCGAACTGATAGCCGCTCTTGTGACAGCTCAGCATCGCGCCCGCGAGGGGCGCGAAGAGAAACGCATTGGCGAAGGCGCATGGTGGGCCACCAAGCCTCGATGGGGTGGAGGCCCTGGCGGACCCATTGGCCGTGAGGTTGACGTCCAGTCAGGCGCCGACGAGACCGTCGGGGATAAGGATGCTCAGCAGAGCGAAAACCTGCCTGCTGCGGTAGCGGAGGCTTCTGCTCCCGCGAGGCCGTTCTCCAGGCCCTCGACGCTGATGGGTGGCTCGGCGGGTAAAGGGGCAAAGCGGTTGAAGAAGTCTGGCAACCTGCCCATGTACGATAATTATCGTATGGTGCGCCCGCCAGCGGCTGCTTGGGATAAAAAGACCAAGTATTCGGCCATTGGTCGGGCTAAGGGGGTGGATTATGATGACATCTTTGTGATCAGCTCCCTGTTTCACCACGTTAGTGTGCTGAGAGTGCGCGTGCCGGATCAGCTGCTGGCCGTGCTGGACGGGGCACCGGATGCTGTGGAGGGAGCGGAGGGAAGAGGCAAGAGTTGGGGACGACTGGAGGTGAGGAGGAGCAAGTGGTTTGATTTGTTCCAGGCGGAGGAGAGGGTGGAGGCAATGCAACTGATCTGGAGCATGATGGCGTATTTGATGAGGACTCCGGAGGAGAAACAGGGGTCGATAGATGAGGATGTGAAGATGGCTGATGCTTGAGAGATGGACACGACTGGATTGCAAAGGGGGCTCATTCGTAAAGCGATGATACAAGATTGAAACATGGGGAATGTAGAAGAGACAGAGTATGTCTAGACGCAGGTATGGGGTAGACGGTTCTAGTTTTGGTGAGAGAGAAAGAAATTGATGCGTTGCCCGCGCTAGCGGTGGTCTACACGTAGTAACGGTGTTGTACTTTCCTACGGAGCGTCGATATCTTGTTGACTCGACTGGTATACCTGTGCTGCTTGGAGGGTACAGCGCACGATCAGCAGCTCTCGCACGAGTGTAGCCCCCATCGCGAGCGAGTTATGCTATCAGATTTCGGGGAGCAATCAGATGAGTTATTCCCGTATCTGTCACTGACCCGGAACGAAAATACCGATCTCTCCATGGGAAACGGCCACCGAGCGGCCGCCGGAAAGGGTTGGCCTCTTTCAGCATTCAGCTCAGGACCGCGGGGATTTCTATTCTCGGTAGATCATCATCCGGGCCGGTGGCTTCACACTCCGGCTTCGGCAGTGCTGTGCCACATCTGATGGCTGGAGTCGCCACTTGGGACATCTGGGTTAGAACAGAGGAGGCCCTCAGCACAGCAATGACCCAGGGATCTGGTAAAATACGCCGGTCGATCTAGCTCGGCGCGATGAACCATGGGGGGGGCGTGAGGACGAGTGTGGCTTAGCAATGGAGAAGAAAAGGGTACGGGGAAGGTACATCTCCTCGACTAGCCTGTGAGGCTCCTAGCCCGTACAGGCCTCCGGGAGGAAGGTTAGAGTTGAGTTGGCGTGATGCAGGTAATACGGCTTTCACACTTTAGCTCACCGACGCGGACCAGTCCGCAGGCCGGGATAGGCAGCGATGGCTGTCCCAACGTTGCAATGCATGGTAATGTCACTCGTTTTCAGCACGAGACCGTCACGGCGGTAATGTGGCGGAGCCGGAAACGGATGAGATCGACTGGTGGACGTCACACAGACACCGAGGTAGGCGTTGCTTCGCGGGGCTCGCCTGCAGCGGTGTGGTGGTCGCAGTTGTCTCGTCTCCACATTCGGAATGGCCATAAGGCTGAAGGCTTCATTGTGGCAGCCAAATTCCGTCAGAGTTGCGGCTATTGCGACTGCGGCGGCGCTGGGTGTCGGCTTCACCTCCGCCCCACCCGGTCCGGCCCGGACCTCGGCTCCGTTGCATTTTTGAGGTCGGCAGGAGAGGGTGGAAGCTGACGAGGGCAGAGTGAGGCGTTTCCTCATTATTTCGCAAAAGCTCCCTTGCTTCTTCATTTCAAACATGAGATAATGTTGCCTGTCTGCCTGAACTCAGTTCAGGGAGTATTCTTTGGCACATACCGGTCCTGAAGGTTGACGCCCAAACACGGCTTGACGATTCGGTGTCTGTTTGCTGCAGGAGGTTTGGTGCCGTCCAAAGCTTGACGTTGAGTGAAGCTTGATAACCCTTGTCTGCCATGGCGCTTGTGACTGGCCAGCGTGGGTTTTCAGCGCGCCACATTCCAGAGCTTAGAGGTCTGAACCAATAGAACTGGCGCGCGAAGTCCGAAGCTAGGCCGTTTCTGGATCATTATATTCAGTCGGCATCAAATGTCGAGCTGCCAGCTGGCCGTGGACCCTGCAGAAAGCAACGACGCGTACTGGTGCAAGTACGCAGGCCAGGACGCTACGTTTCACGACCGTGGAAGTCCCGGCACTTTCCATCACAACAGCCCAACGCACGGCGAAGAAGCAACAAGGAGCAGGGCGGATTGGCCGGCCCTGGCGCTCCGGACCCAGCAATCTCGATCCTGTCAACGCGACGGCAGGTGTGGCGCCCCGCTGCAATCATTATTGTTGTAGATTTACATTCCCGTATTTCGTTTCTTCTGGCAGGAGCAGTACCGGGCCTGCCTTGTCAATAGTGCTGAACTGTTGGGCCGTGCTGGGTAATCTTTTGCGATAGCGTCCAAGACGTCAGAGTGGTTGTGATGATGACCGGAGATTGAGGGCTTCTAGAGAATAATAGATTCGTCGCCTTGATAGGCTGGCGTCCCAAAGCACTCGCTCAGTCATCCATTGGGTAATTTTGGAGGCTCAGACACTGCACGTTGTGGTCTCGAACTGATGTTCCTTTTTTTGTTCCGGATCCGCAATATCCACGTTGCTTGGCGTGGATCTCGAACACTTGCCAGCTCGCTGTCCAATCAACGGCGGCGGCGCCCGCATTTTGCTTACCCCACTTTTGATTCCCGGCCCAAGCAGCAGGCCTTGCCGTGCGCTCCGACCTAGCACGCACCCTCACCCCTCATCACAGCTCGACAAGTCGACATCAATCCCGCCCTCCCCCCTCCGCCTGCCACCGCGCTCCCGTCAAGCCGTCCTCCCCGAACATCGCGAGTGACATCGACCTCGAACTTGATCCTTGTCTGCCGGAACCAAGCCTCCTCCTGCATGTAAGCCGCGGGCAGCCTCTTCCCAGCGCAGCCCACCCCGAGCCCTTTCGACTCAGACCGCTCCGTCGGTACGTGCCGGGTACTTGGATGCTCTCCCCATCCCACATCTAGACCCTTCTTTAGTTACCGCCTTTCCCTGAGGCTTGGTGCCAATACTCACTACTGCGCTCGCTAGCAATCACCCCCCTTGTCTGTGCAGTCAATTGCATTCGAAGCCCTCTGCCTCCTCGACCTCCGAAGAAAAGCGTGCTTTCCTGACGCGTCTATAAACCCCCAAACACCTACCCGAGCTTCAGGAGTCCTCTCCCGCGGTATCATCCTTCCTCAACGCCGTGTTCCCTCACACTTGAGAGAGGCCCTCTTAGGCCGCTCCTCGACCCCGAGACCGCCACTTCGCACCCTGGGCGCGCCCCAGTTTATATTTCTAAGTGTTGTATGATGTCTGGATATCCCGGCACGAGTTACAACACTGGAGGATATGGTGCCCCGCCGCCTCAGCAACAATATGCTGGATACTACCAACAACCGTATGATCGCACTGTGTGCATTGACGAGTGACGAAGCTCATATCTGACTGCTCCCAGTGCCCAGGGCTTCGCGGGATACCAACAGACCCCCCAGGCCCCGGGGGGTTATGGATACCAACAACCACAACAACCTCAGCAGCCTTATGGCTACCAGCAGGTTGGTGACGCTGTTGCTTCAGCATTCATTGCTCAAGACTAAATCGCTTCGCAGCCAGCACCTCAGGGATATGCCAGTCCTCCTGCACAACAATACCCCCCCAGGCCTAGTGAGTGTCTTCGAGCTCCAGAACGGGTTCAGCCAAGCTGATTGTAGAAGCCATGCCTTCGGTGAACTCCAATTCATACGTTCACGGGAACCATCAAGCTCCTCCACCTCCCCCTCAAGCGCCCCAGCATTTCGGATATGGCGCCCCGCAGAATTACGCCTTTCAGTACTCTCAGTGTACGGGTCGGCGTAAAGCGCTCTTGATCGGCATCAACTACTTCGGACAACGCGGACAGCTCCGAGGTTGCATTAACGATGTCAGAAACATGTCTGGCTATCTCGTCGAGAATTTTGGCTACAAACGGGAGGATATGGTCATTCTTACAGACGATCAACAGAACCCAATGAGCCAGCCGACGAAGCAGAACATCCTCAGAGCTATGCATTGGCTTGTTAAAGAAGCACGCCCGAATGACGCGCTCTTTTTCCATTACTCCGGTGAGTGAATCCCGCCAGTCTAGATTTGTAGAATCGGCTTCTAACTCTCTCTGGTAGGCCACGGCGGCCAGACCAAGGACCTCGACGGAGACGAAGAAGATGGATTTGACGAGGTCATCTACCCAGTTGACTTCCGACAAGTTGGCCATATTACCGACGACGAGATGCACCGCATCATGGTACGGCCACTTCACGGCGGTGTGCGCCTTACGGCCATCTTTGATTCTTGCCATTCAGGAACCGCACTCGACCTTCCATACATCTACTCCACCCAGGGCATCCTCAAGGAGCCCAATCTTGCCAAGGAGGCAGGCCAGGGCCTACTTGGTGTCATCTCTGCATACAGCCAGGGCGATCTGACTGGCGTGGCGAGCAACATCATGGGCTTCTTCAAGAAGGCCACCGGGGGCGAAGATGCCCACGCTCGCGCCATGGCCACCAAGACCTCCCCTGCAGACGTCATTATGTTCTCTGGGAGCAAGGATGATCAGACCTCGTTCGTATTCCCTTTTATTATGATTACCTGTCCTTGAGCCCCCTACCCCCACATAGCGTTTAGTAGCTTGGCATCGCTTCGGAGTTTTTGTTTAGGATATGCGAGGGTCATCTCAAGATGATGGTGGTTTCAGCTGGCTCTTTGGGTTGGCAGGTTCGGATGAAGACACGATGCTACGCAAGGAACTTGATGTAAATAGGGTTGGCCAAAGACCGTTCTATTCGCTCTAGATCCAAAGTCACAGCCTATCCATGGCTTTGACTTTGCATCTAGAGCGGCGGGTTACGTTGGAACGCTCTGGCTGGATACTCTCGACCCTCACCCGTGGATCATTAAGCTTCTGAGTGGAAAAACCAGCTAACCTGAGTGTCTTACCAGTGCCGACGCCACTATCGCCTCGCAGGCTACTGGTGCCATGTCGTGGGCCTTCATCACGGCGCTAAAGAAGAATCCCCAGCAGAGCTATGTCCAGCTGCTAAACAGCATCCGTGACGAGCTGCAAACCCGTTACACCCAGAAGCCGCAGCTCTCTTGTAGTCACCCGCTTGGTGAGACCTATCTTGTAACAACATTTAAGGCATGCCCGGACTGATACTAACCAATATATGAACCATATAGACACGAACGTGTTGTTCGTGATGTAAATACATCAACCTCATACTCCGTCCGTGTGTGTCTGTCTGTGTAAAACGGTCGTGGTGGAATGGAGGTTGTCTGTATTACCAGGATTATTCCAACAAAATGAAAGAATGAAGTTTCGGCGATGTGGGATGGGGCGATTAATGTGGAGGAAAATGAATGAATGACCTTGACAGAATAACGATTTGAAGTCATAACGAGGTTAAATATACATGATCACTCTTTGCCCCTGTTCAGCTGTTGAACTTGCTCCACCTGTGAGTTGTGTTCCTTCTGTTTAGACGACTCCATGTGCCAGTGGTGAGACGCAGAACAGGGGCTCAAGGGCTACTCCCAGAACGAGCCGATGTTTCCGTACCTAGACGACGTGCGTGCAGAACTAAAGCGCATATATGATTCACATAGATCACCAACCACATTGCCACTATCAAGCACCGGGTTATTGCAGACTGATGATCTGCCATCTGTATTGTATGCCAACTCATTGATACGCAATCTCTCAACCATCATGCTCGGCGATACCGCCATGAACACCATCTCGGAAACCATACACCAAAACAAGAGACTAGGTATAAAATGTGCAATACCAAACGAACCAACCAACCCCTGGACGCCAGCCCTCGTGTCGCCGACAGTCCGACCCGATCCGACAGACACACTAATGCAGTCCATTCATCACCCAACCGACCGACCCATCCATCCGACACCCCGAAAAATGCCATGATAGACAGACTCTGCTAAGAAAAAAGAAAAGGAGGAGAAACAAGAAACCCAACACATAAACACCTATTTTCATCTCATACCGCTTATTCCTCCACAGCAACCCTCTGCTCAAGCATCTTCATCTCTCCCCTGTGTGTCTGTGCGGTCTGCGCACGCCACGTATCCCTTTGCTTCCGAATACGCTCCTCTTTCTCCATGCCCTCAACACAGTCAGCTAGGCGCTGACGGACCTTGTCATGCTTGGCCCAGCGCTTCGCGCCAATTTGCATGCGCACCATGAATCGGACGGCATGTAAGACGTTGCGTAACCTGTCCCCAGGGGCTTTTAGCGCGGTCTGTTGCGTCCGCTTTAATTTCCCTTGTACGGAGCTTAGTTGTCCGAGTACGGCTCGACCGGCACCTGCCGGCTTGAGTTCGGCGCGAATACGGTTAATGATGGCGAGGTCGGCTTTGTTACTACGTCAATTGTGTTAGCACCGTCGCACGGTTCATACTATTCGTGCAAAAAAGAAACGTACCAAGCATCTCGCATCTGAACCTCGAGTAGCAGATACCTCTTCGCAAAGGCGGCGTCGCTTCGTAGCTTAGCCTCGCGGTCCCAGCAAGCCTTGAGCCACTCCATCTGCATAACCATGCCCCTGATCTCTTTTTCGTGTCTCCGTTCGGCTGCTTCAGCTGCACGAATGATAGCATCCGTATCGACACCGCCCTTCCTCGTGGTGGTGTGAACAAGCACGTTGTCCCTCGCGGCGGCAAGCTCTGTGTCGATCCTCTCCTTCTCTGACTTGAGCGTCTTCACATCACGTTGCAGCTTCTCAGCGCTTGCGCGGTAAGCGGCACGCTCGCTTCTTGCGCGATCAAGCTTCTTCCGGAGAGACATCTCAACGCCCATGAGCTCGTCGAGAGCTTCGCGCTGCTCACGCACCTCGCGGTCGAGCTTGTCGGCTGCCATCTGCGACTCGCGAAGCATGTTGTGTAGATCGCGGCGCTCGTCAGAGGACACATCGCTGTGAATGCTGTTCTGATTGCCCTGCTTTTGTTGATCCAGGACAGCAGCAGCCAGCTCGTCACGTTCACGTCGGTATTTCTCGAGCTTGTGTTTGTATTTCTGCACGTACTGTTCGTGCGTGGCCGCAGACTCCTCTGCCGCGACCTGCGCATCGTCAAGCGCTTGCTCGAGCCCAAACTTTTGATCTTCAATCTCGTCCAACCGGTCCTGGAGTTCGCGGGCAGTTGCGGCGGATTTCTGCTCGGCTTCGCGGAGCGACTTCTTCAGAGCGTGCGCGGTCTGGTGGGCGGCTGTGAGTTGGTGACGGAGCTCAGACACTTCCGCCTTCTGAGCTGACCCGCCATGGGACGACGGTGACATGACAAGACGGTCAAGCGCGGCCTCGTGCGCTTTACGCTCAAGGTCAGCAACTTGGCGCTTCAACGACTTGATTATGTCCTTCTGCGAGGCTTCATGCTTCAGGAGCTCCAGTTCCTTTTGCCGCGCGGCAGAGAGGTCGCGGTGGAGGATGGAAAGTTCGCTATTGCCTTCAATGTTTTGGCCAGAGGGGAGCTGAGCAGCAGCGAGCCGGGTTTCGTAGTCTTCGACACGCCGCTCGAGTTCGCGGATCGTTCGGCGGGCATTTGCCAGTTCCTGACCGTCAGATGATTGCCGAAGCTTCGCTTGCAGGGTGCGAATCTCCTGATTAAGGCGCTCCTCCTCCTCCGCAGCCTTTTCAAGCTCGCTCTCGAGCGATGCTTCAAGATCTTGCCGCTGTTCGGTTAGAACCCTGTTCTCCTCTCTGAGCCTTCGAAGCTCACCCTCCAGCCTTGTTTTGGCTGTGCGAAGGTCGAGTCTCTCCTGGCCAAGTCTGAATGTGTCCTCGCCACCGTGTTGTTGAAGATGGCGAATCTCGGCCTCGAGTTCTTCGCGGTCTGCTTGGTTTTGTTCCTGAAGTCTCCGGAGCTCGGCATCCAGCTTTACTTTGGCGGCGCGCAATTCGAGCCTCTCTTGGTCTAACTTGGTATTGCCTTCACCGCGCTGCTTCAACCTCTGAACATCTGCCTCCAGATCGTCTCTTTCGGCTTCAGTCTCTGCCAGCTTAGCACGCAGAGAGTGTGTCTCGTTATCGAGATTGGTGAACCGATCCTGAAGTGCCTGTCGCTCTTTTGTGACCCTTGCGAGATTCTCGGTCGAGTCTGCAAGCTGGAACTTCAGGCGAGCGACACTCTCGCTGGTGTTCTTAGCCGATTCTTGGGTGGAGGTCGACATGGCACGGGCGGAAGCGGCGACAGTTTCAAGCGAAGCGACTTGGGTTCTGAGGTTGTCGCAGTCCTGTTGGCTGCGCTGGAGCTCGAGCCGGACCTTCTCAGACTCTTTTTGTCTACGCTCCAGCTCGGATCGTATTGTATCTGATTCTTTCCGGGCGCGTTCAAGCTCAAGCTGGGCCCTCTCGGATTCCTCGTCGATGGTTGACTGCAGAATCTCCACCTCATCTTCCAGTGCCTCCACCTTTTGCGCCTGTGATTGACAGTCGAGTTGCGACTGGTGGAGCTGGTCCCGAACGGTAGAGAGCTCGACCCTCAGTTCTTCCAATATGGTCTGCCGGGCATCCAGGTTTTGCCGAAGGTCGTCGATTTGACGGTCCAGGACCGCCTTCTCGCTCTTGTGTCGCTCAGCCTCGCTCTGAAGGGCATCCTGAAGTTTCATCTCCTTGCTTGACAGGGCACCTTCAACGTCCCGGAGTTTCTCGATAGTCCTCTGGAGACCGGCAGCGCGCTCCTCGGCAAGGTCTCGTTCAGACTCGATGTTGTGGCGTTCTGTCTCCCATTTCTCGCTATCGTTGTCGTACAGGTTGTCTTTTTCACGGCATTCAGCCTGGAGATCCGAGATCTCGTCATTCAGACGGTCGATTTCCTCCTTGTACTGATTACGAATGTCGTTTTCAATGGTGAGTGAGTGCTGGCGTTCCTGTTGGAGGCTCTCCTCTAATTCCGCCACCGACTTCTTGAACTTGGCTACTTCGCGCTGGAGCGACGTGGACTCATTCACCAAGGCATCGTGTCGGGTCTGTAGGAGTGCCTTTTCGTCGGACCGTCGATTTAGGTCGTCCTGGGTTTCCTCCAGTCTCTTCTCCAAGGTCTGACGGACGCGCTCCAAGTCGTCACGCTCCCGGCGTGCCTCCTTGAGCTTAGACTTTGCCTCATCCACCTCGGTCCGTTGCGAATTGCTTATCTCTTCTAGAGACGAGTAATCCTGTCGTATTTTGTCGAGCTCCGTCTGCAGGCGAGAGATCTTCTCTTCGACCTGCCTCGATAGCCCTTTCGTCACGACAGACTTGTTCGACATCTCCTCCTGCAGCTCCTCGAGGTCGGCCTCGGCACGCTCCTTTTCGGTTACTGCATCCTGAAGCTTGTCCTTCATCTGGTCCATCTGATCTTCCAGTCGCCGTAGATCCGCCTCAAGGTCTTGTATGGTGTCTTTGGCTTCTTGGAGACGCTCGGAAGACTGCGCTTTCTCTTCCAACTCCACCATCCGGCGTTTCGATGCCTTTATTTCTCCCTCCGCCTTAGCGACCTTCTCCCTCATATCCTCCACCTCATCTTCGCGTTCTGTAATGATCTGGTCCTTCCTCCGGATATCTGCCTCAAGGTCGCCGACTTCGTCCCGGAGCTTCTCGACCACGTCGCTCATGTTTTCGTCGCTTTCGACCTGGCGCTGAAGATGCTCTACATCCGCTTCCCTGTCTTGCAAGGCTCGTCGAAGTTGGTCCAATTCGGCACGCTGGCTCTCGTCGGCGAACTTCCGCTTGGCTTTCTCCTGGATCTCGGTGATTTGGACCCTGTAACTTTCGAGGTCCTTCTCCGCCGATGTGAGGTGCTTCTTGTACCGCTGCAGCTCCCTCTGCATCGTGACCTTATCGACCTTGAGTTCGGTGTTCTCCTTGAGCGCGGCTTCACTAAACCCTGGCCCTGCTTTTCGCAGTGCCTCCTCGAGGAAATGGATCTTTAGCTTTAGACCGAAATTTTCCTTCTCAATACGGTCGATCACGTTCTCTTGCTCGCGGAGCGATAGCTGGTTGCCCTCATCGAGCGGGTTTTTGCCCGCGTCCCCCCCACCACCACGCCGTCGCATCACCATTGGTGTCGACGCGACGCTGCTATCGTCGGCGGCCGGTAATGGTGTGTTCTCCATGTAGGATGAAGTATTACGAGACGCGCCGTACACGCTTGTCTCTCCGAGCGGCATGGGCGTCATGTCCTCGTCGATACGGGTCATAAATGCAGGCGTCGCGGCTACCCCATTCTCTTTCCCACCCGGTACACCGTACTGGCGCGCCGTGTTCCTTGTGGCCGACTTGAGCAGCGGTGTGAACTCGTTGCCCCCGATCCCCGTAGCGAGGGGGAGGTTCCGGCGGTCAGTGAAGGGCGCGCGATTATTACCCCGCGGGGTTCGAATGCTCGGGCGGCCGCCATTGCGGAGCTGCTGGGCAAGATTTGCGTCTTTCGAGGGGGACTGGAAGGAGAGTTCTTGGGAGAGGTCGAAGTTGGGCTGGCGGCTCAGGTATGTCGCGTCTCCCACGTTGGTTCGCGGCGTGTCAAGGCCGCCCACGCCCGCCATGGCGATGGCTCTCGCGCTCCCTGGTCGCGCGGCGTGCAGACGTCGCGTGCAATAGCTTTAATAAGAATGGCGCGTCCTCATTCGGGTGGGTAATCCAAGTGATTCGAAATAGCTGCAAGTTTTGTTTCTTCGTGCTCGTAAACAAATGCTGCAATATTTCCGCCGTCAGGTTGACATGGTAAGGTGGAGCAAGAAAGCATGCAAGTCGCGTCGTTTGTAACGGTCGGTCCACTTCGCCCGTGACGAGATCGCCGTTGCAAGGCTTTGTTTACTTTCAAAATAATTGGCCAATCACAACCCCAGCATTTCTGCCCAGTTCCCACCTCCCACCCTTGCTCCCAGGATGCCCCACCCCAAACGGCTGGCGTACCTTGCCAGACCTCACTCTTCAACATCCCCAAATCACCCCCCCTCGCCGCAACCTTCCCGCATTAAGCACACAACCGCCACAAGGATCACCACTACAAATTACCTCACAATGACCCACCTCCCCTCAAACGCAATCTTCTCCCCCTCCGTCGCGCGCGCAGCCGCATCCACCGCCAAAGACTGGAACTATGTCGATAGCTGGCTACATTCCAAATTCCACCCCCGGTCCCCGCCCTCCTTCGAGCGCAACGCCGACACCCTCCGCGCACTTTTGGCCCTCGCACTAGCCAATGAATCCGCCGACGAAGAGCGCGCGCTTCTCTCCCGCCTCGAGAGCACGGCACTCACGTCCCTCCGCGCGGCGCAGGATGAGAACACCAACACCGTGTCTTCGGCAAGAGAAGCGATACTCACTTCAATCGAGAATAATTTGTCGCGGGAGGGGGCAGTAGCGCTAGGCTCCATGGCTACGGTAGCTACTGAGTGTGGTATTGCGTTTCCTTCAGCTGAGGAGGTCGGGCGACGGATGGCATCGCTTGCGGGGACATTGAGCGAGGTGGAACAGATGGAGGCACGGGTGCAGGTCCTGGCACGGTACATTGATAGTGAGGCGGAAAAGATGCGCAAGATAGTGGAGGAAGTCAAAGGGGACGAGGCGTACCGGCCAGCAGCGGGCCTGGCTAAGCAAAACCTGGAGGCACAGCGCAAGATCAAGGCCATGTCGGCACGTCTGCCGGAGCTGAAGGAGAGGGTAGCAGGGCTCGCAAGTTCTGTGGGTACGCCAAATCCCACAATTGAGCAGGTCCGGCATGAAGAGGAGGCGTATTTGGAATGTCTGGCCCAAAAGAGTGCAATGGACGCAGAAGTACGGTCGTTTCAGGGGCTGCCGCACGATACAGACCAGGCGCGGCGAGAACTTGAGAGTTTGCGCGGCGAGCTGCGACAAATGACCGAGAGGCGGGATGCCGTCTTTGAGGGATTGGTAGAGAGAGAGACACCGCGCAAGCCAACAAGACGTTCATGAATTACGCTGATTATACAAGTCCACCGCGGCCCCACCCTTTCAATCTTCACTACTTCGTCCGCTCCGCATCCTGGGGGTATTGCTTTATACGCCAACGTCACGCTCTAGAGTCAGTACTTGTTAGAGTTAGAGAAAGAACTGAAGGAAAGAAATCACTGCTGGCTCCGCTTGCCTCGCCCGGCCACAGCCCCTCCAAGCCTCCCAAATTGTCTTCCGAGTCCGGAGCGCGGTTTTGACGGTGGCGTGGGCGGCGGGGGATCCTTGACGGGCACAGGGGGAGCGCGCGCGGACAACTCCTTGGTACCTCTCGGCTCCAGCCCGCCATCAGCGATGCGCAAGTCGCCGACTCCAAGGGCCCCGTCATCCAGATCACCGCCCAATCTCTGCAGTCTCCGGGCTCGCTCTTGGACAGTCCGAAATTTCTCCAGGAGCTCGTTCCATCGTATGATGCCTTCTTCTCTTCCTTTCAGCCTATTGGGCCTATCAAAGCTAGAACCACTAGGGGTTGTGGCGTTGCTGCGCGTCAAAGTGTGAGTGTCTAATACATTCTTCTGGGGAGAGGGGACGCTCAAGAGGGCATGCGTCTCAACGGCAGAGCCTCGTCGAGAGTGAGCCACAGGGACACCACCGGGAGAAACATACGGTCTGGGCGCAATGTGGAGGTAGCCAATCGAGCTAACGCTGTTGAGGCGGTTCTTTAACGCGGCGAAGGCCGAAGATTGAGGCAGCAGCATCAAAAGCCCATACAGGCACTTGTAGAGATGCGGGTACTTGTCTGGCTCAAGTAACTGGAGCCGGAGGTCTGATAACCATGTTAGCATGCACCAACACGGTCAGTGGCAGTCCTACATGTGAACACAGGTGACTCGAGGAGTTGCACCAGTTTGTCGATCTGAATGAGAATATTGACAGTCATCTCGAGCTCGGCGCTGATTTGAATGTTAGTGGGTATGGAGGTCGCAGATGGGAATGACCAACAATATCTGCAGGAGATTATAGGCCTGCTCGTAGGCTTGGGCCAAGAGGCACAGCGAGAATGTCGCCACGGCGTTGTAGCACCAGGAGCGAAACAAAGCTACGAAAAAGGTTTGCCCATCCTACAAGATCAACAAGAGTCAGCTTCCGGCACCATGGGGACCAGAATCTCTGCTGACCTTTGTTTCGAGATTGCGAAGCCGTTTGCGTAACTCAGCCAATTCGGGCGCAGTGATTAGGTTGTTGTTTAGATTTTGTACCATTATACTAGCAAACTCGACATCTTCCTCCTTTTCTATGCAGTCAGCCAGGGTCCTGTAAATACGTTCGGCGCTGAGACTTGTGCAAAGCTGGCGGATGATGAGATTTCCCCGAGTTTCCAGTAGCTTTCTGTCTGTAGAAAATAGCTGGAGGAGGTTGACCATAAAATTGGAGAAGTAATCATCTTCGCTGTTCCTTGATATCTGAGAGAGAAGCTGCAGGTCTTTGGTAACCACTGCCTCGGCGGGGTCGGAGAGGGTCTTAAGCAGCGCTGGAAAGGTGCCGTCGTTAAACGCTAGAACTTTGCGGGGCGCTTTTCGGTGTAGCATGATCAGCCACGTCAAAGCGGCAACACGCGTGGCTTCGTGGTCGTTCAGAAAAAGCAGGGTAAGTGAGTTTACTGCAGCAGCGTAGTCCAAGTCCGCCTGGAGCTGTGGCGCGGAGAGAGCTGGTGTCGGGGTCCTTGCAGAAGGCCTCCCTTGAGCCGGCGTCGGACTCCTCAGTTCAAGCTCCCTTGAGCCAGATAGAGACACCCGAGCACTTGCGTTGCCATCCTGCCGATCACCAGGCGGTTGGGGAATCCGGGATGGAGGTTGCATAGCACCCAGTTCTGCCTCGTCCGACAACGAGACCACGTAGTCCATCAGAGAGGTGTTGACTCTGGCGGCCGCCTGTCGAATTGACTCAACACCGCTTGCCATCGCGGGCAGAAGATGTGCCAAGATCTTTGGCGTGAAGGGGACAACCTCCTCTGGGCAGATATCGAGAAACTCGACGATCCAGCGCAGGGATTCGAGAAGTCCATCCTCTTCTGCTTGGTGGATCAGCGGTCTCTGGTGACCGGACAGAGAACGAGGAAGGGACCTACCAAGAGGAGAGTCAAGGGTGGCCGTCAGGATTTCAAGAATGGCCTTGTAGTTGATCTGTACGTCCTGCCCGGGAACCCAGTCGTCCTCGCTGCTTGAATCATCCTCATCGTTGACAGTTTCGGAATCCGCCTCGTCACCTTCCTCAGGGGCGAGGCGTACGCTGCCACTGTCGACCGAGTCCTCTCGCTTCCGCTTTCCATCTCCTTTGGATTTCTTGCTCTCAGCAATGCCCTTTTTGACCCGAGCAATGCGCCTAATCTCGCTTAGAAACTTGTCGAGGCATCCTTGGGTGGCCGCATGTACATCACGGTTTGGATCGCTGAGAAAGCGCAACAGGCCACCAAGGAACTCAGGGAGGAAGGTGACCAGCTCCAGGTCGGGAATAGAATCCAATAGAACGATCCAGCCCACCAAAAACGTCCTGGTAAAAGGGTTGAGGGCAAAGATTCTGTCCCGGAGCAAGGGAATGAATCGTTTTAGGGAGAAGGCGGTGGGCAGGTCCACACGCTCATCATGGCCGTCCTTGTCATCCCCGTATCCCGGCGGCTGTTCCAGAACAGAGACGTAGGTCGCGGCAGATTCGGAGACAATATCCTTGATGAGCCGATCGAGTAGCTCAGCGCCATTCTTAACGGACAACTCCGAGTCGGCGCCAAGCTAGGGAGTAGATGAGAGTGTGAGACAGGTACTGTCGGGGCAAAATGGGGCAAAATGGGGGGCCATACCTTGCAGAGTGCGTCGAAGATGTGGTTGAAATAGATGAGAATCTCCCCCTTGGCTACCTTGGCGATGTTATACATGGCCTCGCACGCATAGTACCGAACCCGGGCATCCTGATCGGTAAAGCAGGCCAGGACAGGCGGAACAATAATCTCCAGGTACTTGGCAAGCTCCTGTTCAAGAGGAGGGGGGTGGAAAAGTCAGAGACGGTTCAGATGCAGCATCTAGTTGAGTCCGGACAGGAAAATCTCGTGATGTGAGAACTCACCGAGCCAAGGGCGATAGCAGCAGCAGCCAAGCCGATCAACCCCCCATTCCGTGCATGAGGCTGATGAACAGCATATGCATACTCATTGCAAAGCTGATCTAAGACTGCCTCAACCCTTGGGTAGTCTTTGGCGGCCACTAGCTCCCGGATGACACGCTCCAACCTGTTGATGTCCAGTGTGAGTGAGTGAAGTGAATGAGGGAGGGGTGAGCGAGTCTCATTTAGCCGGGGTAGCAGAATGGAGAGGAACGTACTCGAGCGCACCGACTTTACGCTTGTCGTAGAGCTTATCGTTGAGCGCGCGCTGGACGTTGGGATCCATAGCTCGGGATATCAGGCGTGGTCAACCCGGCTGGCGCCCGGATGTGAGCAGCGAATGCTCGCCGCCACAGGCGCGGCTGGCGCTTTGTGCAGACGCAATATGCGGATGGATTTGCCTCACAAACTGCTTCCTATTGCCGATGAGTTAGAGGTTGCTTGCCCGGTGGTCTGGCCGATGCTCGCACAGGGTTGGATGGCAAGTTGAGACGGTGATCTGAGGTGAGGTACGTCAGTGATGCGGATGCGATGCAGATTGGCCAAGCTGGGGTAAGTGGGTTGGACATGGATGCCAGTTGCCCTGTGGGGTTCGTTGCACAAGAGCCAAAACAGCCTTCCGGCCGTCGAGTGCAAGGCACGTCCCGCTGCTTGGCTCGTGACCATCCTGTCTGTGTTGCAGCCAAAGCGAGTGTGGTTTGAATCGGCCCAACACAATGCCTTTTTTGTTTTATCTGTCAGCGACAGCTGTCTCACGACTTGGCAAAATAACAATCGAGTGACATCACTATTCGTCACAATACTGCGAAAATACCATTTTTTTTTTCTTATTTTTTCCCCATGCTGCATCCGACGAATGTCCGCCCTGAATGCAGCAACACGGATCTGAACGGTGAAGGTTCCAGCCAAAAAACTCCTCTGCTCCGCGAAAGGCCTGGATAAACCCTCTCACAGGAAGCTATGCCAGAACGATAAGGCATGGCGTGTTACATTACAGGCCTTAATTGTGTCACGAGATGCGTTGGTTCCATTGGAGAATGTAGGATGGCCTTTAACATCAAGACTCATTGGCTTTCCTGACAGTAGGAAGGCATCCTCTACACTGGTTAACGGGATCCTCTCTTTGGGTTGGAGCATTTCTATACGAATGTTGGGCTTACATCCAGACTAGGTACTAATCCCAGGGCACGGGCAGACTTCCGAAGCCAGACCCTGGCATTCCCCCGTTCTGCGGACGTAGAGGCCGGACCCGCTCCCTCCCGCTCTGGCTCCGGCCCACGGTCCGATATTCGAGCCGTGCTAGGGAAGAGTGGAGAAAGGATGGCCGATGTGTCGGCGCGAGGAACCGATGTTCCCAGGAGCCTCTGGTCTTGGCAGCGGTCACTTCCTCAACTTCCTTAGTGGCTCTCCTGGCGAACACTCTGAGCATGAGCACAAGAAAATTACAATCGAGATGCCCGCCATACGGTACGAGAGCTTGTACATCGACTCGATGATAACGTGGTTCCCTCGTTTCTCTTGAACTGCCGGAGAGACTTCTCCGGTCCTCGTGGTTGGAGACAGTTACAAGACCAGTCTTGCTATCAAATGAGCCTTCAAGGAAGAGGCCATGTGAGCCCTGTCAGAGACCTGCTCTCAAGTGAGAAAGCGAGATGCTGCGCCGCACCAATAGCTCTTTCGGGCTTCACTCCGCTGTTCCTTTTTTTTTTGCACAGCGAATGGAGTTCGTCAGCGGCCTTGCCGAAACCGATAGCATCATCCCGCCCCGCTGTGCCAATATCGCGCAGCTATGTGGCCATGCAGGAAGGTGTGCGGCCCTGGTGGTTGCCCGCACAGATGCCATGCGGCTCCGTCTTGGTGTTTCCTTTACAGCTTGCCCTGTTTTCTCAACAACCGCTGATTATGGCCTGATTTTTGATTCTGGAATACCTGCAATTCGAATTGCTATTCACAAGCAAATAATAGGTTATGGCAACAGGACAACGATTGATCAAAAACCGAAGAAACCCAAACCTGCATCCCCCTTGACCAGCAAATGGGGAAAACCACAAGAGCCGTCCTAACCGATCCCCAAGCGCCTAAGATACAGACAGCCGCCCTCGGTCATACCGTTCGCCATACTGCTATAGAAAACGAAACCCATGCGTCTCCAACACCGCGTTAGATTGTTTATTTGGCTCCTCCACTTGACCCGCCCTGCTTGCCGCCGCTGCTATTGTTCCCGCCCTGCTGGCCGCTTCCCTTGTTCGCCTCACTACCGCCCTTGTTCTGTCGGGCTGCCATGGAGGCCCGCCTAGCGAAGTCGTCCTGCGGAAGCACATCATGAATACAGGGAATGAGAAACACGGACAAGCGGGACGAACCTTCTTCCCCCTCGCCTTGCGAATTCGCTCCGCCGCAGCGTCATCCATATTGCCTCGGCCCATCGTGGTTGCTGGAATATAAAACACCTGTTGGCTGCGTGGGGTTTGTATTTGGGCTCAGAGGTTCCTGACGAGGAAGCGGCACTTGCTGCCAGGGGCAAATACTAACTCAAGACAAAAAACACAGAGTTCGGCCATTAAATACCAACAGGGACACTCGGACAGTCACAATAGGGGAGAGGAGGGGGCTTCATATAGACTGCCTACCTGGGGAACAAAGAGGATCCCGCGGGAATAGTTGCTTTTTTCCATGGCGAAGACCCTCTTGACGCGCGCCCTCACGCCGAACACGCCGAACACCCCGGAGCCATCTAGGATCCAAGGCTCAAAAGCCGATCACTTCTATCATGGGGCCCTCTCGGGTGCTCTTGGATCCCTCAGCGAGCTGCATTTAAGGACAAGGAACTCTGCAGTAGTTGCCGGTGGGTTGCAGTCTAGTGTAGATTCTGCTCTACACTAGCGTATCATATTTCCCGGTTACCTCCCACACCTTTCCCAGGACCACGAGCGACCAGCGTGAAGCCATGCGAGAGACCCCCTCGCTTTGACCAGACCTCGGCATATCAATCCGGTGAGTATCTTGAGAGAACGTGTTGCTCCGACGCTCGTGGGCAAAAGGAGGGGTGTTGTGGCTGGGTGGCTTGCCTGCCGATCCTCGTGCTCTGCTTGTTTGGTTCTTCTCGGTCGAAAGATAGGCGACTACGGTGGCGATGAAGACCCAAGGAAAAGAGAATAAGAAAAAAAAAGCAACGAGAAAGATGAGCAGCGAGAGGAAAGAGCTGAGCCCCCAGTCGGGGATCATGATGTGATGTCTCTGGGGCCCCCCTGATGACAAGCCCCAGCTGTAGATAGGTACTGCACGCAGCAGCGGGCATGCACACCTCATGTACGTACCCTGCCCTTTGTTGGTATGGGTATGTATGCCTGCGTGGACTTCCACCCCCAATGGAAATCGACACCGAAGCGAACTGCGCAACAAATGCATTCCTTACGTCTGAGTACGTCAAAACAAAAACAAAACAAAGCCAAAGAAAACAGAACCGAGCCGAGCTGGGATCACCCTCACAGCGCAACTTTTCCGTCGCCGTTTCCCCTCCTCGTGACCTCTGGTTTGCACGACGCTTTTCCTCTCCGCAAAAGGACGGACGGCAGCGGCGGCGACGGCGGGAGTCCGGCGTTGTGTTGAAAACGAAACATGCTGTCAGAAGTGGAGACCAGGCTTCCCAGAAAAGGACACCGCCCAAGCCTATCTTCCCCCCTCGGCAGTAGTTCATGCGCTCCTACACTAAGGTAACTACTGTATGTGATTTGGGCGGGAACCGTGGTTCCATCGGTCCATGGCCATGGGAACGAACAGCCGCACTCGTTGCTCGCTGTTGCGGTCGATGCGCCATTGGTCTCTCTCGCAGCAAGTAACAGAGCGCAACGCAACAACACACTCAACCCTATTAGTCTGCGTCCAGGTCGCGTAGACTCTCCTCGACGGGGGTGGGGGAGAATGACGACGAGATGAAGAATGGCGCGCGGGGTCCAGCTGTGCTTCCTCCCATTCGGGACACATTCAATGTGCTCGCAGTAGGTACGCAGGTGCTTTTTAAGATTCCGCACAAGGCAGGGCAGGGCAGGGCAGGGCGGGCATCATCTCACCTCACCCCGGCCCCTCATCCCATTCCACCCCTGCCTCCCCTCCCATTCCGCATCGATTTGATTTCGCGGAGGGGCGGAGACGGGAACGGGATGGAGCCCTGCTGTTGCTGCTGCCCTGTCTTGGGGAGGGGGGGCGGGGGGGGGCCGCGCAGAAAATAGGAATTGTATGTTTCCAGAGTAGGTACGTACCCCATACTTCGTACTGTCCGTACAGTACACCCTGGGCAAACCAACCAGGGAGTTCCAACCTTGGCCTCGAAGATTGACGACCGGCATTACAAGGGCCCGGGGGGAGGGGGAGGGGTGTAGAGCATATTTCGATCCCGCTCCCGACCCACCGCGTCGAGACATCACCCTGTCAGCAACGACCGATGTGTACCCAAGTGGAAACAACTTCGCCGGAGTCCATCTTCTCATTCGGAAAAGAAGCCCAGCCCAGCCCCGGCTATCTATATCCGGCATCCGGGGCTCCAAGCCCGCCTGCTGGGTCCGAGCTGAAGGAAGCCCCAGCCTGCACCGCATCCCACGCCATTGGGGCTCTGGGTGAAGCAGCCCATCGTCACACCACGCTGTCGTCTGTCACCTACAGACGACATACAGCCACTGGATTCCATGTTGCAGGATTCCTTTCCCCAATGAACGAAGCAAGTCCAATGTGTAGGCCGTATTCGGTACTCTAACATTGGTCATGTACGGATCCGTACTCGATAACACTATCTTTCTACCCAGTATCCTCTACCTGTTCTAGACCTTCCCCAGCCAGCCTTCCCCGGGGTGCTTTCCCTAATGGAGAATTCCTTCACTGGCCAATACACTCTGGCACTTCTTCAAAATGGCCGCCTGTCTCGCCACATCCGCCAGTCTCCCGATGACAACCTTGTTGCCATCCACAAACCCATACAGCGCATACGGGATGCCCACCTCATCACAGAACGCCTGCACGAGCTTCTGCGTCCTCCTCAGGTTATGCCGCGGGATTCTCGGATATAGGTGGTGGATGGCCTGGAACTGCAGTCCGCCGTGGAAAAAGTCCAGCCACTCGGGGCAGTCGACGTCCATGGTGGTGCGCAGCATCTTTTGCGGGAATGATTCGTCGACGCCCAGGTCTGCCGTGCTCATGGCAAAGTGTGACAGTGTGATCTGCACGTGCAGCGGTGCCGTGACCATGTGACTGACCATGACGAAGACGAACCTGTGCCAGTGGGTGTCAATGCACCGGTAGCAGATGCCATAACCAAACCAGGTCCAGAAGAACACATTCCCAAGGATTTCGAGATGACGATGCCACCATGCTGGGCCCTTTCGCGGCCCTTGGCCCAGGATCAGGTAAGCCCACGACAGACGGTATAGGTTGAAGCGGCCGAAAAGGAGGAGGATGTAGTAGGTGTAGTTCTGCACGCTGATGAGGACCTTGGCTGCCGCGTCGTAATGCATCAAGCGCTCGTAGTAAGTCGAGCGCAATGAGGCGAGGAATCGATGCGAGATGGCGAAGAAGGGCATATGCTCGATATCCGGGTCGTGCTCGGGCGAGTTAGTCACGATGTGATGGACATTATGGTTGTGCTTCCACCAGCCAAGCGACAACCCGCCTAGGAAGTCCGCAATGATCATCCCAATGACCGAGTCCGTATGGAAGTCGTGCGTGATACCCATGTGCCCGGCATCATGCGCTGTAAAGACCAGCTGGTGCCAAAACGCGCCCAGGAAAAAGCCGCTCGTCGCATACCACCCCAAGCGCAGAAACAACGCCATCAGCGCAAACAACAGGACATACCGACATCCCTCAACGGCGTAGGCGCTATAGTTGCAGTTGAATAGTCCCTCATCCCGGATTACCTTGTTGAGCAACCGGTACCTTTCCACAATAAAGTCCTGCGTCGCCTCGTCCAGTGCCGGATACCGCTCGAGATCCAGCCTGATCTCCTTTTTCGTCAACGCATCGAGGTGAGCCATACCGTCAGTCGGCATCTCGGGTTCCTCCGTCTCCTCCTCCAACGACGAAACAGACGCCGACACCTGAGCCCGGCGGTCACGGAGCCCCTCACCCTCATCAAACACAGCCGGTGGCGATGCTGATCTCGAACTGGCGTCACTAGATGGCGGCGGCGTGTTCGCTGCCTCCCCAGCCTCATAACCGCCCTCGCCCCCAATAGGCCTAAACACACCGCCCTGAATTGGCGGCAGGAAGTTCACCCAGCGGCCCTCCACCCTCCCAATGCGATACCGGTCCATCATGGCCCTCGCCTCGGGGGAATGCAGCCTACACAACCGACAAGTCAGCCTCAACCACTCTTTCACACCCATTCCCCCTATCCCTTCCCCCCCTTGCCCTCTCCTCACTCTCCAATCCACCCACCCCCTATCCCTATCCCCCGAAACAGAAGAAAACAACCCGGAAAGCTGGAAAACCGGAAAACTTACACGGTAACCTCATCCGTGGCATCCCTTCCAATCATGTGATAAATCGCCTTGGGGCCCCCAGGATGATACTTCAGCCAGGGATCAACCTTCAGGACAAACCCATCCAGTATGATCACCGCCCTTCCATCAGCAATCAGCCCCTCGATCTCACGGCGCGAGAGGATGTTATACGCCCTCTCTCTCCCCTTTTCGGGTCCCACCAGCTTTTCCACCGCGGCTGCCATTGTGGTTGTAGTTGTCCTCACGGCACCAGACACGCGTAGGTAGGGGAGAGAGTCTTAAGATTGAGCTCCCTGTGGATGAGAGGTGATAAGGAATGGCTTGGCAGAATTGGAGTTGCGGACTGGAAACCACGGGAGGATGCGAGAATGAGAGGTGTCCAAGTCAGGCAAGCACGGCTTCACTCGCTGGTACCGAATTGACAAAACAAAAACAGAATTGGAGTTGTGTCACCGCCACATTTCCGAGCTTGGTGTTGGAGGAGATGGCCTGATCGGCAATTTAGGACGTCAACAGCGGATGCGAGTAGGGCCAAGGTGGGAAAGGTGGGGTCGGGCACCTCCCCCGTTGCCCACAGGACGGGACGGGACTCGGGGCCCGCGGCAGTCCCAAATAATGAATTGACCAACAGGATTCGTTACTCCATGCACACCCCAAAGCACAACCCAATCCTTATCTTTTTCGAAGTGTACGCGTAAAGGCACGAAAACCAGGGGTTTCGTATACCGCCATTTCCACATCTGCAATGGAGCTCACCGCCGTCGGGTCTTTAGCAGATACAGCCAACCCAGAACGTCTATTTGCCAATGCCTAGGACACAAACGAGAAAAGGAGCTACATTACAAATACAGAAGGGATACGCCGGCTAGCCCCCACCCAGTAGACAAAAAGCTTCACCCTGCTTAGAAGTGAATTGCCTTGGCGTATGTCGCCATCGCAGCCTCCTTGAAGGCCTCAGCGAGCGTAGGATGCGCGTGGCAGGTGCGAGCGATGTCCTCACTTGATGCGCCGTACTCGAGCGCCAGTGTTCCCTCAGCAATCATCTCGCCAGCGTTGGGGCCAATGATATGGACGCCCAACAACCGGTCAGTCTCGGGGTCTGCGAGCATCTTGACCATGCCGTCCGTATCCAGGTTGGTCTTCGCACGCGAGTTGGCGCTGAACGGGAAGGTACCCACGCGGTACTTGATGCCCGCCTTCTTGAGGTCCTGCTCCGACTGGCCAACCCACGCCACCTCAGGGAAAGTATACATGACCGAGGGGATGCAGCCATAGTTAACGTGCCCGTAGCCCTTCTTGATGTACTCCACCACAGCCACGGCCTCCTCCTCAGCCTTGTGGGCAAGCATGGGGCCGAACGTGACGTCACCGACGCAGCGGATATGGGGGATCTTGGTGCGGTATTCCGAGTCGATGATCACACGGCCGCGCTCATCGAGCTCGAGGCCGATGTTCTCAAGGCCGAGACCTCCGGTGTAAGGGCGGCGGCCAATCGCAACAAGCACGACGTCAGCCTCGAGCTAAAGGGGGAGTCAGTAAGATTTCCGCATCACAGTAGCGCGCTTTCCGCGCAGGATTCCAGGTCAACTCACAGTCTCGGGCTTGCCACCCTTGGCAGAATCGACCTCAAGCTTGACCGACTCGCCGCTCTTGTCTCCGCTGATGACCTTAGTGCCGGTCTTGAAGATAATGCCCTGCTTCTTCAGGATCTTCTGCGCCGACTTGGCAATCTCGAGGTCCATGCCGGGGCCGCCAATCTGGTCGAGGAACTCGACCACCGTTACCTCAGACCCCAATCGCGACCAAACCGAAGCCATCTCGAGGCCGATGATGCCGCCGCCAATGACGACGAACTTCTTCGGTACCTGCTCCAGCGCAATGGCGCCGGTGCTAGTGATGACGCGCTGCTCGTCAATCTCCAGGCCTGGGAATGGGGTGGCCTCGCTACCAGTTGCGATAAGAATGTTCTTTCCGACGATGCTCGTCTCTCCGCCATCGTTGAGCTGGACCTTGACTGTGTGCTCGTCCTGGAAAGCGGCCGCGCCCTTGATATACTCGACGCCATTCTTCTTGAACAGGAACTCAACGCCCTTGGTCAGGCCCGAGACCGACTGATCCTTTGCCTTCATCATCTGCGTGAGGTTGAGCTTTACATCACCGACATCGATACCACGGTGTTTAGAGTCGTGGAGAACCTGGTGGTAGAGATGGGAGTTGTTGAGGAGCGACTTTGAAGGGATGCAGCCGACGTTGAGGCAGGTTCCGCCGAGCGTTCCGCGCTTCTCGATACATGTGACCTAGAGTGAAGTAATCGCGTCAGTGGAGTGCTCCAAATAGCACACAAGAAGTCACGACAAGCTGCTTACCTTCATCCCCTCTTGGCCGGCCTTGATGGCGGCGACGTAGCCAGCAACACCTCCACCGATGATGACGAGGTCCTTCTCCTCTGCGAGAGAGCAGTGTTAGCCAAACTGCAATACTCATCGCGGACACGGACAATCCTACCAGCTGCGGACGCATACATCCTACTCCATCGCGTTGAGGGAAGAATTCTAGGCAAGCTACAATGACGCATCAGCAACCGAGCTATTTTCCACCCGACCAAGAATGCATCCTACCCCGACGGGCCGAAGGCCGGCCTGGCGACAGTCCGCGCTATTAATCTTTGCGACAGCATATTTGTGGTCGATCGGACTTGTATTAGGAGAGGAAGTCAATTGAGAGCGAGAGGATCCCAGGAGTGGGAAGGGTGTTGGTAGCTGGACAGGAGATGTTAAGGTCGGTAAGGTTCGCGGAAGCGGTCGTCGCGGAATTGGAGATGCGAGTTGGCAGCTGTTCACTCTTGAAAAAAATGTCCCGGTTTCTTCAACCGTCGGGAAGCGTCTTAGCCAAGCTCCGTTCTGGCTCCGGATTGGCTGGCGACCTTGGCGGGACCTGCCAGGCATGCTAGGCGCGGAGTCAGCCAGCTGTCGCGGACATCTCGGTGGTCGCCCCCAGTGGAACCCCTGCCGACGAATTCCGACAGGGGCAAGTTTCCAACTGTTCACATGACCCTTTGATAACATTGCGCTAGAGTAGATCACCTCGATTGTTCTAGAGGATGGATTTCAGAACTCTATCTGACTAATAGAATTGGTGTTTGCTATGCTTATTGCTCATGCTCGATGCTGTTGTTGTTTGTTTGCAAATGGTAATGGTAACTCGTCATTTGCCTCCCCGTCCGGCTTTCCCCGAGTCGACACAAAACATATCTAATGTCAACAAGAGGGATATAGCACTTTGGGTCTCAAGGTACTTGCATCTTTTTTGGAGGGCTTGGAGTATTTGGCACTGTACGGCCGAGGGTATCATAGGTAGGTATATGTTTTTATTACGACGCTTCATGGCCATAATATCGCCGTCCATGAATCATGACCAAGGAGGGACAGAAATGCGCCCCTTACTCCTCCATCAGCGCACCCTCCAAGGCTTTTTCGGCCATTTTGCACGTCGTCTTGAGTTTTTGGGTCTCCGCTTTCCCCCCGGCCAGCTCCGTTTTCCTCACCACCTTTCTCAGAAACCACTGCAAGCCTCGCCCAAGCTTAGCAACTCCTTCGACTCCCCTGAATACTGTAGAGATGGCAGCCTCAAGGCCTCCTTCGCTTGCTTGGCACTCTTGGAGCACGGTGATGAGCATGACCTCGACAAAAGCCTTCGTCTTCGGTTGCAGGTACGGCAGGTTGAGACACTTGAGAATGCCGAGCCCAAGCGATCCATCAGCAACCAACGTCCCGAACATCTTGGCATTGTTGACTACACGCCGCAGCTCAATTTCTTCGTCCCCGTCCACGTCATCCGCATCCTCGCCGAAGATGGACTCCCCGAGTCTTCTGAATAGCCCCCAAAGACTATTCTGGAATGACCACTTGATCCGTCTGTCCGAGCAAAGCTTCTTGGCAACAAATGTGTAATAGGGGTTGTATGTTTGTTCCGCACCGCAGCATTGCATAACAACAAACGGCATCTCCTTCTGCCGATCCTTGTTGAGACGTAGCTTGGTAATCCGGGCGTACGCATCCTCGTAGTCGCAAGCCGATGTGATCGCAACGAAGATGGATCGCCGGACATCGGTATTCATCATCTGCTGCCTTGCAAGATCCACAATATTGGGACCGCCATCCGAGAGGTCAACAAGAAGCAAACTCTCGTCGTCACTGTCCTCGCCCTCGGCCGTTTGGTCCTTCTTGGCCTTCTCGGCAGTGGACGGGCCAGCCCAGCTTGCACCAACAAGCCACCATTTCCCCTTTTTGTCGGAGTCTTGGATGTCTTTGAGACCTATCCGCAAGGGCTCAGTGGACTTCAGCTTCCTCGAATTTAACGAGCCAAGTGTTTTCTTCATCCGGGTGCCGTGCTCCGAGACGATAGCTGTGGCGCCCACTCCAGTCTTCATTTTGTTGTTCTTCAGGTCGTAGATGGTGTCAACCATGAACTTGGTCCTGACGCTGAGGTTTTGCTCTCCAATCTTGGAGACCGCCGGACGGATTAATGAAACAATATCTTTCAGTGCCATCGGATCGTCTTGACGAAGCGCAGGTCCGCTTATACGGACGATTCTGAGAAGCAGCTCCGCAGTGAGCTCTGACAGGTTCCCGAGCAGCATGCGAATATAGTCGAAGAGAAGGTTTGGGCCCAAGAGCTGGAAGTTGTAAAGTTGTGAGAGGAAGGTGATGAGGTTAGACGTTTGTTTCGGGACATTGGCAAGGTCAACCGCCGCCGCCTTCGCCTCTTCATAGTACCCCGAGAAGCGCTCCACCACTTCCTGTATGAGCTGGGCGCCGAAGTCCATGCCAATGACTTTGTAGGCGGCCGTAGCGAAACCCGCGTTGAGGATTAGGAGGGTGTCCGGGAGGGCCGTCGACTCACAGACCTGGATAAGCACAAGATCCACAAGAACGGATGTGACGTGCTGCCGAGGGTGATCTCTGTAAAGCTTTTCGATATCCCCGATAATGGACACGAGGTTTGACTCGGTCACTCGGTTGACAAGACCTTGAGTTTGTCGACGGATACGACCTAGCAGCTCTGCATCGGAGCCAGTTTCTTTCCGTAACGACGGGGGCACGTATTTCGCCGTCTGCTGCCCTGTTACCGGCGCAACATATGGGTTTTCCCGTACCCGTCGCTTCGGTACCGGCTCGTCCTCTTCCTCGTCTCCGTCCTCGGAGTCGAATCTATCGAAGTCAGCCCCTGACGCACCGTCGGAATCAAGGAATCCCTCATCAGAATCGTCAAGACCTTCGTCAAAGCTGTCTATATCCTCGTCGCTCTCCTCCAGCCCACGCCCCGTTCGTTTCTTCATCTCTTTCGCCCCAGCGGCCTTTCGGCGCTTACTGGCGAGCCATTCGTCTGCTTCCGCTTTGCGTTTCCTCTTCTCCTGTGTCTCTTCATCGACCTGCTCGCCATCCAAATCCCCGAGAAGGTCCCCAAGCCCATCTTCCATGAATGATTGCGGTAGATTTTTGCGCCCCTTCATCCCCAATTTCCTTTCCAGCTCGGCGATCTCGGCATCATCTTGGGCAAGTTTGTCCTTGATGATCTTCGGGACTGCTGTCTTGGGCGATGATGTCGCTCGTTCTTCGTCTTGATCCTCGTCAGAAGAGAAGATCCCCTCCTCGTCGTCGTCGCCGTCTTCTTCATCGTCTTCCTCTTCATCGTCGTCGAGAATAATACTCCCTAGCTCATCGTCTTCGTCTTCCTCCTCTTTGTCGTCCTCCAGCTTTCGTTTCGCGCTCTTTAATACCGGCTTTGGGGCATTTCCCCCTTTTACAGAAGAAGGCTGCCAGGTGAATGCTTTCGGAGCCGGTGCTTTCGGAGCAGGCGCCGCGCGCTGCTTCTTCTGATCCCTCTCGGCCTTGCGACGATCTTTTCTCGACACCTCGGGCTTGACGCGCCCTCTCCTCCTGCCCGCTTCTGTCTCGGTGCCCAATTGCCTCAACAAATGCAGCGGCAGCATCGGCCCTTTGGCTCCGGCATCTTTCGGCGGCGGCATCTTGGTGAAGATCGCAAAATTTCGGGAAATTCCACGGGGGGCAACACTCACAGGCGTCGTCGCAGCTCAAGGGAAACCCAACTTTTTTATCTCTGGAACTTTTTAGTGGAGCCAAACCCCAACCCCACATTGCCCACCCCCGGCCAGCCGCGGACAACCCTACCGCGCTCCACACCGAACCATCGTGCCTTGGTGCGGGGCAGCGTTTTTCGGCGGCGGGCAGCAAGCGCTCCTGGACCCGCCTCCATCGACCCAGCTCGGCTCACCTCCGCGCAAACGGCCGACGACGACACATCCCCTCCAGAGCGCCCGCGCAGCGAAATCCCCGCAACGATGGGACAATTAACAAACGACGAAGTCCGTATACCCTTCATCATCCTCGCGAACATAACAACCCATAGCTGACATCCCCCTCCCCAGTTCTTCATCAAGCTCTCCGAGCTCTTCGCCGGGCGAAAAGGCAAAGACCACGGCGCCATCTACCTCGTCCAGAAGCGATGTACATCCCCCTACCCCTCCCCCTTTTCTCCCTTTACATCCAAGGATATAGCTCTAACACCTCCAGTCACCTACGGCCAACCCACGGCCACTCCCATGCCCTCTTCAACCACAACCACATCCCCAACACCCGAACAACCAGCTGCGCCCCTCCCGATCCTCATACGCGCAACCAACGGAAAAGGCGGCGAGAAGAAGTCCGAGAAGATCAAGCTATCCACGCTCGTCTCACCAACTGAGCTCGATGCCTTTTACGGGCGGTACGCTGAGGTGTGTAAGTCCGGCATGGCGCTGCTGAAACCGCGCGACAGGACGAAGAGGAAAGCCAAGGCCAAGAAAAAGAAGGCAGTCTGAGCTTGAAGTCTGAAAAGAGGGATGGAGGGGCTGGACTGGGCCCTGAATATGTGGCCTGGCCTGGCCTCTCAGCGAGGAGGCAAAAGGGCTAGGGGGCTGAGAGATGCTCTCGTTGTTGCAGAGATACCCCAACTCAACTTATCGAATGTCTCTCTTTTCCTCTCCGATCCGTGTCGGACTGAAAGGCTACTCGGTACCGTACGTGCCTAGCAGAGTGTTGGCACTTGGGCAAGGTAGCGAAGGAGACATATGCGGCGCGGCCGGGCTCGGGCTATACCTGGTATCGATCCGTTCTCAAGCCGTTGCTAGAACAAGATAGCCTAGTCAAAGAAGAAGTCATAGTTTACGAGTTGGGCGCGGCATCAAAGGCGGCCTGGGAACGAATAGCCATGAATATATATTGCAAATGCAAATCTGCCCAGCTTCGTGTCGTCTGGTCGTTGCTCCGGATTTCTCCCTGTGGATGTGTATGCTTGGATCGGCTTCGTCGTCTGTCCTTGACCCAAGACCATCGCGTTGTTCTTGTTGCACCTATAACAGGTCGAACCTCTTATGGTGGAAGGCCTAAAGGTTGCCTAAGCCCTGCTTCCATTGACATCCAGCAGCACAGCAGGCTTTCCATTGCATCCACACAGTGTGTCCATCGAGGTAAAATGAGCCTGGATTAAACGTTGAATATGGGTAATAATCAGTACCTGTAATCTTACATTTACTTTTAACACTGGTCTGTCTGATATCCAGAGTACACAACTGCTTCCACCAAGAGGCAAGACTCCTGCTTGTGACTGCCTGGCGCACCTTGATAGGAGTTCCATTTTCAGCTGAGCCATGCTGTGTCCTCCACTCTTCTCCGCCAAAGGTAACCGCAAATCACTAACGATGGATGGTACCACCGGATCATCTAACAAGCCGTCGCGCCGTGTCGAGGAGGGGTATCAACGGTGTTCCGCACGAGCGCCATCCAAGCTAACGACCCGGAACGCCAGCACTGACCCTACCAGGGCCACAACACCATCGCAAACAGGCCCTACGCTTCGCGACTCACCGAGCACGCCAACCAGGGTGGCAAGACCGCTCTCACGCAAAATATACCAGCAGACACGCATTCCAATACCATTGTCCGACGCCATCCATCGAACACCACCATCAACGGGACAATCAGCTGCTATTCGATTGTACATTCTAGGGAAAAGCCGTCCAATTTCCGTTTTCTGGGGGAGCCAATACGAGGTAAAGGTTCCCAAAGGAAATATCGACGGCAAACTTTTGGGTTCGTGAGCTCGGGCGATGAGAACTAGAACCGAGTTCTCGTAGCCAGCTTTCAAAATCCTGCCGACTTAGACCATCCTCCCTGAGCAAGCGCTCCGCAACATTACAGCTAGGCGCAGGCCTAGTCTCATTCTCCTAGGAGGAAATGACACTGGGGTTCGTGGCTCTGCGCCGTGGTCTCGAATTTTGTAGGAATAGAAAATCATCGTAACTGGCGAAACGGCCGAAGACTTGGAAGGAAAAGTGACGAATACAGCATCTCGCCCGGCCGGGGATGAGAATACCGAAACTCCTGGGTTAGTGAACACTAGGCTGTGTAGTCTTCCACATTGCACCGTCTGTGAGATATGTCGAGGCAGTGGGGATGCGGGACCGTGTTGTGCCGAAACCCAACTGCCTAGGCAACGACGTCATCGTGGCCACCTCACATGATTTGATCCTGCGTCAGGCCACCATGGATATCGGTATCCATCGCGTCGCCAGAGCCCGGTGTGATGTACTTGACAAAGCTGAGGCCCAGGGGACGTCCACCATACTGGTAGCTCTGGAACTTGGTGATTGCAGTCTCCGCAGTATCGGCAGAGTCGAATCGGACAACGCCAGTGCCGCGAGATCGACCACTCGGCTCATACTGGATCTCAGCCTGCTCGACCTTGCCGATAGTGGAGAAGAGTTCAACCAGGTCATCGTTGCTTGTCGACCACGGCAGCTATGAAAAAGAAGTCAGCATGGGATGCAAGTCGGGGACAATATTTGGAGTTGGCCTTACGTTGCGGACATAGATGATTTCGCATCTGTCGGTGCCGGATGTAGCGTAGTCGGTGAACGGGTTCGGGGGCGCAGACGGAGCACCTCCTCCTCCTCCACCTCCGGCATCGAAGCCACCTGGCTGTCCTCCAAATCCACCGCGGCCGCCGGCATAGCCACCGCCAAATCCACCGCGACCGCCAAACCCACCACGGCCACCACCATAGGCACCGGCACCAAACCCACCACGTCCTCCGCCAAAGCCGCCGCGTCCATAACCGCCGCCGCCAATAGCAGAGCCCGCAAAGCGATCCTCGCGGACTTCGAGAACACGGCCCTGCCAGTCGTAGCCGTTATACTGCTGGATAGCGTTTCTCGCGTCATCGGGTGACTCGAAGACCACAATTCCGGAGCCCTTCGGACGACCATCCTGGCCAAGGTGAACATCGGCGCGAATAACACCACCTGTGCGGGCTAGGAGATTTAGCATCTGTGAGTTTTGAGCATCTCATCGAAACGCGGATAACTTACCAGCTGCGCGGAACAGGTCCTTCAGGTCTTGCCAGCCAACGGTGTAGGGAAGCTACATTTTGTCAACATGTGCCCATCCCAAAGGGGGTGAGGAGGGGAAGAAATGATGTGACAAACGTTGGAGATGTAAATCTGGCGACCTCCGCCTCCGCCACCGCCGCCGGGACCACCGGCCATACCGGGGTTGAAGCCGCCAGGTCCGCCACCACCGCCTCCGTACGGACCGGGAGCACCACCACCGGGGTTGCCCATGGGGCCGCCGAATCCGCCGCGGGCGGCGCCGCCAGGAGGTCCAAAGCGGGGCTCGGCCTCACGGTCCTGAGTGGGAATTAGCAGTTGATTGCATATTGAATCCGGGTCAAAACTTGCCTCTCGGACGTAGACGAGTCTGCCCATGAGATTCTGGTTGCTGAGCGTCGCAACGGCGTTCTGGGCTTGATCCCTCGTTGCATACTCCACAATTCTGTGGCGAAGGTCAGCAACTGTTCTCAAAACCAAGGCGGACCAGCGAAAGACTTACCCGCATCCCTACAATTTCCATGGACAAGGTCCCAACCCGTCAATCCAACATCCATCAAAACAACCGAAAAGGAAGGGAAGCCACAAAAGAACCAGCCGAAATCAGTCGTAAAAGCCCACCTTCGACATCCCATTAGGAAGAAGCAAAACATCGGCATAGAGAACTTCTCCAGCTGTAAACAGTGTTGTTAGCTGCTGAGCTCGCGCCTAGAGCGAATAGAACCTACCCTGTCTCATGAAATCCTTGAGGTGGTGCCATTTTACGTCGTAGGACAAATTGCCGACATAGACGCGGCGGTCCTGCTGAGAAGTTTCCCTGATGTTATTCATGACTTGCTCTCTGTGAGCGGCGCGGTCTTCGTAAGATCGATGCGGCGCTCCTCCGTAGGCCGAACCTGATCCTCCAGCCGGTGCACCTTGGCCAGTCATGGGGGTACGACTTCTTCTGCGAGTTCGACTCCGCGAACGGTCACGGGGCGAATATGAACGGCGCGCAATGGGGCTTCTTGAGCGTCCACGTCGGGGAGAGCGCGACCTCTCTCTCTGCGATTCGTCAGTGGGTAGTTCCGGCGTGGTTGTTCAATCCATGCTCGTCGGCCTCGGCTTCAAAGTGAGACATCCAATCTGCTGGTCTGATGGCAGGTTGTTGCCCTTTCTCATGCCCAAAACAACATTTTCGGAAGAAAATGTGTCGGTAGGGCAGGCGCGTGCCACGGCTCAGCCAAGAGCAACAACTCTACTATCAGTGCTAGATGAAAGTGACACTTCATACCCAAGAAGCAGATCATGATCTACGTCTCAACGGGTGATGCATCGACCCGACGAGCAAATGGAATGAACATGGGGCAGCTGCGGAGAGGATTGATCTGCCATCTGGGACAGATGAGAAAAGCATAACAACTTACTGGACGGTATGTATCACCGGAGTCGGCTATAGTTGAAATTCGAGCGTTAGAAACGATCAAGTCGGTTGAAGATCCAGGAGGTGCAGGGAGAAAAGAGGTGGTGGGAAAGGGAGGGAACAAGTAATCGAGTCGGCGGTAACTCGACGAGAGTAACAACCGCCTGGGGGGTGCGGCGGGGTCGTAGTGAGATCGAGGGTGGATCAGGATGGGAAAGACATGCAGCCAGAGGAGGGAGGGGGGTCTGATTGTGTATATGTGTGCGGCATGTGCGAGGCAAGGCAGTGCAGGGCAGAGGACGCAAGGCACTGCAGTAAGAGTGCAGCTCCGTGGTTGGATGGGGGGCGGGGGGCGGTTGCGAGCGAGAAGGAGGAGGGCTTGAGAAGCGAGCCTCGAAGTTGGGATGGAGGGATTGCCAAACGCACGGCAGCTGGACTACCAGGGCAGACCGACCGGCCTCGGGGTTACAGCGGTGGAAGTTGGCCCGTCAAGGGGATATCTGGGGAGTGCTCACGGAAGTGGGAATTCGCAGATTGGCCTTGGGGCGGTTGAGGGGGTCCAAGACGCGGAGGGGGGACGAGAGGGTCTGGGTTGATATTGGCGTGACCGAGGTGGCAGCTCGCGCAACGGTGATAGGCGGGAGAGGCAGATATGCACACTCTTCGCTGTGAGAAAAGGTGGAACGGAAGGAAGCGATGGCAAGATTGGTGATGATGGGTGCCGGGGAGGTAGGAGACACAGGGAAGCTGAAGGAAAATAGGACTTACCCATGGCCATATAAGAATCGCAAATTTTCTGGTAAACTTAACCGCTTGATGTAGGTAAGTTGACTGTCGGCGACGCGACGATTGGTGCTGAGGTGACCTGTAGGGCGTCTGCAACGGCAGGAGTGGAAATGTCCCTGCTTGTTGGGGGACGACAGGTGAGGTTCAGGTACACTGCGAGTTTTCGCGCAACGGACCACAGAGCGGGCAGGTCGAAAGACTAGGATGCCGTCGAACCTCTAACCAGTTGAGCCGACGTGAGTGGGCTGTCTGTGGTGAGTCTGGAAGGTAGGTGGGCTGCACGTCCGAAACAACCTATGGGACCCGTCTTGGTCGAGCGACGCGACAGGTGGCCAGAGGCGACGAAGGCAGGCCGGTAAGTAGGTACAACCGGAGGCGACGCAAGTGGTCGAACGGTCAGCACCGAACAGAATTTTCGTCGATACACGTCCGTCTGACAGTTTGGCCAACAGTTGGGAATCGGGGATGTGTCGGGTCTGGTCAGCACGGATTGGCGGGCGCAGGTCTTGATCTGGCCGGGGGTGAGCAACGCCGTGGATGGGAAGGAAACGCAGAGCGCAGAACGCAGAACAGCGCAGAACGCGTGTTGGGAGAGATGCCGCAAGGATTCTGAGGTTGACTGTGGAGCCCTTGGCAGCGTTGTGGAGACCGCAAATGGCGAGGGGTGCTCTCGGAACAGAAGGAGGGAACTGAATTGGAGAGTTGGAGGTGTCGCGCGGGTGGGAAGCACGAGCGAGTGGGCTGCAGGAAGCGCAGGCAGATCGGCGAATCTCCGTGTCGCGCGCTGTGTCGGGCGAAATGAGAGAGGGGACTGGACAGGCGAAGGAAACAGCAGCCTCTCTGAGATGCTGCGCAACGGAAGCTGGAAGAAGAAAGACGGCCTGTGGGGTAAAACGCTGAGACAGTTGAGGCAAGGCTCCGTCCTGGAGTGGAGCCAGCCGAGAGAGAGAGAGAGAGAGAGTACAGCACAAAACCTCAAGCCAACAGGAAACACAGCGGGCCGGGATGTTTGGTCTCACGGCGGGATGCTGATCTAGCGAAAAGTGCCGCAACCAGGCAGTTGGTAGCTATATATATAGATGGCAGAGCAATGGGGTGCAGCGAGGTAGGCAGGCACTTGACATCACAGTTCCCGAAAGAAACTGATCAGGAGTGAGGTTATTTTGTTATTTTATGCATGGATTCAAAAACATCTGATCTGACAAACATACAAACTTCCATCCTGCTTTGATTAGCCCCGGCAGGACCCGTTGATTGATAGGAGTTTGTTACTAGAGGGTCTCGAGAACATGCAAATGGCAGCAATCAAGACGCTGGAGATCGGCACTGGTGGTTTTCAGCCGCCACACCGAGGCCAAACAGCAGATAAGGCTGTGGGAAACGGGCCCTCCGTTTTCGATAGCCTGCTTGGTAGCGAAAAGCGGAGGTGGAGATGAGGCGCCATCAAGAGAAAAAAGCAGAATTTTCCCCTCCCTTTTTGCTCGCAGCCTTGCGGTCTTGCTTTCATGACAAGCCGCGCACAGACAACGTACCCCACCAAAAGAAATCGAGACCCTGGCCACTGTGCCGCAAGCCAGCAGGGGGGGGGCATTCACTCCCACCGTCTTCCATCAACTTCCACGTCGTGAACGTCTGAGTTGGGAGCAATCCATCGAGGCCGCTGCGGCATCCAGACATCCAAGGACATCGGCGCGGGAACTAAAGCAGCTAGGTGACGGATTGCAACGGACCTTCCCCGCCGCCCACCGTCCAGCTGTTGGGGTCAAGCAGCATGGGATGGGGGTCGACGTGGAGAGGGACACCGCAGAGACAGCAGCCTGCACCCGGATACGTAGGGAGCATACTCACCATCCTCCCGTGTACGTGGGCATTGCCCGCATTCTGTCCTGTCATTACACAGTATTGCCTCGCTCTGTCTCCCGGATGGATAGCTAGCAGTTGGGGGTGGAATGCACCTGCAGCTCGACAGGGGCTCTTCTCCCGCGTCCACAGGACAGCCTGTTGGCCGTCCCGCTTCCAGTCCAACCCGGGCTCCGGAAAGCGCTGCCAGCCGATCAACCCTGTGAACCGGCATGGACAACACGATGTACAATACCTGACTATACATGCACACTATTCCGGGAAGCCATATCGTTGACGGCAGGCAGGACAGCGTGATGTTGACTGCCGGGTGCGGGATGATGGAACTGCTGTGTCCCCTCGCGCCGAGGCGTCGTTGATTCCATCCCGCGAGGGTTTTCAGCTCGTTGACTGATAACAGGTACACATGTGTGCGCCTCCGTTGAGTTGAGGGTTTCGATTGGCGATTGTCTCCGGCGCTGAGCAGATACCTTAGACCCCAGGGTGGCAAAGACAAGCGACCAGTTTGGCTCCTGTTGTCCCCGTACCACATTCAATGATACCGCCAGTTCGTCTTCAGTCTTCCTGGCTCGTAGCTTGCGGCCTGCTGGTCGGTACCGAGACTTCTGTGTGAGTTAGCACAGTGTGCAGTTCTGCACTAAGGCGCCGCCGGAATGAATAGACGCCGTTCTTCGGTCGCGGTGCTCGGGACCACAGTGCAATTCCTGTCTGGTGACGATTAAATTCCGTGTATTCCTGGCGAAAATCTGTAAGTGCAACACACGCTGTGCCACTGAGCTGCTTTCACGGTTACCATGGGCGAAGATGAGTTACGAAATCGCGACCGTGTCTTCGTCTGCCAATGGTACACGAACGGTGACCTCTCTATGTGCATATCGGCTCCAGTACATACAGGCTCAACTTATTGCGCTGCAATGCTGGGTGTGTGGGTGATTCACCACACCAGGCCAAGGTTCAGGGCTGAGCCCCCTGTGAGGCGGGATGAGTAGAGCCTCCCCCAAGACTGCCCACTCATCGACATGCAACGCCATGTAGGAAGGAGATGAGCATTGGCCTGCCCTATGTATCGTCCTGGTATTCGTTCCCGGCAGGCTCAGAAGGCAGCCACTCAGGCCACCGATGTGGCGGTTGCACAGCAGACGCAACGCGGCCCACTGGGGTCAGACACATCCAATCCAGTTGTTCAACTGCCTCTTGCTCGTGAGAGATGGCCATGTACGCTAGGACAGAATTTTATGTCCTCGAAGGGCCATCTCTCTTGCACACCGACTGGCCAGTTCATGTCGAGAGTGCGCCACTCATAGATGGCTCACTCATGGAACCAATACCTCGGCAGATAAGGGGCCGCATAGCGTTGGGTGGTGCTCTCGAACAACAGCCGCCGAGGGAAGGGGTCGACAACACAAATCGGCCTTCTTCTCCGCGACCTTCGTCTCCGGGCTGGGCCAACCAGAGCTGCCGCCCAGTAATCCGCCGGCCGGCCAATGCAGGATGGAGTCGGCTCAACCAGGAAGGGCCAGAGGAAAAAAATCCACATGCAGGCGAGCTATGGCACACACGCGGGCAAACGGGCAGACGGGACTGGCAATCACGGCACTACCGTGAGCCCGTGTGCGAAATCCCAGCGCGCCTGGCCAGCAGCGCAGTCGAACCTGGACCACCCGCTTCGGCAGCGGACAACGGAGGTGACTTGGATGGAGCGGCCCGGGGACGAGGATCCGAGCGGAGAGAGCGCCGAATGCGGTCGACGCAGCTTTCGGGCTGCAGCAGCCACGCACCCCATCACAGCAGACGCGGAGGGGCAGCACATCTGCGGAACTGGAAGCCCCTGGAAGGAATGCGAGATGGCCAGAGAGAGACGCGCGGGTGTGATGACAGGTGTGAGGTGCATTCTGTTGTCCCTGCGGATCTCGGTCAATCGATCGGCGCTGCTCCGTGCCTTTTGCGAGCGCTGCAGCGCTCTCAACAAGAATTCATCATGTGGGGTTTGTGTGCGGGAAACGGAGAGGGGGCGCGGTTTAGTAACTCTCGGCGGCCTCGAGACGAGAGAGATCCTTGACAGCTCTGAAGCATGTTCAAGTCTCTACTCGCCCCGGGGTGCTGATGATACCTATCACACAGCTCGTCCCTTCCATGCCCATTCTATGCCTGCATTAGCTTCCATGCTGCATCTCTAGCTGCGCGCGGGTTCGCGATAATTACCCGCAACTATTGCTGGGTCTGGTCAAGTAGGCGGCTGCGGGCAGGCGTTGATGGAGGGCCTCGCCCATACGAGCCAGGGATATTCCACCCACCAAGGTAGCATTTCGGTCATGGGCGGTGCGAGCTTGAAAGTTGGGTCACTTGGGTGGGCGAGCTTTGAACTTGCAGAGAGGTTCGTGTCACAAAGCAGCAGCCCTTTTTTACGTGACGAAATAGGCACCACCTACTGCCCAGGTAGTTGTGTAGGGAGGTCCACAATTCCAAACGGGGAAGGCATTTATTTCTTGCTCAGCTTTCTTGCCACCCACAGTCACAATCCCGTCTCTGTTGGAGGACTTGAACCACGATAAAAAGACGATAAAGCTAAGCTAATCGTTTCCCGGAAGTTGCTAACTTGCTCTCCACCCCACAGCTCAACCCAGAACCGCAAGCCCCAGCTTTACATCGCCATAGGTCTTGGTTGCGCCGGCAGATGCCTTGATTGCATCATAACGAGCCTTTATAAATCAGGCTAGGCGTTCCTGAAATCCTGAGGGCTATCTACTTATTGGAATGAGAACACTTTCTTGCACTACAGCCTCCATCTCATTGGCATTTTAACCCCTGCCTACACAGTATTCCGCCTGACTCTTATGGTCAGCACAGCACAGCAAATATTACATGACAGGTCTTCCCTGTTTAATAAGAGGTCTCATCTACATTGTAAATGACCTTGCCCCTCTCATACGAGGCCTCAAGCGTATTATGAGAGGCCTTTCCCACATGATACAACGCCTTGCCTCGGACGGAGGCTACATCAGAGGATGAAGGAAGACGAATCTCCATGCTAGGCGTGCCTACAAAACATAGATGATCAAAAGCAGGCGTATCGATGGAAACGATCAAGCTCGGGGCTCTTTATTCTCCCACTCATTGCCAGTCTCTCTCGCCTTAACCAACGTGCTGGAGAGGTTGAAGTGTGAAGGTCTTGGCCAGGGGTCTGGTGGGGGCACGGGAAGCTAGAGCTCGAAGCGCATGGTGGAGGGGCGCGGGCCAATTCCGTTGATCCCGGTTCCCGATCGAGTGGAGCAACGACCCCAAGAATAGTTTCCCGAGCCAGACTTCAGACTTCGAAAACGGGATCACCACGACACTACCCTCCAACACGACCTCTCAACACCACCACTACCCAGGGCGCTATGCGCAACATGCCTCCAAACCGATCAGCCTCGGTGGCCGCCCGGCTCCTCCTCCGTTCGCATCCCCGACTGCCCACGGCCGCTCCTCTCCGCTGCCTTAGCACGAGCGCCACCACCACCCGCGCCTCCCATCTGCGCACAGCAACGACAACATCACCACGCACCCTCTCTCGCCCATACCACTCAACCACCCACCCCCCACCACCAAGCCCCTTCACGCCCACCGAATCCGCCATCCTCGCTGCAGCATACGCCCACGTCCCCACACACGGCTTCACGCCTTCCAGTCTCGCGCTCGGCGCCCGCTCGGCCGGGTACCTCGACATCAGCACAAACCTGCTCCCGGAGGGCGCTTTCTCGCTGATACGATGGCACCTCTACAAGCAGCGCACGGCACTGGCCGGACACAGGGCGTCCGCCGCTGGGTTCAACGAGCTCGATCTGACGGGAAGAGTTGAGGCGCTGACATGGGCGCGGCTGATGGGGAACGTAGCTATCGTGGGACAGCTGCAAGAGGTTTGTTACCTTAGGGAGGTTACTGGGAGCACTGCTAACAAAGATACGATGTGTAGGCCATCGCGATCATGGCGCAGCCGACGTATGTGCCTGCCTCTGTGAAGGAGCTTGCGCTGCTGGCGGATGAGATTTGGTATCTGGCTGGGGATGTTGCGGTGGACCCCACGTGGTACACGAAGCGGGCATCGCTATCTGCCATCTATGCCGCGGCAGAGTTATTCATGAGCAACGACCGCTCGCCCGAATTCCGCGACACGCGTAACTTCTTGCGCCGACGGCTTGCGGAAGCTGGGGAGATTGGAGATGCCACACGATCCGTGCGAGAGTGGCTCAGCTTTACAGCCAGCGCGGGGATCAATGTCCTGAGGAGCAAGGGCATGCCAATATAATCCTTGTGGCGGATGAGAACCTCTACCTCAAGTGGGGGTCTATAATAGTTTGTATAATACACTCCATGTACAACACACTCCATGTATATTAAGTGAGTAATCCGTGGATATCAATAATCCGTATACCGGGACTCCAACAAAAGTAACTAGTCATAAGTCCAAATCACCATGCAACCACCCCTAGCAATGACCTCCTTCCAGGGGTTGAACTCCAAACACCTTGTTCTACACCTTGTGGTTCCACCCAAAAAAACAAATAGCCGTACCATCCCACCAAACGCTTCAAAGCCACCCACAATAAGCCAGCAACAAGCCACCTAACGCCTGTAGTAGTTTGGCTTGGATGAGAGGACACATTAGTGATCAACAAGAGTTCGCTGGCGTGGATCAAGGAGACTGAAAAAGTTAGCATATACTCGGATCAAAAGGTTGGACGAAAGGTGACATACCGGATGATCTTGACGTCTTCGTCAAGCTGGTTGCGCCCCTCAATAGCATTGGGAGTGATGAATATGTACTGCCGATTCACAGAACGGCGAGCTGCGGTGATCTGTAGACAGAATGTGAGTAAATACGTAGAAAAAACAGGAGCCTTAAACAGACAACCTACCAGCATGTTTGTGCTGATTGCACGGTTTACATTATCCATAAAGACATCGAATTCGTCCAAGCATCGTAGCGGCGATCCCATGGCTTCCCAGATGGAAAGCAAGAGGCAGATGGATGAGAAAGACTTTTCACCTCCTGAAAGTGTTTTTGTGCTGCGGCCTCCTGGCTCCTTTTTCGTCTTGTCTGGTTCAACCTGGAGGTCCAGAAACCTGCGCCGGTGGTCGAAGAGCAGCTTTCCTCTGAATCCACGCTCAGAGAGCAGGTACTGGAAGTTGCAACGAGACTGTGCCGTAATATGCCGCTGAAACATGCGCCATTTGTCCAGCCTGATTCGGAGGGTCTGCTTCAGGCCCTGGTTCACTTGCAAGATGGATCGGAGGATCCCAGCCTCTCTGTCCCGGGCCTCGGTAGCCTCGATGACCTTCTGGTTGATTTCATTTTCAGTCATACCATGCCTTTTCTCCTCTTGTTGGATCCGGACGCCGAGGACCTGGTATTGCTTCTCCAGCGACTTATGTGTCTCACCCTCAGGGATTTCCACTCGGATCGGCGAGATCTCCTTGGCTTTTCCCTCAAATTGGGCGGTTCTGGTCCGCTGTCTGTCCAACCTTCCTTCCATCGCTTCCCGGTGGGTGTTGGCAAAGTCGACAAGTGCAATGGCTCCTGCTTTCTCCTCCAAGACAATACGCCGGGCCTGCTTAGCCCTCACGAGCTTGTTTTCCGCTTTCTCAAGACGGGCCTTAGAATCTTCAAGCTGGGCAGATGCCTCCTTTTTTCGCCTGTGAAGCGCTTCCAGCTCCTTGTTCTGCTGTGTCTTTCTTAAACCCAGCGCGCCGAACTGCATCCCGTGGTGATTTGTATCTGCTTCGTGTTCCGCGAGCTGCTCCTGAAGGCCCTGGAGTCGGCCATCCACGCCGTCGAATTTATCCAGATCCTGCTCCACCTGTTCAACTTCAAGCCTGGCTTTCCTCGACTGCGTCATCAGGCTGTTCCGCTCGTTTTTGTGCCTCTTGACCTCACTCTCGCAGCGCTGAGCCTCCTGATTCAAAAGTCGCCTTTCGGCATCGATTGCGCGATATTCAACCTCCAGCTGGTGATGCTGCTGCTTAAGGAACGCAATTTCCGAGCCTGTGTTAATCTTTATTCGGGTTCTCGAATTCTTGATGTTAACCGGGGAAGTTCCGATGGTACCGTTGTTCTCCGTCAGCCGGAGACCGGGACCACGATCGCCAGTTCGGAAGCATATGATTGCTTTGACATTGCGCGGCGGCGGACCGTCGAACATTGTCTTCTCGGCCTCGGTCCGTTGTTCCATCAACACTGTTTTCTCGATCGTGTGGTTCATGATCAGCTGGTCCCGAACGAGGTCGTCATCAAACTTCAGCACATCAAGGATCGTCACAAACCCCTCCGGTTTGTTGTCCTTAAGCTTCTCGAGGGGAATCGGCTTTCGGTTGTTGCTCAGCAGTACTGGACAGTCCCGGATATTCAGCCGGCTCATCATGCTGTAAAGCAGCTTCGAATCATTCTTGGTTGCGACAAGGAACGCGTTCAGGTTCTTGCCGATTGTCGCCTCCAAAACGGCTGACCATTGGGGTTGAAGCAGCTGGATATGAGCCCCGAGCGGGCCGATTGGCTTGTGTTCAAACCCGCGCTCTTTCTCTATCATCCTGATCAGTTCTGGAACCTTTGCCTCGTACCCGTCATAGAGTGAGCCGGCGTTCCTCTCAAGATCTGTAATCTTTCGCTCAACGTGGGTGATTTCCGTTTGTTTTCGAATGACGTCTTCGCCAACCTCTGCAAGTTTCTTCTTGGCATTGGTTTGGAGTTCGACAATTCTTGGCTCGTCAGCCTTGTTTTGATCGATCGCCTTCGCAATAGTCTCGACCTTCTTCTTCGCCTCCTCAAGCTCATGAAGTTTTTCAGAGTGTGCCTGGCCATTGGCATCCTCAAGACGTTGTTGCTCTTGTGCAATCTTTTTCTTAATCATAGCAACCTGATCCGAGGCGTTCTTGAGGTTCTGATTAGCCTCACGCTCCTCGACAAGAAGTAGTTGGACCTGTTCGTGCATGGAGTCAAAGGCGTGTTTAGCCTCCTGAGCCTGCTCCTCCGTAGTCCCTTGATCCGCCTTGAGATCGATGATCGCTTGCTCAATACGCTCGATCTTTTCGTCGGCAGCCCGGAGCTCTTCCGACTTTTCCTCCACATTCCGCTCCAATTCCGCGACCTTAGCAACGGCTTCTGCCAGCGTGGCTTCCCGAGTGGCGATCTCGCGCTCCTCCTCGACAACCTGTGCCCATACCAATTGGTTCCGCAAAACTCTGTGTTTCACCCGAATTGCGTGATTGCCTTGGATCGCCTCTTTCTTGCGCATCGCCTCGTTCAAGGTCGTCTCTGCCTGCTTGACGCGGGCTTCCTGGTCTGGCACCTTGGCGACCATGCCATCCAAATTCTCGTTGATAAGGCGGTAGTCATTGTCTAGCTGCTGAAGCTGCACACCGTCGACGAAAAATTGATATTTCTGTGCCTTTGTGGAAGCGTTGAGAAATTGCCGTGCGTTGTCTTGAGACAAGACATTCAACGGGTTGTCAACCTGGAGGGCATAGTACTCGACGATTTCCTCGATCTCTTGTTTCTTGGTTGTGATCGTCTGCCCTGTTGCGGATTTTACTCGGAAGCCACTGGTCCCCTTTTTGTTGAAGTGGCGCTCAACAATGATCGAGTCCCCGTAGATGTCCGGCTTGTAAGCGTCATGACCCATATTTTTTATCTTGACAACCAGGCGTGCCTGATCACAGCCTTCTTTGATGAAGCTCTTCAGACTGCCTCCTCGGTTTGTCGAGCTTGCTTTCCCGCCAAGGCAGAGGGTGATCGCGGTGAGAATGGCGCTCTTCCCGCTTCCATTCTCTCCCACGATAAAATTGAGCAAAGGGCCGAGCTCGCAATGCAGCCGCTGATGACACATGAAGTTTATGCATTCAATGCTCTCCAAGATGGCATTATCGGCAACTGCATTATCTCCGAGTAGATTAGGGCGGAATCGTTGGAGGCGTTGTGTAGCCCGTTTGTCGTCCTCTGCCTCGTGATCGAGATGCTCGAAGCCACCATCGCGCAGCGCATCGTACTGTGTTTGTGGAGGCGATGAAGGCCCTTCGTCCATGACGCCTCCGTTAGCATCTTCCTCCTCTTCGTCGTCCGAATCAGGTGTGTCGTGGTGCGTGCGTCGTCGAGAGGCCTTGCTGGAACCGGCCTCCGAGACCCGAGGCCGTTTGTGCTGTCAAGGGTCAGCGTTGCGCTTCCGAAAGGGAGACTGCATCAAAGAATCTTGGAACCTACACCATCGCCACGGAGGTTAGAACGGGCCTCCCGGACCTCCAGACCACTCTCGCTTTCGCCATCATCCGTCTCGGCGAATCGTGGTCGCTTTCTTGAGGACTCAGCCTCGGTGTTGCTCAGTCTGCCCGGCATACTGCAACTTGGTGGTAACCGTCTCGGTGAATTGCCCGAAAAGAGGCGAAGCGAACCAGCTATGCACGTCCAGTGCTAGGTAGGAGGAGATGTGGAGGATTCCCAGATCCCGTGGAGCGCATCGCGTGCAGGAAACTCTCAACGCGTCTCAACACGGTCAGCCAAGAGCGTTGTTAGGCTGACGACCCCACTTGGCGCCGGGGTTTTCTTTTTTTGGGGGGGAGTCTGAGCTTCTGTGACCCCCACCGACAAGGGTACGTCACTAACAGCCGGCTAACAAGCACCAAAATGCAAACGAAAGGGACGAGGAGGGGTATCGATCGAAATATCAAGATTTAATTGAGACTCAAGCTTAGTTCTTTCCCAGGTTGGGGTTTTTTTCTTTAAGGGCGCACGAGTAGAACTGTAGAGACAAACCCAGGGAAGTTTCTAAGCCGCAACATCGTACTTGCCAGTTGGTACGGTACAAGGTGATTGTTGGGTCAGGTCTGTGGAAGCTCCTTCCTCATCAACGAATTACCGTAGGCAGATTCCTTCCTCGGTGTGGAATTTTAAAGACTGCAGTGGACGCAATGGAGGCCGAGAATGAGCCCCGGCCTGGAGACCCGGCCTTCAACGGCTTTCGAATGAGGCTTCCAGAAGACTGCGTCGAATACATGCTTTTCGTCGTCGGAGACAAAAGCCTTGCAAAGCTAGAATCTGTCCGCAAGGCAGCCATCGAAAAGGCGGATTCACTCACCAAGAACTATATTTGGCAACGAGATGCATTCAAGCTGGAAACAAAGATCCGGAATGGTATGTTTTAGTGTCCTTGCAGGGCAACAAGGAGAACGAGGCTGCTAATGCGTGGGACAGGACTATCATACCTCTACGGCGTCACCAACTATGGAGACAATGTGGAAGACGAGTGGCTGATTGTATACTTGCTCCGGGAGCTGAGCAGATCCTTTCCACAACTGTGGGTTCGAGTATGCGACAGCGATGGCGAGTTCCTCTTGATTGAAGCCGCAAAGGTCTTACCCAAGTGGCTGAGCCCTGAGAACGACAGCAATCGTGTTTGGATACACAACGGCGAACTCCGCATCATTCCGTTTCAAACGGAAGCTCAAGACTTGGGATCCAAGTCCTTGCTTTTGCAAGAAGCGCTCGCAGTTCTCACCTTTACTCCAGACTCTCTCATACACTCAACCTTTATCGAAGCAGAGGCATTCTACCGACTGAAAAAGTATCCCGGCCAGATTACTGACTTGATCCATCATGCGCTTGTCAACATTCCCCGGAAGTTGGCCTACATCATACGGGCAAGGCCGCAAGCAATTGCTCCCGCGACAGAGGCATTCTACCTTCGTGATCCTCTCTCGCTCAAACCTCTCCTTGCACCCTCAGGGCCTATTTTATTTCCCCCAAATGATCTCGTTACGGTCAGCATACGCTTTACCAGGGTGCTCTTTGCCCAGCTGAAGTCCCAGAGATTTGACCCCCCTCCGACTTGGGTCAATCTACTTCAGGCTGCGGAAGCTGCAGCAATTTCGGGTGATGAGCAGGCATCAAAGAATATGTCCCGGCTTGAACTAGGAATGAAAGTCACAACGGGTTTCGAGATCCTTGCCAGGAATGGCCACGAACGTGATAATCGGGCTGCTCGAGAAGTAGCGCTTCTGTTGGAAGACCTCGAGGAAGATGGAGACTCTGCGCTCCCATCCGATGAAAATATCAAAGCCTGGGAAGACGTTGGTCGTGAAGACGACGATTCGTGGATGGACATAGATTTTCGGGACTTCGAAAATGAACTCGATGGCGGAAGGAGCAAAGGGACCAATGCCAGCGCCGGGGCTGGGTTTGGAGACGCCGGAACTCAGGCTGACTTGCAGAAGATCGTATCTAGATTCGAGGCATTCCTGAGTGACGAGGGCGCCGGTATTGATGGTGCCGAGTTGGATGAAATGGACGAAGACGATGGCGATGAGTCTGATGACGACGCTTCCAGCGAGGACGAGGATAAAGATGTCAGTTTCGATGAAGAGAAGTTTGCAAGAATGATGAGGGAAATGATGGGTCTCCCATCCGAGGAGGCGACTCAAGAGAAGGGCAAAGGCAAGCCAGCTTTGGGCGAAGCCGGCTCCAGTAAAGCGACTGACCAGTCTCGGGAAGACGAGGACGAGGAGATTCGGAAACTCATGGGACAGATGGAATCCGAGCTGAAGGGACTTGGAGCCCTGAACCTGGACCAACACACAAACAAACTGCCAGCACTGCGGGCTGAGGGATCACAGAGCAAGGACATCGATGGCGAGGATGAAATGAGCGACAAAGAGGTCGATATTGACTACAATCTGGCCAGGAACTTGTTGGAGAGCTTCAAGAGCCAGGCAGGGATGGCCGGCCCAGCCGGAAACCTCCTTAGTTTGATGGGAATGCCTCTGCCGCGAGATGAGGGCGAGTCGGACGAGGATGAGTAAATACCTATACAGGCCGTAGTCTATTGTCTTACTGCATTCTACAGTGGGCTTTTCAGACTCATGCGAAATAAGCTAGGTGTCTGTTGTCAAGGCTGGGAGGATACTGAGACGGGATCTACAAGGTCTCGCCAAAACATAAGAGATAGTGTGAGCATGGCATACACCAACTGTAGTCCGAGAGAACGGACTGGAGAGCATATGACATGATCAAGATTAGGGTGCCCATACAAGTCAAAAATCATGTTTTTGATGTGTTGTGGGAGGAAGGAGCGGCGGATGGGGTGCACGTGACTGCTCCTAGAACTTTGATGTCAGGGGCGCTTAGCGACCCCTCAACCTGGCTCAAAATACGATACGGGATTCAAGGTCAAAACCCCAAGACTCACTCACTCAGTTTCTCAAATCCAATCTCCTTTAACACGCGAAACTGTGACAAATCCAAAGCCCCTGTGCCTCAATCCATATATCGGGTATCGAAGAATGGCGGGAGGCAAGAGAAAGGACGCACCCGGCGGCGACAATGGCGGCAAAAAGAAAAGGGTAATTCGGCCGCACTCAACCACACAAGTCACTGGTCATAATGCTGACATTTGGCGAAGACTGGAAACAGCGGGAAGTGGAAGACGCCGCATCACCAGGGCAAACAGCTCGATTACCTCCAGCCAGGTGACAAGGGCATATGGGTGACATGCGCCCGTCACCAGGAGGCCAAGGCCTCGCGGGAAGTCAGCGTGCTGTTCAACGACGTTTGTATTGTCAATTTCCAGCTATTCTCCTGTTCGGCTTGCTAATGCCGAGCCAGTATCTCGAAAAGATGTACGGCATCAAGGACACGGGAGATGCCGAGTCAGAGGACGGTGACGACGACGACATTGAAGCTGCCATTCAGAAGGAGGTTGCTGCGATCAAGGACAAGGGCAAGGGCGACAACGAGGATCACCACTTCATACCCATGAAGATGAATGTCGACTGCCTGCTCTTCTTCAAAACCAAGGCGCCAGTTGAGCCTGTAGAATTTGCGAGGCGCATCTGCGCTGACGCAAAAGCGCGCGAGCCGGACCAATTCAAGTGCCGCTACGTGAATAGGCTTACCCCGGTGACGGTTATAGGCAAGGCAAGCGAGGCGGGTCTGATCGAAGTCGCCAGGAAGGCCCTCTCGCCTTTCTTCAAGTTGAACGCTCCCACTGAAGCGCCCGCACCAGAGGAAGGAGAGAAAGGTGATGCGGGGCCAAGCGAAGGACAGGCGAAAGATGGCAACGAGAGCATAGCCCCAGTGGCCGAACAGGCGGGCCGAGAGTATAAACCCTCAACAGTGAGTTGTCTCCTTCCTTTTTGGGCCCTTCACTCTAACCGGTACCATAGTTTGCCATTCGGCCATCGATCCGCAATCACAGTACCCTCAAGAGGGACTTTGTGATTCAGCAAACAGCCGCCCTTGTCGACCAGGAAATGCACAAAGTTAACCTCTCAGCTCCCGATCATGTCATATTGATCGACATCTATCAGGCAAGTCGCACGTTATCTGATGAGCAAGTTACCCAGGGCGAAGCTAATGATTCAGCAGACGGTTTGCGGAATGAGCGTCGTTGGCGGTGATTGGGATGAGCTCAAGAAGTACAATCTGTCAGAGTTGTATGGCGTTCCGAGGAAGCGCGCCGCTGAGAAGGATAACAGCGCCGAGAAGGATTCCTAAACAAATCAGGAGGCACGCTCCGTGGCCCAACTTGGTTGCGGCAAGCGAGCTTATCTGGTGACGGGAAACCAGGGAAAAAAGCGGAGGGGTTTCGAGAATTGCATGAGAGACATGATGGTGGAAGAACATGCATTGAAGCAAAGGAGAATTGCTGTTCGTCCAGGAGCGAGGTGCAGCGGCAGGGGACTGGCGACGCTAAGCCCTATTCCAGGAAGTTTTGACGAGATCACCAACCAGAAGCTGACTCATGCGCCATGCGCGCAGCAAAGACCTTGTTGCGGGCCGTAGCAGGAGGCGGCTCATTGCGGTGAGGTTGAGGGGGTTCCAGCGAGGCGGGCCCGGCTTTGTTCTCGCCGCCCCAACGTCCCGCCGTCTCAAGTTTCAACGTTCCATCGTCCGTGAATCGGCCGCTCCATCCAGGAACCGGCATGCAACGAATCGGTAGCCAAAATTGGTTCTGCCCCGCACGCAACAATACCCCACGCGAGCGTTAGTTACGCGTACTTCGAAGTTTTGGCCTCAGAGAAACCCTCACATAACTTTGTGCCAGAGCATCCAGCTCTATGACTGCATTGCAGGGCTTACCCGCGTGGTGAGAGATCTTGATGTTACCCTAGCAAGCGTTATTTACATTGGAATAGACCGGCACAGAATGTATAAGCCTCTCGAGCATCACATCCATTCGCCTGTCTTGAAGAGGCACCTTCCACGGTGGCTGAGAGGACCCTTGCTTCTGGCGGAGCTCTCGTCCTGCGCTACCTTCGCTGCCGTCAGTGCACTGCATGCGCCCACATGCATGTCGGAGGCAGAATCGGCCTTGACACACTCGGTCTCACACAGGTGGGATATGAGGTGCTTTTTTTTTTTTACTCGACACGACAGACATACTGCGAAGCTGAGGCAAAGCATGAAGTCAAATCAGCGGCCGGATCACTTGTCCTCTCTGGTGTCCTTGCCCCTCAGTGTCCCACGTGGAGCACCTTGTCCCCGAGGACGGGGTCTTGGGGATGCTGGGTTCTCGCTTAATATCGTCCAATCAGTTATTTTCCGGCTCGCTTGTCCAAGCGCCTCAGTCAAGAAGCGATTTCCAGAGGTCCACCTCTGACAACACTTGGAGACCTGGTCCTGATCTGCGCCTAATCGAGAGGAAAGCCGGAAGCGAGAAACGAGCACCAAAGGCGCGAGATGATGGTTCGGAGGCGGGTCTAGGCAGCTTGGCTGTTGTTCTCCGGGTTGTTGATGACACATCTTGTCGTCGGTCCGCAATGGTATCATGTTGAATACCGGACCGTCCAGGTTCGGTGCGTGTAACCACACGGGATACCAAAGCCCAACGCTGTGATGGGCTCTTCGAGATGTTACAGCACAGCACCTGCCACCAGACGCCTTCCCGGCTGGCTGCCGTTTCGATTTGGGACTCTAATTTGGGCGGCGTGCCGTTTCAAGAAACCCCCTTTAGGCGGTCAATGTTGCCGCCATGCAGCCCCTGCCAGAAATATTGAGGCAAGGCGCACGCAATACAACCCTGGCAGCTGCCTTTTAGCCCATTCCGACTGCAAGTAAGTCCCCGGGACCGGTGACGTCGCCGCATCATGCCTCGCCAGCAAGGGACTCCTGGGACTTGTGTCGCAACCCAGCCGTTTCGCCAATTCTGGAAGCCTTCTCGCTTCAGTGGCTCCCGATGGGCAATCAGGAGGCCAGGAAGCTGCCACACACCGGCACTCCATACACGCCATGCAGCTACCATCCGAGCAATACCGTGTACCATGCCGATCCTATGGGCGTCTTTGCTACAATGTACCTAGCTACCTTTGGTAGTCTCCCCTGCAGTCATTATATATGCGTTCCTTGTTATACGTGGAGTGCGGTTTACTGCCAAGTACACTGGCGGCGCGTCTCTGGGTAGCTATTCCTTAGTATCTCGAGCATTAAGCTCGGTTTCTCTCCAAGTCAGACTCATCCTTGACTAGGCGCGCTTCCTACTCGCTACCCACGGCGCCCCATTCGTCGACCGAGGTGCTGCTCCATGGAGCCCCGTCCTTAGCGAGAAGTTGTCCGCGAACCCTTTCCCAAGAAGAGCCCCCTAGCGTATATCTCCCTCGTTATCATGTATTTACACCCCACCCCCTTCTCCTTGGCCGCCGCTACATTCCGTATCCTCGGCTTTGAGACGCTGCTTTTTTGTGCCCAACTCGGCAGGAGCCATTGCAATACGTAACAGTTCGAAGACGAACTGGAGCTCTGTCCATAGGATGTCAGTAAACAACCGAGCCGACCCAAGGAAGGCCCCATAATCGATGAAAACGGCTCCGTTCCCGGGGCTAGGGGCGAGCCTTCAGGGGCGCTAACAACAAGCAAGCAGCACCTTGCATCCCTCCGCGTCCATCCTGCAACTTGAACGCCACCGCTGTTTGGGGCGCGCAAGCCCCTTCGATATATCGGGTTCATGTAATCTCTATCCTTGGGTGGCCATTTATTTACAGATCTTCATATCTACCCCTCCGCCTGTCCCTAAGCAAGGACTCCATCTCGACGGCGACAGTCATATACCAATCTTGACATTCATCTCAGGCACTCTACGGTATGCCATGATCGAGACACACTGCTACCCAGACAACGCCTCCGCAGCAAACTACCCACCCCCGTGGGATCACCGCCAGCAAGATTCGAGACGCGTTACATCCGCCCTCATCGCCGCCCTCTTCTTCCCTCACCACGCCGCCCAGCACCAGCCGGCCATGTGCCGTCCACCAACCGCCTCGACCGTCTCAGCGGCCCTCCTCCCCTTCCTTCCCACAGGCGACGGCACCATACCTACCACCGTCACCACCGTCCGCGGCAGCCCCTCCCTCCGCCTCCCACGCACCTACGCCATAGAACTCTCCTCCAACCAGACCCTCCAGCTCGTGCTCTCTCCCCCCTCCGTCCTCCGCCTCCTCCGCTTCGAGCGCTCCCTTATAGAAAGCGAAGCCATCGCCATCCGCTGGATCCACGCCCAACAGCAACAACACCAGCAGCAGCCCCCAGCACCACCACTCCCACTCCCAACCCTCATCCACGCCTCTTACGACCTTCCCAACGACTTCGACTCCCCCTACACCTTCCTCCGCCCACCCCCCGGCCCCCC
>Ga0247760_1000037_pt1 | contig 111935 bp, 121 predicted proteins | sample UWRJL171409R4_FD_179936 | JGI IMG/M metagenome (GOLD analysis project Ga0247760, IMG submission 179936) | Plant litter microbial communities from Arlington Agricultural Research Station in Wisconsin, United States - UWRJ-L171-409R-4 | ecosystem: Environmental > Terrestrial > Plant litter >...
ATACTGCGGTTGCCGCATCAGCAGCCGCATCAGCAGCAACCGCAGTATGGCCAGGCCCAAGGTCAGCCGGCGTACGGCTCGGCAGCACCGTATAATCCGGGCACCTACGGGGCACCCCTACCGCAGGGAGGATCGCAGGGGCATTATCCTAACCAGCCGACATATTCAAGTGGCCAGCAACAGCCACACCAGGGCGGTTATAGCGGTGGATACTAAGGCGAGCCTTCTCGCAGAATTTGCATGCATATGAAATGAGGCGAGGCCGTAGTTCCGTATTGCTTGAGATGGCGGCAACACGATGGGTATCAGCGCTCGGCAGGGTGAGGGGCTAAGTACACAAGATTGTCTACTTAGTGGGATGTTTTCTATGACAGAAAAATCTAGGATTTGCGTTGCCTGTATTGTGAGCCGTGTCGTTTTTTTTGTCGGTAGTTAGATGAGTAGAAATATGTTACCTTGATGTAAGCGTTAAAACCTCATTGCTTCTTCTTCTGTTGCTTCTGAGAATCGCCATTAAATGAGGTAATCATGCGAATCTGGGTGACAATCCATTGAGCTGCTAGGAATGAGGCTGCCGCGACGACGATGATGAAGCCGATGGTAGGCACCAAGGAGCGAGGGAGAACGTTAAAGAGGAACGGGTCCAGAATGATGTCGACATCTACTAGCGGCGGGCGCTGCATGAGAGTGGTGTTGGTGGTGAAGAAGTCGGCTGCGGCAAGCACCTCGAGGAACAGGACGGATGAGCGGCGCTCTCCTGAGGCACGAGGCCTGGGTGAGGCTTCGGATGGCTGGCGAGCGGTGGAGTATGCCCATAGAGACGTGATAAGATCGGGGTTATCCCATACTTCCGACAACTCATGAGTACGGAGGGTGAAGGAGGTAGGTTGCTGTGGGACATGTTTAGTATCCTCGTGAGTGAGAGATGAAAAGGGGTGGCGAGGTCGTACCGTGGCGGCCCAGCAGATGCGCACTTCGTAGCGCTGGCCTTCCTGGAGGTCGTTTAGGAGGAACCAGGTAGCATCACCTTGTGGGCTTGACGGTGAGGGGAATTTGGCTGCGAGACGGGTTCTCAATGACCAGTCTTGGGGAGTAAGGGTGTCGATGTGCAAGTCCTCGAGCGTTGGATGAGCAAGTGGCACGGGTACAGCGTTGGGCCCGAGGAATATCGTTTTTTCGACATTTGCGGCGGCAAGCCGTGTCAAGCACAGCAATCGAGTGAGCGATGATAAGAGCGGCGCCATTTTGAGTCCGGCCGTTGCTGCTGCTGCTTAGGCTTCAAGTTGGGAGACGAAGCTGTTGACGTTGAGTGGACAAGGGCCTGCTGAGCTAAGCGAAGCGAGGTAAGCCTAGGTGGAAGTGGGGAGCTCGCGCCAAGGCCTACCCCAGCCTTTCCCCAGGGAATCACATGCCGGAGCCACGGCCAGCGCAGGTCCCCGGACCGCTTGAGCTGTCTTTGCGTCCCATTCCAGGGAACGAGTGACGCAAGACCGAGGATGGAACGCCGAGTGTTTCTCTCTCACGTCCACCGACAAACCATGCTCTTACGCTACGTGCACCATCATGCCTCTAGGCGTCGATTGCGTTAAAGCCACGCCAGTGATCGACCACTGATGTTATTTCAACCCAGTCTGTATTACACTAGAACTACGCCATATCGTTGCGCGCCCCAGAGAACTGGCTGCTCGTTGGCCCTTCCTCCGTTTCCCCCCTTCACCCCCCTCTCTCTCGATGGTCGCCACAACACCACGCCCGTAATCTCTCGACACCGCAATGGCGCAGGCGCAATCGAAGCTGGCTCTGCCGGCTGCCCTGCGCGAGCGCGACATCCGCGCCATTATCAAACAGCTCACGACGCTGTACCTCCAAAACCGCACCCGTATCTCCCGCGCCGTGTACATCACCCTTTTCGTCGCCCTAATAAACCGTGTCCGACATGCTATCGCCGAGCAGAAGGCCGCCTCGGTGAGCGAAGCTGTCAAGCGTGCTGAGAAGGTTGGAATAATATCAAATGCCACCGACGATTCCGGCTCGCCGAAAAAGAGGAAGAAGGTCGAGCTGAACCGCGAGTTCTTCCGCTCCCTGATGCGTCTGTTGCGCATTGCCATCCCCGGCTGGCGTAGCAAGGAGACGCGCCTGTTGATCAGCCATAGTTTCTTCCTCGTGATACGGACGTTGATCAGTCTGAAGGTAGCCGCCATGGACGGCGCCATCGTCAAGGCTCTCGTCAAGGGGAACGGCCGCGAATTTTTGATGCGCATTTTCTACTGGATGTTGATTGCGGTGCCGGCCACATTTACGAACTCCATGGTAGGTGCAATTGCCCTGCCCCTGATTCAATCCAACTATACCGGGCGCTAATTCCGCACAACAGCTGTCGTATCACCAGGCCGAGCTTTCGTTGAGATACCGGACTCGTTTAACACAGTTTATCCACGACAAGTACCTTTCGCAGTTGACCTTCTACGGAATTTCTGCTTTGGATGACAGGATCAAGAATCCAGACCAACTCATCGCTGTCGACGTGGCCAAGTTCTCCAACAGCCTCGCGGAACTGTACAGCAATCTGGCGAAACCTATTTTGGACATGGTGTGTAATTCTCTCCTAAACGGCCAGTAACCGAAACGGCTGACTGATAGCTTTAGACGATCTACACCATCTCACTCTCGAAGAGCGTCGGTGGTGAGGGTGTCGTGTTTATGTCGTTGTTGGTGCAGTTATCCGCAAATGTAATGCGGGCACTTACACCACCGTTTGGGAAATACGTGGCCGACGAGGCCAGGCTGGAGGGTGAATTCCGCTTCCAACACTCGAGGTTAATAGACCACGCCGAGGAGGTGGCATTGTACGCCGGCCATGAGGCGGAGAAGGACACCTTGGACAAGGGGTACTTTACCCTTATCAAGCACGTCAACTACATTCTCCGGAGGCGGTTCTACCACGGCTTTATGGAGGACTTTGTCATCAAGTACTTCTGGGGCGCGCTTGGCCTGCTCTTATGCAGTGTGCCGGTATTCGTCAAGCTGCCAGGCGGAGCTGTCATGAACATGGGCGACCGAACCGAGAGTTTCGTCACAAATCGCAGGATGCTTCTCTCAGCGTCAGATGCCTTTGGGCGCGTCATGTTCTCGTACCGCGAGATCATGGAACTCGCTGGATACACGTCTCGCGTTGCCACACTCTTGGAAGTCATGGATGACATTCAGGCGGGCCGTTTCGAGAAGAAGCTTGTATCGAGCTCCGGCACAGAGGATAACGCAGCGGTCCTAAAGGGCAGGGGCAAAGTGGTTGAGAGCAAAGACATTCAATTCATCGACGTGTAGGTCCCCTTCTGGTCTCAACTCTCGCTCTTTCACTAACACATAAACAGCCCTATTATTTCCCCCAATGGCGATGTCCTTGTTAAGGCACTCTCTTTCTCTCTCAAGCAGGGCGATCACTTGCTTGTCGTCGGGCCCAACGGATGCGGCAAGTCCTCCCTCTTCCGCATTCTCGGCGGGCTCTGGCCTGTCTACGGCGGCACAGTCCACAAGCCTCCTTTCTCCGACATTTTCTACATCCCGCAACGGCCTTACCTCTCTCGCGGCTCACTGCGCCAGCAGATCATCTACCCCGATGGAGTACGCACAATGCGCTCCAAGGGCATCACAGACGCTGATCTCCTGGCCGTCTTGCGCATCCTCAATCTCGAGCACCTCCTTGAGCTTTACCCCGAGGGCTGGGATGCCGAGGCTGAGTGGCGTGACGTGCTCTCCGGTGGTCTACAGCAGCGCGTCGCCATGGCACGCCTCTTCTACCACCGCCCGCGGTATGCCATTCTTGACGAGTGTACCAGCAGCGTGACGCTTGACACGGAGAAGGTCATGTATGAGAACGCCAAGGCGCTGGGCATCACATTGATGACAGTCAGCCATAGGCGGAGTTTGTGGAAGTATCACAGCAGGATTCTCCAGTTTGACGGCCAGGGGAACTTTGTGTTTACAAAGCTAGACGCCGAGAAGCGACTCCGGCTTGAGGACGAGAAGGAAGACTTGGAGGTGCTTTTGAGGCAGGTGCCTGAGATTGAGCGGCGCATCGCAGAGCTGACTGCTGCTTGAGGTGTATATCTTTATGTTGTCGTTCTTGCAGATCAATATAGGCCAGTTTGGATTATCACTTTCTCATGTCCCATGATCATTGTTATTGCATTACCGAAGTGTATCAGCACATATTGGTCCGGTCATAACACCATGAAATGTGTGAACGAAAGGTAAAGAAACCACGCAAGCCAGATAGATATCCTCATAATGTTGTAACAATAGCGAATGCAAAGGCAAAGCATCAACTCTCTTTCGTCATCAAGTCCCTGTCTCATCAAAATTTGGTATCCTACATACATACACATGTCGGTTTGAACCCATCCAAGCCACGGCATTTTCAGTCCCGATCAGGCTGGATGGAACGACGAGAAAAGATAGACATCCCTTAACGATACTTCTCCACTCCACGGATACATAGAACAGGGACAACCTAACCACAAAACGTGAGTGCAAAATATAGGTAAAGAAAGAAACAGAACGAAACAAGAGATGAAGCGCTAGTCTATATAACACTGGGGGGAGTCAAACGGAAGACAGGAATCCGAGCCCAAAAGCACAAGTTGCCAAACCTCGGCCAGAAGTGCCAATACCGATAAAGTAGGTACTATAAGAACGTGGTAACGATCAGAGAGAAAAATAACAGACGAAACTGCGCTAAGAGAGGTGGTATCTCCTCCCCAAATCACTATCCTCCTCCCAACACCATTTTTCCAAGTTCCGAGGTCCCTTTCCAGGTCGTCATTAGCGGAACAAACCGCATCTCCGTTCGCGCCAGAACTCCTTGATAAAGCAATTACCATCCACCCGCAACGAGCCATCTGTCCCAAGGGAAGAGAAGGTGAAAGCACCGAGATAGTACAGCCGTGCCCATCCCATTAGTTCCGTCTCCACCGCCAAGTTTTGTCGTCCATACCTAGCCAGTCTCGCCGAACTCAAAAACGCAAGTCATCCCAGCGGGGCTCCTTAGCAGAATGAAGAAGAGAGACAAATATGTGCGGTGGACCATCAGAAGAAACTCGGTTTCGTAAGCACACGGTACTCGACGTAGTCCTCGCCGTCGATGCTGATGATGGTTCCCTGGCTGACAAGCTTTCCCTCAAAGGGACCACTCTGTTTGCGCTCATACTTGATGCCCATGTAGATTTTGGCGTCCTCGGCGCCAACCTTGAGACGATTGGCCTCCTGGGCTGCCCAGACCTTGTTGAGACGCGAGACATTGTCGTCGAATTGCATCTTGTTTTGGCTATTGTGAGGCGGGGGAGTAGCGGTAGGAGGGGCGCCCTGAATCTGCTGGCGGTTCATATTGCGCTGCTCAGTACGCATGGTGGTGGCCTCAATCTTGTCGACCTCGCGGCGAGCAAGATCGTTGGTACGCTGTTGGGCCGAGTGAGCGGCGGCCGGGGGACGGTTAGCAGCGCGCAGCTCCACGTCAGGCAGTGAATGGCGACCGCGGGGGTTTGTGTCGGCGCGACGAGGGCGAGGTTCCAGGGGCGGGTACTCGGCTGACGCGACAGGCATGCCAATTTCGGAATGGCCATCCTCGTAGCCGTTGCCATTCATAGCGGGGATTGCCTTCATGGCAATCGGGACACTACCGCCGTGCTCCTCACGCTTGCCGTACTCCTCACGCTTAGCCGGTCCTGCAATAGCCAGGCTCTGAGCGACGCGCTGCTGGGCTTCATAGACGGCCTTGGTCTCATTGGCCACACGATTCTCTGGCAGCTCTTTGCTGTCAATCTGAGCCTGGCGGACACGGCAGTATTCCTTGACCTCCGGGCGGGTAAGGGTTTTCAGATGAGGCTCAAAGACAACCTCGTCCCAATGGATCCAAAGGGCTCCAGCTCCTGGCGGGAAGTTGCCATTGATAGGGCGGCCATCACGTGTCTCCCTCATGAGCTTAACACGGAACATGTCGTTGGCGCCCAGAATGCCATAAACCGCGTGCCGATCCTTTGGATCTTTCTCACTGGACTGCTTCCAATAACCGAGCAAAATCCTAGTAGGACGTGAGCCAGGAATGTTCTCCAGCTGTGGCAACTGCACTATAGGTACCACGCCGGAAATGGTCCAGTTAGCATGGGCAGCCGCGGTGAGCTTGCGCTTCTTGGCCTCTGGGCGATTCTGGGGCAGCGCGTGCTCTGGGATCTCGGTGCCGTAGGCAACCAGCGGCTCGGTTGCGCCCGGAGGAGGCGGGTTCTCATGAATGCGGCGAAGAGCCTCTTGGACTGCAGCCCTTTCGGCCTCCTGTCTCTCCTCCGGGGTCTCGTCCTTGTGCTGTCTCTCGACGCGGATCTTGACGTACTCCTTGACCTGGTGCTGGTTGAGATTGACCAGGTGAGGGTCAAAGGCGACTTGCTGGAACGTCACCCAGCTGCCACCGGGGCCGGGCGGCAGAGGGTACTGGCCGATGATATTGCGGCCGTCGCGGGTCGTAGGCTGGATGCGGGTCCGCAGTCTGTCCCTGATGTCGATGAAGCCAATGACTCCGTGCTTATCCTTAGGGTCCTTCGGGGTTGAATCGCGCCAATAGCCAAGAAGCGTCCCTTTAACGCCGTTGACACCGTGAGTCTTGGCCGGGCGGGCGACACCACGGGGACGCGCATCGGGCAGTTCCTGGCGAGGGGCCGGCGAGCTGACGTCCTCATCAGCCTGGCCAGCGTAGACCGAGGCACGCTTGCGCTTCTGCGATGCGACAGACTCGTCCTCAGCATCGTCCATGTCCACATCGACATGCTCAGACACAGTGAGGGGCGGGGACGCCTTGCTGAGCAAGTGCTTGTTGGCATTGGTGCCGACAACAATCTCATCCTTCTCGTCCTCAAGGCCGTTGAGGGGAATGCTCGGGGTGCGGCTCATGGGGTCGTCAACAGGAGAAACAGAGGATATGGACGGCGACATTGAGACCGGCGTGTCGGGCGGAGGCGTCAGTTCCTCATTGTTAATGTCATCATCAACCTCGGCATCTGCAATACGGCTGTCACCGTTGAGGTTAATGCTGATACTGGAAAACAGGTCTTGTCAGCAACTTTATCGCGTCAGAGTGAGGGCATCGGAGTGAGGCATCGGAGTGAGTGCGGAACACCACTCAAGGTTCAAGTTGCCAATGGGGCTGAGAGCGGCGCTGCGCTGCCATGCCGGAAGACTGAAATGAATCGGTGAAACAAGAATGAAGAATGAACTAACCCATTGGCCGAATCGTGGTCCGGAGTCTCCGCAGTGGGAGTCTCTGACACGTTCATGATGCTGAAGCAATGTATTAGCAATGCGAGCTTGTTGCAATGGTAGCTGCGATTGGTGCTGTAGGAGAAGCAAAAAGCAACAGCTCGGGCGTTGGTGTGAAGGAAGGAAAGAGCAAAGAGTTGGATAGAGAAAGTGTGCCTCGGGGTTCATAGGCAAGTTGGCCGATGGAGTAGCAGGGGCAAAGTTACAACTGCAATTGACTGTTGCAAGTGCGCAAAGCCAAGCGCAACTTTGAGGTGAACGAAATCGACGTTGCGATCTATGTTCGTGATGGGGAAAGGTACAAGGAAGGAAAGTGAGGTGTGAGTGAATGAGCCTGGGAATTGTTGTGCGAGAAGTGCGCACGGTGATTTAATGGCCGTGTGTAAACTGAGCAGAACTTGCACTGGCAACTTGCCTCCCCCAGCTTATACGGCTTATCGTGGTCTCTTGGGCAGTCACGCGCCTTGAACATGACACAATAACAGAAAGATGATCGGACGAAAACAGCAACAGCCAATTAACAACAAAAACGAAATGAAGTGTCCAGTTCAGAGAAACTTTGACCATCAGGTTAGGAAGGACCGCTTCACAGAAGTCACTCAAGTCCGGCCTCAAAAGGCCGAACTCTCCCCATTGTGAGTTTTGGGGACCTCGAGTCCCTTTCCCTAGCGCCCTTGAGAGAAAAAGAACAGCGCAACTTACTCGTCGGCCTTTGCATCCTCATTAGCGGGGACAAACTCTGTTGAGACAGTGTCTTCGGCCATCCCGACAGCCTCAATAGGCCGAGAGACCGAAACCGCGACCTCCATCTCCATGTGTGTCTCTGCCATCAGAGCAAAGCACAGAGGGGCTACAAAAACACTGTTGCTTAGACATTAGCATTAATCGCCAGCAACAAGAGAGCCAAGCTCCGGTGAGAGAGAACCTTGAAGTAAATACAGAAAGAGACGGGACCTGAGGCTTAGACACAGGCAGCGCTCCACAGCGGAAGGTGTGAGTGGAGCAGCAGCACCGTGATAGTCAATTGGGGGCGGGACAAAAAGTCGTGTTGGAGCCCTCGACAAGTGACTTGAATCTGTAGCGGCAAACCACCTCTCACAATAGACGGGGAGCCGAGTACGTGCGGCGCAGGCATAAAAAGAGAGACGGGGAAAGTTTTTGTGTGTCCCAAACACAGGGGGTATAAGTCGGTTGCTGACGAAAGAGTCCCGGGGTGTTGATGATGGCGGGATGGAAATGGAGAGTGGTTGAGAAGAAGCAAATTTGGAAGATGGGTTAAGTGAGACGGTGTGCAAATTGTATTTACCTACCCTCCGGAGCAGAGGAAGGGAGAGCGCGTGGGCGTGATGAGCCTGGGCGCGCACTGGAACCTCGGCGTGCGGGTTATGTGGCAACAGAGGCCCTTGCTTCAGGTCTCGGTCCAACCGAAGGCTTTGTAAAGGCAAAAACCCTCGTGCGACTGAAGCGGCGATGGCTCCTGGCGAGGCCAATTAACTCGGCGCCTTTAATTTGTTTTCTTTCTGAGGGCGACTTTCGAGGGCACAAATTTACGAAAAGCCCTTTTCGGGAATACGATAGGAAGCGGCTGAGAGGGAGCCGGGGAGCTGCAAGCTGAGCGCGAGCGAGAGAGACCTGGAGAGGGAGCCGAAGAGGACTGGGACTGGCCCCGTGCTTCTTTTCCCTCCGAGTCCTCAACGAGTCGGGATGCGCCGAAACACAGCAAGAGCGCAATTCAGCAATGTCGCGTATCGTCTGAACGAGGTTGCACAGCTAATGTGATGCGAAACTCGGACTCAATGCAAAGTTTCAGCCGGTGTTGAGAACCGTGACTGCGGGAAAAACGAAGCGCTCAGAGACCTAGCTGCTGTCTTGGTAGAGGTAGGCCGTCGCACGCGAAAATAGAGACAGGGGAAAAAAACTTGAAAGAAGGGGGAGTGCGGAAGACTGCGGAAGGAAGTTGTGTCAAGGCCTCAAGGGGGGGTGCAAGTGGGTTTAGATAGCCCAGCCAGTTATTAATTGATCAGAAAAACCAGGGAGACAAGGTTATTCGGTAATCTGACTCTTGGGCAAGAAAAAAAAAGGGGGGGGTCTCGCTGTTGGCTGCTCCGGGCAGGCATTGTCTCTAGGTACCGGCTCGCACCCAATGTGAACGCAGTACATTTGTTCCGCAGGATGACAGGATGATTCACCTCACTTGCCTTCAGCCAAATTGCGACAAGTTGAGAGGTGATGATCCCAAGGATGGATTGGAGCTAACAAGCGAGGAGACTCACTGCTCGAGCCCACCTCCAGACCTGCGAGACCTCCGCCTCTCACAATAAGGCTTCCTGACAAAAAGACTCAGCCAGCAATATATGTGTCGGCCGGGTATTGACGACGCTCATCAAAGGCGCCATCATTTACAGGTTGCTTCGCGGCAGTTACGATGCTGTGCCTAATTAATTATTATTTTCCTCACTTCACCTCGCAGCTCTGCTCGCTCGCTGAGGTGGCTCCGATCCGGGTGGGGCGATGTTCATGCAGCATCGCTCCCGCGCGAAACCAACGAGGAGCGTTTAGGCCATCTGAAACATGCCATCTGTTGCATCAGCGTGATGCGACTTGACGCAACTGATGCAAACTGACTTAACCAGGGCTACACCAAAAAGAGTGAGATTGGGAGTGAGCGAAAAGGGCGTCGCTTACCTCCAGCTGAATGGACCGCCAAGTTCGGTAGCAGCCCATTGTAGGAGAGCCATCACAATTCCACCCTGATCATATATAAGCCCATACAAATGACACCGTGTGGACTGTGTTCCCACGCTAGGGTTGGACAAACTGCCTGTGTGGTATGCGTCTTGGGTCTGACGATGGAATTGAATTGTGATGGGCGGGCGACTCGACCGAGAGGGTGGCCCACTTCCAGAATGCTGAGTGACCTGACTGGTCAGCTAACACGAAACTCAAAACCACAATTGAACCCAGCCTAAATTGAGAAAGCAACAACATCAGGTAAGCGCATTGCGGCGCCATCAAGGCTGGACTCCCGGTGCTCTTTGTCCACATTGCGACATATCAATCACTCAATGCGACTCTGCCTGCTTACAATACATTACTGGTTTGTTTGTTAGCTCGGTTCTTCCGACAGGGGTCATCACGGCAAAACACAAACCTTGCAGTTTCTTTCCCAAGAAAGCGATTCTAACGTAGAAAAGTATAGGATTCTGAGCAATAGGATGAGTTCAATCTGGCGAATGGAATTTTCCTAGTGATTTTCTGCCGCTGCGCCGTTGAGAAGGGAAAACTGTGAAATGCCAAGCCTCACGGGTTCCGCGCTAACACAAACCAGGTTTGATTGTATCCACCCCTGGCTGCAAAAGACCAAGAGAGATGAGTTGCCACCGACTATTCCGTAAAGGTATTTTTGTCCAAGAAAAAGTTACCTAGCTAATGAGCATTTCGCTGCCGAGGTCGTGGCCCTTTTTAATCAACCATTTCAGTGGCCAGTTCTGCTCACCATTACCTAACCGCGAGGCAATCGATCAGCAGGTGAAGCCAACGAACCAATGCGGTCAGGCGGTCAAGCGGGCTCATCGGGAGCATACCGAGGTCGACAGTCCTCGGCTGAGTCAAGCTTCTCAGTGCTGCTGCCAAGGCAGACAAAACTGAGTTTCAGCAAACAGAATATTTGCTGAGTTTTGCAGGCAGATCTCGTTTACGTCGTGCGACACGGATATTGCAGGCCTGGCCAGCCAATCCTAACGGTCGTGCGACGTGTTACAGACTGGGAGTCTACTCTGCGCATTCTCGCGGCGCAATTTGCAGGTTTGCGCATATTCATTAGTAGAACCTACCTACCGCCTCGTCCTCTACCTCTGCCTCTACCCCCACGGCCACCTCTTCCTCCACCTCTGCCTCCTCCTCTTCCGCCTGTCTTGCCCCCACGGGGCGCGGTCCTCGAATCAAAGCGTTCGAAGAGGTGCTCTTCACCGAAGGCGCCTTCGGCGAACCGCATATAATTTATGATGCCGTGATCGACCACAGCAACAATGGCGTTGCGGTGTCCATGCTTAAGCCTCGGGTAGAGTCGGCCCGGGCCTGTCCATTCGGGCTTCCCCGGCGCGGGCGGCGTAGCGTCTATCAAAGCTGTGATCTCCTCAAATGACGGAACATCTGATTCCTGCGCATCAACCACTGCAACGTAAAAGTCAGGGGCGGGATGTCGCAGTTTTGACCACTTCTGAGCCGCTTTCCAAAGGTAGAAATGGATCGCAAATGGGTCGCTCGGCTCAAAGGGGCTCGAAGGTGCTGGGGATGGCTTGTGGCGTGGAATGACAGCCATCTGCTTGTAGATGGGATTGTAAGAACGGTAAAGCCCTGGCTGAACTAGAGGACCGAACGGCCGAGGATTATCCTCGTTGCCTGAGGAGAGCAACGAGGAGAACCATTGCCACAGCGTGAGTGACGGAGACGTTTGGGATATAACTGGTCGTTTTCGGACTGGAGGGGCTCTGAGAACCTGGTAGCTTGCTCGCTTCAGATTCGAGTATACCTGGAACTTCTGGAGGCTGATCTTTCCCCGCTCTCCATCTTCACCGATCAGCAACGAGTAGGCGGCCTGGACGCTCAAAGGAAATCCCATTTCGTATTCGTCAGCTTCTTCGGTCTCCGGTGCTTCATTTTCTGCGCTTGGTAGCGATTCAACGATCGTCTCGCCATCCTTGGTCTCGGTCACGGGTGGGAACAGCTCCTCTATCCCGCGCGTGGACCACCAGAGGTCCAGGGAGCCTCGCTCGATCAAATATAGCGCCTCTTCTGGAAGAAGCCAATCTTTTCCTCGGCCGGGTGTATCCTTAGGCTGGCCAGTCACCGCACGGCCTAGGTTTTTGCTTGAGAGGGACGACCCCTCAAGAAGAACAACCCTGTCACGGATGTGGCCGTATGGTTTTTTTTCTCCGTCTTTGGTCTGCTCGGGCTCCTCCTCTTCGCTGTAGTCGGCCCACCATTCTGGAAAGTACCAGCCGCGTTGCCAGTTCTGCGGGGTGTGCACCCGCGTGTAGCTCAACACCTCCTGCATGGCCTGGCGGCTCTGCTCCAGCGCATTCTCCTGCTTGAGGGTGCCGTGTGACTCGAAGTCCTTCTCTCCCTTTCGAATGGTCTGCGCGGATATATTCTTTGTCTTGCAAAATGACCGGAAGTCCTGCACTTCCTCCTCGAGTACCTCGTCGGTCATCAAAGCTCCTTCAGCATCTTGAGAGAGGTCTGCGACCGGCGCGGCCGTTGGGATATCGTCGTCGTCGAGAGACATTTAATCGGAGGCCGGAAAAAATCGAGGATGGTGATTATATAGATATTGTTTTCCTGGAGCTCTGGAAAGAAGCCGAATCTCTCGGCGCTAAGCGGTCGGCGCAGTGAGTTGACGATGAGATTTACGTGATAGAGCCGTGGAGTTCGAAGCTCTCGCAGGGCGTTGACAAATTTACATGTGGAGTCCCAGGTTCGCCCCACTTTATTCCGTTGCGCTGGAGCTTGAGGTACGTACCCGCTTGATGTTCAGCGCCACAACAGACGACACCCCACTCCCTCTGACCAGCACCCAACGAAGACACAGCTGTAAGAACGAATGCCTACTGATATCCCGTTTTGATATTCTTGAGGACGTCTCACTGTTTTCCCAACATCGTTGAGTTCACCGACTCTAAAGACAACAGGCAAGTCATGGGCCGCAAGCTCTCGCCAAAGGGCTGACGATCAGAGACAAGCACACTGTCTAATTGCCCACAAACCAATTGTCAACCTCAAAGAGAACCCCTTTCCACCATTTTGACATTCTCACACTGCCTTTGATACCTGGCTAGCATTGTCTCGCTCTTTCGTCTCCTCACCACAGCCCCCTTATTGGACTCACTCCCACAAAATAGTGTTCCAGCTTTAAAAGAAACCGAAAATCAAATGATAAAACACACAGTCCTCCCCACTCCGCTCCCTTCTCTCTCAATCCATACACCCAGAGACTTTGACAACACCGGGCGGTGGCCGCAGCAGCAAACAACGCCACCCAGCCCCTTCCAGCCCCCTAACAAACATACCCAATCCACAATGAGCTGCAGCAACACCCCGTTCCTCGAAACCGCCGCAGACCGGCTACGCTGGGACCGCGCCTTCATGGCCCGCGTCCTGCGCCTCGGTCTGCGCGACTCGTAAACGGGGCAAAGCCCTATCCACTCGAGCCTTCCCGGCCAGCGGACTACTCGCCTCCCGCGGGCGATCTACGCACCGTAGCTAACAACCTCGAGTACAACGAGAAGATGGCCGCGTTCCGCGACTACCGTCGAAACCACAACGAGCTCGCCTCGTGGATGGAGGAGACCGTTTCGCTCGCTTGGCACCATACATGCTTTGACCCCGCGATGGATATAGGGGAGTGGTACCGGGCTCTCAAGTATAAGGCCAAGCGGCCCTATGAGGAGTGATGCATAAGTTTAGGTTGATTACTGCTATTAGTAGTTGAAGTGCCAGCCCAGGAGATACTCTGAAGACTCCGGAGGAAAGTATGTGAGTAGAGGACGAACAAGGCATGGCGTCCATTGCCTTTTCCGCTCTTCAAATTCTGAGCCGGATAGAAGATCGATCCCCCAGCGGTTGAGCTGCTAGTTAGGCAATAGAAAATATAGCAAAAACTAATTAAAAAAAAGCCTACCCACCTGAAGTTAGCCAATGTCCCAGTCGTATGTCATTTCCGTAGATCTCTCTCTACTTAAGTCTTAGAAGACCCAAAGCCAAAATATTCAACTTTATCCATATATTAATTGTTTATGTATTCCACATGCACACCTAGACGATTAGGTAGCTAGGCTTAACTAAATACTCTTAGGTTCCGAGGAAAATGCCATCGGTATGTCCCTTCCCCCTTCCGATTTGATGAATACCAGACTTCCGATCTTCCACGCCGGGAACCCAGACCCATAAGAAAAATAGCAGAAACGCCGCCTCATTCCTTTTTCGCGGAATGGTGATGTGGAACTATGTAAACATCTGTAAATGCGACACTAGGGGGAAATGCCCACTCTTCTCTGCACCTGGTATTTCCACTCCCTCAAAACACAAGCTCACTGGTCATCCATGGCCTTGATGCGCTTCTTCAAAAACTCAAAGGATGAGAAGAACACAGCGTTCACAGCACATGATCGGCCCATTGATACGCCCAGACCGCGGTACATGTTCCGCTGGAAGAACTGGATCTTGACGGGCTCCACCTTCTGACCCTTGGAGTACATCAGCGAGTTGCGTTGGTAGATGCTCTTCGCCGAATCGACAGGGTCTAGGTTATGTGTCAGTCCGAGCCTGCACGGCTGAGTGGGTAGGGGTTATTTCTCACATATCAACGCCCAGGATACTATACCGCACAGCCCACCAGCGACCAACACAGCCAGTGGGTTAGAATGTGCCCCGTCACCGCCAAAAGTTGTGAGTAGCTGCTTGCTGCTTTCGTACGTCATGAAATAGGTTGCAGTACCAAGCGTGTCACGCACTATATCTCGGAGTTAGCCTTCATCATAGTAAACAGAAAGGGGGCAGTGACAACGTACGCAGGTGCAAGTTGAAGCCAGTGTACAGCCCCCTAAAACCCCTGTGCTTGACAATGTTACCCAATGTCTTCAGAGTCCCCTTGTTCTGGTAACTCGCTGCAATTGCATGACTTTCCGGTCGCGGGCAGTTCTTCTTGTCCGCCATCAGGACAGACACTTGTGCGCTGAGTTTTGTTAGCTCAAACGGACCTGTGTACGGTCAAAAGTCAGCACTGGTCCCACTATCAAACCGCCCCAAGTATACTCACAGGCGATGGCTGTTATGCAAGACCCGGCTGTCGCGCCGGCGGCCCCGAATGTGGCCACGGTCCATAAGTTTGGGTACGACCCCCGCGAACTGACATGGGCCATGACATCGAAGCCAAAATTGCGCTTCACCCAGTCGGAGTAGACGTACTTGGACCGTTGGTAGATGGAGAAAGAGACGGTGCGCACCAGCGTAATGCTGGCCATGGGCGCCGTCACACCTCGAAAGAAGCCCCGCAGCTTCTCCGTCTGATATGTATGGCGCACGCAGTCGACGAAGCCAGCGTACTTATACGTCTGCATGCGCGTCTTGACGCTGTCAAGCGGAAACGTCGTCAATGTGGATAGTACGCTTGAGGCTGAGGCCGCCACCTCGACGCGGTATCGCTTGACCAGCCGCCGCTGCTGTATACCGCTACCCGCCGACGGCGATGCATTGTTGGCGTTGACGTTGCTGCCACCACCGTCCTTCTCAGGCGCGGGCGTTTGCTTGGGCTGCAGCGATGGTTGTTGACTAACACTTTTGTCGGGATTGGGACTGTTGTTGCCGTGTTGAGGCATGATCGGAAGCGGCGAGCGACGGGCTGGACCATCTTGGTGGATGAAGGTGTAGTGGTCTGCCTGTAGCTCGGCGGGCATTCTCTCCCTGTCCCGTTCTTCCCCTCTTCCCTCTAACTCCTTCTTTGAGGCCTTCGTGGAGCACACTCAGACCACCGCGCCGGGCGCCGAGGTCAGAGTACTCGGCGACGTCGCAAACGGGCCGGATGCCAGCGGGAGAGGGTCCATCAAGGGGCCCCCGCCGTGGTCGAGAGGTTGGCCGTGTGTCTGTCGAGCCTCAATCCGGTGGTATGGGGTGTCGAACCGCGGCGGGGTTGGGTGGTGTGGGTGGTTTGGTGGGGGTGAGGGAGGGCGACGATCGAGAGGTACGGTGGTAGTTCGGTGGTGCCCGGTTGGGGTCGGGTGACAATTGATTTGAGCAGCGCGAACGAGATGTCTGGCTTATTGATCCGTTCTGTGCAACTGCTGCACCTGACAAACGTGACGGCGTGGTTTTGGCCAGTACACTATGGGCAAAGCTTAATTGCGGGGTCGCGACACAAAGGAGCTCCCCATCGTCGCTGGTTGGCTTGCTCGAGCTCAAACACTCTCCACCATGACGGATGGTTCTCTGGAGATGATTTGGGAGAGGCGTGGTCTGCGTGACCTGAATGCGGGGCCGAGATCGGCGGGGTTCTGGGTACCTTTGTAGACAGCTAGCAAGCTTCCCGATCAGCAGCTTCGCCAGCTCGCCTTCGCTGTTTTTCTCGTCGCCGAGAAAAGGGACTGCAAGGTCTGACTATGGTAGGTTCTGGGAATTGTCGGGATTGAAAAGAGGGCTGCACCAAACCACTGGTACCCCTAATAGACAGACGTCATTGCTGCTGCAACATTGCTTGTCCGTTTGGGTGCTCCTGCAGCATGGAGGACAGCCACAACTTCAATGCCGTCTCTGGCTCCACGAGCTACTATGAGTCGATGTGCACCGATGAGCTATCACGTGGCTATTAACCTTGTCCCCGAGGCACGCTTCTGATAGATGGTGATCCGCCGGGCTTTGGTCCGATTATCTCCTGTTCGAATACATTCACAATGGCAAACGCCACTTACCGAGCGGCAGGCCTGGTCCCGTACCATTCTTGGCATGTGAACCCCCACTGAATCTCTCGACGCCGCTGGTTGAGCTGTCCGCATCGAAGATCTCCAATCTTAAAGATGGCATATCCGGCTGTAGAACCTGCGGATTATGTACCGTCCTACGCATTCCAGCTGTATCTAAACCTACTAATAACCACTCTGCCCTCCACCACTTTCCCAACAGGTCGCCATCAGACGAGCCGCACTGCCCGTTGTCCACATCTCACATCGAACGGACCCCCCACGTTTCACTGTTGGAAGCGGCGGAAACTATGAAGCGAGATGTGCCAACGGTCGGAGTTGGGTCTTTCCCCAACGCCCCCAAAATGTGGAGCCTTGGACAGATGCCTCCACAGTGGGGGGGTTTCGGCGGTCGGCACCGGCACCCCAGGCGGTTTGACTCCGGCTGGCTTCATGGACCTTGCATTGCTGCAGTGCCGACCCCGAGGTCCGCAGTCCGCCCGCGCTGCACCGTGTGCCTAAGTATCCCAGAAATTCCATGCCCGCAGCTACGCTACCTTAGACATAACCCCATCGTGTCATTGAGCATCGCAATTGTCTTCTCGTAATGCTCATACTGCGTGCCCTCAATGCGATCCGGCAGTTTTGACAATCTAGAACCCGTCCTATCAGCATCCAGGACCCCAATCCCTTCGCCCAGTGCTGGTGTAGGAGAAAGAAGAAGGGGGGGGGAAACTCACTTCTTCACGTCTTTAGTCTTCTCCCTCAACACCACGCTCCAAGGCGCCGTCTTCCGCCGTTCCCGTTCCCATGCAACCCTCACCAAGTTTTTCAAAATCTTGCTCTCCAGCCCCGACTCTTCCCCAGCGCTCTTAAGGAACCAAATCGTCCTCCTTATCCGCTCCGGGTCGAAGCTAGCGATACCCTCGTGGCGAAATGCCTTCCGCAGCTGACTGCGGACCACGAACCGGGGCGGTGTAGCGAAGTGCACAGCGCGTAGGCTTGCTCGCAAGAGGTGCCGATAAGCATGTAAGATTTCTATCTTAGTCGGCGTTGCGGATGCCATCGGGAGACAAGGGCTTAGGTGATGTAATGGAATGGCGCATTCGTTGATGTGGGAAATTGGGAGAAGGGAGGATTTTCATACTCCAGAACTTCAAACTGGGTTGTGCACGGGCCACTCATCTCACCAAGACTGCGTTGAGACACCTCACTACAGGAGCGAAGTTCATAATATTACCTGGCGCTGTAGTGCGCTTTTTTTTACTTGGACCAATTTGATACCAACACAGGTCTCAAATAAGTGATTGAAAATTCACAATCTGTGGCTCAGAACTATTCATTCGAGGTGTGCCTGTGAGATCAGACAAGAACATCACCAGGAGGTAATCATCAGATCTAGCCCCTTGCTCCCCAGCATACACTCCGAGTCCTGGTTACAAAACCTTAACCAGCACAGTGTCGGCAATTTCTCAATTCAACACGACCCAAGCCATATGTCCAAACCAGCAGGCCCAGAAACCACACCCCGACGTTTGTGGACATCATCCCTTTCTAGTAACAAACCTCCCAAGGCCGTTGTTCTTTCGGTCTAGAAGTCAAAGTGGCAACACCCCGGCGCTATCTATATGCATCCTGTAGTACATCTCCAAAAACCAACTCTAGTCCTCGCGCTGATCAAGCGCTTCGTACTCAACCCCCCGGCTAGAGCCACCAGATCTACGCCCCATGATCCATGAGAACCATCCACCGACCCCACCACCACCACTTCGTGAGATAGACCGTGGCTTACGGTCACCGATTTCGGTGGGCGGATCGATATCCAGCCCAGGGAGGGCACTTTCCGTGCCAAATTGTGGCCGGCCCCTGATATCAAGCTGAGGAACAGGCGATCCAGGGGTAACCAATGCGTCCGTTTCCGCATGTAGCGCAGGAGTCCCAGCAGCCGGCGTACCCATCGCTCTCGTAGCGTCTCCAAACAGCGCATCCATATCCTCCAGACGCACACCACACGTCTCCGGATAGAGAAAGTAAACTGTATACTGTTGTTAGTGCTCCGCTGGAAAATGCGGTGAAACCAGGGAGGGTAGACCTACCAACAACAAAACTGACAGCGCAGAAGAACGCATGAACCAAATACAGCCTCCACTTGATCCATTCTTGTAAAATCGGAGTCAACTCCCCAACAAGCCAGTTGAATGCCCAGTTGGTTGCCGTCGAAAGGCTGGCGCCTTTAGAGCGGATCTTGAGAGGGAGGATTTCGGGTGGGTAAAGCCAAGGGATCGGTCCCCACGAGTATCCAAACGCGGCGTTGTAGATCATAACCATTATCACAACCATGACAGGCGTGGAGGGAATATTGAGGAACATGAAGTAAGAGATGAGTGATAATGATATGACCATCGCAACAGCTCCTGACAGAAGGATGGGTCGGCGGCCCCAGCGATCAACAATGTACCACGGTGGTATCGTTGAGAGGAAATATGTGATGCCATTGATGCCAGTCATGAGCACCGCATTGTGGCCTTTCCAGCCAGCTTGTTCGAAGACGTATGGGGCGTAGTACGAGATGACGTTAATACCGTTGAGCTGCGCGAGTGCTTGCGCTGACATGGCGATAAAGACGCGCTTGTAATAGCGCTTGAACATCTCTCTGTACGTCCTTTCACCCTCTTGGCGGGCGAGAAGAACGTTTAGCTTGATCTCTCGGAACTCTTCCCGGGCGCGTGGGTTGTGGATGTCGCCGCCGCCATACAAGTTCGCAATCACCACGATGCCCTCTTCATCATGGTCGTTGTCTAAAAGCCACCTGAAGAAGTCGTCAGAACGTGCATGAAGAAATAGAGACAATTACATACCTCGGTGACTCGACAATGATCAAGCTTCCCAGGCCAAGCAAAGCACCCATCACGCACTGCATCATCAGGGGTAAACGCCACGACATATCGCTCTTGATGAACCCACAAAAGTAGTCCACCCAGACGGACGACGTATACCCAATAATGTTTCCCGAGAATTCGATACATGCCAGTTTGCCTCTATTGTGCGGCGGTGAGATTTCGGACTGATAAACCGGGACAATGGTGGAGAGCATGCCGACACCGAGGCCTGCAATGATCCTGCCCAGCATCATCATGCCCATATTCAGCGCAAACGTTTGGAGTGCACCTCCGACGAAGAATATGCACGATCCGTATAGAATAGTCTTTCGTCGGCCAATAATGTCTCCAATCCGGCCAACCATCAGGGACGAGATAAAGGCGCCAACTTCGAGAATGGCAACCATCGTACCAATCTGCGCTTTGGAGGGTTGGCCAAAGTATTCCACAAAGTAATCACCACTGCCATCGGGGTCGCGGTTAGCTCACGGCTACTTGTTGCAGATGAGGCAAGTGAAGACGGCACTCACACAATGATACCCGACATTACTCCCTGATCATAGCCAAACAGAAAGACACCCAACGACACAAATATAGATGTGAAATAGCTGCGCGATGTTAGTATGTACCCGATGGACATGCGTAGTAGCTGGGACTAACATCAAGGCCTTGCCCGTAAGGCCATGGATGGAGCTCGTGTTGCCCGTCATGGCGGCGGCTAGGACACGTTCTGCCCAAGACGCGACACGGGGCGGCGGTTCGGGGATATGGATGTATTCTTTATTAGCAGTTCCAGGGCGGCGCAACTGCGCCCGACTTCCTCCGGACGAGACCGACTCTTGATATCGGACTCGCTTCGCACTGCGGTTGCGACAGCAGCGGTGTTTCGGGTGGCGCCTCGATATGCCCGCAAGGAGCTCTACGTCGAGAGTTTCGTTCAATCGCTTCCTCAGCGGATCCTCCTCGTCAATCTGCTCCGAAATGTCGCCAGTGTCGCTCCAAAGGGATTCGGAATCCCCGTCCTCGCCCTCGGATTCGGGTTCGGAGAGTCCTGGCTCATCGACCGGGTGCCCTTGGTGGTGGGAACCCAGCAATGAGGTGGTCTGTTGATCGCGCCTGCGATCTCGGTCATGCGGCGCTGCAAGTGTACGGAGAGGGATGTTCGAGGGAAGACGACTCGAGTTCAGGGACGGAATCTTGAAGGTAATGGGGCTGTGTGAGCAGCAACCCCCGTCCGCGGCGAATGCACAATTAAAGGAAGAGGACGCTGTCTGGTTTCTACGGGAGGCGTAGTGAGGGACATGGGCTCATCGGTCAGGCGGGCGGTCAGGCGGTATGCAGATGCAAACTATCTCAGGTGCCGACTTTCGGGGCTGGTAGGTGCGAGGCTAGCGATTGAAGGTAGTGGTGCACTCTTTGCAAGTTGCAAGAGGTGGTTCTTTGACACGGCTGGGAATGCCAAGCGGCGACAGTGGCCCACAGCAACTCCTAATGTGCAGATCACATCCCGTACTGTACATCACTGCAGAACCCGGCCAAGTTGGCAATGTGGCCAAAACCATCTTGTTAAATCGCATTTCGATTCGAGTCTGTGCCCGCCCACGTTGCCTCGCGCCGTTTTGCTTTCGTCTTGACTCGTGTGGGTTGGGGCGCCGCTCGAGACTCAACCTTGAAAGGCCGGAAAGGCGGCAAATCTGGGGTTTTGACAGGGGCACCGCCGTGGATGCCCACACGCGTTGCGATCACAGAAACTCCGTGCGAGGTCATGCCGATGAACTTGGGGTCAGATGCCAAATAAATACAGGTCTCCTTTTATCCCCCCCAAGTCTATACGCGCTGATGAGGATCGCGTTCGCAGTCTTTTTGTTAGTGGACGAAAGTACCTTATCAGAAGCTTCCGATGACGTCGGTTGGTGATTGCCCAAGCGGCTGCAGATTGTGGCTGCCAGGGGCGGACAGGTCCCACGGACGACCTAGCCCCCGCATTCCTTTTGCCGAGCATCGTGGGATTTCAAGCCCCGATCGTGAGGCTGGCCGGCCAGTGGCTGGACAGAGCACCTTCAACCCCTCAACTTTTCTCGCAGGATAGAGAAATTTACCGCTTGATGCCCATCGCGAAATAATAGCGTAGTTTTCAAGCCTCAATGACATTATTAAGCGTATTACTGGCTGACATTGTCAAGCTGGTCGTCAACGCTCGGGAAGGCGGGAGCTGCCCGACAGCTGTCATCGGTTTTCTTCAGATGGCACTCTGGAAAGCCTCGAAACAGCCACGGGCAGGTGAAGGCTGTAAACAGCCTGAGAACGAAGGCTCAGGCCAAAAGAAAGGGTTTATCTCCTCGGGGCGGAAATGCATTGGAGATACCCTCACACAGCTTCCTTCCAAGTTTATGGCAGAACAGCAAAAGTCCTAGCTTCGGGGATCCTTTTCTTTTGGCCGGAGCGTTTGTGCAGCATAGCGCTCTGAGAAGTCGGACTGGCCACTCCAAACCGGTGTTGAATACAGGAGCCGCGCTCTCGGGAGCATTTAGTGCTGATAAATTCCGTTTCGGGACTCGGGGCAATGCCCTTGTGAAGTACGAAAGCGGTGATACTGACACAGCCTCAGGTATCGCTTGGCATGTTAGTCAACAAAGCTGACCAAGGCGTACATATGTGCTTCTATTTAAAACCAAGGACGACCGCATCCTCCGAATCCAGTTTCCTCTGCTCCGCCCCTTGTTTCGCGTCACCTTTAGTCAGTTGCGATCAGCCCAACTGTCGGAGAGCCAATTCACACCAGGTCCGAAATTCAGCTTGGCACGCCTTATTCGCGAAGAAAGCGTCTTTACGAATACATAGCCTAAGACAATCAGATACGAGATTGCGTTCGTCTTGAAGTCGCTTCCTGCACACGTGCCACGAGTGGCCTTCTCAGGACCGGTTATCACTGAGGCGAGGGATGAAGGCTGTCCGAGATGGCCAATGTGGGCAATGTGGGAAGGTCGCTCAAGCAATCACCCCTGGATCCTGGATTGCAGTGGCTTGGTTCAGTCTCGGCTATCCTTAAATAAGGTGAGAAAACGAAACCAAACCCCGCAAGCAATCCAGGGAACCTATCTCGGTGGCTCTGAGCATCGTTTGCGGCCGATCGGGATGGCACGCTGCCTGATCCACTGCCGCTCACTCAAGATGTCCCACCACTCGCATCGGCTCGTCAAGAGCTGCAGTCATTTCGTTTCCTGGAAGCGACCTCCAGTGAAGATTGATCGTGAGCACGACGAGGGACCGAGGGATAGCGGTTTCTTTTGAGGCCAGAGATGTGGTCTCTACTTATTAATGACTCTCTGGGGACGAACTATCCCACTTATTACGCCGGCCAGATGCATGGTTCACAAATTTTTGGTAGCACCATGCCAGAGTCGTGTCTCATGGCTTCCCGTCTAGGCATTGCTTGCTGAACCGCATAAGGTGCCGAGACGGGATCCAGGGAACTGGCGTGCTTCTGCAGTGCTGACCAGACGGGATGCCTCGCCCTCGCATCTGAATTGGGAGATGGGATTCTCAAGGACGGACAAAAAGAGGAGGGAGAACGGTGCCAGCTGCCTGACAAGAACTCGTTTACAAACGTTGTTGCACGGCGGTCCTGGTTTACCCGCCTCACGCCCTCGCTTGAAATGGGCCGACCGGGGTGGGGAAGATGCCGCACGTTGCCTTGCATTGGCTTGACGCAAGACACCAGCCTTTTGTCTCAACCAATTACGGCGGGGAAGAGGCTTGAGAGCAGGGGGAGAGGCTAGCCCCCAGAGGCCAGGTTCTCGAGTCGATATGGGGGTGAGAAGCTCCCTGGCCTGGCGACCAGCTCATCATGCGCTATGCATTGACAATCCTAAATTGCCCGGAGGACCAGTGGGATATTTGACGCAATCCAGAAGAGAAGACTCTTTCTGCGACAGCGTGAGCGTGTGTCAGTTAATCGGTCAATATAGTTTAGCGGCGTGCCACCTCCCCCAGCTTTCCGCGCATGTCGTCTGCTTCTTCGGGAGCTCTCTCGCATGCAGAAGAAAGAGACACGAATCTGACACCCGTGGACCCCGGCTCGCAGCTGCGCCTGCAATCGTGGCCAGCATCAACGTGCATTCGGGATAAAAACAGCAGCAGGACAGTTGTAGTAGTGGCAGAAACCCGTGAAGAGGGGGGAGAGGCTCCATCGCAGGATACAGACGAAGGAACTGCTCGCTAGGCCCTACATCTACGCGAGTCGAATGGTGACGGATCTCACGATCCCTTTCCTCACTGTCATTTCGGAGCAAGGACTGGGAGCTCGAGCCCCCCGTCCAATCATTTCATCAGAAGGGCCGGGTGGGTTCCCTGCCAACCTTCACTAAAACGAGGCCGACCCCACCCTCGTCTGCCGCTGTGCCTTGCTGGAGGAGCATTGAGTTTTATATTGCGGAGCCTAGCCCAGTTCCCCCAGCTCTAGCCTCTGCTCTGCTGCTTTGGCATCTCATCACCACAGCAATCATACAACCTCTGAGAAGCATCGGATCTCTCACGCCAACACCCGGAAACGAAACCTCGCATTCAATCGCTGCCGCGCCTCTCGATACCGTACATGTTTTTGTGTGAGAATCAACACAACGGATTGCGGGACGCATTGGAAAAGCACAAACGAGGCGGAAACCGATTGGCTCGCAGAGCTACAAAGAGACGGGAGCTGCATTTAAAGTCGTTCGTCGCATGAAACGACCTCGCTGATCGAGTCGCATCGCACACCCGCTACCTTCACAGCCGCCATTTGCGACGAGCCGGTCGCGTGTAATTGAAAGGGAAAGAGGCTGAAAGGTTCAAATCAGAGGAAGATCAAGAGGCTGCAAGGGAGGCTGGGAGGCGACGGCCATTCGAGTCTTCCGACCATTTCGCATCGACACATCGCAATCGCTCGTTGATCCGCCTCGGCCGGGTGCCGCAAACCACCACAATGGGGTCAACGCAGTTTGGCAACTTTTTTGTGAGCCATACTCTGAGACGAAGGGCGAGGGGGGAAATGGGATGCTAACTGGCGGTGCGTCCTAGAACTTTTGTCGGGACTCGACACTTCCAATCTGCAATGTTAGTGCGCCCCTTGGACGAGTTGAACTCAAATCATGTTGTGATACCTTTCTAACATTGAGTTTCCACAGCTGCTCTCAGATAACCACAACCAGACCGGACCATGGGACGGATGCCGGTTGACAGGGATTCCTCTATCGGATGGGAAGATTCTGGGAAACCTAGGTTCGTCCCAATAGTGCCAATTGTCGCATGTACCCTGGAGTTGCTGACTTTCGTAGGATCGATTCTTCTGTCCGCAATTGCGATTGTAGTTGCGGGTCTGCTCCTATACCTTTCAGAGAGGAAACGTGCAGCAGTTGGACGAAGGTGAGTGATTCATAGAACGAACCGCAGGATGAGCGACTAACATACTCCAAGGGAGATGCAAGTATTTCTCGTGGGTTATCTCGCTATCTCGATATGTGAGATCTTTTCGATCGGGGAGTTTCCGCTTGCTGATGGTGTGCGAATTGTAAGCCGAGATGGACTCCCAGGCCAACTACTTTTTCAAGTTCGGAGACTGACTACGTGGATATGTAGGCATTCAGTGCACTCCACATTGGGTTTATTACCGCAACAATCTGGGCGTTGATGGTCAACGCTGTTGTAGGTTACCAGCTGATCGATGACGGGACGATCCTTAGCTTGGGGGCCTTGATCCTCTCATCGGCGGTCCTCTTCATCGGCACAACCTACATTGCCCTCGACACTGGCTTCAAGTGGACAGGTTTTTGGACAGTCGACAGCTACCTCCCGCCAAACCGAAACATTGCGCTCTATGTACTTTATCAGCTTCTCCCGCTGGTTTGCCTAGTCGCGTTCTTTGCTCTGGAGACCATCCTTGTTCTGCGAGTGCTGGGAGAGACCAGACCGATGCTCTACCTCGCCGGCGCAGCAGTCTTATTTGTCCTAGGACAGATCTTCACCTACATTGTCAGCCCATACATTTGCAACGGCACCGCTGGCAAGATAGACGGCTCCTTGTTTGAGACGTTATTCAACCTATTGGCAGTGGTCACGGTCTGGGTATTCTGGTCGAGCATCACCGAAGACGACTGGCCGTTGCCCGTGAACAGCGGGGCCAACTACCCATAATCACGCGCCCAAGATTTTACGCACAGGGTTGGAACGGAGTTCGGGGCTTTCATCTTGCGATTGGTTTGATAGCGGTATGCTCGCTTGGCACAGCCGGCCCGGTACGAAAACGACCAACGGGAACAGCAACAACAGAAGAAAATGAATGCAATGACGGCATGGTATTCTATTCATGGTGCAAACGAGCACGGACGGGTTGCGTAAACCTATCTCACATACAGTTCAGAGGTAGCGCACCGATGGGCCTTTTATTGGACATTTCTGGACGGAAGCGGAGGAATGGCTTCAGACTTTCACAAGCGGAAATAGAGGGGAGGGAGGGATTTTGATGGGATACGGACGCACGTTGACTTTCCAGCGGTCCGTGGCAATCCGTATCATGATTTTAGAGAGCATGGCTTCACACAGTATACCCTTGACAGACAGCGATGAGTAGGTGGTAATGGGAGAATCGTCAGGCTTTTGAGCCAGTTGTCTTATTCGGCCTTGTGACTTTACGTGTCGAGTAGGACTCCCCAAATTAGCGGCTAGTTACTAAATTATCTCTTCAATAACACAAGGCCATTTAATACATTCCCTGTTGTTCAAAGTTTGTTTTCCACCTTGTGCTCAGCAGTAAGAAGACGTATGAAGTTACCGGATCTTGTACCCAAACGCCGGGGAAAAAAGACACCACATTATGTCGGCATACAAACAAGATGCAACGTGTACTGCTCCCGTACCCCTTAGTGTCTTCATCGACGTTCATATAGTCGACGGAATAGTATTTTCTCTCAAGCACCCCTCTGAATCCCCAACTTCCGGACCTGGATCCGGGGGAACGTGCCTGCGATCACTAACAGCACCGCCAAACCCACCGCCCACGTCTTCACACCCAAGACTTTCTTGACATAATCCGTCTCTGCGGCGCTCACCAGCGTGGCCAGCACCGACAGCAAAAGCCCGCTAACGATAAATGTCAGTGAATGTTCCCCTTTCCAAGGCAAACAGTAAAGATGGAATGTCTCCGTAAAGAGAAAATCCTGCTGAGACATCGACAGCAGTAATGAAAACAATAATAAAGGGATTTCAGGACAGCGGTTTGACGTACTATCCGCCCCATCTGTGGTACTTCCAGAGGGACTTGGCCTTTGCCTCCCCGCCCAGCACCCCCGGGACAGCCCACATTAGGACGCCAAAGACATATTGTAGCACGAACAGACTGCCCGTCAGCACGCCGAGATAGCCGTGAGCGGAGTGGAAGTGGTCGAGCCGGTTGACGTGCTTGTTTGTCTCGATGACGGCAATGCCTCCGGTGAAGAGGAGGAGGGAGAGCAATTGGAGTGTGCCGTGGGCGCGTTGGCCGAGAGCTTTGGCTTCGGGGGTTGCGGTCGGTTGAAGGACGAGAATGGCGAGAACAAGGGACACTGTGCCCAAGGTTTGGAGGACGGGATGCGGCGTGAGGAGGGGGGATCGCTGGTGGGTGAAGACGGCGGACCACACGACAGCGAGGATGAGGACTAGTCCGACGAGGGCGACCCAGCCGGTTCCTGTTGAAGGGAGGTTAGGTTAGGTTGGGGTTAGTGAAGAAGGTGGAATGGGGGACGGACCGAGCCAGAGGTTGGTGATGAGAGAAGCATCGGGCTTTTGGATTGCATCGCCTGGGCCGCCGAGGAGGGGCTCGCTCTCGGCGGGTGTGAGGATGACGGTATCGTCATCGGTGGCTGACGGTGCACGCGTTGGCGTCTCCGTGGAAGGCATTCTAATACGCGTCTGGGGATAGCGATGATATTTTGATGGCTGCCCTGAAGATTTGGGCTTCTGGTCTCTCGATACAATGACCTCGAGGGCGAGGTTTGGCAGATATGGAGATTCGGCTCTTCGGGTTGAGAAATACGGATTACGGATTACGCGAGGAGGATGCAGGGGGCACAAAGCACCACCGGGAGATGTGCATGCGCAGCTCGGACATTGATCAGGATCAGGAGTGCACATTCCCGACTTGTGTCACTGGTTTATTAATAAGCTCCTTCCCTTCGCTTTCAAGTGTCCTGTCGAGTTCTACAAGAACCGGGCCAGAACTTCCATCTATGCAAGCTAGGTGCTGGGGCTTCCAAGATTCTCTCCGCTGGGCTTCGACAAGCTCCCTGAGACGAGCTCTTGCGTAGCTATGAGTGTCGAGGATCGCGTTGGTGGCTCCAATTATGACGAGCTCAGCTCCAAGAGCTTGGGCGAATAAAATGCTTGCGATTTCTACTGCCGGGCTTTGCGGGGCATCCTCCACCCACGATAGCGACCTCGCGGGGTATCGGTGATAACCGCTTCTTATCAGGCGAAGACCCCGCTGCATGGAGCCGCCCGAGTTCGCTGATGCTAAAGCGTTGTCTCATAGAGTTCGAGTTTACGTATAGTGTCTGGGCGATTAGCTACCTTACCTAATGAACGGCCTGAAGGCCAGTGGCTCAACCTTGGAAAGGCTCTTAAATGTGGGTGGCGATCATGTTGTGACTAAGTTGGAGGCTCGGCGAGAAACAGAAAGAACGACCTCGGATACGGCCGAGTTCCACTCCGGACTATCGGAGAGGATCGGATCATTCCTATTACACCTATGTCACTATCTCTTGCCAGTAGCATGGCATCTTGAGGTCAACTGGCCCACGGTTGTTTCTTTACTTCCTTACTTCCCCTCATTCCACCCCTTTCTAGGACTCATTCCCCCACCACAAGTCAATCTACTATCAACACTTCCAGGTTGCTTGCCATTGCGACGATCCATTGTACTGCCAGCCAGAGCGAACTTCCAATAGCCTACCATGGATGACATCGAGTATAAGCTGGAGCCGGTGAAGGCTACCAAGGTTGCTACTGATGATATCGACAAAACGTTTCGCTCGAGCTGCATTGGTACGTCCTGATTTGGATCTTTCCCTAGCGCAAAATCTGTTGAATCCTTCGCTCTTTTGCTCGAGCTAACATGGGGTTCCCGGATAGATTTGGTTTCTGCGACCCTCGGCGGCAATATTCTAGGTTTTTCGGACGAATGGTTCGCCGAAGCTTCGAACCTCCTGACCCCGACGGCGCCAATTCGGCAGCCGGGGAAGATGGTATATACCGGCGCTTGGTACGATGGTTGGGAGACACGACGACACAACCAAGAGCCGTTCGACTGGGTTGTGGTGCGCCTGGGCGTTGCCTCGGGCACAGTTGAGGGAGTCGAGGTCGACACTGCTTTCTTCAACGGGAACCACGCCCCGGCTATCTCGGTCGAAGGCTGCTTCAACTCGGACGACGCCGAGGTGCTGTCATGGAAGGGCGGACGTGGCAGGTGGGAGCCTATTTTGAGCATCCAGGAATGCGGCCCATCGCAGAGATTCGGCTGGAAGCTTGACAGCCCTACCCAAAAGCAGTACACTCATGTTCGACTGAATATGTACCCGGACGGTGGCATCGCTAGATTCCGTCTCTTTGGACACGCCGTCCCCGTCTTCCCAGACGACAAGGATGCCATCTTTGACTTGGCCGCCGCTCAAAATGGCGGCTTGGCCGTCTCATGCAGCGACCAGCATTTTGGCACCAAGGACAACTTGATCTTGCCAGGACGAGGCAAAGACATGGGTGATGGTTGGGAAACGGCTCGGTCGCGTACCAAGGGACACGTTGACTGGACAATTATCAGACTTGGGGCACCTGGGTTCATCCAGAGCCTCATCGTCGACACAGCCCACTTTCGGGGTAATTATCCCCAGAAAGTGCTGCTCGAGGCCACCGAATGGAAGGGCGAGGGGGAGCCAGGGGCTAACGCAGAGGGATGGACTGAGATCGCGGAGCCCCTCAAGTGTGGACCTGACAAGGAACACCCCGTGGAGAGCCTCTTGAAGGACAAGCCGTTCACTCATGTGAAGTTCATCATTGTGCCCGACGGAGGAGTGAAGCGCCTGCGTGTCAACGCGAAGAGAGCGATATAAGGAGACCGAAACTAAAAGAAGCATGTATAAACTATGAATCAAATTCATCAAATATTTCGAGTCCATGAAGACTGCGCATGATCCCTATACGCCGTACCGTTGCTGAGTGGATTGTCATGAGAGATCGGCAACGACTCTGGAGCTGGGAGGCGTGGTGGGGTTACCCTATGCACGGGCCACTACTGTGGGTGGATTGGGCGTTCGTTGAGCCCCTCCTAACGGTCAACATGCGATTAAGGTAGCGACAGTTCGACAATGGCGTTGGTAGATCTGGTAACCCAGTGAACGCGCCCTAAACATCGCCATCTAATTACCCTTGACTACGTTTCCGGTCGCCCAGAACGGCTCGAATGCACTTCTCGCACTGCTGCGCTCTCCGCATGCCACAATCTGCCTCGGCGCACCCTGGCCATGGATCTCGGGGGCTCTGATGGAGGCTTCGACAGCGGCTTCGATGCCGGCAACGGGGGAAACAAGACAAAACAACCCAGGCCCCTCCCCGCAGATTTACCACGGTCTCTAGATGACCGCCGACACGTACCGATCGACCTGGTGCCTGAGACAGAAATGTACGATGGATGGCAAGGTGCGTCTCACATTCCCTTCCCCTATCCCTCGAACCCCCCCAGGCCACGTCATATTCTTGACTCTTCGTCATTCAAATTGCTAACATCATTCACTCAACACCTAGGGCAATCGCAATTCCTGACCTCGCCCATGCTCGCCAAGCCCCTCAGTTTTGGCGACCTCACGCTCAACGACCCAAACTACGATGGGGAACTAACCAAAGGGGGCCCTGACAGCGAGACGCGCCTCATGGAGATGCTTGCCGCCCAGGCTGCCCATTCGGCGGGTGTAGTTTTCGAGGACGAGGATGCTGTCGCCGAGGACGAGAAAAGGTCACCCGAGGAGAAGAAGGATGTTCTTCAGAAAGCGTTTATCATGGCCGCCAGCAACGGGAATGTGGAGTCGATTACCAAGATATTGAATGGCAAGGCAAAAGCATTCATTGATGTCAACGCGCCTGATGACGAAGGTACTCCGGGGTTGATATACGCCAGCTGCTTTGTGAGCGCTCTGTTTCCCTGCTTAAGGATGCATCGGCAGCTAACATCAGATCCAGGGACACGAGGCCGTAGTACAGGCTCTCATCAATGCCGGGGTGGATGTTAACAAACAGGATCAGAACAACTGGAGTGCGCTCATGTGGGCTATGACGAACCGGCACAAAGGCATCGCGAAACTGTTGCTGGATAGCGGTGCCTCCCCTGAAGCCAAGACTTCCTCGGGACGAACAGCCTTCGATTTTGTCGCCCCTGACAGCGACATGTCGTTCTACTTAAATAGCAGTGGCTACGGCATTGGCTCGGTCGGGGCTAACGATGATTTCTACAACCCGGGTTTCTCGCAGGACAGATTTGAAGAGGAGTTGGCCGAGAATGAGATGCGAAGGCGCATGATGATGGAGAGCGCTCGCGATCTCGAAGTGGATCTCGGGAATGTAGGGATCGATGATCAACCTGAGGTTCGTCTCTCTGAACTCCGTCACAAGGCAGTAATCTGACTTATTTAGCCGGCAGAGGAATTCGAAGAAGAACAGCAGGAGTTTGACTGGACAAGATGTCTGCACGATCAGATGTTTGTCTTTCAGGAGAACGACCTGGATCGCATCCTCGATATCGTTATTACGAACATGACTCCTCAACGTTCACCGTCTCAGAAACCCGTTCCCGCGAATATGATTTTCCTCGGCGCCAGATACGCACACTACCACTCCAGCCCCGAGCTGTTAGCAAAGTTGCTTATTACCGCCATGGATAAAATTAACGATGTAGTGGAGAGGTATCAATGGGATATGACAATCTTGGCATTTTGGATATCTAACGCCACCCTATTGCTCCATTATCTTAAAAAGGATGCTGGCCTTGTCGAAGCTACAACTGAGTTTCAGGCACAGCTCGCCGAGTTGATCAACGAAATCTTTATCCTCATCGTGAGAGATGCCGAGAGGCGACTAGACAAGGTATTGGATGCAGCGATGTTGGACCACGAGACGATCCCCGGATTTGAGGATATCACGTTCCAAAACGAGTGGAAGATTTTTAAGCGGAAAAAGGAGATCAAGGAGGAGCCGATAGAGAAGCGGTACCGCCCCCCGTCCCCAAAGCAGCGGGCAAAGCCTTCTCCCCGCAATGTCACATCCCTCCTCTCTTCTACCCTCTTTGTCCTCGACCTCTACGACATACACTCAGTGATTACAGCCCAAATCGTCTCCCAGCTAATATACTGGCTTGGGGCGGAGCTGTTCAATCGTATCATGTCAAGTCGGAAGTATTTGGCACGAACGAAAGCGATGCAGATCCGTATGAACATCTCAATTCTCGAGGACTGGGCGCGTGCCAATAATCGACAACCGGAGCATTACGAAGGCGGAGAGATGAAGACGAGCGGCGAGACTACTGTCGATGCTACACGTCGCCATCTTTCCCCAGTTATCCAGCTTCTTCAGTGGCTTCAGTGCTTCTCCTCTCTCGGCGCCGATGACCTGGAAGCACTTGTTGGGACCCTCCAGCAGCTCAAGTCTCTGAGCGCCCAACAGTTGATCCACGCTGCCACACACTACCGACCTGAGGTTGGCGAGAAGGGTTTGCCAAAGAGCGCCATGAAGTATCTCGTGGCGATCCAGAAAGAAGCCGCGCTGCGTCGTGAGCGGAATCGGCAGAGCAACGTAGCTCAGCAGTCACCCAAAGGGAAGAGCAGCGGGGATAGCGCACCAGCAACCCCGGTGAAGAAACCCGACCCTGCCAATGGGAAGAACGGGGTTGAGACACCCGGCACGCCACAGCTGGGCACAGAAGAAAGCGAAGAGGAAGATGAGGCGCCAGCGAATCTCCTGTTAGATCCGGCTCTGATGTTACCGTTTACGCTACCAAGCGTAACGGATATGCTGGTCAGCTACGGGGCTGGGTTTGGCGGCGTGAATAGGGAGAGGGAGCGTAAATATATCCCGACGATACCACCTGAGTTCTTGGAGAGGATTGAGGCCCCTGGGCAGAATAAAAAGGGACCGATGTTTGGCGAGAAGGATTGGGAGAACGAAGAGGTGTAATTGGGAACCAAAGTGGAGGTATACGCATTTGGGGTAGGGTGGGATTTTGATAGACTAAGACGCCTTTATATGGAGTACAGTCGGACTACCTGACAAATTTGCATTGATGAGAAGCGGATTGGTTTGGTTGAGCGCTGCGGCACGGTCAGGATGACTTCTCAGCAACTGTCAGCAGACCGCTATAGAACGGGCAGTCGGGCAGAGAGCAAATGTACTTGTAGCCTATCTCGTATTTTTTCCCAAGCGCCAGGTCTGAGAGTTGATATAAAAATCTCCAGGCATTGTTGCCTTCTGATGCCGTTGATGTGATTGCGGTCGTCCACACCTGGGTGAACAAAGGCGCTCACACAACTGAGATTTCGTTTCCCAACACTGCCACACAATTCATGCCGGGTCTCTAGACTATCCTCCAGTCTGAAAATATGTCATCCACAGGGTGAAGCCTGAAAGTAAAATACTTGAGGATGAGGCGGAGGATGGTATAGCCAAAAGAAAACACAATTACTAGTAGACTTGCAAAAAGGGGCAAAAAGACATACAACACCAGGGATTCGCTGGTCATCAGCCGACCCAACTACTAGTCTGGCCCTCACTGGCTTATCTGTGGGAGACCGGACGGGGTCCCGAGTTCTCCAGTGGGTATGGTCGTATGTGTTTGGAAAGGGTGGAGTTGTGGGTTATCAGGGGAGTCACGAAAGGTGCTATAGGTCACAATACCAGATGCAGAGGACGTCCCTTTTATTCTGGCAATCCTTTTGGAAGACTGGTCTAGTGGCATTGTGCACCCTGCTAGTCGCAGTCGTCACAAGGGGTTGGGGTCGGGAGCGAGATCGAGGCGATGTCTGCCAAGGCCAGGAGCGGCAAGGGGGCTAGAGGTTGATGTTTACACTAGTTTGGGGAATTGGTGAATTTGAAATGAACATCTAGTTCTAAAGGTTGCTATATTTCTTAATTATTTCGTGGAGATTTTATATGCTAGTATGAGCTCCGATGAATGTCCCGGGTAACAAGCTGGCAATTGACCTCCCAAGACCAAGAACTTACCCCTTTCTTCGCTGATGCTTAAATGGCAAACGCAACTCTGTGCAACAGAGCCAAACCCCTTGCTCAGGGATGCCCATTTCATTTCTCTGGATGGAGCTTATCACTCCTAAATTGACTGCAGGTAGTTGACGATGGTTGCCCAGTGCATCCCAAAGGTAGCGACTGAAGACTCGCAATCAACATCAAAGCAGCAAACGGTCGAGTGGTGTAGTTGGTTATCACGTCAGTCTAACACACTGAAGGTCTCCGGATCGAACCCGGGCTTGATCATTGCTTAGTCTGTCACACGACTCGAACTCTTATTTTTTGCTCTCGCCTGTGAGCATATGTGGGCGTGGGGGCTGGCTGTTTGATCCACCCTTCGATGCACCCTATGATGGAGCTGATGCACTGTGGAACCTGACTGCCCGGCCGGGCATGCCGACCTCGTGGGCGAACACGAGATGGTATGTTTGCTCCAACACTCGTGCCATCTCACAGCCCGGTGCAAAACGCCATGCTTGGAGATAATAATAGATGACTGTTGCAAGATTACTTTACCCCTGAGCTCTGTCTTTGGCTTTCTTCCCCCCTCTGCTGACAAGAGTTTGACCCCACACACAGACGAGGCAGTTGTCACATCCTGCCCACACTAGAGATCAAAACACATGTTGTGGAACAGGACGAATGGCAGATAGATGACTTGTTCTGTCGTCATCCCGACAGGCCAACCATTCCCACCACCTGCCAGGCTGGAAAATCAAGGCAAAGAAGGGTACCTGCAGTAGATGATAGCGCCTGCACAACCATGAAAGCACTGAGAGTCAGGGGTTGGTTGAAAGACGTGCAAGAGGAAAAAGAAGAAAAGTTTCGGTCAAATCGCAAAAACAGACGGTTCGTTGACAAGGAAGCCTGCAGGTGAGTTGCAGGCTTGCAAGATTGAATGACTGTCGTGGCATGCGCTGGGCTCTCGATCAGCTCTGGGTTGATTCAGCACCCAATGTGAGGCCTAGCCAACTGCCAGCAAACGCCCATTCATTGGGGGTACTAGCTGTTGTTAGCCAATTGCCGGCTTCTTAAGAAAGAGGTAATTAAATGCCTCGTGGGTAGCGACAGGATGGACTGGACCAGATTCTCCCTGAGAGATGATGGGCCTCGAGCTGCCCGGGTAGTTGTGTTGACATAGGCGCTCGCGGCGGGGGTTGGATATTGCTTCATTATCGTTTTCGAATTTTTTCCCCGGAAGGCGTTTCAACCCGTCCCCGGAGCTGGTGGGGCTGGATCCGGAATCCAGACCCAGGCTCCCGCAAGGGCTGGATGGAGCTTGATGCGGCACGGAAGGCGGTAGTTTTGTATTGCGGGGGGAGGTGGGAGGAGGTGGGAGATGATTTGACGGGACTGGATGGATGAGCTGGGTAAATTGACACGTCAGATAGTGCTCCAATCACTTGGGCGTGGTTCCCTATTTCCAACTTCATGCTGGACTGGTCATTCCCCATTTTCTGCCCAATGCGGACCATCGGTTCCGTGGGATCACTCGCAGAGCAACAGCAGCACAGGAAACACGTGCGGCATGGGCCAACGACCTCTGGCGTTGAGACGCGGGCGCCCGCACTCTTGGTGAACATGTTTTCTTTTGGAGAGCCACAATCATCGGTTGGGCGGGCTGCTGCATAGTCTGCGACAGGACCGCCGCGGATTTGCACTGTCTCCCCTATCTCTGACCTGTGTGCTGACAAGGCAGCCATAGTCCGCAGAGCGAAAACTGACCTTTGAAGGTGAGAAAGAAAAAGAGGATGGTGATGATAAAGAACGAAACAACATTGAACAATCGGACGCGCAGATTGGTGGGGCGAGATTGGCTAACACACTGCCTGCTGCGGGACGGGACGACGGCTTGGTGTGAGTGGTTGACATTCGCCGAGAAAGGCAAGTCGAGGTACGATGTACCGCAGCTTCCCTTTTCTCATGCTACAACTTCATGCCTTCCCCATCCAAACAGCTTCAGACTGACTGTTATACCTTTGCTGAGAAACACTGTCTCAAATACATCTGCAGATGCTCTGCCATTACAACAGAAACAGGAAGGATTCTCAATGCCGGAAGCAGAGTAGGCAGCCGGGCTGGGGGGTTGATTGCATGCAGCAGCCAAGTGGTCATCGTGTGTCCGTACCCCATGTCTATTTTTTTCGGGCGAAATAGGCGATTTTCCAGCTGCCAGCCCCCAGGCGGCCGAGCAGGTGCATCCATGTTCATACAAACCGCATCAACGGGAACTGGTTTGCGTCAAAGAACACTAGCTGCGGGCTAACATGGCAAGCGGCATACTGGCTCCATCAAGACCAGCTCCAAATCCAATAGTGGCGACCTTCACGTCGTCCGGTTGTCTGGTTGGGAAGGCCAGACCCCCGTCACCACCACGGAGAGTGATGATAATTAACCGCCCTCCCCTCCACCTGTGATTCACCTTGGGGGGTCTGGAATCTCTGGGTGTCCCAAATGAACCTTTCCCTCTCCGTCTTGGTGGACAAGCCCTCGACCCGCGTCTTCTGCCCTCCCTTGCCTGTTATTAAGCTTTCGTTCTCGCTTGCTCGTGCAAGCCAGATTAGCTACCTCGGGTCAATTACGTGCTTGAACGGCTGTTGCACTCCACTCCTCGCGCAACCGATCACTCGGTGTCCGGCAGATCGACTACGCTGCTCCCTGGCAGGGCAGGGACGAGGAGCATCTTCGGCCCAGCACATCAAACACCAGCCCTCTTCTTCACGGCGGCTCAGGAAGGTGCGGCGAGTGGACTCTTGCTGCACGTCTCCATGGCGCCTCAGAGATTCTCGAGCGTGCGCCACAAGCCACGGCCAGCAGTGCGACTTGCCTGGGAGGACTCGGGCCTGATCGCGGTCCGTTACGAGCAAACCAAGCAGGCCGAGCCGCCGATCCCCCTTCCCCCACCAAGAAACCCCCTGAGGACAGCGACAGCAGCAACGAGAATAACAACGCGTCGTCTGTCCACTGCGGGCTCCGTCCGCCCCATCACCATCGTACCTCCGCCCGTCGCGCCGCCGCAAGAGGAACACCCGCTCTTTCGTGTCCAGCAGCCTTCGCCTGAGACCCGGGCTGACGAGTGGAAGCGGGACTCGGGACTTGCCCGTTCTTCGTCTTCCGCCACGCTCCGAGAAGAGGACGAGGAGGACGTTGTGTACCAGAAGATCCTCGACGATATCGCCGACGCACCCTCGGTCTACTCTGGCGACGAGCAGCAGAGTCCCACTAGCGACCCGCCATCTCCCATATTCGATCATCCAGACCCGACCCCAGCCCCTCTCAACCTTCGTTCCGTCCCACAATCCCCTGTGTCACCAATTTCCCCGGCCGAGTCGCCTTTGGAGTCTCTCCCTCTGCCATCGCCAACGCCTACGCGGGCATCCTCGTTGACCAGCAAGCTCGGGTTGGGGAAGACGTTCAGCATCCGGTCGGCAGGGAAAAGGCGGTTGCGGAAGAAGACGCGCAGCGTGGATAACTTCAGCTTCGGTCTCGCGAAAGACATGGATAGGGTCACATCCCCTAATGCGGGGGCCTCGCCTAATGTACAGCGTCCGAACTCGCCCCCACGTTCAGCACGGCCCTCCGCGGAAGCCAAGGACAATGAAGCTGCCAGGGAATCCCAGGCCGTGGACTCGGATTTCACTCCGATCACCACCTCCATCCCGGAAGAGAGTCTCTGGGACGACTTCAACACTCTCTCCTTTTCGAAGCGCGGAAGTCTCATGTTCGGCGGGAAGTCGGACCCGCTCTCCCTATTTTCGATGGCGTATTACGGCGATAGCAGCATAACACCCCCACGAGAGCTCCCTAAGACCGCGGCGGCGACAGCTACAGTGCTAGCAGCAACCGAGACTACCGACCCCACCGCCGTAACCCCCGGCGCCGGATCGGTAGGTGCGCCGGCAACGTCGCCGGCAGCAATTCCGAGTGATGCGGCCACAAACACCAAACCAAGCGCCCCCGATCTTGACGAGTCGCCGTCGGTGCCCAGCATTCGCGTCGTGTCGATGGACGTAGAGAGGGAATCACAAAAGGTGAGATCGCTCTATGAATCCGGCGAGAGCCTGGATTGGCAGGATGGGGGTCGCGGCTCGTATTGCGAGCGTCTTGAGCCCACCAAGGAGGTCCCATCAGACGAGGAAGAGAACGTCGTGTATGGTTTTTCCTTTGATCGCTCCAGTGTGTATCATGTTCGCTCGATGCTAACTTCGGCCTCGCCGCCTTCCAGCGCCACTCTTTCCTCAGACACTCCACCTCCAAACGGCCCGTCTGCCACTCAATTCTCGCCAGCTATTACGCCTCGTCCGGACAGTTCCTCCTCGCTTCGACGAGATAAGACAGTGAAGGGGTATGAACGTGCCGGCGGTCTGGAGGACTGGGAAGATGTTGAGGGAGCCGACGTTGACCGATATGGCTTTATCAGCCAAAGGAGACCAGGGTCTTCCAACACGGCTGAGACGCCCGAACGGTCATCGCAGTTCTCACCTAATAAGAAAAGGAACGTCTTGACCAAGCGCCCAGGGTCTGCCTACTCGTCGTCACCCTATGGTCTGCGACCCCCGAGCAGGAAGGTTTCGGCGCGCTCGCTGAACACCTTTGCATCCGAGATGTCGACGGCCTCGCGGCGGTCAACCCGGTCGTCTATTCGGTCTGCTACAAACCGGCTACCTCATAACCGAGACCGGAGATGGATGGACGAGGCCAGCGATATGCTTGCCCTGCAGCCTGGTTTATCCGACATTGTCGAGGAGAGCAAGGAGGGCAAGTCCGCTGAAACGTTAAGACGCAAAGAAGCGGAGCGGACCGAGAAGTGGAGGAAGATGGCCAAGGTCGTCAAGCAGGGGGAAGAAAATGGTTATGGCATGGACTTCGAGTTCGACACGAAGAATCCAAAGCTGATCGAACGAACCTGGAAAGGCATCCCCGATTGTTGGCGGGGTGCCGCATGGCACTCGTTTCTTATGGCCAGTGCGAAGAATTGGAAGAGCACGGAAACAGACGAGGAGCTCATGGCCGAGTTTCGGAGGCTGCAGGATGTTGCATCGCCTGACGATGTGCAAATCGACCTGGATGTACCGCGTACCATCAACGGGCACATTATGTTTCGCAAAAGATATCGCGGTGGACAGCGGTTGCTGTTCAGGGTCCTGCATGCCATCTCGCTGTACTTTCCCGAGACGGGCTATGTGCAGGGCATGGCCTCGCTGGCGGCCACATTGCTATGCTACTATGATGAGGAGCGGTGCTTTGTCATGATGGTACGGCTGTGGCGTTTCCGCGGCTTGGAACGTCTCTACCAGCCAGGTTTCGCCGGCCTCATGGACACTCTCGGAGACTTTGAAAAGCGCTGGCTGGCGGGAAAGGACGTTGCCGACAAGCTGGTAAGTGACTTGGTGGTTGCACTGCAACACGGGGTGCTAATATCTCCCTGTTAGAACGAACTCTCCATTGATGCCACAGCCTACGGCACCCGGTGGTACCTGACGCTCTTCAACCTCTCGATCCCCTTCCCGGCGCAGCTCCGTGTCTGGGATGTGTTTATGCTTATGGGCGAGTGCCCTCCGGAATCATCCTCAACTACCGGAACTCCACCTTCTTCCAGGGGGGGCCAGCGGAAGGCGGCAGAGGGCAGTAGCAGCAACAGCACCAAGGCGGCTTTGCCACTTGGGCTGGATATCCTGCATGCGACGAGTGCGGCACTGATCCACGCGCTCACTGATGTACTGTTGGATTCTGACTTTGAGAATGCGATGAAGGCACTAACGGCGTGGATACCTGTTAAAGACGAGGACTTGCTGATGAAAGTGGCGAGGGCCGAATGGAGGCAGCACCAGAACGACAGCAAAAAGAAGGAGAAGACGTAGAGAGTTTGACCTTTGCAGCAGAGAACGTTTGGGGATCGGTTGGAGAACGCGCTTGATACCCTAAATTGGTTATTTCTTCCCTTTGTCACAGAAGAGATTACGATGGCAGACAGCCAGAGGGACGCATATCCCGACATCGAACCTACTTGACTTTAATTCCCTTTCTTTTGTTCGGGTGTGGTTGGAGGCTGGTGACCAAAAGTGGCAGGGCTAGATGGATAGGGGCCGGGTTTGAGCGAGTTGATCATGTATGGTTGGCACATGTTTGGTCGGTTGATTGATTGATACCCTGGAAATGAGAATGAGGCTTCCACTATACTCTCTCGCAGTTGTGGGCTAGTTATGGCCGTAGGAGAGGAGACACGGGAGCCATGCCATCGCCATCCTTGGCGGCTCGTGATGAGCCACGATAGCATCATTGTATACTATCATTGGGCGTGGTGGCAGAGTGGTCTAATGCGATAGACTAGAAATCTATTTCCCTCGGGAGCGTTTGTTCGAATCAGGCCCACGTCGATACTTTTGCTCCTATCAGATGGAGGTGTTGTTCTTTTTTGGCTCCACGAGGGTTGAGATGTCTGTATGTGCTTGCCTCTCTCCTATCGGTGTGGTCTGACCAGCACAGCTAGTCTTCTCCTTCTTTTCTTCGGCCGTTGAAGTTCTCCGGGGGGTGGAAGGGGACTGTACTTTGGTGGTCACGGAGCTGGCGACTTGACTCGGTCTTACCGTTGGTGGTATTATCATGAGCCCGGGGCTGAGACGGTGAAGATTCATTCTGTGCATGGAGACTAATGAGGGTTCATATGGCGTAAGCACAAGACCGACGAAAGATATGCGGTAATCAACAGGATTATTGGTTGTGTCCAGATCTCTCGCTGCAACAGCCGGCTACTCTTGTGGCTTTGACATCAAGACGTGTGTATCTCCCACGTTCGCTGGCAGGTACAACCTCTCTGAGCTCATCGCATTTGCCGAAAGCCACGGGCAAGGGGGCTATCCATTCTTGATGTGGATGACCCTTGAAATAGGGAAGAGAGCTCGCATCATCGCGCCCACGGAAGGGAAGCACGTCTGCTCTGTTGCGGGGATAGCTTCGCAACAACAAAAGGCACAGTGGCAGAGTGGTCTAATGCGTTAGACTCGAAATCTAATCTCCTAGGAGGCGTCTGTTCAAATCAGGCCTGTGTCGAGTCGTGAGGGATAACAATCCCTGATACTCTTTTTGTCGGCGTGGACATCATGATGGGGCGACTTGTCTGAGGAATCCACCATCGACAAGGATAGACCGTCTCGTAGCTGTCTTTTTGTATTGCGTTTCTTCGCCTATCTTGATGGCAACTCATCGGGTGTTTCGAGGGAAGTGAGAAGGCAGAAACAGCTACTTCCACGGAATGAAATCTTCAGTTAGGGGATGTATCATGGCAGGATCCTGTTCGGCTATGTCCAGTCCTTTCAACTGCTGAAAAACAAGCACGGGGTAAGGCTAGCTTTCAAGTAAAGGCCGCGCACTGTATTCCACAGTACGATTGGAGTTTTCTCCTGCGCGTCTTACGAGGAGGCAAACGAGTGAGCAAACATGTTGACCTCAGGGGCCAAAAGGGGCGAACATGCGCTTCTAGGACGTGGCTCGGTCTCAGCTCTCCCGTCAGAACCACAGCTCTCTCCGTATTTCCCGCTCAAAGCTTCTTCGGATTGATTGTAGTAACAGCATGTCCCGGTAGGCCCCCCCGGAGCAGATTGGTGGCCTCGCTCCTCGGCGTTCCCCTATTCCCACCAGATGCGACACACCACTTCCACATCCAACCTGCTGTCAACCGACACCACCAAACCCGCCGTCTGCGGCTGACTCAGGGTCCTTCGTGGATATGTATGTCTGCTGATCGTGGGGAAGCTGTTGTCATCAGCAGCTAGTCATTTCGGTTGAACTATAGCCGCGTAGCCACTCACCCCTTATCCCGCCAACAACATGACGTGGAGGGTCACGTACAATACGCGAACCGCGCCGACCAGACCGTCTTCTCGCCCGTCAAGAGTCCTTCAAGATCAGCATCTCAGAGCCCTATCCCTCACCGAGGCCAAACAACGCCCGAACACCAGCACCAACTCACAGGCCGCCCACCTGCACCGATGATGCCGAGATGCTCTCAGACCCACGCAGACATCCTCACCCCGCCGCCAGTAACCAACGGCAGGCAGCTCATAAATGAAAGAGGACCCTATGTTGACGGGCAGGTCAGTGTGTTGGCAGCAGATAACTGTCGCTGTTGTTCGGCCCAGTCCCGCCCAGCACACTCGTGCTCACGGCCCATCGGCGATTCCAACATCCGGCGCAGACGCCAAAAGTACGACATCTAGCAGCAGCAGCAGCAGCAGCAGCAGCAGCAGCAGCCTACCCTACCTGCCTACCCAGGTAGCCCAAGTCCCTTCCTCAACCCCGCTGGCTGGCTGTTCACTACAGTGCACAAATTACCATCCCCTCCCCCCAGTCACCATCCCCTCTCCCAACGCCTCCACGGCCTGCTAGCAGCAGCAGCAGCAGCAGCAAACTTCAGAAACAAACAGACGTAATGGCACTTTGACATCGCAGAAGACGACACCAAACAGCCCCATGCCCGACGCCGCTGGGGTGCATACCCCCATCTCCGACCCCCCCTTCTCTCCCACCCCCGCCTGTCCACACCCACACCCACTGCCATCTCCCCCGTGAACGACGACACCCTCACAGCCTGCTCGACGCACTCCTACCTTACCACCGAATCTCGCTTTGTTCCTCACCGCACGCACGCACGCAGTACTCGTGCCTAGAGAGAGACAGCCCGACCCAGACCTGCGCCGTCACCTGCTGCTGCCCTGCTGCTCAGATGCAACCCCGTCTCCACGGTTCCCAATCAGGCAATACGACGTCCTCAAACCGAATACCAAAGGGCCCCGATCTTCCCCATTTCGCAAGGGCATCGGCACGTCCAGTACCCGTGCTGCATTTAGATCTCCTCCGCGCGCATACCCTCCTCCTGCACCATACACACACAAGTATCCCACCGGGCCAGACAGACATCTGCACATCCCACCGGGACATCTCCAACGGCCAAGGTGTAACCCACACACCTCGATGAAGATCCATCAGTAGAAACAATAGTTCGTATTGTACACACACACACACACGGACACATGAGGTCACCCATCTAGCTTCTCTACATGTATGCATGCCAGCCCTCGAGGTTGAGGTACACACTGGAGCTGGGTAACCTACCCACCCTACCAATCCATCCAGCCGCCCATAGACGGGCTGGAACAGAAATGTGGAAAAAAGAAATGGGGTAATGCCAACGCAGCCCGAGTCTCACCAGCCACTCAGCCGGCCACCCATCCAGCCGTTGATCTCCAGCGCAGGCGCGAGGCGCAGCACTCGTGCGTAACAGAATCGGTTATCCTTCAAATAACCTCACCTAACCTAACCCGTAGGATTCGGGATCCGGGACACATCATACTGCGGAGGTAAGATAATAACCCGTCGAGCAAAAAAAGAAACCAGGGAGTTCGAGACTAAGTCAGTCACTCTAGGTTTCTGGTTGCTAGGTTGTTGTTCCATGGTGTAATTTTGTCTCGAAGCGCCATATTTGCAGCAGAGACCGTGGTGAAGCTTTGAAGGAACGGGGGTCCGTGACACCCGCTTGTCGGCCGCGGGACAGAAGAGAACGAACGGACAGACACGAAACTGAACTGGCTGACTAGGTGGCCGGCTGCCGCCGCGGAACCACGGTTTAGCAAGCGCACTTACGCAGTAGTTAAAAATAGCCGCGCCGCACGTGTCTCTGTTACAAGTAGAGAACAAGACAACGCTCTGAGGTAACCATGACCAGTTCTCCAATTTGTCCGAACAACAGGGGGCATGAACCATGAACCGCAAACTTCCAGTACCACAAACTGCTCGAAAAGCATTTTCTGGCCGAGTTGGCTGATTACAACACTGTCGTCGTCCATGCCGCGTGAATTCGACAACGTTTTGGCGTCTAATTTCGTCCCCCCCCCCCCCACAATCCGGCCGGTCCAGCCGCGCGCACGGAAAGGAAACGGGGCGTCTGTTTGAGCAGTCGGACCGTCCGAGCAAAGCATATCTCTCAAGAGCGGGAAGACTCCAGACCGAGTTGCATTCCGCATGTAGAAACTCAAGGGCGCTTGGGAAAAGGCTCGATGGGTGGTGGGGTGGGTGAATAGCCAAGGACAAGGATGCGAGAGGAAGATAACCGAGAATAGATAGATGGATAATAAAGTTAATAGATATCCACGAACGCACTTGCGTCGCTGAGTCTTGCCGTTCCGAAGCGAACGAACTACCCCAGACGTAGCGCCCCCGTCTCGGCGGGACAATGTCGAACCGCACTCCACGAAGCATGCACACCATCTTGCCGCCGCTGTAATCAAATTGAGATGTCCCAGAAAAGGGAAATGCCGTCGAGTACAGTAACAATTGCGGGCGTTGGTACTATGGCCGTGTTTACCTTCCCCTGAATACCCAAGAAAGGGAGCTGTAATCTTGGAAATATGGTTTGGGCTGAACCTGCATTTTGCCCTCGGGGAGATCCAGCCGCGTGTCCCTCATTATTAGCCGTTTGCCAGCGGCGATGAGGCTTGGTAAACCAGTGAATCTGGGTCTCACTCTGTCCTGCGCCTACGCCTGCGGGATATAGAGCCCGATACGAGGCCAGCTCAGCGAGCATGCGACCTGGTTCAAAGGCCGAGAGACACGGCATGACACCGCGAGATTTAGATCTCAGGAATCGATCGTTTGGGGTAGCCCGAGGCATTCTTCTAGAAGCTACCAATAAAACTCCAACAGGATAGCGGCTCACGCTGACAGATGCTTGAAACCAAGTTGGCGGAGAGGCGCGTTCGTTTAACCTTCACCTGACAAAGTTTCTTCCGAAGGCCTCACAACTCGGGTTGACATTGTGACGTGGGAGAAGACGGCATGATGGAGGATGAAAACTGTCGCTGATCTACGCCCGCAGGCTCGCCTGTTTTCCGACTCTGTCGAACAGCAACGGTCAAGAGCAAGGGCAGAGCCGGACGGTAGGACTCTGGCAAATACCGTGCCGCTTGCTGCCAGACGAACGAGTGTACTCGCGAAAATGTCTGCCGAGCAAGATCACCCGTATCGACAAGGAGGATCCACGTGGTGACGGCAATTCCTCCCCCTTGGCCGCCCCCAGTCGGACCCGCGCCGAATGGAGAACTGTCGTGGCCGGATCGGCTCAGAAGCTCGGCTTGGTTTTCTTGGCTCCCTGTTGGATAAGCGCCGGCTATCGTCTGTGCTATAACGCTTCCCGTGGCCATCTGATATACGGCAGCAAATTTTTGCTGAGGCCTGCACCGAGCTCGGTCGCAGACGCAACGCCCCGCGTGCTCGACCAATCCAGCCGGATCGCAGACCTCATATCGGAGATGAACAAGGGCCCCATATTAGATGATGAGGGAGACCCAAACTTGTCGAGCCGCGCGAGACACGTAATTCAGACGCTCAGACGCCTGACGCGCGATCATGACCCGCACCTTGAGCGATTGATGGTTGTCCAGCTCTAGCCGGCGTTCGTAAATCGGCACGCATTGCCTTGCACGTGCAGTGTAGCATCACACTTTTTGCCGCGGATCATGAGCGGCGGCTGGTGACCAAAGCCGGTCTCGCAGCGTTGCAGTCCATTTACTGGACTCGGAGACAGCCGTTCCAAGTGGTCTCGAATGGGACCGGTGAGGCATTGGATGGGGCTGCTGAAGCCGCAGCTCAGGGCGAACCGGATGAGAGGGATGATTCCCGTGCCGCCGTGCCGCCGTGCCAGAACCTAGATCTCGAATACGGCCGAGACAGCTCCATTCGAGTGGTGTCTCAAAGCTTTGTTCTTATGCCGAAGAGTAGCGACGCGCGAGCTCAGAGTAGCATCGCACAGCTAGCTAGCTGAAGGAAAATGCTAGCAGTGATGGTTCATGCACGGTAGTAGGTGGCCGGCTGATCGGCCAGTCAATCCAGGGGACCGCCCGGCCTCGGGTCCGAGAGATGGCATCACAAGCACCGTGCGGGCGCCGACAGGTGTCGAGGCTATGGCCCGCTCGCAGCGCGGCCACCTTCGCAGTCGGGTGGTTCGTGATCGCCTGATTTACCTCAGCACAAGGGCGTCGCTTATCTGGTTGGTTGTACCAGCCAAAGCGATGCAACTCCATAGGGCCGGGTCCCCACCCATTCGAGAATCGAGCATTGCCGAGTGGCGGCTCGTAGATTAACTGGGCACTGGTTGATGGACCTTCGATCGGCGGCCCGCGCAAAAAATGCCATTGCAATGGAGGGCCGAAAGGGTGCTTTGCCAACACGGGACGTGGTGAAGGGGGAAGGAACAGCGGGTGCAGCGGGCAGCGGGCAGCGGGCAGGCGCAGAATGCAGCACGCAACCTCGGCGCGTTGACTCGACGGCGGAGCGTAAACAATGCTGCACACCATATACAGTATGTCGTAGGCGAGGACGTGAGTTTGAGGCTTGAACGCGAGCCGTCGGAGTGTGGGTGGTGGGAGAACCATTGGAGGGTGGCTAGATGGCGCCAACCCGCATTCGGCTTCCCCAGCTTGCTGGCCTGCCCCAGAAACGGCTCCGACAATCCCTGTCCTTGCTGGGGAGGGCGGGGAGGAGGTGAGGTGTCTGCGCAGCCCTATAATAAGTAACGTCATTCACGCCATCCACACCCCTCCCACGTCGCCGTTCCAAATGCGCGCCGCTGTGGCACTAGGCCAGACACGGGGGGTTGTTGCTAGGTGCCTCCTCTGCTCTGTTGCTAGAGGAGCAAGTGAGCAAGCCCGGCCTCGACTGGGAGAGGACGCACGCGGACTGAGAAATGGAGTCCTTCAATGCGATGCGACGCTCCTGCAGCTGGCGCGCAGCAAACTGCAGCAAATCAGAAAATGCCCGACGTCCATATCGAGAAGCCCACCCGTTCCGGACAAGTACGAAGTACACAGTCCACGGTCTACACGTGCGAGGCTTGCCCTTTGGTTGGCGAACAAGGCCGAGGCCGTGGCCAGCCATGCAGATAGATGGCATGCTGTTGCTTGCCTTGATAGATATCAGATCGACCGCGTATTCGTCGATTGAATATGCTGTTTAGCCCCCCCAAGTGGCTTGCTTCCCTCTCCATGCAGATGCCGTCAGCGAGAACAGAAATAGCAAAGGGTGAAAAAGAAATAAAAGAAATTTATCAGAATGGACAAATCCGAAGGGCTTTTTGGAGGATCTTTTTTTTCTCTCTCATACGGATCGTCCTCCGAACGAGAGACATGCGGCGAGACATTGGATGGGACGGGTGAGACAGTCGACAAATCACTCCTCTTTTTGCTAGCGTAGCGTGACGGGTTACGACGTCACAGCGGGTGCGCGGGAGATTTCCTCCTCCTCCTAAGCCGCACCAGCCCAGGCTGCTGTGTTGGAAGAAGCGTAAAACGGCAAGACGTCCCATCAATCGCCACACTCGGTAAAAGAACAGGCGCGGGCAAGCGCTTGGAGCATTGGGCGAGGGTCGGTTGATCACTGACACGCGCGAACCGCCCTTGTCCCTGCTCCCATTGACAGCCCAGACGGGCCGAGCATTGACAGGGTCCTCTGTACCCTTCTTCCCATTGCTCAAGCAGAGGGGTGGGTGCGACGGATTGGGAAAGGGGAGGTATTTCGTACCGGCCCCAGACAAGCCCCCGTCGCCCAGAGGCACTGCACACTCTACGCAGTAGAAAAAAAGCAGCGGGGCCGCAGACAGGGGTGGTTCAGTCGGGAGATCTTGAATCCATGTGATTGACGAGTTTCCCGTTCCCGTCTCGTTGGCGATGGATCGTGGATCGCGCCGGCGGTCTTTGTTGCGTGGCTCTGTGGATTTGTGGGAATTACAGGAGTGTCAAGTGGAGACGCGAACCTCCCTGGCCTGACTCTCGTAACCAAACCTTCGCTTGCTGCTTCCAAGGCAGGCGCATTCGGGGACCTCAGCAACCCAGGGATTACCCAAACGGGAGCCTCCGGCATGAGATGACAAGAAACAAAAACCTTGGAGGGTTGGACACGATGGCTGTCACAAGCCGACAGGATACCGGGCATGTTGTCATGCCTGTCAGCAGCTTCGAATCTTGAGCCTGGGCACCTCGCTTTCGAGGACTTTGGAACGTGGTTGTGGTGGGAGCGAGCACGCGTCCAACGCGGAACTACAGCCAATGCGACGCTTCGTGCCCCGTCAGCCCTGTCTCTTGCCTGTCCTATCATTCTGCCACTGTCCTGTCGGGTGTGTGTTGTGTGACGACAACCAACAACAAAACAACTTGCGAGGAGGATCACATCGGTTGCAGCAATATAACAAACGAAAAGAGGTGCTCCTTATTCACCACCGTTTTGAAGAATATCTTGATGCATTTTACCCACACCCGGCACAGGACATCGACCCGATCGGTATGTGGAATATCGTTACACAGAAAAGGCTCGACGGCTTCGTGCGCTTGTTCAACAACCCTAAGCTGCCCAGATCGAGCAAGTCCAATTCTGACGGCACATTCCGTCTGTAAAGCCCCCGTCCCGCCCCAACAACCCCAAAACCCTCCCTTTGAGCGCCATCCATGACCACCCTCCTGAGCCTCTCTCAGTGCTCCTCCCCGTCTGTGTGACCGTTAAGAATGTCGCCCGGGTATTCTTGCCAGCCGTATCCCCACCACAGTCCGGATAGAAGAACTCTCATGCTGTCCTGTCTTATTGCCCAAGTCCATCCCATTCCTGCATGCCCCGAGAAAGCAGGGGAATGGGTGGAAAAAAGACTGAGAGAAAGCTCCGCCAGAAACTCCTCCTTGCCCCTGATTTTATAACTCCCGCGGTTCATGTTTTCGTGTCCCTCAATGATTTTTGGACCCCACTCTCCGCCCACATATGCCGTTCATTCGTTTCGTGAGACATTACTAAAAGTACAAATACATGCGTAATCCGAGAAGCGCTCGGTTTTTAGTACAGATCAAATACACAACGGGGAGAATATGCAAAAAAAGGGGGGAAGTCCGTAACGGGGAAAAGCGGGAAACAGGGCACCAAACCCAAGGGCCCGTCTCGCATGCGGACGATTCGTGACATGATCGGTGTCGGCAAGCCCCCCTGTCGCGGCACGGTAGCGGACTGATTCTGGATACGGCAGCTCGGCGGGACGCCGCGCAAGAATTCCAAAGCCAAACAGGGCCGCCATCAGGATAGTCCGGGGCAAATTGACAATGAGCTCTTGCTTGTGATCGCGTTTGTTACTGGGGTCGTAGGATCCTTGATTTCACCGTGCAGCAGCCTGAGCGACGCTACTTGGAAAAGGATGGCTGGCGAAAAGGTTTGCGACATTTTCCCAGTTCCAGGCGCGCCAACTCGCCAACCCATGTCCTGTTCCTGTTCCAGCCCCACCATATCGTCGGCGCAGGGCCCTGGTCAACAAACAGGAAGATCCATGGAAGCCCGCCGTTTAATAACGGGCGATCGCTAGCGGGCTGGCTGAAGCGTGACTGGGGTCGGAGAGGCTGAAACGTGGGTGAAATTAAGGTTCATCAGTCGTTATCGCCTGCTCGCGTGGCTGCCGATCCTCCACCGCGCGTTTTTTCTTCCGACGACCGAGGTGAGTTTCGCCTCGACCCTTCACCGTATTGCTGGTGTCTTGTGTCCAATGACGGTCCCGGCCCCGGCCCCGCTCCAGCTCCAAATTGCATCGCCCTTGGTGACGGTGGATTGTCCGACAGTAACGATGAAACGGAGTGCGCGCCACTCCTTCCCATCGGCTGTTGTGGTGTCTGTTGCTGCTGATGTTGATGCGGGGGCTGCTGTGATGAAAGCTCCCCGGCCTCTCGAGGGTATCCCATTCCCATTGGGTGCATGGGCGATGCTTCTCTCTGCGCCGCAAAACCATCCCCACGTCCCCTCGCTCGATACGACCCCAAATCGCTCCGCTGGCGTGAATGGCCTCTCCGCCGCCCCGGTGGCGGATTGGAGAGTCCTGTGCTGTGCGAGAATGGCGGTGACCGGAACCGTTGCGAAGAGCTAGGAGGCGGTGCTGGTTGTTGAGGTCCTGGAGCTTTCCGTTTCCGTGGTGACTCCCCTATTGCTTTGAACAAGCCAGTTAGCCCGCAAGATTCTCAAGAGCGCGATTTGGTCTTGGACGAACCTGAGGGCGTACCTGGCTGATCAGTAGCCCCCCGCCCTCCTCCTCCTTGACTCGTCGGGGGCTGCCAGTGGTGGAAATAGATCGAGGGCGAGGGCTGCGCCTCTTGCTGCTGTTGCTGCTGCGAGAGCCCCGGATGAGATGTCCCTGTTGGTGGACCCGCCTGTCCTGGCAGTACGTTGGTGTTTAGTGCAGGCAGATTTGAGGTGCTCCCTTGTGGCGGCCTGCCCACCATCGGCCCGGGCATGCTCTGTCCCCGTGGTCTCGTCGGGGAACCTGGGTAACCCGAGGCGTACGGGGGACCTTGTGCGGAGCCTGGCGTTGAAGGCACACCGCCTCCGGAGTAGTGGGGATGTGTCTGCGCCTGCGAGTCTCGCCTCTGATGCTCGGGTGAGATCGGTCCTGGTGGCATCAGCGCAGGGGGGTGCTGCTGCGGCTGTTGGGACTGTGAGAAGTACTGCTGCATCCAATCCAAAGCTGCCTGCGGGAGAACTCCGCCGCCCATTCCCGCAAAGACAACTGGCACCATTGGTGGCGGAATCCCCCCTTGCAAAGACGTTCGTAGAATGTCGTGTTCCATTCTTCTCTGCTCGAGGCGGTAACTCTCTTGGCGCGTCTTCTCCTCCTCTTGCTTCCTTTTCTCCTCTTCCGTCTTCGCCACAAGCCACGTCCGCATTGACTCCTCGTGCTGCCACGAAGGGGCCGGCGGAAGCTGCCCGTAGCTATGAAGCTGCGAAGGAGGAGGCGGCGGCGGCGCTTGACCCACGGGCGGAGGCTGTGATGTGCCGGATCCAGGAGGTGGTTGGACTGAAGTCATGGCCACCGGCGGAGGCAGGCTGCGGTGAGACGTCGACATGGGCTGGATAGATGGGCTGCCGGCCGGTGGATAGGCGAATGGTGTCTTGTGCTGGCCAGAATCCTGATATATCAGGGGGGGGGAAGGTCGGGATGTGCTCGGCGGTGTGGGTAGATCATGGACGGACCGGTAGCCGTACTGCACTGGCTTGTTGATGGTAAGCATCCTCGTGTAAGTTAAAGGGCTGACGGAGAAGCGAAAGGGAGAGGGCGCTCTGCGGAGGCAGCAGGACGAGGGAGTGGGGAAAGGGGGACCGAGGGATGTCGAGGGGTTTTGAAGAAGGGGTGACGGCAAGATAAAAAGACTGGGGATGTGGAGGAGGTGGAAATAACCTTCAGAAGAGTAAGCTGGTAGTGGCGGCCAGCCCAGTAAGTGGTAGTATTGGGAAGGGGAACAGGCGGGGCGTGTGGTGATGAAACGTCGAGGTGTAATGCCCACCCTCATTTGGCCATCGGTGCCGCATACATATATGTACTTAGTATGGTAGGAAATGGCGAGTTCAACTGAGGGAACGAGCAGGGCCAGGGCAACAAAGTAGCTACGCTCCAGGCGGAGCGACACTAAGGCGGCAGAGGCGAGGGTACCCCTGGCTCCGTCTCTCTTTGCCCCGTCCCGATCTTCCTCCTGTACGCAGGTAAGAGGCCGCACCTGTTCGGGCGATGTGGACTCCCTAGCGAGATCCAAGTGCGGCAGTCCCGGTCCGGATCAGACGTGACTGGAGAATCAGCTCGTGATGGTAGCAGGACCTGCCAGGAGGGAGATCACCATCTGGGAAGCCTCCAAGCCAGGAGCAGGCAAGCTGTTTAGGCAAGAGGCGAACGGGAAACAATGTGGAGAAAAGGGTGTGTTCCTGTGTTATTTCATTTGGAGGCAGGGCGTGTCAGAAAGAGATCCACGCAAGGATGTAAGGGAGATGGAGCGCCGCTGGTCGTTGATGCAGCAAGCAGGTCGATGCGAGAGGGAGGAACCGAGTAAAGACAGGCGGTAACGACAAGCCGGCGGCAAGAAGGGAAATGGGAAAGCAGACAATGTCGAGCCAGAAACCAAAGCGACATCAAGAACAACAAGAACAACAGGAGCGCCGATGAGCTAAGATGCCATAGATCTAAGGAGGGGGTTATTGGTAAAAACCGGTGGAAAATATGGGTTTCCCAGCCATCGATCTCTGTCAGTAAGCATCCTAACCTGTTGGGGGGACATGTTATGGCGCCTGTCCATGCCCCCGGGATCTCAAAGACAAGGCTGGCTGGCGGCGTGTGGTGATGGAGATGGAGGAGTGTGTTGAGCCTGTCTGTTTTTAGTATATACTATGTAGAGCCCTGTCGTTTTCTCTTGCTGCTGGCTGTTACAGAACCTTGAGCGGACTGGGGCCGTGTGAGGAGCATGGGGCCACAACACAACCAGGGTGGGCTCAGACTGCAAGACCACAACGGGGCAACAAAGTCGGACGGCGAATCAGCGCCAGGCCCCGAGGCGTGCACGTAGTGTTTGCAGGCTTCCGGCTTCCAGGCCTCAGAGGAGACATACATGTCCCCCCTCCTCCCTACGCCACAGTTAGCCCAAGAAGATCTTGCTCAACTCGCGTCAAACCTTGGTTGTCCGAACGGCCCAGCTGCCTAATATGGCTGGCTCGCTCGCCCAGTTCGTTGCGGTTGCGGCAGCGAAGCGCTGTGCCGGGTGGGCCGAAGGGGAGAAGCGGGACCGCGAGCATGCCCCGCGTCATGATGAGTGAGGAGAGCGTCGGCGGCGATCCAGATGCACATCTGGGTACTTCGTAGACCGACCCGATTCCACCCTGACTAGACTCCATCGATGTCTTTCGAAGAACCCTACAGCGGATCGATCCTAGGCCATCAGGGTCGGGGCGGGAGCGTCCAGCAGCGTTAACCGCGCAGGGTGGGAGCACGCTCTCGCAGCAGCAGAAAGGTGACAGCTGGCGGCAGCGTGGGCTCGTCTAACGGCTAATGAGAGAGGCGCCCCAGCTCCAAGCCCAAGACACTGCTGTGGTGTGAGGACAGCGGACATACGCTGGAGCATGCGCAGTCCGATATCGTTGAACCCCAGCGGCGCGCATGAGTTGTTAGCTCCAGGCATGTTGTGGATCTCGCGGTAGACTCCGGCCATCCAGACGCGCGATCGAGGCACTGTGCGTTCAATGCCAATGCGCGCTCCTCCCCCCCCACCTGCGCTTCTCCCGCGACCGGCGGCGTCGGCCAGCAGAAAGAAGGTGGACGGCAATCGACTCCGAGATTGTGGCTGCACCGTTGGGATACTGCAAAAAAGCGGCGTTGGCGCCAGCCAGTGGCAGAGAGCAGCGACAGGACGGGAGCATGGGCCGCTTTGACAGCGCGAGTAATGCATCCGACATGGACCGGCGATGGATTAGTGCGCAGCAACGGCGCTCACGGACTGGCAGATTCGAGATGCTAGTCGCCAGAGAGGGTAGCGGTCGATCTTGCGTGTGCAGCCGCGCATGTACTTCGTACTTCGCTCGGTACTTGGGCCCAACATTCCCAAAGGGAAGGGGACAGACGCCTCGGGCTCGGTTCTATGATCTAACGTTATGATCTCTGCGGCTCCCGCTACCGCCGTCTCTGCCGGGGCCCACAGTGCCGCGCAATGTCGAACCCGTTCCTCCACTCTGTGGAGCGGAAGTGAGGGCGAACGACTAGAAAAACGCCGCAAGAGGTCTGCGAGAGCTGATCGGACCAGACGATTGCGGATCCATCTGTGTAGACCCAGAGAAACGCGTGGTTTGGATTTGGAATGCTGCCAATAAGGGTTCCTGGGGGCAGGGAACGCCGGCACTTGCACTATAGCACCCACCATTAAGATCTCACCTGTCCGGGACGAACTCTTGTTCGGATGCGCACAACCAGATTTCGGGACGAGTGGGTGAAAGGAGACCTGCTGAGTTCGAGGCGTGCGACACCAAGCCCAGGTACCCAGGCACCCCAGTACGTTGCACCGTGGTGGGGGGAGGGGCTTTCTGTGTGTGGCATGTCAGGACAGATGCCAGAGCGCACAGGGTGCTTTTGACACTGCAGGTGGCAGCAGGTGTTAGAAAAGTGCCAAGTGGTCCGACCACCAGACACCAAGCACGGCTCCCTCGACAAGACAAGCACTTCAGAATGGGTCGCAGAGAGTCGCAATAGTCACAGAAGATCGGAACCAGAATTAGTGAAAAAAAAAATACTTTGAGAGCAGATGGGGAGGGGGCCGTGCTTCCGTGAATTCAAACGCTTTGCTCTGCTTGCCGTCTTAGGAGGGGAGGGGCCCACTGTGCGGCTTGTCCTCAGCAGGCAGAAAACAGAGACTACCTATGTTGTCTCGGACCAGGGCGTCTAAAGCATTAACAGCAAAATGATCTGGGACATGGTATACACATTATTGTACTCCCATCGCCGTAGCGCAAGACACAGTACAGACGTTCTGCCGGGGCATTGTCGGTGAGATGGTGATGCGGATGCTCTGTTGTGCTGGGTAGGTGTGTCTCAAGCGGAGCTAGAAGGCACGGCATCGACGCCGACAAGGTCAAGCCGGTCCCAGCAAATTGGGTGATTGCGCGCCTGCATGTCAATGCCAGTTCAAGTTTTTATCATGCCATCATTTCGCGGCTGTCGTCCACCGACAGGGCAAGCGCGAGGGAGACGCTCGATAGGACGCTTAGGCAGGTGAGGCAGGCAGGCTGCGCCTACCTTCACGCCCATCTATACCGGCCTTCTTCCGGGATTGCCTCCATCTTCCCGGCATCAAACCTACATCCAAAAAGAGCGGTACAAGTACTTGGCTATCTCCCCGCGAATCGGGCCAGGACCTGCCTCGCCTCCGCAGCACATCCATTCCTGGGGAATCGTCGATCATATTCACCACCCAAGGTCTGCTATCAAGATCATGTGCAGGGAACCCGGGCACCCTATGTGGGCGGGCCGGCTGCTAAAGCTGTCATGCACCGAGTTTGTGTGCAAGTAGATCCCTGTTTTACCCCCAACACCTTGGCTCAGTTATCTGCCAGTTGCCGAGTCGAAGCTGATAGCCCGGCAGGAGGTTTGTTTGCGAACAAGGAGTTGGTATCATTCCATAACGGCGCTATGCGGACAAACGGCCACCTTGAATATGCAAATCGATGCGCAGCCAGGGGTTGGTTTGAGCTGCGTGTGGTCGACTGGCAGTCACCCCTTTTGTTTCCGAAACCGAGTGTTCCGTCGTCGCGGCTCTCGAGGTCCCCTGGTGACCATCACGACTGATACTATTTCTGTCAGAGTCATGCCATCTTGACTGCGTCCAATACAGCTGTTTGTTCCCATCGATGGGGCCCTTGTTTCGCCTCCAGCGATAAGATTTGAAAAGGGCCTTGGTCACTGGGTGGGAGGATTTCCTGTTGTCGTTGATGGTCCGCTCAACTAGTCAAGGAATTCCAATAAGCCCAGTAGCACCACCCGATAGTTCGGAAAGGGAATCTTTCGATACAATACAGCTGAGGTTCTGAGGTCAAGTGGCCGGGGATTAATGTCTATCCAACTGTGCTCCAAAACACCTTTACAACCAAGCAACTGTTTCCTTCCAGTTGTGGGAGTACTTCCAGTGCTCGACTCGGGGTATATCTAACTACAATGCCGGCAGCGTTAGCATGGGGGTCTTGAGGTCCCCCGGTCTTTCCCTTTTGGCTGGTGTGGCCTATCTAACAGGCAGCAGTCGAGTTCCATCGGAGCTGAAGCATCCTCGCTAATGGACAGGGTGTTGTGTTGCTAGAGCAATAGCCATGATGGCGTCAGACTACACCACACATGGCTACGTGAAGAACGGCCAAAGCAACGCATCGGCAACTACATGCTCATCCATCCTCGCGTCATTATGCGGTGCTAGAGCACGACCTTGAGCCGGTGAGGAACCAGGCAGAGGCAGACAAATTCCGAATCAGATCGTGAACCAACCAATCCTTGGCCGACTATGACAGTCAGCTAAGCTGCGTACAAGCAGCTTCCCATGAATGGAAATGCACCGTTATGCAGCTACTCCGGGTGTCTGAACCCTATTAACGGCAATAAGTGAGAAGCATGCCAGATGTGTAGCGCCTCTCCGTCTTTCTGTTGTTAGAGGCGTTGATCTTCCGCCTCCATGAAGGGCTAGACGTCAGAGATCCGAATCCCCCGTGCGTAGACAATTGGTTGTCGAGAGGGCCATGTCTCTAAGACAACATGAAACAACAGAGCCGGCCTAGTACTCGCCGCAAGCTGACCCGCAAGGCATGGGCCGAGCTCCTCGTGCAACCTGAGGGCGTTATTCTCACGGGAAACGTCCAATCTGTATACCATGCAAGGTAATGTCCGAATACTCTCTACTCACCGCGGTTTCAGAACATGGCGGGGATTATACTCAACGCAAGCCAGGGTCGCCGTGTCCAAAGGACATCTTAAAAGGTCACGAGTATATCATTGACACTGCGGCCCCAACAAATCGATTGGTAGCCGTCGTCGGCCGAATTGGTGCTAGCAGCACGGACTGACGCCGCAGGCGGCTCCGCTCCGTTCCGGTACCGTCCCCGGGCCTTTCGGCTATTGGCGTCCCTTGCCAGCCGGCCGGGCTCTCGAGGGTTAGGAATCTGGAAGACAGGTACAAAACGACACAACTTTACGATGGGGTATCCGCGCAATCGGGGCCTACATTTCATGTCGAAATTCGCGGTCTCTGCAACAAGCGTGTTGGGACGAATGCACAGGGCTAACAAGGGTCGCTCGCGGAGCACAGCAACCAGACCCCGATGAGGCTCACGGAATCACAAGATTGGTGCCACGCGACACTCCACAAGAACTCCCCGACTGTGACACCCATGTCCTTGTAGGTGTGTTCGTCATCCCGGCTGGCAGTGCCGAGTCGACAGTGCGGTCTATCCGGACCATCGCCGCCCGAGAAGAACCTGTTTTCTGTCCTCGCGGCGGATGCACCGTGAAAGAAAGCGACCGGACTTCCGACGAACGGAGAGGAATGTGTTGTTGTACAAGATTCCATGAAACAGGTGAGGGCTGCGCAAGCCGCGCCAAAGCGCCTGACCGTATCCAGTCTGCATCCAGTTCTGTCTCGTGTCTGCTGGGAACTCCCCGGCTACTTGCTTGACGGCACCCGGCAGGAGGCCTTTGCAGACGAAGCTTCAACTGGCGATCCCGACTTTCTAGTTTTGTCCACGGGGCCCGGATGCACCCCGGAAGGACCATGTCGAGAATGTGGATAAAAAGGTGTCCAGTTCTCGGCCTTCATTCCTTGGGGCGTCTCGTTCCACGGACCGAGTCGTCGAGCTTCTCTTCTGGTTCAACCAAATCACCTTTTGTTGACGACGACGTTACATCGGCTCACAGCCCACCATGGACCGGCGTTTCATGGATCTCTGCTTCAGAGTGCTCTAGCGTCTTCGCCCGATACCATAGATTCGCAAAGTCTGGGTCGGTTCTTCCCAGGTCGCCGTTCCTGGAGGCCAGCGATAGGGCCTCAGAAGCGGCCCTCTCATTGGTAGCCTCCAGGATACATGCTTCATCAATTGCTGGCTGGATGAAAAACCGGGCGCCGCTGAGACCGATACCACATGGGTGGGCGGCCTTCACTAGGTATTTCCGGGCATGGGAAACCAACCAAACGGCAGAGGTGAGAGACTGCGATCTTCAGGTCCACTTCTGGTCTCCGGTGGCGCTCCGGGTTTTGGCGCTTACTCAAAGCCCGCCGAGTGGAGGGAAAGAGGCGTGCATGCAGAGATGCATCTGATGGGGGCGTACCCAAGGCGGACGGGACATCCGATTGATCGTGCTGGTCTACGCAAAGCCTGCTGTGGAGTGGACTTCATGCCCGACACACGCAGGTGCGGCGGGCATCTACCGTACGCAAGCTTTAACTTGACCACTTGCTCTTTTCCCCTGGAAGCTGGACCAGGAGCCCCGTGGGCGGCGTTCTGGCAAGACTCGTGGGAAACAGATCCCCGAGCCACGTTTTCATGCATATCACCTCCCTCCACCTTACATGCAGCGCTTTCGGAGATAGAAAGGGATAATGGACTGCAGAAAGACCGACGCAGCTTCTCAGACAGGTGCCCTCGGATATGCCGACTGCCCGGCTTGGTGACGGCTCGGAAGTTTTCCTCGTTATCATGTTGTGAGACACCATTGGGCTGCGAATGGAACCGTGGGGATATAATTTCTTATTCCAAGCCAGGGGACCAGAGGGTGGAATTCGTTGCGGTGAATGTGTATGCCTCCTCATCCATGTCCTCGTGTTGCTGGTCAATGTTCGCGCCGTGATGATCCATTGGCTCGAGAGTTTTCCAGACCATGTCAGTTGCCGTACACCACCCACATCCCGATGACTGATGCCTCGAGTCCCAGCCGTTCGTTCGCTGGAGTCCTATCAGGGGCTTGCTCTTTTTCTCTCCCATCTGCTGCACCACGATCACCCCTGGGCTCTCGAGTGTTCGGGATGGACCATCAGCAAAGGGGGCCGTGAGGGAGACACGTGGATGATAGGTAGACTAGACTCCATACATATGGCCCTACGTATCGAGGTAGCCCCCCCACACGCATGTCTCTCGCTCTGGCGCTGACCCTAGCAACTGAATCCATCCTGTGTAGATAAACGAGCCGGCTGGATTTTGAAGGGAAAAGAGAAAGAAAGAGGGGAGGGCACTGTAACTCGTCGACGAGCAAGTAGGCTTTCTCTACTCTTGGCGGCGAACTGGTTGTAGCTCAACCTTTACTCCAGGGCAATGTGATGTTGGACTTTCCTCTACCACCCAAAGGATAGTCTTATATATACACACCTAACTGCCTTACTTACAATGCCTAGCCATTTTATTCGCGTTACACTCCATAATGCAGCAAGGGAAGCGAATGAAATGGAAAATGGAAACCACCTGTATTTCCTTGTTTCATTTATCAACCGCGATGCTTCCCGGTACTTCTTTGCTTGCTGCCATGTGCCTGGTATGAACTACGTCAAAACTCAAAAGCCAAAAAGAGAGACAACCACGACGCCGGTCCATGCTTAACAATAAGCGCCCTCCTTTTCCCCCATCCCTCGCCAGTACATGCACACACGGAATCTCGAACAAAAAAGCCAAGATATTCCCGTTGCCACAACCAACACTTGCTTTGCCTTTGTTTTGGGCCACAATGCAATCCGTCAACTATCCCTCGACACCTGGCAACTTGTTGGAAACAACCTCCTACAATCACCACGGTAGTTCCAGCATATATCCTACTAGAAAAACTTCGAAAGTGCGTTGCTCAAGTCGATAAAGTCGACAGGCTTCGTGACATAGTCATTGAATCCAGCCACGACGCATTTCTCCTGGACGTCGCTCATGACGTTGGCTGACAACGCGATGATGGGTAGCGCAGAGTAGCCATTGCGTGCCTCCCAGTCGCGGATCTCACGGCAGGCTTGATACCCGTCCTTGCGTGGCATGTGTAGGTCGCACTGATATAATGTTAGCCTCCCCTGTGACGTCATCATTGTTAGGGCAACGCAGAGATTGTAACTCACCAAGATCAACGAGTAGTACCCATGATCCCGCCCAAAGACCCGTTCAGTGCACTCGACGCCATCTGCTGCAATCTCAACCGCAATACCAACCTTTCTAAGGTATTTCTGCAGGACCTTTTGGTTGACGGGATTATCTTCAACCAGTAGCACCTTATAGCCCTTGTTCCCCATGCGCTTCTCCATGTCCAAGTAGCTCTGCTTTTGGTGTTCAACCAACCTTTGCGCTGTCGACCGGTTCCGATCAATGCTCAAGTCGCGTTCCTTGGCCGGGTCAAAGATGACAGCGAATCTCGACGGCTTAACAGGTTTGTAAATATACGTGACGCGGCTTTCCGAGAGCATCTCCTCGTACTTAGTTCCCACCACGAGTTTCATAACTGCCTGGCGCTGTACCGAATCTGAAAGGATAAGGATGGTTGCTCGACCAACCATGGTGGATCGCATGATCTCGTCCATCAGCTCGATGATCTGCTCGGATGATGGCAGATTGACCACGACGTGTGTGAAGAGCACGGGGTCATCGCCTCCAATCAGTTGTTGCGCCTCCTGCACCGACCCGAGCGCCGTGATCTGGTGCGGAATGTCCTTCGGGAGTGTCATTTCGATATGCTTGGTGGTTGCTTCACGGCTGTGTGTCTGCGGACAGATAATAAGGATCGAATACATCGGCGGCCGAAAGTCGTTGGCATCGGACGATGCCCGAGAAGCGGCATCATTGTTACTGGGTGTCGGTGTCGTGCCTGGGGAGCTTCTGCCCGAGGGCATTTCGAGCTTCATCTGCGACAGATCCTGCCCACTGGCACGGGCCGCCTCACTGAAACGCACCAGTCCGAAGTTGACCGACGATATCGATGAGCGCTCCGTTGTTTGCGTGCGCCCAGAGTTCACTGAAAAATCCGAGCTTCCGCTAGAAGCAACTGCTGGGGATCGGAAACCGGGATCGGTCGTCGAGGGGCTTGCAGTTGGTGTTCTGCGAAGAGGAATAGCCGCCGGTGATTGCTCAGCAGGCAGAGGCACATCTCGGACCAGACCAGGCGTTGGTTGCGGGGGTATTGTCACATCGGGATGATCTTCTTCAGTAGGCAGTCCAAACTTGGCCGTGAATGTGAACGTTGACCCTTCATCCGGAACTGCAGCCCCAGTCATCCAACCGCCGTGGAGTTCGGCCAGCTGCCGCGATATAACCAAGCCCAGTCCACTTCCGCCGTGTTGTCGAGTACTACTCCCGTCTATTTGGCTGAAGGGCTTGAAGATCAGATCAGCCTCTTCCTTGCTAAACCCCCTACCCGTATCAATGATGGAGAACTCGAGCATGATCTCGTTGTCCTGGAGCTCCACGTTCTCTGGCACCGTAACCTTGCACCTGCTAAACACCTCGCCCTGGTTGGTGAACTTGATGGCGTTGCCGATAACGTTGAGTAAAACTTGCCGAATACGAACCTTGTCGCCCTTAACCCATGCCGGAACATCCTCCTCAACAACATAGTTGAGCTCCAGACGCTTTGCTATGGCCATGGTCGACACGAGCTCGTTGACGTCTTCAATGAGGGACCTCGTGTGGAACCACTCATAGTTCAGCTTCATCATGCCGGCATCGACTTTGGAGAGATCGAGGATATCATTGATAATCATGAGGAGGCTGTTTGCGCTGGTCTGGATGGTATTGGTGTAGTCTCGTTGCTCCTCGTTGAGTGCCGTATCTTGCAAGAAGCTGACCATTCCCGAAATGCCAATGAGCGGCGTCCTGATTTCGTGAGACATATTACTCAAGAAGCGACCCTTTGACTCCATCGCCTCTTTCAGCTTGGTCTCAAGGAGTTTCAAATCGTTAATGTCTGTAGCGGAGCCAAAGTAGGAGCTGACACCATTGCCGAAGTCCACATTGTCAATTTCCACACACCGGATAAGATGCCAGCGGTACTCGCCACCCTTAGAGCGCAACCGGATTTCGGTGGTATACGAGAGTCGCCCATTACTATCGGTCGACACCTTGATAACACCCTTTCTGGCCAGCTCGGTGAGGTTGGCAGTGGGAAGCTCGTACATGGAACCAGCACTCGAGCTGTTATTTCGAGAGAGGGCTTGATGAATACCTCGAACGCTGATATCGGGCGCAGCATGCGCGGCTGGCCCCAATGACACTGAAAACTTCCCGAGAGATGTCGAGTGCTCGTGCCCTTTCCGTTCGCTCTTTGCAGCCGGGCTACACGCCGCAGTTTCAAGAGGGACCCTGCACTTGGCGAGGTCGTCTGGGTGGACGAAGTCCATGAATCCCACGCCTAGAACGTCCTCAAAGCTTTGTCCGGTATACGAAAGCCATTGTTCATTCGCGAATGTGATGCCCTCATCTTCTGTGGCCGTGAAAATGATCTGGGGGATCAAGTTTGCGAGGAGACGGTGTTTCGCCTCCGACGCCTCTATCTCTTCTTGTCGTGCTGCTCTGAGCTCGGCAATGTGTTGGTCGTGGATGTCCATGTAGGACCCCAGAAATTGTAAAATGACGCCCCTCTTGTCCTTGGAAGCGACAGCCCGGGCATAGAACCATCGGTATGCGCCGTCAAAACGCCGGATGCGCACTGTCCTAGAGAATTGCTCACCGGTCCTGACAGACTGGCTCCATGTGCGAAGATACTCCTCTCTGTCGTCGGGGTGGATGCTTCCCCAGGGGTCCGCGGCGAGGTCACCCGAGCTCTGTCCGCGGTAGGTTAAGAACCTGCTGTTTACCCATACTATCTCGCCGGTTTGCGGCAGCGCCACAAATACATGAGCCGGCAGAGAATCGAGAATGAGGCCCTTCAGTTTGTCAGATGGCGGTGTCATTTCACCCTGCGATACCGATCCGCTCCGCGATGGCGCCCCCAGTGGCACTCCTTTCCCGATGGTCGAGCTAGGTGTGAGTGACTGAAACGTAGATGCGAAGTCTGCACCGTATGAGTGCAGTTGCGTGTGGCGGTGCTGGATTGCTGCACTGGTGCCGCCCAGCTTCTTCTGGCTTTCGACTCCAAGTAATTGGGGGGCGGACGGTCCGGTTTTATCCTCTTTAGATGTAAGTGATTGCTCTTTTTGCTGCGTGCGCCGCTGCTGGGATGGGTTTGTCGGCGAGTCCTCCAAGCTCCGGCGAACCGATTCGGAGCTGCTCGACTGTGTTTCGGGGCCGCCAGGGCTCAGCATGCCTCCCAAGGGCCTCGCCGACGATCGTTTCTCCGCGGTCGGGCTTTCCCTTGAATTCCTCCTGGTCGTCTGACCACCGCTTCCTGCTGTTGACCTGGGCCCGGTGCTGAAGTAGCTGTCGCCGCCGATGGGAGCCGGACTCGAAGATGTCACTCGCTTCTCCATCACAAAACCCAACGTCGAGGGATCCCAGTTAGGGGTTCCCATGGGCGATCCTGCTACGCTGCGCGACGGGCCTGAGTAGTCACTGGGGCTGGTCATGCTGCCACCCATGGACTCCCGCGAGACAACATCTTCGGCTGGGAAGTATCCAAGAGAAGCTAGGGCGATTGGGTCGGCGAGTGGACGCCCATCAGGACCGAGCGCGCCAAACCCTGCTGTCTGAGGTCTCCGCTTCTGGAGGCCATTGAGCTCGATCTCCAAGTTGGTATAGTGGCGGCATAGAGAAAAGGAAGTGGCGAGGTGCGGAGCGAGGTGTTCCAGAGAGTGGCGGAGGTTCGATGGGTAGGGGATAATGGGGCTCAAAACCGATAGAATCGCGATCGGGGCATGCTTCTCTTTATGGGGCGCTTCCAAAGAGTGGTTAACGACAGTGGATGCGTCGCCATACTTCCCCCGTGCGAACATCTTTTGCTCCATGAGGGCAGAATCTAGCTTGAAGGCCGGCGTAGGTTTTGACAGCAGCACATGTGTGAGGGGAATGTGCAGCACGGTCCAGGAGTTGTCGATGCCAATCGCCTCGGGCGGTTTCATCGCGTTGTAGTCAGCCGGCGCTGGGGATGGGTTGAACGATTCTTCATCAACCATAGCGTCAGTGAAGAAAGGATTTTCAGAAGAATCGGCCCGTACTGCGGGCGACGGCGCCGGGGACTGCGACCATGGGGACGGTGGATGTTGTTCGTACTCCTCGTATTTAGGAGTTGCCGGCCGGGGTTGCTCCTCCTCCATCATAAATCCAACCCCGCCCCCTTTCTTCTCAGGCGCCTGGCCCCTCGAGGCCCGGCCACCCGATGGAGATAGCTTCGCATTCCCCAGAAGCGTCGACAGTTTCGATGTGGAGTCAGACCGCGGCTTTCTAGTTCTTTTTTTCCCGCTTTCGGGTGAGCGGCTGCCGACCGAGGACTTGGGATGAGAAACTTTAGGCTCCGCCGATGTTCCGTCGAGATAGGGATATGACCGCGTAAGTGCAACAACCCGACCTCGTTCCAAGACACGAACAACTCCGTTGTGGTCAATAAGGGGGTCAGCTTCATAGTCGAGTGCCTGGAGTACATCCAACACTTTCCCTTGCCCCTGGCGAGCCGTAAATGGGGCCTCCCAACTGGGTATTTTTTCTCGTTCATCCATGGCGTTGTACTCCTCCAAGGCATCGTGCTCCTCCAGAGCTTGGCGGTAGAGACCTGCTGGCGGTTCTTGTTCCTTGCCGACACCATACGTAGTCGAGGTGCTTGGGTGTGTAGTCTTACTCCGCGTCATATTCGGCCGGCGTAGACTCGGGGGCGTTCGATCAGTCGCCGTCTTTTTGTCAATCCTGTCTTCGTATGCAGTGAAGGAATGCCTGCTCTGCAAGGTGGGCCTCGCCGATCCTCCATCCTTTGGTGGCTCCTCGCTGTGCGAGGACACCATTCGAGAATCGTCAAGGTTGCTCTGATTCATGCTTGAGCCCCTCGCCAGGTACCCCAAGCTTAGGTCGTCTTCCTGGTGGGCGTTGAAGGTCGCCTTTTGGCCCCATGGGACGTTCTCGATATCCGTCGAGTCGGCAGGGACCGCCAGAGTCACTCTCTCGGCTCGATAGACCTCGACCATGATCTGGACGACCGTATGCCACCATGCTTCGAGGCCAGGCTCAGCCGTAAGCATTAAAGACATGTCATAAAGATTGGGGGATGGGAACTCGTGCTGTTCTGCTGGGCAGGTATGTCCAGGCGGAAGGAAGGTCAGTCCCGAGGCAGGGGTGGATGGGTTGGAGGGATAGCTGTCCTGGCTGGGACGATTTTCGAAGACAGACTGATGCGGGCCCGACGGGGTCGTGGTGGGTGACAAAGTGGTAAAGGGCTGGTGGATCGAACTTGGGATATAGCTCGGCGGTGCCATGCGTGGAAAGGGGTATGACGGCGTTCCGGCGGTGGCGGTGGCGGGCCCGGGCGTTGTACCTCCCCGAATGGTGTTACCGGATTCGGTCGAGCTCGTCAGGGGCTCCGACCCGGGTCGGGCTTGGGGTGATATGGAGCTTTCTTCCTGAATGGGAGATATGCGGGACGGGCCCGGACCGGGCGGGGGTGTCTCCCGCGCCGGCGAATCCCTCTTCTCCATCTGACGAGCAAGGTTTTCGCGATACTGGCTTAGCTGCCGTTGGGCGTCTCTCGAGTCCATTTCCGCTTTGTCAGTTCGACTCTGGCCATGATAGTTGGCCGCCGGGACCTGGGAAGGTGATCCAGAAGTCCTAGAATCGTCCCGGGAGGCAGCCGCCTTCTGCTTCGGCGCCGGCCCGTCGTCAAACTGGGAGATGTGAAGCGAACCTGTCCCTCTCCCACCGTCGGTTACGCCAGTCATTTAGTCGTCGAGCAGTTGGTGATGGTCACCGGCAGTCAGTGTCTCAGCATCCCTAACGCGCGAGCAGCAAAATATCGCGTGGCGTGTGCCTCTCTGTTCCTCCTTTCCTTCTCTCTCTCGCACACACACACTCTCGGGCTCTCAGGCTCTCGATGGGCACGGTAACGCTGGCATCAGGCCTCGTCTGGGGCAAAAAATAAAAGTGAAGAGAAAATAGACCCAATGACGTCGATGCAACCAGATGGAGCAGTCCTGGGTTGCCGCAGGCCAGACGTGGCGGAGTGTCGCGTAGGTACGCTCCCTGCGACAGCGCTGAGATGCGTCAAGTGTGGACGGCAGGGTGTGAAAACGGGGGATGGCGAGATCCAGAAGTCGTTTCGTCTGCGGCTGTTTTTTTCGGGAGGGGGTCGCGAGCAGCGGCAGCGGCAACGACAGGTGCAGCGCGAATAGCGGTTGTCACAACGGCAAGTATAGGTATGGAGTAGGTCGTCGTGTGGATGTCCGCAGTATGAAACACGCAACTCAGGTCGCAGCGGGCAGGACGCAGTGCTTGCTTGCTTGACCGTGACAGTGGATTCAGAAGTGGGTGGATGAACCCGCGTGGACGGACGTGTCCAGGTTCGATGGGGAAAGTTGGCAAACGAACCCCAATATTCCGAAAAAGGAGACTATGACGTTGTTGGCCCTCGCAGTGGTGGCGGGCGACGGGCTGAGACTGAGCGCCTCGATATTCGCGGGAGCGCCTCCAGCATTCGACAACCGCTTGTCTGTCTCCTTGCGAGTCGCAAACGGCAAACAGCCAGAACCCCTCAATGGCAATTCAACACATGGATCAGAGCTCAGAGCAGAGGCAGGATTCTCTCATCGGATGGCTTGCCCAGCACTGAGCACGTTGGGTTGCCAATTCGCAAATTCCTGGATTTCCTACCCGAAAGGTGGGTGCATTGGCCGGTTCCGACAACCCAGACCGGCTAGGTCCTTCCTTGCTTCCAACCTCAATCTAGGCACTGCGCCGCCATGGCTTTTGCCTTAGCTGCCTTACATTGCACAGCAGCAGAGTGAATCACAGGATGGGATTATTAGGGGTCTGCGACCTGTGGGATCGTGTGGCATATCTCCGCCTTTTCACTCCTTTATTACTGCAAGTGATGATGAGGGGCACGGGATTGATATCGCGTCGGGAGAAAAAAAAAAATATGGATCCGCTTTCTTGACTGGCTGCCTTGCCTCGAACCCCATTTTGCAACGATCGACAAGGTGAGGGCGCCTTGTCTCCTCACCTTTTACGCGCGTCCGCTGCGGAGAGAGCAGCTGGAGAGCGGAGGTCCAGGCGGCATAGGCGGGCAAAGGTAGCTGGCTGAATCCTTTTGTCTGAATGGAAGCGCCCTGCCAGACAGGCGACTGCGCAAGACCAAACAGATACGGGCAAACACGCCCGTAGTGTAGAGCTCGACCCATTCGCGGAGGGGGAGAGGACCGAAAAGCTGGAACCCCCATGCCGCATGACCAACTCGGCCGTCAGCTTTTGCAGTTTGTCGATTAGTGGGACACTACGTCATAGGAGTCTGAGGCGGCATGCTTGATGGCGGGCCAGTACCAACGGTGCAATTGGTGGAGACGGGCCCCGCTGGGCTTGGCTAAATCATCTAGCTAACCGGCAAGAGCAAAATGGACGCTCAGTCTAGCCTCATCAAACCTACAACCCTAACCCCCTCGATAAAGCTGAATGCGGAAATCTGCTTTCACATCGCCAAGTCCGAAATTTGCGATCCGGGCGGGACGGCACACCCGGAGATTGGATCGCTGGGCATGGAAGGGGTAGCTTTACAGGGCTCTTCTTATAGGCCAGGGAAGCAGGTGGTCTTGAACATTCAACACGTACGATTTTGGCCGAGTGAGTCCTTTCGTGCACTTACTCCGCGGTTGTTCAATCCATTATTTGCGGGCACTCCACTCCACACCTGCAGCACGGGTAGATTGGTAACGTCAATGGATGGTAGCACTTTTAAGATTGGTATCCATTGGTACTTGAGGAGATCCTGTTGGACAAAGGGTCCAACAAAAGAGAAAAAAGGGCCGCCCCGCTCGGTGTTGGCACAACATGGCATCGGAGAAAGCCGCACGTAGCTTACATTAAATCTGAGAAGGAGACTCTTGGTGAAAATGAACGCAATCAATGTTATTTAAGCAAATAAGTGAAAATCAGATAGGATCTCAGCTAGAAGGCTGTTAGCGTGGCTTCGATGTTCTAGAGGCTTGTGAGGAGGTGGAAGCTCACGCGAGAGTGGGCTGTCATGAGGCTAGTAGACTGGGCGGGCGCCGGTAAAGCGGGCTTCTTTTGTACCGCCGCATATATTTTGGATTTGTAGCATCTCAGGTAGCTTGTTATCCTCCTGTTGGTAGGGGCCGTACTCTATTAGGTAGGTCTGATGTTGTCATCGCAAGGGCCGTGGAGAGCACAGACCATTTATCGGTGCGGCAACTGGCGGGGATGTTTTTTACCCCACCGATTGGCCATCCATTGTGGGGGACCCCTACCCGCTCGCTGCGAGGCTGTTAAACTTCCTTCGTTCTCCAAGCAGCCTCGCGAATCTTTCCCTTGAAATAACCATCGGAACACAACGCCCACCATGGCTGACTCAGACGGCGAGTATGTCGGGGACATATCAGACGATGAATTCGGCGGCAATCGCGGGGCTTCGGCAGTCGACAGCAGCTATGGGACCCGATCGAAGGGTGGTCACGGCGCGAAAGAAAAAGGCGACGTGCGCAAGGGTAAGGGCGGTGGCCGCAAGGCGGCTTGGGAGGACATCCAGCGCTCTTGGGAAGATGTAGTTGAGGCTGCCGATGGCAGTCTAATGTCTGGGGTCAGCCTTGAAGCCGAGAAGCGCCGTCGCTTGCTCAAGGATACAACACCGCTTCAGCGTGGCATAATCAGGCACTTGATCTTGGTCTTGGACATGAGTTTTGCCATGGACGAGAAGGACCTCCTGCCAAATCGGTATCGGCTTACAATCGATTACGCCATTGACTTCGTCCGCGAATACTTCGAGCAAAATCCAATCAGCCAGTTGGGGATCGTGGGCATGCGCGACGGCATCGCGGTCCGCGTTAGCGACATGAGCGGCAACCCTACCGACCACATCGAAAAGCTGGAAGGTTGGCGAGAAAAGGAGGAACCGCAGGGCAGCCCTAGCCTGCAAAACGCATTGGAGATGTGCCGCGGAGCCCTTTTGTATGTGGACTTGGGCCTCTTTTCTCCGTATCAGTTCTATTCGGTTTCCCGCAGGCTTTTTCTACCGCTAGCTGTGAATATGCTAACCTGGATGCAGTCACACACCCACCCACGGCACCCGCGAAGTTCTTATAGTCTATGGGGCGCTCTTCTCGAGCGACCCTGGTGAAATTGATGACACCATCGCCAACCTTATAAGTGATCGCATCCGCGTCTCCGTGGTCGGCTTGTCGGCTCAGGTTGCCATATGCGCTGAGATCTGCTCACGCACTAACGGCGGTGAGACAAGCAGCTACGCTGTCGCTCTGCACGAGCAGAGCTTCCGCGAGCTCCTCCTGGCCGCTACCACCCCGCCCGTTACGCGCGCCTCCGAGCAGAGCAATGCCAGCCTACTCATGATGGGATTCCCGAGCCGAACGGTTGCCTCGGCTGACCACATCAGTGTCTGCGCTTGTCACCACCGCCCAACCCGCGAAGGGTACGCTTGCACCCGCTGCAACACCAAGGTCTGTCGCCTGCCTTCCGAGTGCCCCGTGTGCGGGTTGACGCTCGTCTTGAGCACCCACCTTGCACGCTCCTATCACCATCTATTCCCACTCCGAACCTGGGTTGAAGTGTCCTGGGCGGACGCCAAAAAATCAGTCGCCTGCTTCGCTTGCCAGAGTCCCTTCCAGGTCGTCCCCAAGGGAAAACAAAGGGGAAAAGCTGGCGCCTCAACCGCAGTCACTCAGGCGCTGCCCGAAGCCAAGGGTGTCAGTGAGAGCGGGCGATACGCTTGCCAGACGTGCGGCAACCACTTCTGTATCGAGTGTGACGTGTATTCGCACGAAATATTACACAATTGCCCTGGCTGCCAGAGCGATACAAGAGGTTCAGGAGCCGCCGAAACAAATGGGACAGCCATGGAAGTAGATTCGTGATGTGTATAGAGAACAATGGTTAGGCGTTCAATGGGGCTTTAGCGAGGGCAAGAGCGGGATTCAAGGCATTAAACTTTACCTGGGACGCATGGGACTGGTAGAAATAGGCGTATATTCAAACTTTTACTGCATTCATGGAGATGGTACAGGGCCTTCTGCTGAAGGAAGACAGCCCATCCATATGCGATGTGCAGTCATGCGTCAGATATCTTGTTGAATTTCCCCTGGCCAAAAAGAATCGCCCCCGAGAAAGATGCAAAAGCCTTCGGCGTACTGGAAGGTTCCAAAGAAAGGCAACACGACCTCGAGGTAATGCCACGAATCTCTCCTGTATTAAGTTGCATCCCCCCATTGTGAAGATGACATACAGAATTTTTACAAGGGTCTCTTCGCAAAAAGCCTTTGCCGTAAGGCCTTGCTTGAATTCTACCAAACCTCGAGATGGTGTGGAAGAGCTACAGGGTAAGCAGCGAGGCTTGTAATAAATGTAGGGAGGTATTTTCTGGGCGAGAGCATGGCCTTGAGGCAAGGCAAAAGTGCCCGGTACCTAGGTATGCGGTCACATATTGGATACAAGTAACAGAATTTGAACATCAAGTTAGAACTTTTATGGATATTGGCAATGTCTGCAGCTTTTGATATGCTTGTAACATGCCTGTAAAATAGAAAACCAGTGGTCGTTTGTGTCACATATCTTCGTTATATTCCAGTTGAATAGACCGTAGATGCTTCCTCCCTGGTAGCCACGCAGACCGTTCTCTTGACCTATGCCGTCGTCCATTATAACCAGCGAGTACCAACAGGCACAAATAACAACCGCTTCCTCCTGTAGGTAGGGTACATACGTGAACGCTAGTATGCTATCAATTTACAAATTTCCACGCTCTGCTTGCTCTCGCTCAATGGCCTCAAACAAACTCTTGAAATTACCAGCACCGAAACCTTCAAACTGGTTCCTCTGAATGATCTCGATGAACACAGTTGGACGGTCCATGAGTGGCTTGGTGAACAGCTGCAGCAGGTAGCCTTGCTCGTCGTAGTCAATGAGAATGTTGAGCCGCTCAATGGTTTCAAACTCCTCTTGTAGCTCCCAGTTGCGGTAGTCAGTGCGCAGTCGTTTGCGCATGGTGTCGTAGTAAGAGGGCGGGACGGAAATGAACTCAACGCCGCGAGCGCGCATGGCGCTGACGGTTTCGATGATATTGCTGGTGAGGAGCGCGATGTGCTGGACACCGGCGCCAGAATTGAAGAGGACATACTCCTCAATCTGGGACTTCCTCTTGCCCGGGGCGGGCTCGTTGATGGGCATCTTGACAACGTTGTTGGCGCTGGCCATAACGATGCTGTTAAGCGCGCTGAACTCGGTGCTGATCTGGCTGTCGTCGACGGACCAGAAGCGGTGGAATGACAGGCACTGCTCATAAAAAGCACAGGCTGAAACCATCTCATTCCAGTCCTGGTTGCCGACGCAGTGGTCGATACGCGCAAGCGGGACACTGGGTAGGGCTACGGTGGCCGGGGTGGGCGCAGCCGCACGGAAGCCGGGGAGGAATGGGCCCCTGTAGTTTCCGCGTGCGATGAGCGTATGCGTGGTATCTCCGTAGGTGCGGATCACGGCGGTTCGCACGGAGCCGTGTTGCTTGTCACTGAGGGTGGTGGGCGGCTGGACGGCATCGGCGCCCTCGGCAACGGCCTTGTCGTAGACGCCGTCCACACTGTCGACTTCGAAGGCGACGTCTTTGACAGCGTCGCCATGCTTTTCGAGGTGTGCGTGGATCTGGGACAGGAGGTCTCTATCCTCCGGTGCGATGGGGTCGTCTTCGGGCAGGTGTTTGGCCGACCGGATCGGTGACGTGAAGACAAAGCGGACTTGGCCGTTGCCAACCACGTACGAGGCGATGTACCGGCTGCCGGTTTCAAGCCCGCGGTATGCGATAGTCTTGAATCCAAAGAGGTTGTTATAGTACGCGGCCGCCTGCTTGGCGTTGCCGACATACCAGGTTACGTGATCGTAGCCATTGAAATTGTTGCCTGGGGCCTGAACGGCGTAGTCCGCCGCATCAGACGAGGGAGAGTATGCAGCTGGGGATACTTGGGACTCCGAGACGGCAGACGGTGACATGCTCACTCAGCGGGTTATCAGGCGATGGCCTCGAGAAGTGTCAGATATAAGACGGTGAAATATATTGGTACGTGACCTGAAATGGCGGGCAAGGGTCAACGGATAACAAGATTATATATAGGCAGGCAGGAACGGGAGGCGATGGGGTTGGAATGTGGCGGAGAAAGACGAGACTCGGCTCAACCATGGTCAGCCATTGCCTACTAATCCACCGGCCTTCCTTTCTCGAATCGAAAGCTAGCCCAGAAAGCCGGTGTAGCTTCCACCCCACCCATAACAGCGCTCGGGTTCGGGATTACCATCTGTCGCAGCAACGCGGATAACGAGGAGAACGAGTCCCGGGGTAGGACGAGCGGAAAGGGGCCAGTGGACACACTCAATTGGTCTCGCAATGGTTTAACTCTGACGCCCCATTGCCTTGGTGCTGGACTCACCGCATTCGCGGTCCAAACCGAAGACCATAGGGCAAACCTAATCATGAGGTCTTCGCTGCGTGATGACGAGCAAGCCGAGTCAAGGGGCCGTTTGGGTGTGTTGTGCGCCTGTTCGCAGCGAGTGCTCGGGTGCACCAGAGAGGCGGAATCAGACCGTTGTGCCGATCGCTGCCAAAGCCGCCCTGAGCCGCCTTAAGCCGAATGCCGCGCCCAGTATCTTATCGCCAACGCTCGGCTTACAATCCCCTCAGCCGAATGCCGCATGCCGCTGCAGCAGGAAGGTGAAGTGAGTAAGCCCATTGGATTCACCACCGTGACGATAGCAGACCAGGAACAAGAGTTCCGTCAGACCCATCAAATCTGGGTGGCCCGCGTCTCGTCGGCTCCCCCTGAAAGTAGGTGTCAAACCCGCCCACACCGAAGGCTCCATGCTGTCGAACAAACCGTCCGTTGTTGCTGCCTGAGCTTGTCCTTTTGACTCAAACTCTCAGTTTTCACTATTGGTCTCGTCCCCAACGCGTCTTATCCCGAACGTGAGACAAGGGCCCCAATTCGAAGCACGACGCCTGCCGCATTTCAGATCAGAAGACTGCCAACATGACTTTCCTGTCGCTGAGTAGGCGCGACATCGACGTCCTCGGAAAAATTAAAGACCCAGAGTCCGACCCATCCATGGCCGTGTTTATCGACTCAAACATCCCCAAAGACCCCCATATCCGAGATCCGGAGCTGTATGCGGAGGTGTCACAACAAGAGCGTGATATAATCATGTCGATTCAGAAAGTCGAGGCTCGGAACGTCCACCAGCAGTCCACACCAGAGTCAGATGTAGACGTCATCAAGAGCTACCGCGATTGTGTTGCCAGGTTTGGGGATATCATCGAGGAGCGTCCCCACTATGCCAGTGCACGAAACAACCGATCACAAGCACTCCGACGCTTATGCGGCGACACAATGTTGGTTTCGCGGGTCCCACAGTCTCCACAAGCGCTTCTTCGAGATATTGACGAGCCTCAACGACTGGAAATGGCACAGACGACCCTGTCTGATCTCGACCAAGCAATTCTACTGCTCACACCGGCCGGGCAATTTCCAAGAATGTCACCGCAGGCCGCAAAAACTCTGTCGTCTGCCCATACGCAGAGAGCGGCTGTATACCTCACAACTTCCCGGCTGATGGATTTAGGGGCTGTTTCGATACCCGCCGGGAGACCGGAGGTGGGTTGGTCTAAGTTGGAATTCGAAGAGAATGCCTCGAGGGATTTTGCCATGGGAGGTAGGTATGGCAGTGAGATAGCCAAGGTTCTTGCAGTAAGCACGAATCCCACAGCGAAGCTCTGCGGGCAGATAGTACGCGAGGCGATGAAGAAGGAATATGGGCCCGACTTCGCGGGCTGAATTGGCGAGTGTCGTGAAATGTAGGGGCTTGGTGATGACCGGTTGGATGGCTGGTATGAAGCAGAGTCGGCGTTGTTTCAATAGGAAGTTCGATGTTGCAGCGATTGATGCCGCTGGGCCAAATAGCCACATATCACGACCTTTTTGGGAATCCAAGACGGCTAAAAGAATCAGTGTTCAGCAAAAGATGAAATGTGATTTCCAGCAGGCGGACAAGAGCATACCGGCGAGCAGCTTCAATGGTTTGCTGAGTCGTCATGCCCTTCTCCTTCTCCTCGCGATTGATCCTCACTGCGGCAGCGGACACGCCAATTGCAAGGGCAAAAACCGGATCCGCAATGCGGGAGATGATATACGCGGGAGGTGCCATGGCAAGTATAGCGGGTGTTTGTTTTGCAGGGCGATGCTTTTGATTATGTTATGAGAGAAGCCGGCAGCGACCCGAGGTTGGAGAGGAGAGCTTCACATTTGGAGTCTCGGCCTGCAGAGAGGACCCACATCCCACATCAGGACCCGCCAAAGTCGCAAATGCGCACGGACTTGGCTTAGTCATTCGCCATCTCCCTTCGCAGCCCACTCGCTCGAATTTTGACAACCCACAAAGTGAAATTATTTGGCGAAAAGAACCTCTTCCATCACGGTCTCGTCTTCCAACCTCTGCGCCAGCCATCGACAACGGACCGAGGGTAGATCAGGTAATTATTTCCCCAATTCGACCGCATACCTATCGGTTTTCAGATCATTTGGCTTTTGTTTCTAGCAACTAACCTGTGTCCCGCACCTCACAGAACCGACAAAATGAAGTTCCTCAAGACATCGCGAGTCTGCCTCGTCACCCGGGGTCGTTATGCCGGCAAGAAGGTATGTCTCTCGGATGAGACTTTTCTTTCAATCCATGCGACGCGTTAGACATGGAATAGGAGATAGTCGGACGGGAAATGTCGGCAGGCCTGTGGGAGGGGATTGGGAGACGCCTTAGCACCTGAGCATGGAAACGGTCGTGGAGGGTGCTGGCTTTGACGGCTACGCGACACGGACATGAGGGCATATACTAACACACAATGATTCCAGGTCGTCATCATCCAGCCCATTGACAACGGCAACAAGACACATCCCTACGGCCATGCTCTCGTAGCAGGCATCGAGCGTTACCCCAGCAAGATTACCCGTCGCATGTCCAAGACCCGCCAAGAGAAGCGCAGCAAGGTCAAGCCGTTCATCAAGGTCATCAACTACAACCACCTGATGCCCACCCGCTACACTCTTGAGCTTGAGGGCCTCAAGGGCGTTGTCTCTTCCGACACATTCAAGGAGGTCAGCCAGCGTGAGGATGCCAAGAAGTCGGTCAAGAAGGTGTTGGAGGAGCGCTACACGAGCGGCAAGAACCGGTGGTTCTTCACCCCTCTGAGTACGTCGTTTTTAAAGGTCCACAAGCTCATTGCACTCGAAGCTAACACACACCACAGAGTTTTGATCGGTTTTTCTCAATCGGCTGGGGCGGGGCGAATGGGTTCTGGGGCTGTAAACAGCATTCATCTGGGAATTAAAATCCACGGCTCACTTAGCTGAATTTTACGGCAAATGAAACGACCAAAGTCAGGCGTGTTGTGTTGGCCGTGCAGCCCATGAACTCCGAGCGTGCATATCGACGGCGTCTTTAGGTACTTTGGGATGGATCACAGTCATGGATTCCCCATGTTACGGGAAGCTAGAGAGAGAATGATGGGTTTTGAGAGACATCGTATTGTGCTAGCATTTCGTGACGTGACGCGAGTTCGAAGGACGAATTCACATTTGGAGCATCGTGGATACCGGATACTTAGGTCGGAGCAGTTTCACACCGGCACGTGTTCCCAACCCAACCCCCTAAGTTGTCAAGGGATCGCTCGTATATACATCACGCCCAAAGTTCTTGTCTTTGACTTCTTCTATTGTTGTTGAAATAAAGGATATCATGTAATGCCTCTTTGGTTATCATAACGGCTGCCTATGTTCTGTCCAAACAATTTCCATTTACATCTATTCGTTGCACTCTGGTACAGGTGCAAGTTTACATTCGGACCCCAGGTCTTCTCTCTGCTTCCCAACTAAAATCTTGTTGCGTAACAAAACCACACCATTGCTTCGTAAGATATAACCATTTCCTAACAAAGCATTCCCATGTCTTCGCTTCCCCGTCTATGATGGTTTATGAGATTAAAAGCCAGATATTAGGGGTAAAGAGCCAAGGGACAGAGACAAAGGGAACTCCGCTACCACCACCACCACCGAGTTGCCCTCTCTTCGGACACGTGAATGAAAATAAAACAACAATGCTGCCAACTATGTACCCGAAGTTACTGTCATGCTTGTGTAAATGGTGTCGTATCATGTCTCTCTCTCGTAACTTGCCGAGCTTGTTGAGTTGTGCTGTTTCTGTCTGTCCCGAATTAGGACGGCAGAAGAGACAAGGAGGCTGTCCTTGCTCTGCTTGAGACTGGCTCGCCGATTAAATGTTATAAGGGCGGCGAAGGGTATTGTCTCCGTTGCCGTGTCTATCGGTCGCTTTCTGCGATGTGGCGTCGACTCACATGCCAATCTTCGTCTTGGCCTCGTGCAAATAATCCTTGGGGTCGACACCGGCTGGTGCGAGTCCGTTGAGGAGCACGATGATGGTGAAGAGGGCGAGGACAATCACCGCAACACGGCGGAGGACGGGCTGGCGGTTACCGAAATCAGCCCATTGGCGGCCGGCTTCACCAGTATAGCCCTTGATCGCTTCGTAGCCGAGCTTATAGTAAACCATGCCACACAGGGCGATGCTGTATCCAAAGAACTGCAGGCCGGTAACTTGGGTGCCCCAAATGATCATCGAGGCAGCCACAAGTAGAACGTCCTTAAGGACACCACAGAGGGTAAGCACAAGCGAGGACGTCTTGCCGATCTGCACGCTACTGTCAGACACACAGGTTGGCTAGTGAGTTACGGCCGGAAATACTTACCAGAAGCACAACTGCAACGTTCAGCATAAAGGCGCAGCAGCCGTTAAGGAAGAACGTAAACAGGCCGACATGGTAAACCTCGGCCATGGTCACCTTCGGAACTTCCCAAGCAAGGGCCACAAGGAAATTCATCGCTGCGCAGACCGGTGCGAAGTAATAAACAGAGACCAAGGGATCCATCTTGAACTCGGCAGAGCTCAGCAGACGTTGAACCATGGTAAGGCGGAGAGCTTCGCATGCAATACCGGCAACCTGGTAGATGACACCGATCCAAACGAACTTGACCTCGCCGAAGGAAGCAATGACAACACCAACAACGATGGCGGAGACATTCAGGAACACCTTCAAGTTGGGCTGCGAGACACCAAGAACCCAGCTAGACAAGAGGACTGCAACAGGTGTGGTCGCCTGGTAAATGGTCAGTAAAGCGCAAAATGTTTCTGCTGACGCTGTTGCGCGCTCAGCAGCAAAAGTGTGCACCGACCTTGAGCATCTGGATGAAGGCGACGCTGAGATATAGATAGGTGAGGTTGCCGCAAATCAAGCTCAAGCTGTAGAAGAAGCCAATCGGAACAATGGCGCGGAGGTAGACACGGCCTGTCATCTTGACGGTCTTCCGGCCGTCCAAGAACGTGGTATACCGGGCAAGGATCTGTGTGAGAATGGTCGAGAAGACCAAGTGGTAGGTAGTCAGAATGACCGGGTACTCTGCGCAGTCTCAGCATCTTCATCATCTTCTGTCTGAATGGCTGCGATCCTTACTGAACTCGAGCGTGGATAAAATCCATTTGTTGAACAGAATGACCGAGGAACTCAAGGCGATCCATGTCCTTTCCAAATAAGTTAGCCGCGTGTGAACACCGAATCGCCATCAATGATCCACGATGCTACTCACGCAACGTAGAAAGCCGAGTGAATCCCAGGTGCTGCGGGCTGGGCCTTCTCGGCCTCGGGGTTCACCGTCGGGAGGATGGCGCCATTGCTCTCGCGGGGCGAGTCTCCTGAAGCGCGATCCTTTTCCTCACCCATTTTGGCAATTGATCAGGTTCTCGGGTTTAATATTAAAGTGTTGTTTTCGAGGTAACCACAGTGGCTGCGGAACGGCAGAAGAAGAATCGTCGAATGCGCACCGGTGTCGAAAAGTCAAAATAAACGAGTGGATGGCCAAGCCTGCTAATATCAGAGGTTGCGCAACTTCTCCACGTGTGGTGAATTGGCGCGGGTTATCGTAGACGACGTTTTCGTCGACTTCAGGGTCTCTCGATCGGGGAAGGGGGCTCGTCGAGGTCGAGGACTCTGGCGCGCAGCTGGATGGGAAGTGGAAAGGGGATCGAGGAAGAGTGGGCGGGAAAAGGAAGATGTGGCGTGGCGTGTCGAAAAGGGATGCCACAATTTTTCGGGGGTGGGCTATCTTGGAGGCTGAGCGAGTTCGCCCAATCAATACCAACGATGTGGGAAATTAGAACCAGGCGCAACCAGGAAAGTTAATACCACCGCACTCACGCAAACAAGCACTTGACACGGTAGGTAATCTGTACATCTGCAGCCTATTCAACACTACAGCGGACAGGGACCCTCGAGAACGAACTCTCACTGAAACCATAGCGTCGCTCATCAGGATCCAGCATACCCACAACTGACGACAATCAAGGGGGACGTTGCCATGGATCGGGGGTTCATTAGTCAATACGAGTAGGATTAGCAGGCCCACAGTTGGAGAGAGACGATTTGCGTCCCGATGATGCGGCAATGCGCACAATGGATTTCATGGCTCCCCTCTCTAGAGTATGTACCTGGAAGTCTGGACCTCCTCCACCACCCTGTCCCGTCTCTCCGGCCGACGACGACGACGAGATCTCGTCAGCCACAAGATAGGGGGGCTAACCACTCCGGGCCCAGGTGTGCAACTATTGACTAGGTGGGCTGAAGCACGCGCGAGCTGAAAAGCCAGGGACATCACTGCGGGAGACGTGAAGCTTCCTTCACCGCGCTCTTCAGGCCGTCTTGACCCCTTCCGGCGAGTTGCCGGAAGGCTCCCTGATGAAGTTCAAGCAGCACTCTGCCAGAGCTGCGAGGTAGCCCCTTTGGTGGGGAAGAAGTAGGAGACGCAAAAGAGATGGTATTGACTAGCGGTCAAATCGGCAACCACCCGTGGGCCACATGCTGTGGATGTCGAACGGTGTTTGCTGGACCAGTCTCTCAACGTGCGTCCAGCCAATCACAGCACAGCTACTTGGGGGGTGTCTTTGTCGCACCCAGCTTGCCCGTGGGGTCCCGGCCTTCTTCCAGCATCCATCTCGACAGTCAATACTGCGCGATCCGTACGTGCCCGCCCCCCATGACGAGTCAAAGGTTTGTTGTGCGTGTGCAATTCTGGCATGATGAACCGCGCGTGCTGCAGTGCTCTGCCGCAACTGATTAGGCTCTTGCCTCGACCTTGGAGGAGCGCGTGGAAGATGACAGATGAGCTTGTGTCCCGGGCGTACTGGCTTCATCCTGACAGCTGCCGGTTTCGAGTTACAACAGAAAGTCGCACGCGGCAAATGTCCGACCGCCATCGGCTGTCCCCGTCCACCGAAATCAAACCGGCGATTTGGTCAGCGGGGGTGTCCTAGCTGCGCTTGCGTGCGCTGAGACTCTGTTTAAGCTCTTGCTGAGCATGGCCAGACCCTCAACTTTTGTATCTGCATCAGCATGCAGAAAATCGCCCTGGTGGTCACACATACAGCTAGGCGCACAGCCGAGCCGTGTTACTCCATGGATGCATCCATGTTGTCTGAAAGGCCTATGTGTCCAGCTTCAGACTTGTCTATCCGGTGAAACAGCAACGCAAACAGCGAGGCATCATGAACAAGGGCAGTGTTTGTGTACCTATGGGGCTCGCCTCTTGCATACTCCGTACCTCTTATCCGCACTGGCTCTGGTGGTCAGCCCAGCCCTTGAAAACCTTGACACCAAAGACCTAAGACTGCGCAAGGCGTGGACGAGGGTCCGTCTTGAAACAGCGTGTGGTACAAGCAACTTCCCATTGCTAGCCGATTTTCTGACTGTTTGTTTGTGGGCTTCAACAGTTACAGCTGTGAGTCTGACGAGATGGCATAACATCCCAGAGGGTTGAGCGGCCCCATGCTCTTTGTGTTTTCCATGGCGGCTACCTCGAGACGGCTGATGAGATGGGCCAATGGCATTCCGCAGGGCAGCACGTATGAAAAGTATCCAGGAGGGAGGGATACCGCCTCGCAATGCGACGCGGACAGTCTCCCTCGATCATCTACAAGCCCGACAGCATGCCGCCGATATACCCCAATCCCCCGGCATTCATGACTATCCTAATAATTTTCACTGCTGATCCAGCTGTTGGAAACAATCACCAGCAATAAGGGTCTTAGGAACTTCCCCGGCTAACCACCATCGACGCCGGCTCGCTGAAAGGGGCACCGTTGTCCAAAGAAGTGGAGAAGGGCTGTTTTAAGTTATCAATTGCTAGAGAAAAGATGGAAAGACCAAAAGCCATGCTGGGTAACTTCGTCATGTTTGTTTTGCTCCGAATCACACTTCAGCATCATTACCTTAGCAGGCAATAGTTCAGAGATGTGATGCAGAGGTGGGATGACGCCCGAAAGGCACAGTTCCAATTCCCCCTCTTCCCCCATGCACCTCGATATTCTCAAAATGGTAACCCCCTCTGGGCATCTGTGGAGCGGGTGCCTGACGGACAGGGATTGTCGATTGCAAGACCCACACCAACCCGGTTTGGGCCACTAAGGGATCGCCCTGCTCAAATAATTTTAACCCCTCTATCGCTCTCCTATTTTCTGGGGCCCAAGATGATAAGGTAACAACAGCGACTAACCAAGCTGTCCTTGGTTGTTCCTGTATTTTCCAAAACAATCACCTCTTATTCATACATTGTTCAATTGCCTTGGTGTGAGCCTTCCTGCGTAGGAATCAACGAAAGACCAGCTCTTTCCTCGCCTGGTGCCAACAAGTTTCGCAACCCAGCCCTCACTATCTCCGAATCGCAGACGATTCTCCACAATGGCTGACATGTGGGTTCGAACGCAACCCAAGGGGCTCAACAGATGTCCTGGTGATGGGAGATTGTAATTTCTGACACAATAACTCTTAGCAATGTCGATGTTCTCGTTATCGGCGCTGGGCCGACCGGCTTGGGTGCTGCGAAGCGTCTCAACCAGCTTGTGCGCTCACCGCCATACCCCGCAATGCTTGCGACAACGGCTGACCTGGGCGATAGAACGGACCGTCTTGGTTGATCCTGGATTCCAACGACAAGGCTGGCGGTCTCGCATCCACCGATGTTACTCCCGAGGGCTTCGTGAGTTGTCTCTTTCCATGGAGCACTGGGCGGCACACCCGCTCCCCAGACGTCGGCTAACAGCTTGCCCCTTCAGCTTTACGATGTCGGTGGTCACGTCATCTTCTCTCACTACAAGTACTTCGACGACTGCATTGATGAGGCTCTGCCCAAGGAGGATGACTGGTATACCCACCAGCGCATCTCTTATGTGCGTTACAAGAACCTCTGGGTCCCTTACCCCTTCCAGAACAACATCTCGATGCTTCCCAAGGATGATCAGGTGAAGTGCATTGATGGACTCATCGATGCTGCCTTGGACTTCCGTGTTGCCAACACGAAGCCCAAGGACTTTGACGAGTGGATCCTGCGCATGTGCGGTGAGGGTGTCGCCGACATCTTTATGAGGCCGTATAACTACAAGGTCTGGGCTGTGCCCACCACAAAGGTGTGAAATATATACCCCGGGACTCCGAGACGAAGCTCTAACTTTAGACTGCAGATGCAATGCCAATGGCTTGGAGAGCGTGTTGCTGCCCCTGATGTCAAGCAGGTCACCAAGAACGTCATCTTGAACAAGACCGCTGGCAACTGGGGCCCCAACGCCACCTTCCGTTTCCCTGCCCGGGACGGTACCGGTGGTATCTGGATTGCTGTAGCAGACACACTGCCAGAGGAGAAGAAGCGCTTTGGAGGGAAGGGTGAGGTGACCAAGGTCAACGCCGAGAAGAAGACCGTGACCCTCAAGGATGGCACAACCATTGGCTATGGCAAGCTTGTCAACACTATGGCCGTCGATCATCTCGTCGAGAAAATGGGCAACAAGGAGCTCATCTCACTCTCTAAGGGCCTTTACTACTCGTCCACCCACGTCATTGGCGTTGGTATTCGCGGCGAGCGTCCAGAGCGCATCGGAGACAAGTGCTGGGTACGTGTCAGATTTTGACGGCCACCGTGGAGTCGCTGACCCAAGAAACTAGCTCTATTTCCCCGAGGACAACTGCCCCTTCTACCGGGCCACTATCTTCTCCAACTATTCGCCTTACAACCAGCCGCAGGCTGATGTCAAGCTCCCGACCTTGTATTTGGCGGATGGTACCAAAGCGCCGTCGACTAAGGCAAAGGAGGGTCCGTACTGGTCCATCATGCTCGAGGTGTCGCAATCGACCATGAAGCCTGTCGACGAGGAGAACTTGTTGAAGGACTGCATTCAAGGTCTTATCAACACCGATATGATCAAGGCCGAGGACGAGGTTGTGTCGACGTACCACCGCAAGTTCGACCACGGCTACCCGACCCCGGCCCTCGAGAGAGAAGGCGTTCTCAAGGAGCTCCTTCCGAAGCTGCAGGATATGGGCATCTACTCCCGCGGTCGCTTCGGCAGCTGGAGGTACGAAGTCGGCAACCAGGACCATTCCTTCATGCTGGGCGTGGAGGCGGTGGACAACATCGCCACCGGCGCCGTTGAGCTGACACTTAACTACCCCGACTTTGTCAACTCGCGTCAGAACACCGAACGCCGCCTTGCGCTTTCTTTCGACTTTGCCTCCAACTCAGAGGCGCCGGCGACCAACGGGGCTGCCAAGGAGCTCCCGACAAGAAATCGGGCTTCCTCCAAGGTGTCCGCGAGCGGCGGCCACTCGCGCAAGTCGTCCAAACAGGTTAAATAGGGTGGTTTGTTCGTACGCTCTGTGTGATCCAAAAATAACACCAGGTGCATGCTGCGTCAATTCCGCGGCTGCATATGCTGGCAGAGGCTGATTAGTTGATTTTGTTGGAGCTTACTCCATGCTGCGACAGTTTGGCATTTCAGCGAGATGAGTGGATTAGATGGATGTCTGGCTTATGATGTCAAGTAAGTCGCCGTTCTCCATCTCGACGGTTTTGACGGTCAGAGCTTTGCGTACTCTTCTCCTAGGTTAAATCCAGATCTTGGTAGATAGATAGAGTCTAATGAAACCTGCCTGCTTCGGGAGAGGACGATCTCCTTCTCTCCTGGCCGGCTTGTAACGGTAACCCTGCGATCCCTGTGGGAGCCAGTCACCGCCATTACCAATGTTGCGACAGATGCTTGCCATCCGTTACCGATACGGGAGTTACACCAGAACCAAGGCAGTCCACAGCTTTCTCCTAAGCGGTGTCTGGAACTGGCAAGACCCTTGTGCGTTGAGGGTCCTTGGGGTCGAGGCCGCCCGTTCGCCATCTCGGCTGCATTGGTGCTGATGTTTTAGGCAAAAGAACGGAGAGAGTCTTGTTTGCCTCTACCGGTTTGAAGTTTTGATAAACCAGGCCAGACTTTTGTCATCTGCGCTGCTAAGGTACCTAGCCTTGGAGTTATATGTGTTGAGTGTGAACGGGATATAAAAGAGAAAAATAGACACAAAGAAACCTCGAAACGAGAGTCAGGCCGATACACTTGCCGACGCAAGCCACTGACTGGGCTGACACCGAGGTGAGTGTGGGTGGATTTATGGGCTTGACGCCCGACTGGTTATTCCTAGCTTGCTACCTGTGACGTCAATGGCGCATGCTCTTTGGGAAAAGCAAGGTGTTTGAGGGGAGTTCCCCAACCCTAGCGCTATTGACTGGAGGACGAATATCTCAAGTGGACACGATGCAAAATTGGCAAGCACTGAGGCCAGCCAGGACGAGGCAAGGCAGACCTGACAGGAGAGCAAATACAATCGCTTTGCGGATTACTGTGTAGCGCAAGAGTGCGCGTGGTGCGATGGTGCGAAGCCGGATTCCCGAGAGGCATGCCATGATGCATGGGTCTGTACGGTGTCCATCCGGGGCGGGACGCACGGTGCGGTCGTAACAGAGGGGTTCAGAAACATTCTGCTCGGGCTGGGAACAGGGCAAACGCAACGGGGAATTGTGAAATTCGAGAGCCGCGCTTTTCGGCCGCTCGACAGTGCGACTGTTGAAGCGGGATGACCACAGCTAGCGCATTCCCATCCTACCCCGTTTTTTGTTTCTCCATCCACCTGCTCGCAGCCCGTCGAGGAAGGCCATACAACATAAGCTTCTGCAGGGTCGAACTCGGTACTGGAAGGTATTACCGTGGGCTGCTTTGCAACCCTTCCGCTGCATCCATCCGATCTCTGGCTGGCGTTACGGCCTGCCGTCGCAAGACTCTCCCGGGCCTGCCATCCGTTGTTGTTTCGACCGCCGACGAGCGCACAGCCTGCCGGGCTCATTGTCGCCGGCCTGTCCCCGTTTCTAGCCCGCGCAAACTGCAGTAGCGCTTCCGGGACTTCATTTCGACTGCGAGTCCACTACCAAATACAGCCGACCTTGGCCACTCCAACCTCCACCGAACCCATTGCACTTCTCGTCGTGTGCGCCTCAGCGTCGAACGCAGCGGACCTAGCACAAAACCGGGTTTGTCGTAGGCCATTTCTCCTGCAGCAGAATCAGGATCCGCCGCGGCCCTCTGCATGCCGACATTTCGCTGTCGCTGCCGTTACTGCTACTCCTCCTGACAGCCCGGACGATGTGCGGAACATGACTCTCTCGACGACAAGGACGACGATACTTCCTCGACGAGCCCGCGAACCTTGAGTACGCCGCTTCCCACCACGCTCCCGCTCCCGCGCCGCGGCGACCATGGATCCCGCCGCGCGGTTGCCCGACGACCAGCTAGATGCCCCGTCGCGCATATTCGAGCGCCTACGCCAGATCGCCGGCTATGCCTGGGATGACACCCGCCACCCGTTCCACACGACCTATGACAACTGGCATGTCTTCGGCACGAGATTCGTCTCCCCTTACTCAACGGGAGGGAACGCGACCTCACCGGCCCCGTACCACAACCATGCTCCCAGTCCTTCACCCCAGACCAGACTTGGTCCGACCGGCCGACCGTCTCCTTCAGAGCGAGCGCCCAGCTCCACTCAAAGCGAAACGGGCGGAAGTGAGCACTCGCCGCCCGTCTTCCCACCGCCTCCTGTCGTCGACGCACCAGTCGCGGAAGAGCAGGTGATCGCAAAGGTGTCCTACAATGTGCTCCGGGAGGAGAGAGCTTTCCACATCGCCAGGAGCTTAGTGGCCGGTGCCGACCCTAATGCACTTCACATTGTCAAGCCGCTGGATCTCATCCGCCTGGCAGCTCAACCGGGGGACCGGGGATCGATTGTCGTCGTGGTGTATGAGTACCCAGGCCCGAACCATATCTTCAAAATGTTGGATTTGGGCCCGGCCTTCTACTTCGCCGAGAAGCAGGGTGATAGGTGGATTGCTCGCGGTGACCTGAAGCCCGAGCTTGACCCTCCTATTACCCTCCAGAGATTCTTGGATTTTGCAATCGGCGCAACGCAATGTTTAGAAACCATACATCATGGACAGGGCATAATCCACGGCGAGATCCGGGGCGACGCCTTCCATTACAACACCGAATCGAACGAGGTGAAGTTGGTAGCCTTCGGTTCGGGATTGAGATCGTTCGAGCACGGCCTGACTAGCACGGGCTGGTCTGCCCTGTCGAAGGAAATGGGCGCCAGAACGAAGCTGCAATATATCAGCCCAGAGCAAACCGGACGCATGCCCGCTGAGCCAGACACCCGCACCGATATATACTCCCTCGGGGTCTTGTTCTGGACGCTGCTCACGCAGCAGCCTGTGTTCCAGGGAGAAACCCCTCTGGACATCGTCCAGGGCGTCTTAGGTCGCAAGATACCTAATGTATCTGCCATCCGCATCGACATCCCTGATGTGATAGGAAGAATAATACAGAAATGCACATCCAAAAACGTTAGCGACAGGTACTTCTCAGCGAGCGGGCTTCGATACGACCTCGTCACGGTGCAGAAATTCATGGGCGATGGCGATTGGCTGTCACTGAAAGAATGGCCAATCGCTTCAAGGGATATCTCCTCATTCTTCATGCTGCCGTCGACGATGATAGGGCGGGACAAGGAGAGGGCCGAACTATTGAAAGTCATCGAGAGGGTTGCAAAGAACCATGCAATGGGCCAAAAAGGAGGAGCGAATCGGTTCTCCGACGGGTCAAGCTTATCGAATGAGGTTCTCGACGGCCCCGAGGGCTCGAGCGATGGTGCCAGCTCGGCTGACGGAACGAATCGACAGAGCGGCTCATTTACACAGACAGTGGCGTCGGAAACCAAATGGAAGAACAGTTTTGTTCCTTCGGCGCTTGTCACCGACACGGCAACCATCTCCGGAGAAACGATCTCATCAGCTAACTCGGTCCTTTCAGGGGGGCGCACCGCTCGACCATGGGACCGCCAACACAGTATATACTCTTTCGATATGATGAGTTTCGCCGAAGCCGCCCCTGCCGAGTCCTCGCCGCGGCACAGCGCTATAACGACTACGGATTCCTCATCTAGCTTGTCACGGCAGCTCGGATCGGCTAAATTTAGGAGACAAGGCCATTGCGAGATTGTGACAATCGAGGGCGCAGGCGGTCTCGGGAAGAGCTGTCTCGTCCAGTCCATCTTGGCAGAAGTCCGCAGAAGGGGTTATTGCGCAACAGCAAAGTTTGATACGGCCAGGAGAACACCTTTTGGACCACTTCTGAAGCTCTTGTCGTCGTTGTTTCGACAGGTGTGGGGCGAGAGGAATACAGAGACCCCGTTTCACCAAGCGCTGAAGCACTATGTGCGGCCGGTATGGCCGATGCTGCATAAAGTTCTTGGTCTGCCAGAGTTTCTTCTTGGGCCTGTCGAAGGGACGCTGGCACGATCCGCCTCCGGCGCACAGGGTCCACGCTCTAGCCTCAAGAGGCGCGGTTCATCGCCTGAGATGTCCGGCTTATCCACAGTTAAGGGGTCGCCGAAGCTACCAGCAAACAGCTCGCAGGACTTCCTCAGGGCCGGTGCATCGACGAAGACAATACGGCTGATGAACACATTCCTCGACGTACTGAGAATGTTCACACATCACAAGTTTATTTGCTTCTGTCTAGACGACCTGCACTTTGCCGATGATGAATCACTGGAACTCATCACTCAGATCATCGCAGCGAGACTGAAGATGGTTGTCATTATGACTTATCGCCCGGAGGAGCTATCACCAGAGAAGGTACAGAAACTTATCAGCCCGCCCAAATCGGAGGAACTCCCACGAGTTGGGGCTCCCCTTGTCACAAAGATTACCCTTACTCCGCTCAACGAGGAGGATATTGTGCAGTACGTCTCAACGACGTTAAGCCTCCCCAAAGAAGACGTCCTTCCTCTGGCCTTGGTTATTCAGTCCAAGACGGCTGGCAATCCATTCTACATGCGGGAGATGCTCACTGCGGGCCACCGAAAAAAGTGCATCTGGTATGATTATCACAACGGGCTGTGGAAGTACAATCTGGATCGGCTCTTCGAACAATTTCAAGGAGAACAAGACTATGATGTCTTGGACACAGCTTTTATCACGCGCCGCTTGAGCGAGCTGCCCGCAAGCTCGCGGTTCATCTTGGCTTGGGGCGCGCTTTTGGGACAGTCGTTCTCCTTTGAGCTGGTTTGCAAGTTGATGGAGGAAGAGTTCCACTTTATTGAGGACCCCCGCATGGACGGAGCTCCCCTGCCGCCGCCTCCATCCCAGCAGGATGCCGTTGCCGGACTAGAAGCCGCCCTACAAGCTTGTATTATTGTGCCTAGCGATCGGGACGACCGGTTTCGCTTCGCCCATGATCGGTATATCCAGGCCGCATCGGCGCTCAAAGAGTGCAATGCCCGGAAGATGCACTTCGTCATTGCGGAAACTCTTCTCAAGCACTACAGCACCGAGACGGGTCTGAGGGACAGCACTGCCTCGCACATATGTGAGTCTGTGGACATCATCAAGAAGCAAGTGCAGCATCGCATGTCTTATCGCAAGCTCCTCTTCGAATGCGCCCAAGATGCCACTGAGAGTGGCGCTAGACCCACTGCAGCAAAGTATTATAGCAACGCCCTCGCCCTTCTCCAGTCGAACCCTTGGAACGACGGGATCGAGGATGTCTCCTACGAAGAAAGCCTTCATCTCCACCTTCAGGCTGCAGAGTGTTACCTCTACATGGGTCATCAAAGCGCCGGTAACATGCTCCTTCGAACAATATTTGATCATGCGAGGACCGCCCTCGACAAGGCCCCCGCTTGGGTTCTGCAGTCAAGAATATTTGCCCAAAGCGGCGATTCGGGCCAGGCACTGGACTGCCTTAGGCAGTGTCTGGTAGCACTTGACGTGGCCCTGGACGAGCACCCAACTTTCGAGAAGCTGGATGCACAATTTGAGCGGCTTTCCATCAAGATACAAACAATGGATCGACAGAGCGTCCTCAGCCCACAGGAGTCTGTTGATCCGGTGTTGGCCTCACTGGGCGCGGTTTTGGCAGAAACCACAAGCGCTGGGTGGTGGAGCGACTGCATTTATTTCTACCAGCTCACCCTTGTCATGATAGAGACACATTTCGAACGTGGAGCGTACCCTCAGTCCAGCATGGCATTCTTGAACATGTCCATGGTTGCTCTCGGCCGCTTCGATATGGTCCAGTTTGCAGTTGACCTTTCCGCATTTTGTCTAGAACTTCTTGAGAAACATCGGGACCCCTTCTCCACGGCCCGGGGCTACATGATCTACGCAAACTTTGTAGGCCACGTCCAGTACCCCATTGGGGTCACAGCAAGTCAGCTCGAAGGGACAGCTGACTACGCCGTCGCCGCTGGAGACCGCATATCCGCCATTCTTAGCAACGGACTCTCAGCTCAGCTCAAGTTTTTTGCCAGCGAGAATTGTTCCGATCTCGAGGCATTCTGCCAGTTCTGCTGCGAGGAAGTTCCTAACTGGCACCTCGATACTCGAGGAGGCACCGTCCTCATTTCTGTGAGACAGGCCTGTCGCGCACTACAGGGCAAAACTCGGGCATCAAATCCACTGGAGGTCATGAGTGACGAGCAACACGATGCTGTCACCTACAAAACATGGCTAAAGACCCACACCAACAATAATGGCAGATCAATCCTCATCTACGAGTGCATGGAGATTGTTCCCTTGTTTCTCTATGGACATTATCAAGAAGCGCTAGATGTTGGCAAATCCTGCTACGAAAAATCGTCTCTGTTGTGGTCGGCCCGACTCACAAGGTTGACAATGCTGTTCTACGGTCTTACCCTTGCCGGTAAGATTCTGCGCCAACAGCAAGATCCCAGGCCGCCCGTGGAGGGTTTCCAATCACTAGTCGAAGACACGGTACGGCGCATCGGGGAGGTCAACAAGAAGATCAAGGATTGGCAGGTCGTTAATAACGTCAACTACCTCTCCTGGTCTAAGCTGCTCGACGCGCAGGTCTCGGAGATTCTCGGCAACCACGGGACCGCGGTCAGACAGTACGAAGAAGCACTGGATCATGCTTCTGAGCATAATTTCCTCTTTGAGGAGGCGCTTGGAAATTATCTCATGGCCAACATTTTTATTCGCAATGCTGCCCGGCGTTCCGCCCGGTCTGCCCTTCGTGACGCTGTCAGTCTCTACCGCCAATTTGGAGCGACTGGTATTGCCGACCGCATCGAGGAAGAGCACAGCCTCTTACTCCATGGACCGATCCGGAATCCTCGCACCGCTGAAGCCGGCGTACAGACAGATTTCTCTAGTGAGGCTACATCTGTTCAGTATCGGGCAGTAGATGGGGATGGGGTAGGGGATGTTCAGCAGACCACACAAGCCGCCATAGCAGCCCTTAAGGGGGAACGCATGTCGGCTTGGAGAGGATCCATGCAGCCCGAAGCTGGGGCAGGGCTGCCTGCTCTGGACATGATCGACCTTCACGCGATTCTCGTCTCATCGCAGGTCATCTCGTCGGTGCTACGGGTTGACGAGCTGCTCAAGACCATGTGCGACGTGATTCTGCAAACGTGTAGCGGGTCGGCGACGCTGGCCGCCATTGTTGTACAGAATGAAGGTACGGTGGACTGGTGTGTCGCAGCCAGTGGAGATCCGGAGAAAGGGGCCGAAGCGCACATCCCTGGCATCCCCCTCAGCGGCACCAATCTAGTTGCAGAGAACGTCATTCTCTATTGCACCCGCTTTCGTGAGGTCGTCTTCCTACGGGATCTCATCAGCGATGAGAGATTCGGGAATGTGAGCGAACATTGGCTCCGGCGAAACCCGCTCAGCAAAGCTGTCATTGCGATCCCCATCTGCCATGGAGCAAAGCCGCTGCTTGGAGTGTTGTACCTCGAAGGTGTCCCAGGTTCGTTTACGGACCGTAATGTCACCGTTCTTCAGCTTCTGGTCAACCAGATTGGAATCAGCTATTCCAACGCACTCGCCATGAAGGCGGTCGAGAAGGTCTCGGCGGAAAACGTATCGATGGTAGCGTTGCAAAAGCGCGCCCTCGCAAAGGCGATCGAAGCTGAGACGAAGGCCAAAAATGCAGAGGCCGAGGCTATCCGGAACGTGAAGCTCGCCGAGGAAGCCGCAAAGGCGAAAGGGATTTTCCTCGCCAATGTCTCCCACGAGTTGCGCACGCCACTGAACGGCGTGATTGGCAATTCCGAGTTGCTCAGAGACAGCGATCTTACCAGGGAGCAGCTCGAGATGGCCGACTCTATTCGTCTGTCGGCAGACCTTCTCCTGACAGTCATCAATGACATCCTGGATTTCTCGCGGATGGAGGCAGACAAGATGAAGCTCTACATCATTGCATTCAACCCAGAAGAGATGATCCGCGAAGTAGTTCGTGCGGTATCGTACAGCAACAGGGAAAAGACATCCAAAAAGAACGTCAAGATTGTCCAGGATATCAACCTGCCGCCAATACTGATATTTGGAGACCCAATTCGCCTTCACCAGGTTCTTGGCAATCTGATAGGGAATAGCCTCAAATTCACTGAGGACGGCTCCATCACCATTGGCGCCCGGATTGATTCCGAGACCCCGGATAGTGCGACGCTGACGTTCTGGGTCAAGGACACCGGCATTGGGATTTCATCGCAGCAACTGGAGAACCTCTTCCAACCGTTCAGCCAAGCAGACGCGAGCACAGCCAGGAAATACGGCGGTAGCGGATTGGGTTTAAGCATCTGCAAATCGCTAATCGAGACAATGATGAAGGGCAAGATTCGGCTAGAGAGCCAGGAAAATGTGGGGACTACGGCCTGGTTCACGGTGGTGTTTGATAAGGCGAGGCCAGAGGTGCTCGCGGGAGAAGCGCAAGGTGCAGCCAGTCCCGTTCACTCGGAGCCCACAAGACCTAGATCGTCGTCCGTCTTGCTTTCCCCTGATCGGGGTCCGCCGCCGGCGAACTACATCGATCTATCGAAGATACCTAGAGACGAGCTGCGAATATGCATTGCTGAAGACAACACCATCAATGCAAAGATTGCAATGCAATATATGCAGCGACTGGGATATCCTCACGTGGATACCTACGAAAACGGCCTGAAGGCGGTAGAGGGCTTGCGTGAGAAGGCGCGACAAGGGGCTCCGTACCACATTATCCTGATGGATGTGCAGATGCCAGTCCTGGATGGCTACGAGGCCACCAAGCTACTGCGAATAGATCCACTTGAGCCGGTGCGCAAAGTGTTGGTGATCGCCATGACGGCGTCCGCTATCCAAGGAGACCGCGAGAAGTGCCTAGCGGCAGGGATGAACGACTATCTCGCCAAGCCGGTTCGGTCGGAGGTGCTGAAGAAAAAACTGGAAGCCTACTTAGGCACACAGGTGAGTTTCCTTGGAGATCTTTTCAGACGGATAACGAGGCTAATGGAGAGACCTAGCAACCTGTAGATCGGAAACCGTCGAGCGGTGCCAGCGCAATCTCTTCTACGCCCTCGCGCCCTACCAACGGCTCCGTGGCTCCTTCTGCCAGCGCGGTTAACACGGTTCCCACCAGGGACCCGTTCATGGACACCCATCCCTTGGTCGTAAACCGAGCATCGAGTGAGACCATATTGTCTGACGTGCCATCCTTGAGCGACACAATGGCGAGCGGCGGGAAGCGGCAGCCGAGGAAGCTTACCAAAAGGGGTCCCAGTGAGACGGCGCTGGACAAACCAAAAGCGGTGCTCCAGAAGAAGAGCTCCCGTAGCCAGGGCGGAAATCTGATGGACAACGGTGATGGGCAAGGAGTGGAAGTGATTCCGAGTGCCGGCGGGTGAGGCAACCGCAGAAATATATGGCGACTTTAATCACTTGAGCGACGGGAAACTTCCCACAAGCACTGAGGCGGCGCAAGGGCTGGCTGGGTTTCAAAGGGATGGGTTTTGGTTTCTCCTTCCATTCTCGTTTCGCTCGCATCATCTTTCACATTTGCGGGCGGATGGATGGGCGTGTCCATGGGTATTTCCGCTGCATTTTCAATCTGCTTCTGCGTAGATACCTCGAATGCATGGTGGGGCTCTGTGGGATTATGCACAGGGAGGAAGGTGCGTGTTGTAACAAGCCTGATCGCATCGGTTTTTTTTGCCTTGATTCTAAACATAGCGTTTCTATGTGTTATGAAATAACATAGAAGGAGGGGGGTGGCGGGCAAATAACCAACTCATCCTACAACCTGAATATACGATGTAGAGGCCAACTTTGTGCGCCTTGTGATGTGGCAACGGTGAGCTTGGTTGCGAGTGTGTGCGTTAAAGGGTCTAAAATGATTGGCTACAGCCACCGCCGGCCATCGTTGCCCCGCCACAAAGTTGTTCCGCCCCAGCTCTACAGGACCCACATTTGGAGCTTGGGCGGCGGAATTCTGAACTTTTCGAGGCCCCAGCATCCCACCTTTGAGAAGCTGCCTGCGCGAACCGACCAGAACACCACCCAAGCCCCTCTTCCCCGTTACGAAGTCTTCCCATACCGATCCCCATTTTCCAGCGCCGTTTTCTACTCCGGGAAGCCTGAGAGTCAGCCATTCAAAGGAAAACAAAAGACAAACCGGCAAGATGCAGGCGCCTGTGGTGGTGATGAGTACGCTCCGACTCCCCTTGCCTCGCGGTGCCCCGCTCTGGACATATTTGCTGATGGGACCCGTGCCTCACAGACACCAACAGCGGTGAGAGGCAGACTGGGCGGAAAGCCCAGCTGTCAAACATCGCTGCTGCTAAAACGTAACCCCTCCCGTTCGCTGCCGGTACCGGCCCCGCGCCGCCGCCGCCGCCGCAAGCTTGAAGGAAGTAAGCTAATACAGCGAGTAAATAGTGTCGCCGATATTATCAGGTCATGCCTCGGCCCCAAGGCCATGCTCAAGATGCTTCTCGACCCCATGGGCGGCATCGTACTCACCAACGACGGCCATGCAATCCTGCGCGAGATCGAGGTATCGCACCCCGCGGCGAAGAGCATGATCGAGTTAAGCCGGACCCAGGACGAGGAGGTGGGCGACGGAACTACGACGGTCATCATTCTGGGTGAGTACCACCATGAACCCGTACTGGCTGTCGCTCATTGCTAATCACTGGTGTGTCTGTAGCCGGCGAGATCCTTGCGCAGGCGCTTCCCCAACTAGAGCGGAATATCCACCCGGTCATCATCATCTCGGCCTTCAAGCGGGCACTTAAGGACGCCCTCGAAATCGTCGACGAGATCTCGCTCCCGATCGACATCAATGACGACAAGGCCATGGCTCAGTTGATCTCGTCGTCAATTGGCACAAAGTTTGTTTCACGGTGGTCGGAGCTCATGTGCAGCCTGGCGCTCAAGGCCGTGCGCACTGTAGCGTGGGATATTGGTAATGGAAAGAAGGAGGTCGACGTTAAACGCTATGCCCGTATCGAGAAGGTGCCCGGCGGCGAGATCGAGGACAGTCGCGTGCTGGACGGCGTCATGCTCAACAAGGATATTACCCACCCTAAGATGCGGCGCAGAATCGAAAACCCACGCATCGTTCTGCTCGATTGCCCTCTCGAGTACAAAAAGGGCGAGTCGCAGACAAATATCGAGATCACCAAGGAGGAGGACTGGAACCGCATCCTGCAGATCGAGGAAGAGCAGGTCAAGTCCATGTGCGAGGCAATCCTAGCACTCAACCCGGATCTTGTCATCACAGAAAAGGGCGTTTCAGGTGGGTATCCGGCTTCTCAGCGCGTTTTCACGATGTGCGTGTGCTGATATATGTCTGTTCAGATCTTGCACAGCATTATTTCATGAAGTCAAACGTGACGGCTCTCCGCCGTGTGCGCAAGACCGACAACAACCGGATAGCGAGAGCAACAGGCGCCAGAATCGTAAACCGGGTAGAAGATCTCCAAGAGTCCGATGTTGGTACACAGTGTGGCCTCTTTGAGATTGAGAAGATCGGCGACGAATACTTCACCTTTCTCACGAAGTGCGAGTCGCCCAAGGCATGCACAGTGCTCCTCAGAGGACCGTCCAAGGACGTACTCAACGAAATCGAGCGGAACCTGCACGATGCCATGGGTGTGGCCCGAAATGTCATGTTCCACCCGAGGTTATCACCGGGTGGTGGCGCAACTGAGATGGCCGTGTCCGTCAGGTTAGCACAGCTGGCAAAGAGCATCGAGGGCGTCCAGCAGTGGCCATATAAGGCCGTGGCCGAAGCGCTCGAGGTGATCCCGCGTACCCTCATCCAGAACGCGGGCAAGAGCCCGGTCAGGGTGCTCACTGACCTTCGGGCCAAGCACGCCGAGGGAAAGAACTCTTGGGGTATCAACGGTGACACGGGTGCCCTCGTAGACATGAAGGATTACGGCGTCTGGGAGCCTGAGGCGATCAAGGTGCAGAGCTTGAAGACGGCTATCGAGGTACGTTTTGATTTTCTCGTGATAATCTTTAGCATTCCAATACTACCTACCCGTGCTGGTCATCTGAAGTCAAGAAATATTCACTAACCCTGTGGGTAGTCCGCGTGTCTTTTGCTGAGAGTAGACGATATCTGCAGCGCCAGAAAGGCGCAGCCAGGTGTCGGTACCGGCGGAGGTGGAACCGACGAGTAAGGTGGGATAATTAAGAGGGTGTTAAGTAGACCCAGGCCCCAATGAGTCGTCAGTCTGGCGAAACAGTTAATCAAAGGAGGCATGCGATGGTGTGCATCAGCCCCGAGCGGAGCTTTCCCTCCCTCCTCCGCCCTTGGGCATCTGTACAATGCTAGATAGACCTTTGCCACGGTAGATAAAAAACGGGTTCCCTGTCGGATGAACCGGTATTTCCTTCAGTCGTCGTCGTGAATGACCAAAGCAGGTCCATTAGCCGCGATAGCAGCAGGCGCAGGTCTCTTGGGGCCCGCATCTCCCTTTTTCGCCTCATCCTCACTCCCATTTTTATCCTCCCGGACCACCACGCCCCCTTTCTTCTCCTTCTTCTCACCCGCTGGCTTCGCGCCTCCCTTCTGCTTGCCCTTCAACCGCTTCTTCTCGCGTTTCTCTCGGTTCTTCCGTGTCTTTTCCTCGTCCTTTGTTTCCCGCTCCCTTTTTGCAAGCTCAAATTCTGTCGCCTCCTTCTCCTGGGCGACCTCCTCGTCCATCGCGCGCAGACGCTCATACTCGCGCCGCCGCGCCGCCTTGTACACGTGGAACTCGCCTGATCCCGCGCCTGCTGAGGATCCTTGGACGTTTGTTACGATCTCTGGAGGGGCCGGGAGCTTTTTTCCGATGGACCCGGACGTGGGGATGCGGATTTCCGTGTCGGGGTGCGCAAACAGGTGCGTTAGCTGACTTGCTTGGAGGGAGGTCGGGGAGAGGGCGCGTTTCTTGGTGGGCCGGTGGGAACGCGGATCCGACGAGGTCGGGATTGCTTCTGGCCCTGGGGCGGACATTTTGGGCTAGTTTTATGGGTGGTTTGTTTACGTTGTGGTGGTGGTGCCAACTTGGTTGTTGGTGGTCGTGGAGGGCGAAGGTTGAAGTTGGGTGAGGCTGAGAATTGTGCTTGGGTCGGTGGCTTGAGGAAGGAAGGCGTGGCTTGTGGCTGGGGGGTTGTCAGCCTTGGAGGGCGGAAATTTGGGTCTTATCTTATCTCAGCCCCACTTTGGAAAGATGGGGTTTTGGGAAATGCCTTCTTCCTTATGGATTATCCTTGAGAATTCCTGGAGTGATCTCCGGATGCCGCTCCTGACCGCACCCTAAACGCGTCGTAGACCGGGGGAAAGGTGAGGCGCTTGGATTTCGTGATAATAACCGCCCAGGTGAAGATGGGAGGCCAATCATGGCCGTGGCGGCTGTTTCGGTGTGCACTTCAGGGGCCGGCGGAATGCGAACAGCCTTGTCATTATCGCTGCAAATCGGACGATCGCTTCGCGCCGTGGCAAATGGGCTGCCTCACGGCCATGTCTTTTGGGAGAGGGGTAAGCAAACAACCCCCTGTTTTTGGGTACGCGCGAGGCTTTTCCCTCATGATACAACCCAAACTGCATCAGGCTCCCTGCTTCTTGCAGATGAGATTTAAAAGAAAGATGGCCCAGTAGTCCGGCAGGTGCAAAAGATGCATTGGATCCGCCGCTTGCGACCAAGAAAAGAAATTTGTGGGGTTGCACAACGAGCCGTCTCAGACTCTCTTGTCTTGCCCAACATCCAGATCCCAATATCAGACCGGTCCTTCTGCCCAGCCTTAACTCGCATTTGTAATAATATCGAGCCTCTGGGGGACGCCAACATTGCTCTCTGTCTGCTGGCCTCTAAGTTGGGCTCGGACACGACCGATTTCGCTGCACGGGATCCCAATTGCTGCCCTGCTTGGTTATCCTGCGCATTGCTTTTTTGCCTTCGCCGCTTCTGCATCTGCCTCCGGCCTTCTTTACCTCGGGTGACTCTTACACGCCTCCTGATGCTGCCAAACCACTCGTGTCTCCCCTATATTTGTATTTCTACAGCCACCCTGTCTGTATATATGCTCTGCGCCTCTCGCCCTCGTACTACCCCCCCTATCTTGGTGATGCACCATTTTTCCTATTGAACCAACCACCAATCCAACGCTCCAGGAACCTCGGCCGATTGATCTGGTCCCAACGTTCGCACCTCACAACCGCAGCCATGGGGAAGCCTAGACTTCTCATCCTAATCAGGCACGCCCAGTCCGAAGGAAATCGTATGTCGTCATCGGATGGGGATTGTCAACGCATGTCTGGGCTAACTTCCCGCTCCACTAGGCAATCGCGACATTCACCAGACGGTGCCTGACCACCGCGTCAAGCTGACGACCGAGGGATGGCAGCAGGCATACGATGCAGGCCGTCGCCTGCGCAAGATGCTGCGAGCCGACGACACACTGCACTTCTTCACCAGTCCGTACCGGCGCACGCGCGAGACCACCGAGGGCATTCTTGCCACTCTGACAAGCGACGAGCCCGAGCCGAGCCCCTTCAAGCGCAACAATATCAAGGTCTATGAAGAGCCTCGTCTTCGGGAACAGGATTTCGGAAACTTCCAGCCATGCAGCGCCGAGATGGAGCGCATGTGGCAGGAGCGCGCCGACTACGGCCATTTCTTCTATCGCATCCCCAACGGCGAGAGCGCCGCTGACGCCTATGACCGCGTCAGCGGCTTCAACGAGAGTCTGTGGCGCCAGTTTGGGGAGGATGACTTTGCCAGTGTCTGCGTGCTTGGTATGTTGAAAGAGACATACAGGAGGAGAGAAGTCTGAGCTGACATGTGCCACCCCTACAGTTACCCACGGTCTTATGTCCCGTGTTTTCCTGATGAAGTGGTATCACTTCAGCGTCGAGTATTTTGAAGACCTCCGCAATGTCAACCACTGCGAGTTTCTCATCATGCGCAAAAACGAGGAGAGCGGCAAGTACATTTTGCAGAACAAGCTGCGTACCTGGTCGGAGCTCAGGCGGGAGCGCGCCATCAAAGAGAAGGGGGAGAAGGGGGAGAAGGGTGAGGATGACGCCGGTAAGGAGAAGGGCAAGGATAACGGAAACAGTAAGGATAGCTCCAAGCTCACCCGCGCTCACTCCTACTCCACCGTTACCAACGGGGCTCCCGTCGAGAATCGCCGCCGGTGGGGAGGCTGTCCGAACGGATGCAACCACGACAAGAACTTCAAGATCCGCCAAACCCTGGCTGACCTCGTGAAGAGCGACAGCACCATCTCTGACGTCAATATTGCCACGAGTCCTGTTAATAAGAGCGGCACGGCCAGTGAAAACGGAAGCGGATCTAGCAGCAGCGGCACGGTGACCAACAGCAATGGCGCCAGTCCTCGCACCCACGGTACGGCCAATCCCTCCTTCAACGGCACCGCCGCCAGTCATAAAACCACCACGGGTGGCCAGGCTTCCTCAACGACTATCCTGAGTCGCCGTCCAGCAGCTAAGCGACTACAGTCTCACACCAACGACAGCAACGTCCCCGAGCTTACCATCTCTGGTGGAGGTCAGATCGAGATCGACGTAACCAAGGCACGCGAGGAGGTTGTGTCCAGCCCCGATGGCACACCCTCCTTCATCTCGGTCGAAGATCGCTTGCGCAACCACTCAAAGAGCCCGCTAGAGCATCTATATCAGCAGTTGCACGTGGGTCGCGACTTTGGCGGTACCTACAGCGGCCACAACAGTCTCGTGGCTAGTGATGCCGATTCGTCCGAGGATGAACATCATCGTCGACGTATGGCTAAAGTATTAGGTCTTAGGGAGAACGGTAACAATGGGGCCACCGTAACAGGTGGCACTAACGGTATCCATGAGGGGGGGAAAACCAGTTTAGCACCAACGCCGCAACATCCTCGCCAAGGTGCGAGAGACCATAGCCGGATGGGAAGGGGAGCAAGGGCGAATCGACTCGGTGATCAACCCCATAGCAGTGATGGTGAGCACGAAGCAGATTGTGAGCACGAGCATGAGCATGATCACGATCACGATCATGCCCATGATAGCGACGCCGAAGCGGAAGAAGGTGAGGGGGGAGGTGAGGATCTGTCAAGGACCTTAACGGATGAAGCTGATGATGCGTTGCTGAGAAAGGCTGAGAAAGAGGATCGGAGTATCCAAGGGAGTGTCTACTAAGTCCATGCTCTGATCGATTTAAGGCCTTTCCCTCTTTCCTAGGGTCAAGCGAGCGAGCGAGCGAAGCATTTGCACAGCGGGATGTCTGCTTCCCCCATCTTCAGTCCTGAGGCTTGCGGTAGCCTCGATGGTGTTTCATGGGACGCATTAAGAATGGAGAAATCAGGTTTGGGTGGACAACGAAGGCATTTCTACTTGTCGGTCTCAGTGGCTGGGCTATGATACCGAATCTAGATTGTAACGCGCACGGCACATAGATTTTGGGTGGCGCTGGCGGCGCTGGCGGCGGTCTTTTCACAAACTTCAACGCAGTAACAACAGTATATATCAATGATACCTCTGGCTTGGTTACCTTTGCTTCTCGATTGTTGGACGCGTTATGGTTTTGATCTGCTTTACCAGGTGATAGTATTCTCTCCGCCATAGGTATAGTTGTACTGATACTGATACTGATACACCAATCTGCGAGGTTCACCATCAAAAAGCGCATCAGGATGTCAGAAGCAGGAGTGAAATTGATCTCCCCCGACTCTACAGTCAACCCAGGTCAAACACTTCGGGGTAACACTCATGGTTGATAAACTCCCCGTGTTACTTTTGCCTGTCGCGTAGCGAGGTTAAAAAAGTCCAAATTTCAAACTACCTAGTACCAGTTCCTCTTAGCCTACGCAACTTCCTCGCTATCACACATTCCCACAGACTGACAACACTCCCATCACCGAAATTCCAGTATGTAATGGGAGCTTTTACCGATCAATAACGGCCTCGACGTATGAGGTCCCCTCATCTCTCGTGGGTCGAAGTCCGTGTGACTCCACATCTAGCTCCATTCCCATCGCATTCGAGTCATTGCAAGCACCCATAAAGTATCAACAAGCGGGTTTAGCTCAGTTGGGAGAGCGTCAGACTGAGGTTTCAACTTCATTCATTCAATTGCATTGATATCTGAAGGTCATGTGTTGGATCCACATAACCCGCAAACGTCCGGTTTTGTCCTATTCCTAGCTCATAGGCGTGGCAAGACCGTTGTCGTGTTTGCTCTCGCTTTATCTCGATGCGGCAAGCCCCCTTTTCTTGGCATCTCTGCGACCAAGTGTAAATATCAAGATGAGCAAATTCATGTCATACCTACTACCTAATAATGGCCGGGATGAACATGTAGTTACAGTCCCAAAACGATAAAGCTCTATCATAATCAGCGTGTCTCCGCCTGGCACAAACCTAACCTTCACCGCCACAGCAAAAAGCAACAACACTCAGTACAACATCACCATTCTCTCGCTCTCGGCCTCCAAGTAGCACACAGCGATATACCGCTCGGGACCGAACCCAACGCAAAGCGTACATTCACAACCCCTATATCCCCTCCCACAAGAACCCACACACTCCACATGTCAAAAACCATCGCATCCGTTACATGTCTGTAGAACAGAAACAGAAACAGAAACAGAAACAGAAACATAGAGAAACAGACAGGTCCTACATGACAGACACCGCCGTACCCCTTCACGTCAGGCATGCGTTCCTGTTTCTCCGCGAGCCGCGGCGCGAGACGTCCCGACCGCAGCGTAACATGACACAGCAGGAGCAGGACAGGAGGCACAACACCGGCCTGACTTTTGGGGGTGTCTGAGTCCGAGTTTGAGACACCTACACAGAATGTGTCGTGATATAAAACGGCTGCTTGGCCGTCTTGTGTTCTCGTCGCCTCCCTTTTCCCCTTCCGAGAAGCACGGCATACCCTGCGTCTGTACGGGAGTGGCAGGTAGATGGGTGGTGGTCACGGTAAGCACCAGACGGGTAGATACGTGTGGCGCATATTGGTGTATCCTGCCGTGTCATGTTCGATCCTGTAATCCTCCTTCTCGTCTCAGGTGAGGCGAGTTGAGGCGAGGTTACCCAGTTCCAGACATTGGAGGAGCCCGAGAGAAAAGGAAACAAAAGGACTGAAGGCCGTCGATAACCTCCCCCTTCCCCCCTTACCTGTTACCACAGTTTACCGGTGAGAAAGGGGAGGTAGCCAAAAGACTTACCGAATTTCTTGGTGTTGTACAATACCAGCAATAGAGAGACAGGTAACGCTGCGGTGAAACGATGCAGCCACCCGCAAGACATGCCATCTCATGTCAAGCGAGAAGCGAGAAGGTTCTGTCGACGACACCGGAGGGGAGGACACGGCAGGAATCCAACCGCCATGAACACCACCGGACTTACCCAAACAGGCCCTTTCCGAGTAGAGGGGGATGCATGTCAATATCTACTGGACAGAAACAGAAACAAAAACAATCCCTTCGTCGTTGCACATACCCCATCCACAAACAACAACGTGCATGGCAGGGCCATATTGCCCTCCCGTCCGCCCGCTTGGCTGGCGGCCTTCGCCGCTCGTCTAGTATGTTGCGCAACCGAAGTCCTCCTCATATGCGGTCGTTACTAGCAGCTGGAAGAGCGAACGAACGAACGACCGGCCGAACCGAACCCGACTCAAGTCTAGCAAACCGAGTCCAACCTTATCGCGAGCCTGTCTTTGTGTTTACATCCGAAGGGGATAGGTACCTTACCATCGGCTCCCCCACAGCAATGGTCGTAGTGCATCTACGCCCGCCATCTCACATCGCGCCCAACCCCTATCCAACTGCCATTAGCAGCAGGCGACCTCGCCACCAGCAGTAGTGAAAGCTGCAGAAGCTGCAGAGGGGGTCACCCCAAGCCTAAGAATATCAACCACCGCCTAAGGAAAACAAGGAAGCTCCAGTTGAAGAACCATGGAACCACTCCGGCACCAAGGCAGATCATGCCCACGAGACCAGACCCTGACCTGGCGTTCCTGCAGAAAGGGGACCAGGACTGCCTGTCTCCCTTGCTGTAATCTAGAGTGCAGTGGCGGGTGTGCGACCCTCCTCCACACCTCCTTTTTACGCAGCGAGGAGGGCAAAGAAAGGGAACCAGAAAAAAAAGTGTCTCAACTTCATGCCCGTGATATTCCCACTCGTTCAGCTCACCAAGAAAGGAGGCCTCATCTTCGTATCAATCTCATGTCCTCAGCCAGCCAGCCAGTCATCAAAGCAAGGAACGCTGATACGACGACACCACTCAGCTCTCCACAGTCACATGGTAGCTTTCGTGCCCACCTAGTACTAGTAGTCTCTGCTTTTCCCCTTACGCAGTAGGGTCGTCTGGCGGCGACAGCACCTGATATTGCAGGTACAGCCTGGGCTGGCCAATCAGCCCTCGCCTGCCGTAGGTCAACCGAAGAAAGGGACCCTCATATCCCAGCTGTGTGTCTCTGATGGTAGATGGGGAAGGGGGGGAGTGAGAGGGAGGCCGGGCGAATGGGGGCCCGCCGCTGCTCGCCTGTTTGGAGGCCGAACGACCACCAGTCTGAGACAGAGGTGGGTTGGAATATGCACGCCATCCACCTATAGCCACGAGCTGGAAAGCTGCCATCCAACAGCAGCTAGCGCGCAGGTCTTGGTGTGGTGTGTAGTGTGGTAGGGTGCCAGTGTGTGGTGTGGGAGAGTAGGTGCACTGCAACGCCGTGCTGAGTGGGATCGGAGCGCTGCGTGAGAGGACGACGTCGCCCGTCGCCCGCCGAGTTGCGTTCCCACAGTGCTGCCGAGACATGCTGCTGCAAGCACTTGTATCTCGCAGGTCGAGAGCATGGGGGTCGGGAGCCTGGGACCCGAGGACAGCGAGAGCGAGAGCACAGCGGTGGTGATAGTTGCCCCGTTGCCTTACTTTAGCTCCTGTACTGGAGCGCCGGTGTGATGTGGGGTCGCCGAGCCGAGCGTCCTTTCCTCCGCTCTGTCTCTCGCCAGAAGCGAAGCGATCGACGGGAGAGCGCCTGCCTCCTTCCATGTCAGGTAAGCCTGTTACCTGACTGGCGCCTCATTTGTCATCTGCTTCTTCTGCATTCACACAAGTACTGTGTATGCTTCTCTTCTGGCCCCAGGGTCGCAGCACGTTTCGAAGGCGCCGAAGGGCTGGGTTGGAGCTGGAGCGAGTGTGTGATGGGAGAAGGCAGGCCGCAGCTTTCGGTGCGGGGATAGCCAATGGCCCACTCCCAAGCTCGGCCACCCGGCAGGCAGGACTGGACTCCTCGCCGCCCCGCGCCCCGTCCGTGGTCGTCAGTCGTCGTCGACACACCGTCGTCATCCTCCGCAATCCTCTGCCTCCGACCGAGAGACATACTGTGTACGTATGTATGTACGCACGCACGCAGCAGACAGGTGACCATGCTCTGGACCTCGGAATATCGCCCACAGTAGAACGAACGAACGCATCTCCCCGAGCGCTCCATCACACGCCCCCTCCCCTCATCCTCCGCACGCCACTGCTTGTTGTTTTCCGCTCGCTTCTCCTCCATCGTCGCCCATCGGCCGGCCGCCTACCCGTTGGCGAAAGGGAGTTCGCGCTTACCCGGTCCTGCAGCAAGCAAGGGAGTAATTAGAGTGAGAGCACCAGCAGCAGCACCCCGTATCGCCGTGCGTTTCCCCGTTTCCCCACGAAACCCCATTCGGGCAAGCCGCGCCCCCAACGCTCGCCGGCGTAGCACCGCATCTTGGACGCAGCAGCCAGCAACATCCCGCAGCCAGAAGCTAGAGGCTAGAAAAAGGAATCCCGTCTGTGTGCGTGGTGTGGTGCGCGGTATTCGCCCAGCCCCCGTCCTGTTGCTCGGCATTGCCTGCTGCTTGCTTGCTGCTGACTGAACTCAACTCAGCCGAGCTGGCCTCAATTCACATTCCCGTCTCACTCTCCCACGCTATGCACCGTGCTGCACGGCCGAACCCCACGATGCAACAACGCCTGGGGAGACGCATACCACGCCTTAACTGGGAGAATATCCCTAGCGTAGGAATGTTTACTGCGCTGTGAGATGGGCTCGAGAGCCGGTGGAGCACTGCAACCTGAGTGACCCACGGTACGCAGTAGGAAACTAACAAGCTCACAAGCCAGAAAAAAAAGTGATGCATCCCAGACCTGGCTCTTGGCTCATCCGATCTTGATTACAAACTAACAAGTCCCTCACGTTAGAAACTAGAACCCCATACAACGTAAACCCAACCAACAGCCGTTGTTGCCGGAAGGCAGGCAGGGACAGAAGGGGACCGATATCAGACTCACTTATAGACCAGTACCAACAGGCATCTTGCAGCAGCGCGCCTTCTTCTTCGAGCCAGAAGGGGGCCAAGACCCTTCACAACGGGCCGCCGTACGAATCCGTAAGCGGAAAAAGAACCACTTCCTTTGGGAAAATCCCCAAGTGCTTACACCCATCCGTCGCCGTCCGTGCCTGGGTGATCTGTGATCTGTAATCTGTACCCGACGATATCCAGCGGAGGTCTCCGCCCACTCGGTAAGGAATCCCAAAGTCCGAGGCTTCTGAGACAGTTTCAACAAGGTTGTCTTCGCACTCGACCCCCTCCCCCAATCATCAAACCCGCCCCAAAAACTTGGAACAGGAACGTGATCTGATCTCACGAGAGAGAAAAAAAAACGCAAAGTCATCCCCTTTCAGGTGATTCGCAAGTCACGTCCCTCTCGAGCTTACGGCATAGCGTTTCCTACCTTACTCTAGTCTAACCCATACACTAGGTAGTATTCTCCCCATCTCACTCTGTTGCCTGCCGGCCGGCTTCCGTCAACGACACACACACCCCTGCCTAAAAGGAAACGGCCCAAAAGAATCTAAATTTTGTCGTCATCCGTCTCAATTCCGATTCAGCCCTGCCACACCACCAAAACCACCTCCCTCTGACCGGGAACAATGCCTTGATTTACCTTGCCACGGCACGGTAGCGTGCTCAACAAGAGCCAGCCTAAAGAAGCGTATTATTGATTTGCTTTCTCCCTCATCACTCACGCGAAGTGTCAAGCCGAGCATGAAACCACGCACTCACACACCCAGATAAGGACAAGGCACTCCGAGCCGATCAACGGATGATATAATGATATCATCAGTTGACCGGGGGGCGCGCTTAGCTTGGTACGGACTACTCCCGTGCATAGTGTAAGGTGTAGACGGATGATGCTGATACTGAGGTGACGCGCACTTTGCTTGCTTGCGAAATGCTCCTTTTTGAGAAAGAAAACACCAGCCGGTACTATCACACTGCCCTCCAGTCAAGTGAGATTCCAACAGAACGAACGTCTAAGAACCTAGTCAGTCATGTGGCGGTGTTGGTACCTACGGAGTGTTCGCCCCCATCCATTACTGCCGCTTCCCGAATCCCCTGCTTGCTTGTCAGAGTAGTTCGTGGAAATAAGACAAGTCGTTCATCGTGAAGTTTCAAACCCCATGTGCCCGACCAGGGGGGCTTCAAGATTTGGAAGCAATCGCATCGTATCGATTAGAAAAAAAGAGAAACATCCCAGCCCCGGCGTACCAGACTGTGTGTGATCCAAAAAACAAAGAAAGGAAGCGATTTCGCCGAAGGTTCCGAAAACCCCCCTTGCGTCGTCGGCTCCAGATTCCCCAACCTCGCAAGGCGTTCGGCAACGCCAGGCGCACGGGGCACGGTTTTGCGTGACGGCGATATGATATATCATCTTTTTTCTCCACGGTGTGTGGCTTAGGATGTTACTTTTCTCACACCCTCCTCCTCTGTGTCCCTGCATTTTTGCTCCATGCCATGCATGCTAAGCTCCCCTGGTACTGGCCGTACATCGTGGGATCAAACCCCATCTTCAAGGGACAGAAAGAAAACAACCTATTTTCTGAGGTGAGCAACGCTTGAACAATATGGAATTGTGATGCATCACCTCAACATGCTTTGCAGATGTCGCCAACATGCACTTGGCATGGGGGCAAAAAGCAAAGCAAAGAACCATCGAAGACATCTCTTCCGCCAGCGAGGTTCTCCAGAACACTAGAGTAAATTAAAGTAGAGTACGTATCGCGATCGACCTCGCATACAGGGGCGTGTGCCACCTTCTGGAGTGTGCACCGAGAGCCTCGCTGGTTGGTCGGCCCACCGAACACACCCCTCCGCGATTGCGATGTGATGGCCGTGGCCGCCTTTTCAACCCGGGGAGTCTCGTCCTGTGCACCTGACTAATAATCCGCAATCCGCCTTCGTTCCCAGGACCCAGGATCGCGAGTCCGAGGTTCTTCGGTACCGACTGTTCGTCCTTTGCCCTTCAGCATTTTTTAGCGCGCCCCATGTGTGCGATGGTGCCAGTGGGATAGCACGCGAAGGATGAAATGCAAGTGACCCCGTCGCCACAAACCACTGGGCCGGGATGATTTTTTTTGGTGACACCAACGCTACGCCCTCAGGTGTCACAGACTAATTCCACTTGGTGTTGTGAGGTGGACTTTTCCAAGTGACGGCAGGCAAACAAAGGCAAGCGTTTCTCCAACGGCGTCTCGCCCGGTCTGGGCTCAGAGAGTGGTTCGTGCCCATTTGCCTTGCCCGATCCAATGGGCCTTGCGATGTGGTGTGGCCAAGCCACGAGGGTGAAAAAGCATGAAAAGAAAACACCAAACTGGAAAATAGTAGCTGGTGGCGTTCGGTGAGCGAGGCGGCGCCCTGGGGGAGTTTGAAAGGCCAGGGCTAGACTCAAGCCATCCGAATCCCGCACCCCCTCCCTTTGTTTGCAAACAGGAGACATCAGTTGATGCGTCCACTTGAACGTACTCCGTAGTGTAGAATAATAATTCCCCTTGCTGTTCGCCCCCTTTTATTTGTAACCGGGAGCGATTGAACTTCTGCACCTACTCAAAAGCAGAGGAGGGATTTCCGTCATTCACTCTCCCCTTTGTTTGCAAAGCGGGAGGCGTCGACTGATGCGTCACCCACTTGGAGCCAGAGGAATGATTCCCGTTGCCCTCCTCTCCGCGCTAGGACGACCTGTTCTTCCGCCCCACCGGCCCGCTAATAGTGGGGTGGAGCCTCGAGATATAAAAAAAAACCGAGGAGCATCATGAGGTCGTGTTTTGAAGTTCTGACGCCCGGAAAATGAAGAGCGAAGCCGCTCTAGTATTTTACCCCACAGAATTTATCGGGAAAAATTGAATATTTTGTGCTGCAAGGTCTGTTGGCGTCTGTATCCTCGCGTGGAGTTGTAATTTACGCAGCATAGGAGGGGCCTTTTTCCTCGATCCCGCTAGGCTTGACGCTGTGGCGCGGCACCTGGTTGAGCTCTTCCCGCGCCATCGTTCCGCCCCACTCGGTCGGGTCGCGGCCGAGCGCGCGCAACAAAGAAGAGGGCCCTGTGATCCGAGGACCATCGGGCGATGGCGCTTTGTTTGGTTCGCTCCACGTAACTATTCTGTACTGTGGGAGCTGTAAGGGCACAGGTGCGGCCGAAACTTCCGTCCGCGTTCCAGTTCCAGCCAAGTGGCAGCGAATGGGACGGTGTACCAACACGGGTTGCGCCCGTCTCTTTTCCGTCATCTTGGGATTGAGATTGTGTGATGACGATTGTGATGTGATGAAAGGAAATCATGGCTGCGTGTCTTGAACTCGTGAGAAACCCTTTTTGCATCCTCATCATCACGGCATTTCTTGAAGGAAAATTGCCTGCCGAGAGCATTCGGCACCTTTCGTTGGAGATTTGTCAGGTCTCACCCCGGCCCCCTGCCGAGCTCAGAGCAAAAAAAGAAAGGAGGCAGAAAACGCCGCTCCTTTCCCTTTTCGATCTGCATTGCGTCCCCCAGAAAATGTGGGGGAGGAGACATCGCTGTTTTTCGTCTTCTGATCCTCTTGGCATTTTTTCAATGAGTGAGCAGGGGTGGCGAAGCAGGGGAGTTTACCGCAACAAGACCAGAAACTAAGAGCAAAAGGACGATAGCGTCAGAAATCAAGAACAAACGGCCAGATGGCAGCTCCGCATTAAATGCGGAGTTTTGAAGGTGCCTGGTGAGCCCCCTGCGTGATGTTGCGCTGAGAAACTTGGCATCACGGGCCATCGAACTAAGAAGCAAAGAGATATGCGTGCCAGAGATCGTTTGTGCTTTCCTCCAGGTTTGGACTCTTGGTGTCATCGCGGCTGCGGTTGAGCCGCATTCGAGAGCTTTTGGGAATGGCGACAGTCAACTGCAACCTCGCAATCTCTTCGTGTCGCCGTCGAGCCCAGTAGAGTTGCACAAGCCGGCCCCTTTTGACGTGCTCAATCATGCTGCCACGGTCACTTCTCTGATGACAAGTCGACCGTCCTCTGGCGGGAAGGCCATGAATGAGCTATGCAGGCGCTGAACCGCGCCCGATCGCTTTGCTCTCATGCACAATCTTTTTGCCCTTCGTTGGCAGCCGATAAGCGACCAGAAAACTGGTACCCCCTGTGTTGATTTTTTTTATTTTTGCAAACGCCTGCCCAGCCAGCCCCCCTGGCCTGCCAGGCCAGATGTGGCGCCTTGGATCCGGGGCAACTCGTCATTCAGCCAATGACATCTCTTCAAGACTTGGGCACTTCAACTCGCTCCAACCAGGATCGACGAAACCGCAACAACGAGCCGACAAATTTTGATATGCCTTGGCTGGCAAATTCGAACATGAAAAATTTTCCCCGTCTCTCCTGGCAAACGACCTCCTGATCATCCACAAGGGTGAAAATTGCAGACGAATAGGATACAGGTTCAACCATTTTAGAAGTCGAAAGCCCAGGATCTTCATCTGATGCAGCGATGTGCCTGTACATATTGCAGTGTCCAGGGGGCTCTCGGCAGGCAGCACCCTGAGGCACCCTTCACCCCATTGGGGTTGTGGGGTGTTGGAGAGCTGCAGGGTTGAAATAGCCAAAGCACTGCAGAGTGCTCCCTGAGTCCCTACATGATAATCATTGCCCGTGCCAGTCCAGCGACAAAAGGGGCGTACATAAACATGAGTATCGTTCATACACATCGTACATAGTCGAGATTGCCTCAGGACGTTTCAACCGACCTCCCAAACGACAGGGCCAAGGCGGCGTCTACCAGACGTGCAGAAGGTAGAACAGGCTGTTGGCGCCCGCCAAAAGGCTCGTATCACCACAGCATGCTTGCCCCTCCGTGGGGAGAGCAAGGACCAGGTGGTGGCAGGAGCGAGTGATAACGCCGCCGCCCTTGAAGGCGTCGGGAGTTGATAGGATCGCCGTTGGTCTGACTGTGTCTGGGGAAACCGTAGTGTGGTGCGGCTAGAAAAAAAGTGTACGGCACCCACTGAGGACTGCTGGGAGATCCAATGTACGCTCTGCGTTGCGTCTGAGACAAGTTGGAGCGCACTCATCCCACATCTCACTGCGCATCTGCTGGAACGCGGCAGCATGACGCTGAACGATGGCGCTCAAGCTAGGGGCCATCCATTGAAGGGATTTATCAACTACAGCGGGCCTGTGACATTCGGTACTTTCTGTCTCCCGTGCTGAAGAGTGCTTTGCGAGCTTTTCTGCTCTGGCCGTTTGTTAAAGATACACCTCACGCGCCCCTAGTACTGGTGAGTCGGTCTTCGTCGCCAAGGATCCAGGGTGGTTCGCGCTTATTGTCGCCCATGCTAAGCTGGTTGGTCGACGAGGTCCACAAGATATCTAAACGCACGGCCAAGCGCCACAGCAGCAAGTCATTCTTGGCTTGTCCAACACAAGTTAGCACGTTGGAGTATTTGCACACAGCACGGTGGTCTGTGGATGAGCGTCGACAGGCCGACAGTGTCGCGTTCGGAGATCCGTACAATTTCTTGTCGAGATCGCTTGGCTTACGTGTTGCCGGTTTCGTGGGGCGCTTCTTCGTGCGTGTCCGTCCAGGACAAGCGGCGTGAGCCGCTCTCATTCGCCGGCGGCTGCTACGACCAGTCCTAGGCTCTCCTTTCATTCGAGGTTCGGCGCGATTTCATGGACGGCGGTAGAGCTCAGGTCCCGCCGCCAGTAGCACCACACATCTGCAAACGGCACCCAAACCAGACTCCAGTTCGCAGGCCAAGACGGCTGCAGCAGTGGCCGTCTTTCAACGCCCAGGCTCGACGATTGGTTGCCCCGGTCCTGGCCCACTCACAAGCCTACCCTGCCATCAACCGTGCTCAGACTCTTGCCGTGCAAACCCTCACTGTTTCCGGGCGCTGAAGGGCGCGGGACGATCGGCGAGGTAACAGTAGACGGGTTAAGGATAATGCGCATGCTTTTATCACCACTCCCATGCCGTCTGCACCCCCCCGGCGCTATCTGGCAGTCCGATGACGATTCAAGAGTGTGTGCTCTCAGGTTTGAATCAGAGCTAACGATGCTAACCCCGCTGAGGGCCGGAGTCGCAAACCCGAAGATGGACAATCCAAGGCTGCGCCACACAACCAGGCCACGAGTCCTCCAGACCTTGTGATTCGATAAAACCAAGACCGGCTCACCCGTTCGAGTTGTTGGATGTCAGCGAAGGACGTGGACCGCGATACAGGACTAAGCAGTGGTGTGCTTGGTTCGATGCGGATGACCTCGCCCTTGAGATCCGCTGACCTGGCCGGCTCCGTGCCGGAAGTAAGCCGCCTGCTTCTCGATTATCTCCCCGATCGGCCTCAGGGCACCCTCAGCGCAGCAGTCGGTCTCACCACGCCCACCGCAGTTGGTGATTGACGCGGTGGCCGCTGACCAGGGGATGTCATCCTATCGACAACCTTGTTCTGGATGATGTGTTCCAAAGAAGCCATACCGAAGGGCTTTCTTTCCCAACCTGCAAAGATCATCGATAGAGCCATACCCAGCTGCAACTCGGCCATCGGCGGCGATCAGCGACGTTGTTGCTTCCCTGTTCCTTGCTGGCTCGATCGGGAAGCCTGCGGATTGCCGTGGCGTCCGCCATGGCTGCGGGGAGACGATCGGGGGCAAGCGTCGAACAGCGAGGGCCTGAAGTTGGCCCACTCTCGACACCCCATGTCGCCTTTTTTTCTTCGCACCCCATTTTTGGCTTAGGGCAGAGTACAGCTTTTTGTTGTTGCGTGCGGCAATTTGTGCCGCCTTTCCAGGCAGAGGCACGGCAGGCAACTCCAGTCTCATCAGCTCTGTGGCGGCAAGGAGCCTGGCTGACCTGCCACTAAATTGTTTCCAACTTGAGCGGAGCTGCGTCAATGGGGCTTGACTGGGCTCTTTAGCCTTGTCTCAGATCGTGAGAGCGAGGTGCGAATGACAACATCTCTCCGCCCCGCGACTCCCGGGAGTGCAGCGGTGCAACTTGACGCCGACTGGGCATCTTCAGAGCGGGCAATCTTCCAGTCCTTTTTTAGCCAAGATGTGCCTGTCTGAAACCTCACTCTACCGCAGACTGACATCGAACGGCTCGACCGTCTTCCATTAGCCGTCTCTCGCGGCGTGGGGGTTCCTGCAGCTTTTTTTTATTGCTTCCAGCAACCTCGGAGGGTATCCCGCACTCGCATCTGATGGCCTGCGTATAAAATCTTGGGCCGCAGTGTGATCGTGAATGGAACGGTCTGATATTATCTAACGGGGTGCGACAAATCGAGTTGGGACGGCCGAAAGCCGAATCTATCCCCACAGATAGACCTCGAGATATGCTGCGCTAGACAGGGAACGTATCTCGCAGGGTTGGGGGAGCTCCCGCGACGGGAGCGGGACCTTCAGCGAATCGCTGCTCTTCCACTTGCCGCCAGCGGGTCCTCCTTGCTCCACGATAGCCCCCCGTTTCGCAAGACGACTGCCTTTTGCCCTTCACTGTGGAAGCATTGCTAGTCGGCCAGCCAGTACTTTCCCCAACTTAGTCTACTGCGCATCACGGGCCAACAGCAATCTCCTTGCTCGCCGACTACCTGGGACCGGCGACTTATGAAGGCCGGACGACCAACAGCGGCAGGTTGTCCACTACGGGACACCCGTAAAAATCACGCCTCTGGAAAAGAGCGGATAGCGATACCATCATTCCGACATTGGCGTCGAGCGAGCAAGATAGTTATCCCATCATCTATCATCGGGCCAGTACTGTGTATGCCAACGTGATGGTAGGGACTGGGGTCCACCTTCAGATATTCATGGACATATCACCACTTGTGTGGATTTGTCGGCAGAGACATGGAACAATGACTTGCCAGGCCGCAGTGAAACATTGTCACCCCATTCCAACATTGCCTGGTGCAAGCGATCGCCTGATCAGAAACTTCTGCTCGTGTGACCCCGAGATACTATCGGTTGTTCATTTTCTGACGTGCTCACTATTCTCGTTGCTGCGCAACTTTCAGGTGTTTTGAATCCACAGAAATAAGGAGGCCCTATCATCAAAAGCCCTCGAACTTATCATTATTGGCTGTTGATGTGGCAAAGCACGTAGCGAGTGCCTCAGGTAGCAGGCTAATTGTACTGCTTGGCCAAGGCCGGCGAGCTCACGAGGCTGGTGCTGCAGCCACTCGCCGAGGATGCCTCGCAAAGCAGGCACAAGAGGAAGGCAACGCAACGCAAGCCTTCTCACGGTGGGCACACCCAATTGCAGATGGTTGTGATGGCTTGCCCGTCGCTGATTTGTTTGAAGCAACTGTGGAGTAAGATGCAGGTGCTGCAGGTCCGTCTGAAAGCAGCAAAGACCCTGGCCGATGATACGGGAGGGGTGCGCTCGGGGCAGGCATCAAGTCTGTTGGAGAGAGGCATCATCGTGCAAGATCTTCAC